>ERZ772917.2164-NODE-2164-length-10040-cov-59.523185_pt1 | contig 10040 bp, 10 predicted proteins | sample MGYA00511187_ERZ772917 | MGnify/ENA primary metagenome ERZ772917 (study PRJEB29015, sample SAMEA2737925) | human oral metagenome | biome: human oral; feature: human-associated habitat; material: dental | place: China | collected 2012 ... | reverse complement strand
CGCTGCCAAATTTTTGCACCAGATTATAATACCATTCAAACGTGCAAAAATATGGTGGCTCTTTGGGTGGTTTGCTTTTGGAATGAAATTTGTCAGCGTACATTAACAGCCTCTCCTCGGGCGTGCTAGCGGTATAGTCGGCTGTCCAAAAGCTGCGCCGCAATTGTGTCAACCACTTGGCAGTGAGTGTAAATCAAAGCAAAATCAGTATCAGTTTTGGCGTATTTTTTGTGTAAGTTTTTGATTTGAGTATCGGTTGGTAGTTTCGTTTTAATCATATACTTATTTCGCAGACCAGTCTATTTATCAAATTTTAATTCCGCAAGTTTCTCGATGTCTATACCGATATTCCGGTATAAATCAGAGGTGCTTTTCGTTATCAAATCGCTCTCAGCAAAACCAAGCAGCGCTGCCGTTTTTACCACTTCCGCTACGCTGTTCGCTTCTATTTCGACATATGGCTTTAACTTAGGCCAGCGGTCGATGACAACCTGAACGCCGTCAAGGCCGTATTCTTGGCGTTTGTTTTCTTGATAACCACGCGGTTTGATGCCGATTTTTGCTAATATTTCCAGTGTCGTTTCCATATCAGACACTTCAACTTCCCACTCATGAGTACCATCAATAGTGTCGGCAGTTATTTCTTTGACGGTCAAAGTCGCCTGTTTCCCATCAGAGCGTAACCGCACCCAGCGATCTGGCTTAGCTGGAATCGTATCAAATACGTAACGGCAAAAATTGTAATTACCGACTTCCTTAGCGCCGAGACTTGTCAACTTTTCTATGATATCGGCGGAATCGACATCATATATTTTTGCTTCGTATTCTATGTTTGACACGAAAATCCTTTTAAATCCTCACATCGCCGTCTAAACTAACATAATTCTTAGCGCCGCTGCGATACATGGCGGAAGGCTTATTTTTGGCGTCAAACTCATATTTCATCAGTTCGCCAAAATAGCTAAAATGATTACCCTTCGCAATTTTTAAGGTGGCGTCATCGACTATTTCCAGCTCTTCAGCCATGTTGAATGGCTGCCAATCATTAGACCATAAGCCTCTCAGTCCTTTTGCCGTATCAACAACTTCATATACGCCGTAATCGTTAACGAACCGCGCTTCAAACTTTCGACGTTTTTTATCAGAAGCGTCACCAAATTGATCAATAATTCCTAATATCGAATTTGCAACTATTCCTGGCGCTGTATCATACGCGTTCGCTAACACCGAAACAGTTATTCCGTCATCTATCCGCGACCAGGTACGGCCGACAAATCCTGGATAACCGCCGCTATGACCGACGAGCCGCTTACCGTCTTTAGCTTTTGCAACATCAATGCCTAATCCATAACTTCCTGCATTTGCCTCGTCGGCGACTTGCCACGATGGGCGCTGCATTTCCCGTTTGGAGGCATCACTCAACAATTTACCTGAGCCGACTTGCAAAGCAGCAAAGAATTTCACCAAGTCATGCGCCGTTGAGCAAAATCCCGTGGCTGGCTGCAATACGCCAGTTGTAACATGCTGGAACGGACGGCGCTGCTGACGTAAATCAAACCTACTGTAGCCAGTAGCCATACGAAGTTCTGGCGAATATTCCGCGGTGGTTTGGGTTAAGTCAAGCGGCGCGATGATGTTTTCCGCCACAAAATCAGCATACGGTTTACTGCTGACTTGTTCAATCACCAAACCCAGCAAGCCAAAACCAAAATTGGAATACTTGAACTCAGAATTTGGTTCAAATACCAGCTGCGATTGCATAATCTGCTTCTTGAATTCGTCTTTATCTGGAAATTCTCCTTGGAACTGCCAAAAGCCTGACGCCTGACCGTCGCGAATCACGCCTGCCGAGTGGCTCAATAATTGGCGCAAGGTTACATCGCACCAACGCTGGTCGCTGTGCTGCGCTAGCCACGGTAGGTACGTCGTAGCTGGATCGTCGATGCGCAACTTGCCGCGCTCCTGCAGCTGCATCACGGCCGTGGCAGTGAACGTTTTTGATTGCGAAGCAACGTGAAAGAGGTAGTTGGTTGTTAATTTCTCATTATTTTCTATATTTGCCAGGCCATAGGCTTTATTAAAAACCACCTCGCCGTCTTTGGCTATCGCAACCGTAAATCCTGGCCAGCGCGCCCATTGACTGCGCAGCGTTAGCCATGAGTCAATGAATTTTAGCGTTCGTTTGGGAATTGATCTCATAGCTTATTTACACCTCCTCAGATATTACATTCCTTATGGCCACCATTTCAGCACAAAATCCCGATAGCCTGGCGAAAGTTTATCGGTAGCTTCAACTTCTGCGCGCGTCAGCCAGACGATATCTCCTTCGCTACCGTCACATGCACTATTTGGCAAAGTCATACCCTTTTTTGCCGTCGCCGTATAGCCGAGGATAATTTTATGACCCTTAATATTGTCGTCATAAGGGTTGCGGACATAGAAATCGGCTGTAGTCGCGCATGCTACTAGACAGACCAAGACCGCCATTGTTTAGATAATGCATTAATAATACTCGTCTGTCGCCCCCCCATACAATGTCAACTTCTAATTTAGTGCATTTTCCACTCCTGCACACGTATATAAGCAAATAGCAGATCTTGTACTAGCGTCAGAGTCTCTCATCTTTAATTTCCAATGCCACCAGGAGAAGTCTATGGTTTTTTAATCCACATGTCTGGCGAATAGTATGCCGCGTATTTCTCAGTAAATCTTTTTGGGGTCTCTGTATCGCTATCCGACATCAAGTATATAATTGATGCGTTGCGCCAATATGCCATCTCCCCCGTTTCAGTGCTTTTATCAATTTGATAAACGTTACACATATACTTTGTAGCAAGTATTGCCTGTGCATATACCAACATTGAATCTTGTTCAATATCAGACAATAAACCGCCCTGTAGAACAAATTCATCACACACTTTTCGAATACATTTCGATAAAGATAGCGTTCCATCAGCTAAAAAATGTACTGCTATGATAGACAGCTCACGAATCCTTGGATATACTCCAGCAGATCCAAAATCAAGAATAGAAACTTCACCCTTTTTGTCGCTTCGTGCAATAACATTTGTCCTCGTCATATCACCGTGAATAAAACCCCGAGGTAGACTATCCACTATGTTCAAATAGTTATTTATAACATGTTCAATTTTACTTCTAACATCAGAGTGTAATATATGTTTTGTTTCATTATACAGCCACTCAATATTATCAACTTGCCACATATCAAATCTATACAAGGGGCGTATCGGAAGAGTGCTTATTTTTACCGCCTCATTGATAACTTTTTTAAATATGTTTTCAGGTATGGACGTGACGTTTTTCATAAGAATCCCCGGAATATATTCAACCATTACCATATGCATGTCACTAGGTAGATCAGTATAAATAATCTCTCTATTTAATCCACTTCTTAATACTGGGTGATTAACGCCACCCTGAACTACCTGTCTAACAATATTATTGTATCTACTTATGTCTGATAAAGTTGCCTCCTTTGAGAATATCTTAAGCACCCAGACCTCCTTGCTTCCCACGTCAATTTTCATGCTATAGTTTTCAAAGCCCGTCGTAAAGAGTTGCATTGACCGCGGCTCAGGCAGAGCAAAGAAAGCACAGGCACGGCGTACCACTGGGAATAAATCACCGCTATAAGCGAGTCTACTTCTAAAGAGCTTTTCATCATCCACGCCCCAACTTCCTTCCTCTTACATATATCCACATTGGAACAAACAAATCATAATGTCCTTCAGGTGACGCAAAGATTATACGTCTTTGATAATAACCATCATCAACTCCCTCATACTTATCGACCCGATCTATTGTATCTTGCGATTTATCGCACAGCTCTAGGCCATCCCCAAATGCAACGTTTGACATATTAAAAGTAATGTCCGCACACGGATATCTGTCTCCCTTTCCAATCAGCACACCCCTAACTGAAAAACGACCGAGTAACAATGCTTGATTTTTGGTATTCGTCAACATGCCCTCACCCTGCAACGTACCATACGCAAAGATTGGCAGTAAAATATTTCTTTCAGCCACAGAAGTTTTCTTGTCTTCAATGTCAATCATCATCCTATATCCATAAATTCATTTAAAAGAGGCAAAAAACTTGTTGCAATTCTACTTTGAAAAATTTTATCAGAGAAAGTAAGTCTTTCGATAATAAGAGAGCAAGCTTCCGCGATATCATGATATAGAGCATCTTCACTATAAAGATCTACATATACTTGGTTATTAGGAACAACAGGAATACACCCTAACGAAACCGCTTCTGCGACAGAGTAGCCAAATAGCTCTTGTTTTGCGCAGCTCAAGACTAGCTTTGCATTACCCATGACCTTATGAAGATCGTCCGTCGATGCGCAGGTAGCGTATGATATATTCTCAATACCTTTGAGTTCAGGTGGTATTATGCCTTGAAGCGGACTCGGCGAAGTTACAATAAAAGTAACCTGCGGAAGTTTTCGTGCGATAGCCGCTAGGTCATCAATGCCCTTGTCACTGTTTAGTCTGTGGGGGAAAATAACATCAATCATACGTTGATTATAAGGCTTTGCAAAACCCTCCGAGATTATATCATCCATACCCCACGGATGAATACTCGCCTTATCCTTGATATACAGAGGAAGCTGGTTATACGCATAACGAGAGGGAACAAAAATTTTATCAAACAAATTACCCCATAATTTCTCGGCCTTCATTACCCACTCAGCTTCGTACACGTCACCCTCTACAAAAGTGCCACCATGAAGCAGTGCAGCCATCTTGATGTCTTGTCCAGTTTGTTCAACAAAATAACGTACAAGCTCCATGCCTGGATTAAAGAAATCAATGAATAATATACGGTCGTATTTCTTTGACAAGAGCTTCTTTAGTAAACTTGATAGCATATTGGCTTGCGCTTGGGTATACTGTATGTCATCAAGAACGCCTCCTGCTAGAGTATTATCAATGCGTACACCTAACATGGTATCAATTGGGAGGTCATTAATCTTGATAGTATGAAGAATCGCCGTGTATATACGTTCAAATGATGTACCCGTATAGTAGCAAGGAACGACAAAAAGTGAACGATTGCAGATCACAACGACCACCTCTCTGAATTTTCGCTGACCACAACTTTACCGTCAAAGAAAGAACACAAATCAATAAGAAGATGTTCGGTGTCGATATCGGTACAACAGAATATATCAATAAAGATATTGTTTTGAAGATGCCAGGAGCTCATTACACAATGCGATTCAGCTAGAATAAGGCTGATCGTCCAGCCATATGGCCAAAAATTTTTTACCTGTACACCAACAACTGCACTAACATTTTTTGTTATAATTGATTTTATTTTATTAATATGGCTACTTTCAAGTTTCGAAGGTAACTTCTTACACTTTATGAGTTGGATAAAAGAACTTTTTCCGACATATGCCTTCTGGAAATCCTTCATCCTAAGTAAACACAGTGTATCCTTGGTGATAGATTGCGTCAAGACAATATCATTTTTTTGAAATACCCCTGATGGTACTTCCTCAAGATACTCAACCTTCTCATGCGTTCCTGTACTATTTGCTAGCAGCGTGGGTATGGTTGTCGCCGTAAGACGAACGTTAAACTCCAAAACCGATAGCTCAGCTCCGTTTACCATAATATCTATTCCAAAAAAGCCATCATACGCAGACAAAAAAGGATTGATACGCTCACAAGCAGTCCGCACAAAATCCTTAAGAGACACACTCATATCGTGAACATCAATCAATTTTGCACCCACATAGTTTACTCCTTCCATATACTGTTCAGCATAGCCAAACACTGTATAATCGCCTCCTTTTTTATAAATCTGGACGCTATACGGCTTACCCTTAATTGGCTTTTCGTAATACCAAGAACCCTCACTACCGACAATTTCATCAGATTTCTTGTTGATTTCATCAGCTTGACCATCAATTTTGAAAACACTAAAACCGCCCGCGCCAATAGCTGATTTAATATACCCTGAACCAAGTGCTATAGCGCTGTCAAGATCATCTTGGTTTCTAATCTTAAAATATTGAGGCGAAATATCACCGAGAAATATTTTCTGCTGCAGCTTATCGTTATACTTCAAGAAATCAACATATCGATAGTTATGCGTCATTTTCATATTAGAAACATAGGCGTCAATAGATGGATGAGGAATGCCAGCCCAGACGCGTAACACGCCATCAGGAATATTTTTAATACGATCGACAACACTACACGATGCGTTAGACACTGGCAGAGCTACTACAAGCTGAGATGAATCGAGGTCTGTGCGTTGAATATCATAATTATTAACAACATATACACCCCGCGCAGCTGTACCGATACCTGATAGCCACTGCGAGAGATTTTCATAAATAAACATACTATTTATTTCGTGGTTCAAACTTTCGCCAGTTGCTCGAAAGTCAACGATATACATCGTCCCGTCCTGGTTCAGTTCCTCAATAGAATCAACTGTTAGTCTCGCAATATTAAAATTAAGAGTAGTGCTCATAAATATTTTCACCTTTTACAACTGCCCGCAATGCATCAACGTCTACTTCATCTGTACAAAGGAATGTATACATTGTTGAGCTGGAACTATAGTTCAATGCTTTTCTTCTAACGTTAATCAACTCAAGAAACACATCTGCACGATTACGTTCATCAAAATTATTAGGCAACTTGTAGTTGCTAACATTCTCTTGCGCATTAGTCAGCACAATTCCATGTAATGCCAGAATTTTGACGAGACGACCCCAACGCCGACCCATCATTGTTGGATTTAAGACAACATAAAACTCCTTGCCCTTGGCGAAGCCCATCATCGACAAACCACACGCAATAAAAGCCAAAGAGCCATCAAATGTATAAGGAGGATCAGTAACAAAAGTATCTAGCCCAACATCTGGCGCAACATCCCTAACATCAAAATCATACACATTGACAGCATGTCGAAAATATTCCTGTTCTTTAATCATTTTAACGATACGCACGTCTTTCTCAACGATAGACACTCTCACAGATGGATCTTTTACTAAACGTAAACTAATAAAGTCGTCGTCTCCAATAAGTCCAATATGAATATCTTCACGATACGGATACCTGTCAAGTATGAACTGTGCTCGAAAATCAGCGGATTCGTTATCACAAGGAAACTGATTATATTCAGCATGGGGTACAAGAATTTTATTATTAGTATATGCAATTTCTGTTGTATAAGGTTCTTGTTCTGGAATAATCTTTCCTTCAGGCGATATGCTTAGAAGAGAACCGCCAATTGCAGTCCTAATAACAGGCGCAAGGTTATCAAAATCACCCCCGCTACAGATCACAAATTCGTCGAGTGTTGACGATTGAGCAAGTGCTGAAACTTTTCGGACATACTCAGGTAGACTATATCGTATAACCTCCCTCCAAACATCCAACTGTTCCCCGGTGTCTTTTCTCAAATCCAATGGTTTCTGATTGACATATTCGTCGTACGCACTCTGAACGCTAGCTATGTACTTCATTTTACTCCTTAAAAATAGTTTTTAGTGATAGATCATTATCAAAATAGTCCTCTCTCTCTAGGCGCTTCAGAAAACGAACTATTTTATATGTTATCGGCAAGACACACACCTCCACTAATATCTTGATTGTGTATACAGTCACCATCAATTCCAATAGTGAATCAAGCGAGATAACCCCATAGAAAGCAACTGTAGAGAATATGGCTGTATCGACTAAAGCCGCAACAACTGTTGATCCAATAGCCCTCATCCAAAGACATTTACCTTGTGACGCAACCTTCATTCTTGCCATTACGTACGAATTAAGTATTTCACCAACAAGATAAGCGGCAAGACTTCCAATCGCAATTCTTGGCACAATACCTAGAATAGTTTCATAAGCAACTTGGTTGCCCCATTCTTGGGATGGTGGTGCCACCTGTACAATAAAAACTACAAGACTCATAATTATCATCGACATAAAACCACACAAAATAGCAAGTCTAGCTTTTCGAAAACCGTACACTTCAGTGATAACATCCCCAAGAATATAGGCAAAAGGAAACAAAATTGTTCCGCCATCAATAATAATATTTATACCAGGTATACCTACAAGCTTCGTTGAAACAAGATTTGAAATAAGCAATACAGCAACAAAAAGAACAACAATGACTGTTTGAGCTGCATCCTTGCGAGTAGAGGTTGATTTATTCTTCATGTCTGCTAAACTAACTTTAGTGTAATATTAGCACTAAAATACCGTTTAATCAATTCACACCGACGCTAATTTACATCTTTAATACTAAAACCAAACTTACCAGCGACAAGCGCAATATCCGGCTTGCCAAACTCGTCTGCTAGCGCCTGAAATTTGGCTTGTTTATCGCTGCCAAATTTTTGCACCAGATTATAATACCATTCAAACGTGCAAAAATATGGCGGCTCTTTGGGCGGTTTGCTTTTGGAATGAAATTTGTCGGCGTACATTAGCAGCCGCTCCTCGGGCGTGTTAGCGGTATAGTCGGCGGATGGAATGGACAAGTTTTGGTTAATTACATCCTGCTTGGTCAAACCTACGCCAGTATGATGCGAAGCGAACCGCCAAATTTGTTCAGGAAAGCCTTCATTTCGCAGAATCTTTTCACCAATCACGCCGTGGCGAACGCCGTCGACAAATTTGCCGTTTTCCAGAACATCATACGCGCCGATATCATGAAGCATGCAAGCAACATGCAGCAAATCACGGTCAATATGCGAGTTTGGCTTAGCGTCTAAAAGCTGCGCCGCAATCGCGTCTACCACTTGGCAATGAGTATAAATCAACGTAAAATCAGCATCAGTTTTGGCGTATTTTTTGTGCAGGTTTTTGATTTGAGCTTCGGTTGGTAATTCTGTTTTATTCATATTTATTCTACCTATATTTGACATGAAAATCCTTTTAAACCCTCACATCGCCGTCTAAACTAACATAATTCTTGGCACCGCTGCGGTACATGACGGAAGGTTTATTTTTGTCATCAAACTCATACTTCATCAGCTCGCCAAAATAGCTAAAATGATTACCTTTCGCAATTTTTAAGGTGGCGTCATCGACTATTTCCAGCTCCTCAGCCATATTGAACGGTTGCCAATCATTCGACCATAAGCCCCTTAATCCTTTTTCCGTATCAACGACTTCATACACGCCATAATCATTGGCAAACCGCGCTTCAAACTTGCGACGGTTTTTATCAGAAGCGTCACCAAATTGATCAATAATTCCTAATATAGAATTTGCAACTATTCCTGGCGCTGTATCATACGCATTCGCCAACACCGAAACAGTTATTCCGTCATCTATCCGCGACCAGGTGCGGCCGACAAATCCTGGATAACCGCCGCTATGGCCGACGAGCCGCTTACCGTCTTTAGCTTTTGCGACATCAACACCCAATCCGTAGCTTCCCGCGTTTGCCTCGTCGGCGACTTGCCACGATGGGCGCTGTATTTCCCTTTTAGAAGCATCGCTCAATAGTTTACCTGAGCCAATTTGCAGAGCAGCAAAGAATTTTGCCAAGTCATGCGCCGTTGAGCAAAATCCTGTGGCTGGCTGCAATACGCCAGTTGTGACGTGTTGAAACGGACGGCGCCGCTGATATAAATCAAACCTACTATAGCCAGTTGCCATACGAAGTTCTGGCGAATATTCCGTGGTGGTTTGTTTCAAATCAAGTGGCGCGATAATGTTTTCCGTCACAAAATCAGCGTACGATTTGCCGCTAGCTTGCTCAATTACCAAACCCAGCAAGCCAAAACCAAAATTGGAATACTTGAATTCGGAATTTGGTTCGAATACTAGCTCCGATTGCATGATTTGCTTCTTGAATTCGTCTTCATCCGGAAATTCTCCTTGGAACTGCCAAAAACCTGACGCCTGGCCGTCGCGAATCACGCCCGCCGAGTGGCTCAACAATTGACGCAAGGTTACGTCATGCCAACGCTGGTCGCTGTGCTGCGCCAGCCACGGTAGATGCGCCGTCACTAAGTCATCGATGCGTAACTTGC
>ERZ772917.2163-NODE-2163-length-10042-cov-3.045059_pt1 | contig 10042 bp, 7 predicted proteins | sample MGYA00511187_ERZ772917 | MGnify/ENA primary metagenome ERZ772917 (study PRJEB29015, sample SAMEA2737925) | human oral metagenome | biome: human oral; feature: human-associated habitat; material: dental | place: China | collected 2012 ... | reverse complement strand
CAGGTAAAAACATTCTCTTAGGCGTAAAAAATATGCTAAAAGACAAGTGTCCTCAAAAAATCTTTCGCAAGCGGTTGTTTGGTTGTCATCCGCTGTTATTTTTTGTACCTTTGCACCGAAAAGAATTTAAAAATAGAACATCAACTAATCTTGAACCTAAAATAATATGAAAGACAACATATACATACAAGAAATAGAAAAGTTTAATGATGAAATATCTGTTTGGAGATTGATTGATAAACATGTGAAAGTAATATGGTGGATAGGACTTTTCTTACCTCTATTTTTATTGTTTGGTTTTAGCATTCCATTTGTCATATGTAAGAATTATTGGCTTTATTCTATTTTGCTTGTCTTGGCAACTGGTTATGCTTTTTTTATTGTACGCTGTGATTGCGTAGGTAAAAAAAGGAAACGCATTATACAGCAACAATATCCTTATGCTATACAGGGAGAAACAGACCTTTATAGTAGGATAATACCGAAAATACAAAAGCAAAAACTCACAGAGTTAATCAATAGTAGGTTAGTACTAAATAAAGACAATTTGTCATTTTTAATCGAAAGTCTGAAGTCAAAGAAAGATGAAAACAAGTATCTATACACGGTAACTAATGTAGCAATAACTTTCTTTCTATCAGCGATACTTGTTTTATTTACAAGATATTTGGATTTCTATTCTACTATTGAAGAATTTAAACAAATTGCGGGAATGACAATAGAAATATTATTACCAGGTCTAGCACTTGCTATATATATAGATGAAAACCTAATTAAAGAATATCTTCTAAATAAAGAACGAAAACAAAATCGAATTATTAGAACTTTAGAGAATATTTATTTGGAAATATCCAACGAATAGAATTAAATCAGAATAACTCATTTGTCATATCACTTTCATTAAACCCTTAAATATCAGTTGACATAAGAACGTCGCAATGTTGTGGCGTTTTTTTGGGGTGGCAAACAGCTGTGGCGAAAGTCGCTTTTATTCGAATCTCCTTTTTCTCTTTTTTATAACTTTGCCTGTTGAATCTACATGCCTGTTGTTGAATCTACACGAGCGTTGTTTTTGCCAAAAAGATTGTATCTTTGTAAAATTCCACAAAAGAAAGCAATGAAGTACTTTCCACATTATACACAGCTCGACGCTATGGACTGCGGAGCAACCTGTCTGCGTATGGTTGCCAAATATTATGGCAGAGAATTCAGCAATCAGTTATTGCGTGAACGTAGTTTTATTACCCGCGAAGGCGTATCGATGCTCGGTATAAGCGAAGCTGCCGAGAGTATAGGGTTTCGTACGTGTGGCGTGCGTATCCCTCTGTCGAAACTCCTCGAAGTGCCCTTACCTGCTATCTTGCATTGGAATCAAAATCATTTCGTAGTGCTCTACGGAGTAAGGAAATCGAAATTTTCGCTTCTCAAAAGAGGTTTGGGCAGTACTGCCGACGATATCGATGGGTGTGAATTCCTGATAGCTGACCCGGCAGGCAGCAAATATCGTATGAGCAAAGATGAATTTATGCGTTGTTGGGCTTCGACCAGCCAAGCGGGAGTAGAGCAGGGGACAGCCCTCTTACTCGAACCTACGCCCGATTTTTATACGAAAGAAGACGAAACAAATAAACAACAAAAAAGTTTATCGTTTTTTCTGCGATACCTAAAACCTTTCCGCCCACAACTTATCCAGTTGGTTTTGGGTATGTTTGTCGGTAGTATCCTTGCGTTGCTGCTGCCTTTTCTTACACAGAGCGTTGTCGATTACGGTATCAACAACAATAGTTTGTCGTTCGTTACTTTGGTGCTTATAGCTCAGCTTATATTGTTTAGCACACAATTGGCTGTAACTTTTATACAAAACTGGCTGAGCCTGCATATCAACGCAAGGATATCGATAAGCCTGATTTCCGACTTTTTGGCTAAAATGATGAAGCTGCCGCTCAGATTTTTCGACAGCAAAAATGTGGGAGATATAATGCAACGTATCGGAGATAATGACCGTATCAAGAGTTTTCTTACGGGCAATTCGATATCGACCATTTTTTCGCTGTTTAATTTTGTCGTATTCTCTTGTATATTGGCATATTATAATGTAACAGTGCTTGTGGTTTTCCTTATAGGTAACATATTGTATATACTGTGGATTACCATATTTTTACGGTGGCGGCGTCGTCTCGATATGGCTCGGTTTGCTCAGGCTTCGGCAGAACAGAGTAGTCTGGTACAGATAGTTACCGGTATGCAGGAGATAAAACTCAACAACTGCGAGAAGCAACAACGCTGGCTGTGGGAGAATATTCAGGTCAAGCTATTCAATATAAGTGTCAAAGGTTTGGCTTTGGGACAGTATCAGCAGTTGGGGTCGGTCTTTTTTACTCAGGTTACGTCGTTGTTGATTAGTTATCTGTCGGCTCGTGCCGTAATCGAAGGCAATATGACACTCGGTATGATGATGTCCGTGTCGTATATCATCGGACAGTTGTCGGCTCCTATCAGTCAGGCAATCGGCTTTATACAGTCGGCACAAGATGCCAAAATCAGCCTTGAGCGTCTGAATGAGGTTCATAATAAGGAAGACGAAGAGCAGACCATTGCCGAAAAACTCAACGAAATACCCGATACAAATGCCGATATACGCTTCGAGAACGTCTGTTTCTCGTACGATGGAGCTATGCGGGACTTTGTGCTCGAAGACCTAAACCTAACCATTCTACGCAACAAGACAACGGCAATAGTAGGTGTGTCGGGTAGCGGTAAAACGACGATAGTCAAGCTGTTACTCGGATTCTACGAACCGCAAAAAGGACAAATAGTATTTGCCGAAGGCGACGGATTGGAGACTCCGCGAACTATTCTGAGCGACATCAACCCCCATTTGTGGCGAAAAAGTACGGGCGCCGTGTTGCAAGACGGTTTTATCTTCTCGGATACCATCGCAAACAATATTGCCGTAGGCGAAGATACGGTAGATAAAAAAAAGCTAAAAAAGGCAGTGCAGGTGGCTAATATAGAGGATTTTATAAATTCATTGCCTCTGCGATACAATACGAAAATAGGAATGGAAGGCAAGGGTATCAGCCAGGGACAGCGTCAGCGACTACTTATAGCCCGTGCTGTGTACAAAGACCCCGACTTTTTGTTTTTCGACGAAGCTACCAATGCGTTAGATGCCAACAACGAGCGAATAATAATGGATAACCTCGAGCGCTTCTTCGAAAACAAAACGGTGGTAATAGTGGCACATCGCCTCTCTACCGTAAAAAATGCCGATAAAATCATTGTGATAGATAAGGGTAAGATAGTCGAAGAAGGTACTCATACAAGCCTGACTGCCTTGCACGGCGTCTATTATGAGCTTGTTAAGAATCAGTTAGAGCTTGGTTCTTGAGATACGGTTGTTGTTGTCAATGTCCCCCAAAAATAGTATTAATTATGAGCGAAATAGAAAATTCGGATATAGAGCTACGAAGCAACGAGGTAAGAGAGATACTGAACCGCCCACCGAAGTGGATATTGCGATATGGCATAGTGTTGATATTTATAGTGTTGGTGGGACTTTTGGCAGGTAGTTGGTTTTTCCGATACCCCGAGATACTGACTGCCCCCATTGTGGTATCTACCGAAAATCTACCGTTCGATATTGTGGCAAAAACCTCTAAACGTATAGATACGCTTATGGTAGCCGAAAAGCAGCGAGTGAATAAAAACCAACTACTCGGCGTATTGGAAAACTCCGCCAATACCGACGATGTATTGGCATTGGAAAGTATGCTGAACGATATAAATATCTCTTCGCCCGTAAGTGTATATGGGCGTAACTTGGATAATAGACAATATCGTCTCGGCGAGCTACAGCCTGCTTATGCCGCTTTCGTTAAAGCTTACGAAGATTTGGCGTTTTTTCTGCGAACGGATTATCAAACCAAGAAAATCAGGACAATAAGCCGACAACGTAATATCCAACAGAAGATTCTCAACCAGAATGTCAAGTTGCTGCAAATATCTGCCAGACAACTTGAGACAGCTCATAATCAGTTTCGTATCGATTCATCTCTTTTTGCTAAAAATGCACTGTCGGCATTTGAGTTCGAGTCGTCGAAAAACGCATATCTTCAGGTATTGCGGGGGTATGAAAATTCGAATACCGGAGTAGAGACTCAGAAACTCAGCATATTGCAGCTCGAACAGCAGATATTCGACCTGCAGCAACAAAAGAGCGAACAACTCTCGCAATTGGAGCTCGCCTGCCATAATGCTCTGGAAGCCCTAAGGGTACAGTTGACCACATTCAAGCAGACCTATTTCCTTGTCAGTCTGATAGACGGTGTCGCCACCTTCACCAAATATTATCAGAAAAATCAGTATGTTACCTCGGGTGAGACTATTATGACTATTGTCCCCGACGAACGGCAAAAGATAATAGGTAAGATTCGCCTTCTGCCGCAGGGAGCGGGTAAAGTCAGGGTCGGGCAACGTGTGAATGTGAAGCTCAACGACTTTCCGTACAATGAGTATGGAATGCTGCGGGTGAAGATAAAGAATATTTCGCTCGTACCCGTGGTCGAAAACAATCAGAGTAGTTATGTACTCGAAGTCGAGTTCCCTGACCCTCTGACGACTACTTACAAGAAGACCATAAGCTTCCGCCAACAGATGAGCGGGCAAGCCGAAATCATAACAGACGATACAAGATTATTGGAAAAACTACTCAACCCAATACGTGCAATCTTTGATAAATAGGATTAGAAGTAAGATATTGAGCGGAGTTTATATTGTATATCTTATTAATATTTATTTGTTATAATTTGCGACTGTAATTAATTAAATAAAAAATAGAATAAGACAAAAAAGTGAGTCTTGAGATAAAAAAGTCAGAAATGGGTGCTATGTTAAAGAATATGCTCAAAAATAATAAGATGTTATATGTTACGATAATAGCATTAGTTGTCTATTGGGGAAATATAAAAGGACAAACGTTACCTCCCCAAAATGAACAATTTACAGGTACACTATATTTTGACGACGGCTTGCCTATTAAATCTATTCAAGATTCACTTGCTCTCGAGCTGTGTCAAATATATGGATTAGACCAAGGTATTAGGCAAATGGGATTAGGAGGAGGTAAAAGAGATATTAAAATAGACTCTGTCAATTTTGTAAAAATGCTTGGTATTATAGAGCAATATGGTTTTCCTTGCAAAAAAACATTAGGGGAGTATTTTAGAGGCGAATGTGTTACTATGGCAGCTATTGCAGTGATGTTGCATAATCCGCATAGAATTGTGAATGATAAAAAAGCTTTTGATTTACTTCTAAGAGAAGTCAATCGTGGTAATTTGTCTACAAAAGTACTTGCCAACATTTTGGATAAATACTATTTTATGAAAACACTTAATACGACGCGTAAGGTTTATTACGGTTCTCAGTGGGGAAAACCTTGCATAGAAGACCGTGCTGTATCCGATTCTCTACGCAGAGAGATAGGGTTACCTCCTCTAAGAGAGGAAGATTTCAAAAATTGTGATGAAAATAATGTTGTTAAACCTATTAAAAAGCATAAAAAATGAGCAAAATATCTTTGCTGACTTTGCAGCATTGGTGAGTTCGTTTTGTTGATTTTATTTGTGTGTTTATGAAAAATATCGGAGTTGCGTTGTCGTTTATACTATGTTTTTTTGCCGTTGAAGTACAGGCACAAGCCCATTGGACGCTTGATAGTTGTGTGCGTTATGCAATAGCCAACAGTATCACCGTAAAACAAATGGAAGTGTCGCACAAAATGGCTTCCGTAGATTTATTGTCGGCTCGTGCGGCGTTACTGCCCAATTTAGATGCCGGCGTGAGGCAAAATTGGAGCTTCGGCAGAACGCAGACACAGAGCGGTTTGTACGAAAACCGTACACAATCGAATACAGGTTTTTCCGTCTCGTCTTCGATGATACTGTTTGCAGGCGGGCGGCGTATAAATACTATTGCTAAGGCAAAACTCGATTTACAGGCGTCGCTCCTGAATATCGAAAAAGCAAAGAACGATATAGAATTGCAGGTTACATCGCTCTTTCTGCAGGTATTGTTTCAGAAAGAGATACTTCGTATAGCCCAAGAACAATTCTTTTCTACAAGGCAGCAGGTACAGAAGACCCAACTTATGGTAGAGAGCGGCAAAGTCTCTGCAAACAGATTGTCTGATATTCGCTCCAAGATGGCAAGCGATACTTTGTCGATAGTACAAGCGGCAGGCAATCTACGGTTGGCTCTGTTGGATTTGGCTCAGAGCATCGAAATACAAGACCTCGATAGTTTCGATATTGTCGCTCCCGAGTCGCTCGACAGTCATTATACGGAGTATCCCGAGTTGCCCGTTTATAAAGACGTATCAGCCGATATGCCCCAGATAAAAGCTGCCGAAATAAATGTGGAGAGTGCTCGCAAATCGCTACGTATAGCACAAGCCGACTATCTACCTACGATTAGCTTAAATGCGGGGCTGAGCTCCAACTATTTCTATTTGTATCAATTACCGAATGTCAACAGAGCATTCGAGGAGCAGCTGAAAAACAATCTCGGTCAATATATAGGATTAAGTCTGAATATCCCCATATTCGACCGTTTGTCGGTGGTAGGACGAGAGAGACAGGCAAAACTCAATATCGAAAACCTTAGGCTGACACTCGAAAAATCTCGAAAACAACTGCAAAAAGAGATACAGACTGCGTACATAAATGCTACTGTTGCTTACGAAAAATGAAACTCGGCTCATAAGGCGGTATTGTCTGCCGATGAGGCATTTAGAAACACTCGTGAACTTTACGAGAACGGCAAGTTGTCGGTGTTCGATTTTGCTCAGTCGCAAACAAATCTGTCGCAGGCACGTGCCAACGAAGTCCAAGCTAAATACGATTATGTGTTTAAAATGAAGGTCTTGGAGTTCTATCGCAGGTAAGAGTATCATATTTCGCCTAATCGATTCACGATAGGAAAACTTGTGTTTGTCAGCAATATGTAAATATATGATTCGTCTTTGGCGAGTCGCAATATGTATGTATACCCGCACGATGCGGTTGAGTTTTTGATATCCCAATTATAATTATCCGTGTTTTTGATTTCGTTTTAAGGAAAAAAAGTATTAACTTTGTTTTTCTAAAAATTCGTTTTTTTTAAAAAAATCTCAAACGAGAGATTGCATTGTTTATATACGGTTACTTATCACTTATGTCCGTCAATAATAAGTTTTCTAATAAAATATATTTTAGTTATGAGAAAAAGCAATCTATTATTTTGGGTAATCCTTTGGCTGTGTGCCGGAGGAGCGACTGCACAGACAGTGAAAAATCCGCTTTCGATAGTAGCGGAGTATAATCTAAAATCCGATGGGACATTCGCTAATGGAGACGTGTTGTCTGCCTTCGGCAACTATTTCAAATGGGCTGAGGTGAAAAACTTGTCACTCCCTCAGGGCTATCATATCCCTACGAAAGAGGAGTTGGTAGTAATCTCGGGTCTGTATCCGTTCGACCAAACTACTCAAAGTCCGTATCCCGACCTGAGTTGGAAAATCGATAAGACGGGAGACGAGACAGTAACTATTTTTGGGAAAACTATGACCCTTAATGCACATTATTACGGTGAAGGTAAGTACGTTTGTTATGCTTTGCGATTCAAGGGAGGAGACAACCGATACTTGTCTGCTTTCCGATGGGAGGCTATATTTACCGACGACGATACCGACAAGACCAAGATTAAGGGATTGAAGGTAACTTGCCGCCTTTTGGGTGCTGAGGGTTTGTCGGTAGATGTCAAAGACCTCGCAAAGCAAGAATATTGGGATACGGGCAACGCGGCAGACGTGGTGCGTTATTTCCCCGCTGCCGGATATGGTAATTATACCGACGACGGTACGGTGATGGATCAGAATCTTCGCGGACGATATTGGTCGTGTACTCCTCGCAACGAACAAGAAACGGGTGCTTGGGGCTTCGGCTTCGATGCCGACTTTGTTATGGTTTATCCTTGGGTAGCGACATCGCACTATTGCCTGCGTTGCTTCAAAAATGAGACGGAAGAGCCCGACAAACCTATTCCTGCCGACGCTACCATATCGATGGAACTGAGTAAAACAGGCGTAGCAATGAGTATGAATATGGCAGGACCCCAAAAGATTGAAGTCGACTTCGGCGACGGTAAACGCAAGTTGATAGATTTGGCTGCCACACAGGGTGTTATCGAGGGAAAATCGGTTGGTACCGAGGTGAAGATATATGCGGCTGATGTTACGAACTTCAGAGCCTCGAATCAGATGATTAAAGTCATCAATTTCAAGGATATGGAGAAGCTTAGGACTTTGGAGTTGGGTTTCAATAAACTCACGTCGTTGTCGCTCGAAGCGATGCCAGAGCTCGAACACCTGAATGTCGTCAGCAATAGAATAGCGGCTATCGACCTTACCAAGAGCCCGAAACTGAAATATGTATCTTTATCCAAGAATTTCAATATCGCAAGTCTCGACCTGAGCAAATCAAAAGCATTGGAGCAGCTCTATGTTGCAACTAATAGCCTGACGTCTCTTAATTTGGATAATGTCCCCGAACTGCGTGTGCTCGATGTGTCGGGCAACACAGGGATAAAATCCGTAGACCTTAGTAAAATACCTTTGCTCGAAGAGTATTTCGGTATCAAGACATCGATTGCCGAGATAGATATTACACAAAATACCCGTCTCAGACGCCTCAACGTGTCGAGCAATGCTGCTTTGAAGTCTGTTAAATTCAGTTCGCTATCCAATCTGCAAAGTTGCTACATAAGCAAAACAGTGCTTCCCAAGGCTCAGTTAGATGCTTTTTTGGCTGCTCTGCCGGATGTTAATAATTTGAAGGTGTATGCCAACGAACGTATTTGGAAAAAGCAGTTGGAAGTAGCCGAAATACCTGATGTAAAAGCGGGTACTGTCGAACTGAAAGGGGCAAGAGATAAAGGTTGGAAGATAGACGTGCTCGACGAAGCGTGGTCGGTAACTCCCAAAAATCCCTGCCTTGTGCTGACGACAGCCATTGCGGTAGGTAAAGATATAACGCTTAAGGTGGATAACTTCTATGACCCGTTTTGGGTCGATTGGGGCAAATGGTGGAGCAGTTTCTTGCAACAAAAGCCCTATAAGATTGTCCATGCCGTACGCCAGCCCGAGATAAAATACTATTCGCGAGGTCTTATGACGTTAGATTGCAGCAATCAGAAAATCACCAAGATGAGCCTTCCGAATAATGACCAGACTTATGCCGTGAACGCTTCGGGTAACGAACTGACTGAATTCGTGGTTTCGCCGGTAAATTCACTTGTAACAATAGACTTACGTAATAATAAACTATCGAAAGAAAGCCTGAATGCCCTATACGATAGTTTGAGGACTCTGAACGACATTGCATATCCGTTCGAAACGCAGCAGCAGAAGACTTTCCCTCAGGACGAGAATTTCGGTCGGATTTTCGTCAGCGGCAATCCCGGAGCACAGAAGAGTAAAGGATACATAGCAGAGCAGAAAGGCTATCGGCTGGATGTCGTTACGAGTGCAGAGGAAGTGGTAGCCGATGAGGCTGTGTTGTGTCTATATCCGAATCCTGCGGTTGGCTCCGTAGAGCTGCGTGGCGTAAGCCCCGGTGATATGATTCGTATCTATACGCCTTCCGGCACTCTCGTGTATAAGAAAGAGGCACTCTGCCCGACGCAGAATATCGATATTGCTAACCTGACATCGGGAGTGTATATCGTAAGAGTGGGCAATGCAGCCGTAAAACTCGTGGTGAAGTAATCCCTCCGTAACGGTAAAACGGTGCAAGGTTCGTCGGATGACGTAGTCTTGCACCGTTTTTTATATTTGTCTTTTCGTTAGCCTCAGGCTTCGAACTCTATATCTCCGTCCGCCTCGCAGTGGTAGGGCAGCCCGCTCTGGGCGAGCTTTTCGAGGAATGGGTCGGGGTCAAACTCCTCTACGTTGAATACGCCTGCTCCGCTCCATTTGCCTGTCAGGAACATATAGGCTCCCGTC
>ERZ772917.2162-NODE-2162-length-10044-cov-66.847432_pt1 | contig 10044 bp, 6 predicted proteins | sample MGYA00511187_ERZ772917 | MGnify/ENA primary metagenome ERZ772917 (study PRJEB29015, sample SAMEA2737925) | human oral metagenome | biome: human oral; feature: human-associated habitat; material: dental | place: China | collected 2012 ... | reverse complement strand
GTGGCCGCCGCCGTCGACGCCGCGGCGGCCGCGCTGGCGGCGTCCGAGGCGGCCTCGCGCGCGGCCAGGAGCTCCTCGCGCACCGCGCGGCGCAGCACCTTGCCGATCACCGAGCGCGGCATCTCGCTCAGAATGGCGATCTGACGCGGCAGGGCGTAGTGGGACAGGGTCTTCTCCGCCCACGCGCGCACCTGCTCCAGGGTGACGGTCTGGCCCTCCTTGGGCAGGATGGCGGCGACGACGTTCTCATTGCCCGAGTCGCCGGGCAGGCCCACGACGGCCACGTCCTCGACCTGGGGCATGGAGCGCACGGCCGCCTCGACCTCGGTGGGGTAGACGTTGAAGCCGCCCGAGATGATGAGCTCCTTGCGGCGGTCGGCGATGACGTAGAAGCCGTCGTCCTCCTGGCGCACCAGGTCCCCGGTGCGCAGCCAGCCGCCGGGCAGCAGGGTCGCCTCGGTCTCCTCCGGGTCGCCCCAGTAGCCGGGGAAGATCTGGGGGCCGCGGGCCAGCAGCTCGCCGACCCGCCCGGGCTCGACCTGCACGTCGGGGTCGTCGGGGTCGACCAGGCGCACGTCGGTGGACGGGTAGGGGACCCCCAGGGCGCCGGGCCGGCGCTCGGGGGAGATGGGGTTGCCCAGGATGATGGGGGAGGCCTCGGTCATGCCGTAGCCCTCGATGATGACGCCGCCGGTGGCCTCCTCCCAGGCGCGGGCCACGGCGAGGGGGGTGGCGGCGGCGCCGCACACGGCGATCTTGCAGCTCGACAGGTCGGCGCCGGTGGCCGCGGCCCGGGTGACGATCCGGTCGAACATGACGGGCACGCCCGGGAAGAAGGTGGCGGGCCGGCGCCTCCAGGCGGCCAGCACCATGTCGGCGCCGAACTTGGGCAGGATCACCTGGGTGGCGGCCAGGCCCACGGCGCACAGGAGCGACAGGCTCAGCCCGAAGGCGTGGAAGAAGGGCAGGACGGCGTAGAAGGTCTCCTCGCCGGCCTCGCACACCTGCGAGGCCCACGCCAGGCTCATCTGCGCGTTCGAGCGCAGGTTGGCGTGGGTCAGGCGCACGGCCTTGGGGGTGCCGGTGGTGCCGCCCGTGTAGAGCAGCACGGCGGTGTCGTCCACGCCGGGCAGGGGGTGGCCCGCGGGCAGCGGGGCGGCGACGGCGACGGCGTCGTCCCACGAGCTCACGCCGGCCGGGACCCGCCCGCGCAGCTCGGAGCGCCGGGAGCGGGCCGCGGCCACGGGCAGGCGCAGCGCCAGGCGGGAGGTCCACGGCAGGCCGCGGGACAGGTCGACGGCCAGGACCCGGTGGTGCTCGCCCAGGCCGGCGGCGGCCAGGGAGCCGGTCGCCCGGGTGAGGCGGTCCAGCGACTTCTCCCAGGCGATCATGACGCGCCCGCCGTGGATCTCGATCTGCTCGCGGATCTGGGCGGCCGGGGCCAGCGGGTTGTGCTCGGCCACGATCGCCCCGATGCGCCAGGCGGCGTAGGCGATGACCACGTGCTGGGGGCAGTTGGGCAGGATGACGCCGACGACGTCGCCGGGCCCCACGCCCAGGCGCCGCAGGGCCTGGGCGGCCCGGTCGACCTGCTGCGACAGCCGGGCGTAGGTGGTGGTGGCGCCCAGGAAGTCGATGGCGACGCGGTCGGGGAAGCGGCGGGCGGCGTCGTCGAGCATGCGCGGGAGCGGCTCGGTGACGGGCGCAATGACCCCGGGCACGCCGGGCGCGTAGTGCGGGCGCTGATAGCGCGCGGAGCTGTCGGTAGTGGTCTCGGTCATCAAGGCTTCCTTCTCGGGCCCGCGGGTCCTGCGGGCGCGGGCGGGCGCGGACGGCGGTGCGCTCGCGGTCCTGCGCAACCGTAACCTACGGTTCCGTAACCACGAAGCGCGCCGCGGCGGGCGCCGCTTCGGCGCGTCACGCCCGTCGGCCGCGGCGCAGGGGCTCGGGCAGGGGCAGGCGCGAGACGACAACCAGGCGCCGGGTCGGGCGGGTCATGGCCACGTACAGGTCGCCCGGGCTGCGCCGGCCGATCTCCGCGGGATCCACGAGCACGACGGCGTCGAACTCCAGCCCCTTGCTCATGACCGGCCCCATGACCGCCAGGCGCGCGCGCAGCACGTCCCCGCCCGGGGCCTGCATGGCCGCGGCCAGGGCCGGGTCCCCGCCCAGGTGGCGCGCCGCGGCGGCGGCGTCGGGGGTGATGACGGCGATGCGCCCGCCGCCGGCGCCCACCGCCCGGTCCAGGGCCTCCGACTCCCGTGCCACGGTGCGGCGCAGCAGGGCGGCCCAGGCGTCCTCGTCGGCCGCCTCGGGGGAGTCGGACACGTCGACGCATTCCAGGCAGTCGGGCAGGTCGCGCACCGAGCGCACCGGGTAGACCGGGGGCCGGCCCAGGGAGGCGGCCACCTCGTCGGCGATGCGCATAATGGTCGCCGGCGTGCGGTAGCACACCGTGAGGACCTCCTCGTTCAGCGGCGTCCCGCCGGCTCCCCCCGCCCGCCGGCTCCCCCCGCCCGGCCGCGTCCCCAGGGCGGCCAGCGCCTCGCCCCACGAGGCGGGCGCGCGGGGCCCGGAGTACTGCGCCAGGTCCCCGACCACCGTGAAGGAGCGCACGGGGCAGCGCCTGGCCAGCGCCCGCCACGCCATCGCCCCGAGCTCCTGCGCCTCGTCGACCACGACGTGCCCGTAGGTCCACGTCCGGTCCGCCCGGGCCCGCTCCGCCAGGGTCAGCGCCGGACCCGAGTCCTCCATGCGGTCGGCGAGCATCTCGGCGCTGACCATGCCCCCGCCCAGCCCCTGGGACTCGATCGCCTGGGCGGCGTAGGACACCAGGTCGGCCCGGCGCCGCGCCTCCAGCCGCGCCCGGCGGGCCTGCGCGTCCTCGCTGGGGCCCAGCAGCTCGGCCAGCTCGTCGATGAGCGGGACGTCGGCGGGGGTCGGCTCGCCCCCGGCCGGGCGGGCCAGCAGGGCCCGCTCGTCCCCGGTCAGCTCGGGGGCCAGCTCCGCCAGGAGGGCCGGGCGGGCCCACAGGCGCTCCAGCAGGCCCGCCGGCGTCGTCGGCATCCAGCACAGGTTGATCTCCCGGCGCGCGTCCCGGGCGGTGCGGATGTCCTCGCGGATCCAGGCGCGGGTGTCGGGGTCCGAGGCGTCCTGCCCCGTGAGCGCGGCGAACTGGTCCGTCAGGCGCTCCAGCAGCCATAGGACGAAGGTCTCGCGCGCCAGGTTGTGGGGCCGGCCCGACCGGCGCGCCCGGTTCACCGCCTCGCGCACGTCCGCGGGCCGCAGCTCCAGGGCGGTGCCCTCCACGACGATCGGGCGGGGCCCGTCCGGCACGCGCTGGAGGCCGCGCACGGCCCGGCGCAGCACCTCGGCCCACAGCGCCCGGCCCTTGATCTCGTGGGCCCGCGGGTCCTCGACGCCGCGGGCGCGCACCCCGGGGACCAGGTCCGCGATCGTGGTGGACACCACGCCCGTCTCGCCCAGGGAGGGCAGCACCTGCTCCACGTAGCGCAGGAAGGTCCGCGAGGGGCCCACCAGCAGCACGCCCGAGCGCTCCAGGCGGGTGCGCTCGGAGTAGAACAGGTAGGCGACCCGGTGCAGGGCCACGGCCGTCTTGCCCGTGCCGGGGCCGCCCTGGACGACGAGCACGCCCCTGGCGTCGGAGGTGACGACGCGGTCCTGCTCGGCCTGGATGGTGGCGACGATATCGCCCATGCGCCCGTGGCGGGCCGCGCTCATGGCGGCGATGAGGGCGCCCTCGCCCTGGATGCCCTCGATCGCCGCGCGGGCCCCGGCGGGCCCGCCCTCGCGCAGGGAGCGCACGTCGATGACCTCGTCCTCGAGCCCGACGACGCGGCGGAGGCGGGTGTCGATGTGACGACGGCGCACCAGCCCCATCGGGTTCGAGGCGGTCGCCTGGTAGAAGGCCCGCGCCAGGGGGGCCCGCCAGTCCAGGACGATCTCCCGGCGGCGCGAGTCCTGCAGCCCGGCGCGCCCCACGTAGTGGCGCCGTCCGGCCCCGCCGGCCCCGCCGTCGGGAGTCCCGGCCCCGGTGCTCCCGGGGCCGGGAGCATCGGGGGCCAGGTCCATGCGCCCGAAGACGAGCCGGTCCTCGACCCCCTCCAGGGAGGCGACGAGCCCGGCGTAGTGGGCGGCGTAGGCGTCCCGCTCGCCGCGGGACTGGTGGGTGCCGCCGGCCGGGCTCGCCTGCGTGGCGGCCAGGGAGGCGCGCGCCGACTCCAGCCGGCGGTCGAGCTCGCGGTAGGCCCGGTCGACCACCTCCTGCTCGGCGGAGATCTCTCGCTCCCGCGCCGAGGCGGCGCGGGAGCCCGGGGACGCGCCCTGCTCGGCGGCGGGGGTGTGCTTCGGGTGGGTCACTGCATCTCGCTGTCTGGGAGGGGACTCGACGTCCCGGCGCGCTGCGCGGGAGGGTCCATTATTCTCCTCGCAGAAGGCGCGCAGGGACGCCGACGGCGAACATCCCCGGTCCGCCCCGGTCCGTCCCGGCGCGCACCGGGCGGGAACACGACGGCCGCCCGCCGTGTTGCACCGGGCGCACCGGTCCCGTTGCGCGCCGGGCGCGCAAGAAGGCGGAAGAAGGAGGAAGAGATGCCGGCCCTGTACAGCGTCGAGCACCCGATCGGCGAACCCGTGGCGCCGCGCGTTCTCCTGTACCACTTCGATGGCGCCATGGACGCCGGGCACGCGGGCTCGCTGGCCGTCGAGCAGCTGCTCATGACCCTGCCCTCCGACCGCCTGGCGACCTTCGACACGGACGCGCTCATCGACTACCGCGCCCGCAGGCCCATGCTGACCTTCTCCTCGCACAGCTACCTGAGCGCGCAGATGCCCGAGCTGGTCCTGGACCTCCTCCAGGACGACGAGGGCGAGGACGTCCTGCTCCTGCACGGGGCCGAGCCCGACTACCGCTGGCAGGAGTTCATCGGCGCGGTCACCCACCTGGCGGTGTCGATGGGGGTGTCCCAGGCGGTGGCCATGGCCGGCATGCCCCTGGCGGTGCCGCACACCCGGCCCACCTACGTCCACCACCACGGCAGCCGCCCCGAGCTGCTGCCCGAGCAGCCGGACTTCTTCGGCCACATCGAGTTCCCCGGCTCCATGTCGGGACTGCTCGAGCTGAGACTGGGGCAGGCGGGCCTGGACTCGCGGGGGCTGACGGCGGGCGTGCCCCACTACGTCGCGCGCGACGACTACCCGGCCGGGGCGGCGGCCCTCCTGGCCTCCGTGGCCGAGGTCACCGGGCTGGCGCTGCCCCTGGGCGACCTGGAGGCCGCCGCCGCCGTCAACCGGGCGGAGATCGACGCCCAGACCGCCGAGCAGCCCGAGGTCCGCGCCGTCGTCAACGCCCTGGAGGCCCAGTACGACGCCGTCACGCCCGTGCGCTCCGACGCCGAGGAGCTCTCCCGGCTCATGGACATGCCCACGGCCGACGAGATCGGGGCCCGCCTGGAGGCCTTCCTCGAGGCCAACGAGGCCGCCGGGGACGACGGCCCCGCCCTCGGCCTGGGCACCGGCGGCGAGGGCTGAGCAGGCCGAGGGCCCGGCCCCGCGTCAGGCCCGCGGCAGCGCCGGGTCGTCCACCGACCAGGTGCGCGCCGGCAGCGGCAGGCGCCTGACGGCGCGATCAACCTCCTCGCGCTGCCGGGGCGTGAAGGGCTCGGCGCCGGCCACGACGACGAGATTGCCCGGCCGCCTCCCCCTGGCCGAGGCCGCGTCCGCAATGACCAGCGCGCCCCCGCCGAAGACCCGCCCGACCGCCGCCAGGTCGGCGCCCGCCTCGGCGCGCGGCAGGCAGGCCGTATTGGCCAGGTACAGCCCGCCCGGCGCCAGCGCGCGGCGGCAGGCCCCCGTGAAGGCCTCGTCGCAGCAGGAGGCCGGCACCCGCCCCCGCGCGAAGACGTCGCGGACCACCACGTCCCACCCGCCGGGGCGCAGGCCCGGCGCGGCCCGGGCGGCGTCGGCCACCCGGATCCGCAGGCGCGGGGAGCGGGGCAGGTCGAACCACTGGCGGACCCTGAGGGCCAGCACCTCGTCGATCTCCACGGCGAGCTGGGTCGAGCCCGGCCGCAGGGCGTCCCAGGCCCGGGCCAGGGCGCAGGCGGCGCCCCCCAGGTGCACCGCCCGCAGCGGCGCCGGGGCCGGCCTCAGGACGTCGACGACGGCGTTCATCTGCTGCTGGTACTCGAAGTCCAGGTGCGCGGGGTCGCGCAGGTCGATCCACGACGACTCCGTCCCGTCCAGGCGCAGCAGGATCCCCGTGTCCCGCAACTCGAGCTCGGCCGTGGCCAGGGAGGTGGGCACCGGCCCCGTGGGCAGGTCCGCTCGGCGCCGGCCGGCCGCCCCGCCGCGCCCTCCCGACCGCCCGCCGGCGCGTCTGCTGCTCACGGGGACAGGCTAGCCTGGGGGCGCGCAGCGGGAGAGGAGGAGCCGCCATGAGCCGAGCGCCCAGGTCCGCCGCCGCCCGCCGCTCCTGGGGCGAGGACGACTCCGGCGCCAATATCCTCCACGTCGACATGGACGCCTTCTTCGCCTCCGTCGAACTGCTGGAGCGCCCCGACCTGGCGGGCCGCCCCGTCATCGTGGGCGGCCAGGACGGGCGCGGCGTCGTCTCGGCCGCCACCTACGAGGCCCGCGCCTGCGGGGTGAGCTCGGCCATGCCCATGGCCCGGGCCCAGCGGCTGTGCCCCCACGCCGTCGTCCTGCCTGTGCGCCACGACGTCTACTCCCGGGTCTCCCGACGGGTCATGGAGATCCTGGGCGAGGTCACGCCCGTGCTGGAGAGGGTCAGCATCGACGAGGCCTTCCTCGACGTGACCGGCGCCCGACGGCGCCTGGGCCCGCCCGTGCGCATCGGCCGATGGATCCGCCGCGAACTGAGGTCCCGGCTCGGGCTGCCCGCCTCCGTGGGCATCGCCTCCACCAAATTCGTCGCCAAGCTCGCCTCCTCCCACGCCAAGCCGGACGGCCTCCTGCTCGTCCCGGCCGACTCCACCCGGGACTTCCTCGACGTCCTGCCCGTGGGGGCCCTGTGGGGGGTGGGGGACAAGAGCGCCCGGGCCCTGGCCCGCTGGGGGATCGACGACGTGCGCACCCTGGCCGCCACCGATGTGCGCCTCCTGGTCAAGATCCTGGGCGAGGCCGCCGGACGCCACCTGCACGACCTCGCCCACGGCATCGACCCCAGGCCCGTGAGCCCCGGACGGGAGGAGAAGTCGGTGGGGACCGAGCAGACCTTCTTCGACACCGTCACCGACCGCGCCCACGCCCGGCGCGTCCTGCTCGACCAGTCCCACCAGTGCGCCGCCCGGCTGCGCGCCGCCCGGCTGCGCGCCCGGGTCGTCGTCCTCAAGGCGCGCGGGGCCGATTTCACCACCCTTACGCGCTCGCGGACCCTGGCCGACCCCACGGACCTGGCCCGCGACGTCTTCGCCGTCGTCGAACGGCTCTTCGAGGCCCTGCCCGCGCCCCCCGGCGGGTTCCGGCTCCTGGGCGTGCGCGTGGAGGGCCTGGTCCGCGCCGACGAGGGCGTCCAGCTCCTCCTGGACGAGGACCCGCGCCGCGGGGCGCCCGAGCGCGCCGCCGACGCCGTCCGCCGACGCTGGGGGTCGGGGGCGCTGGCGCCGGCCAGTCTGCTCGCGCCCCCGCCCGGCGGGGGCCGGCCGCGGCGCGCCCCGGGACCCGGTCGTGAGGGCGGGCGGGGCGCGTGCGGGTGAGACGGTTTCCGTTCGACGCCGTCCAGCGATTATCCTGGCGGGGTTCGAACGTCGTTCCCGCGGTCAGCGCCGACCCCCGGCACGCACGCACCGGAGTGTCCGGGTCGCCGCGGGGCCACGACGCGCGGCCCGGCACAGAAAGCGAGGGGGGCCATGGCCCTGTCGGAGAGAGAGCAGCAGGTGCTGCGCGACCTCGAGAAGCAGCTCCACGCGGACGACCCCTCCCTGGCGGGCTCGATGCGGCCCGCCGGCGGCGAGCGCCGCCCCTCGCCACGCCATATAGGCGCCGGGGTGGCACTGCTCCTGGTGGGTCTGTCCGTGGTCATCGGGGGGGTGGCGGTGGGCCACGGCGGCATCGTCTCCATCCTCGTGGGACTGGGCGGGTTCGCCCTGGCCGTGTGGGGCGTGAGCCTCATGCTCACCACCGTGGAGCAGGACGGGGCGGACGGGAGCGCCGCGCCGGGGTCGGGCCGGGGCTCATCGTGGGGGCGCTTCATGGACCGCAACGCCGAGCGCTGGGATCGCCGTCGGGACACCCGCGACTGAGCCCGCCGCCCCTCCCGCCGTCCTTTCGCCGAAACCGGCGGAAAAGACACGCGAAACCGGCGGAAGTTGCACATGTCGCGGTCCGACGGCGCCCGACGGCGGTCGGCCCCGCCCCCGGCCTCCCCGACCGGGAGCGGTGGGCGGCCCCGGACCGTCCCTCGCGCCGCTGTGCTCGTCCGCTACGCCCCCTTTCCTCGTACAGCGAAGGGCGGAGGGGCGTAGCAGACGGGAAGAGGCGTAGCGGACGCCGGCCGACCCGCGAGATCGTCGGGTAACCCGCGAGATCATCACTTGACCCGCGAGTACGTCACTTGACCCGCGAGTACGTCACTTGACCCGCGAGCACGTACCTCTAGCAGACGTGCTCGCGGGTCAAGTGACGTGCTCGTCACCGGCCACCTCCCGGCGAGACTCCCCGCGGCTGCAACCGCGAAGGAGCCGGAGCCGTCACCGTGCCGCATGCCGGGGGACTCGCGCGCGACCTTCCTGGCGGGGCTGCGGGGAGGCGCCGCGCGTCGAGGGCGGCTCGCCCCGCCCATCGGCGGTGGAAAAGGTGGCTCCCGCGTACTTTCAGGTGTGCCCGTCGGGCTCGGCCGTCCGGCGAACGGCGTCATTCCGCCATTCTTCAACCGGGTGGTCCGGGGACGGGGCGTCAAAGATATGCGCCGGCCACCTTTTCGCGCCGCCGGAACCATAACAATGAACCGCGACACCCCGCCGGCGAAGGAGCCGTGCGGACGATTGCGCGCGGTGCCGGACCGATTGGGACGGGGCTCACATCGCCGCCTTCGCGTCGGCCTCCGCGCCGGAGGCCGGGGCTGGCCGGGGCGGCGCTCACCCGCCGCGGAGCCGGTGCACCGGTGCCGGCGGCCGTGACCGCGGCGTCGGACTCGCCCTCACCCTCAGCCGTCGCGGAGCCGGTGCGCGCCGCGGACGCCGACGGTAGGGTCGGCCCATGGGCGACCCGTGCTTCCTCCTTCACGTCACGCAGGCCGACCGCTGGCCGGCCGTCATCAGCAACCTGCGCAACCTCGCCGATCAGGGCCTGTCCTCCCGGGTGAGGGTGATGATCAACGGGACGGCGATCTACGCCGTGCAGGGCGACAACGACTGGACGGAGGCGATGCGGGAGGCCGCGCAGGACGGCGCCGTCTTCGAGATCTGCTCCCGCTCCGTCGCCAACCACCGCCTCCCCCCGCAGACCCTGCCGGAGTGGCTGACCACCGTCGATGCGGCGATCCCGGCCATCGCCCGGTACACCGCCGAGGGGTGGACCTACGTCAAGCCCTGACGGCGGCGCCTTCGGGCGAGGACGGCGGCCGCGGGCGGACGGGTGCGACGACGGCGAGCGGCCCCGGCCCGGGCCGCGGCGCTGACCCGGGCGACGATTCCAGTCCGGGGTGCGGCGCCCATCGCAGGCGGGCGGACGACCGGTGCCCGGCGCGGGCGAGTTCGCCGGACGGCGGAGTGTCGGGCAGGATGGCGTTATGAGCATGCCGACGACGCCTTACGGCGGGGGAGCCCCCGGCAGGGGAGCCGTACCCGACGGCGCGCACCGGGCCTCCGCCGCTTCGGCCGCCCCCGCGACCCGGATCCCCCCCGGGCCCTATGCGCCGGCCCGGTCCCACGGCTTCGTCGGCGCCTCGGCCTCCTCGGCCCCCGGTGCCTCCGCCTCCGCGACCTCTGCCGTCTCGGCCGCTTCGGCCCCGCGGGCCGCCACCGTGCCACGCCGCACCGGGTCGGCGCGCCGGGCCGCACCGCC
>ERZ772917.2160-NODE-2160-length-10052-cov-6.472142_pt1 | contig 10052 bp, 8 predicted proteins | sample MGYA00511187_ERZ772917 | MGnify/ENA primary metagenome ERZ772917 (study PRJEB29015, sample SAMEA2737925) | human oral metagenome | biome: human oral; feature: human-associated habitat; material: dental | place: China | collected 2012 ... | reverse complement strand
ACAGGGCCCTCCCGTCGCCGTCGGCGGCGTCCAACTGGGCGAGGAGGTCCGCGACCGCGCCGAGGGAGGCGCCGTGGGGGTCGGAGGCATAGACCTGTGCGCACAGCGCGGCCAGGAGCGCGCGCTCGGCGTTGTCGCTGAGGGCGTCGTGCAGAGCGCCCGGCATGGGCGCGGTGTTCGCCATGAGCGCATCGACCAGGATCAGGAGCTCGACCTCGGCGTTGCCCGCGTCGATGTGGGCGAAGGGGTTGAAGGAGTCCCCGTGCGCGGCGGGGTTGACCAGGTCGAGGGTCCGGATCTCGTACCCGTTGGCGCGCAGGCGGCCCTCGGTCGCCGCCTTGACGCGGCCGCCGGGGTCGGTGACCACGTAGGAGGTGGACGCCTGGAGCAGGTTGGGGACGACGAAGCGGCTGGTCTTGCCGGTCCCCGACGCCCCGACGACGAGCGCGTTGAGGTTGCGCCGGGTGGCGCGCGTGTCGAGGCTGAGGCACTCGGTGCGGGTGAACAGCAGGTTCCGGGCGGGATCCGGGTCCACCATCGGCCTGATGTCACGGGGGCCGCCCCACCGCGCGGAGCCGTGCTCCTGGTGGGCCCGGATGTTGGTGCGCGCGCCGATGCGGTAGACGACGGCGAGGAGCACCGATGCGGCGGCGATCATGCCCGCGAGCACGTCGGGGCCGTCGAAGGAGAAGTGCGTGAGGACGGGGAGGTCCTTCCAGAAGCCGTCGAGCACGTCGCCCGCTGTGCCGCCGCCGCGGACGATGGCGCGCACCTGGTAGCTGATCTTGTCGCCGATGGCCCAAGCCAGAACACACAGGACGCCGACGACCACCGGGGTCCGCACGCGCGACTTGTCCACTGGAGTCCGCCTTCCACTCGTGGGCGCCTCCGCGGCGAGGAGGGGCCCGCCACCCGGGGTCGGCGCAGCGCCCGGTTAGAGCACCCTACCCCATGGGCCGATCAGGAGAACAAATACCGCGTAAACACATGAGTGCCGGGGCAGCGGGGCCATCGACCCCGGACCCCTGCAATATCGGCTAACCATATTAGCAGTCTTTATGCACATGCGCCACATATCCAACTCCCACCCCTCTGATCCCAACGGATTGCGTCTTTCAATACGGTCAACGTTGTTTGACCTGGATGCTGATCGGTACCACAATGGGAGGCGAGGAAAATACCCATCGACTCGGCTGGCCCCAGTCGGCCCTCGCGCCGACCCGCCCCGCCAACTCTTGAAAGGAAGGGTCATGAGGCGAACATTCATCGCACTGGCCGCCGCGGCCACCATCGGCGCGCCCGCCCTCTACTCGGGTGGCGCCCAGGCCCAGCCCGCGACCACTGGAACCACCAGCGGCGACGGGCACACCCTGGCCCTCTCCTCGACACGCGGCGTGCTCGCGCCCACCTCGCCCATGCTGGAGATCCACTGGGCGGTGAACACCGATCAGAATCCGCCGACGCCCGACGGGCCCAACGACCCCAACCCGCCCACGCCCGGCCCCTCGGAGCCCGGCGAGCCCGAGATCCCCGCGCCCGACCCGGGGCCCACCACGCCCCCAGCGCCGGAGAACCCGCCCACGCCCGACGACCCGAACCCTGGAACGCCCGGCCAGCCGCCGACTCCGGGGAACCCTGATCCGACGCCCGGGAACCCCGACCCGACGCCCGATCCTGGCGCGCCCACACCGGACGACCCGGCCCAACCCTCGCCCGGGCCCACCACGCCCGCCCCCGATCCCGGGCCGACCACGCCGAACCCGGGGCCCACCACGCCCGCCCCCGAGCCGACCACGCCCCCGGCGCCCGGCGCTAATCCGACCAACCCGCCCGCGCCGACGCCCGGGCGCACGCCGTCCAAGCCCGGGATCCAGTACAAGGCGGCGGACCGTGGAACGCCCCCGCTGCCCGCCGGACAGGTCCCCTCGGCCCTGCCGCCCGCGCCCACCGGCATCGGCGACATCTCGGCTGTGGTCGGCGGCGGTGCGCCCGGTCCCGAGGACGCGCAAGCGCCCGTGCCCGACATGAACACCCAGCGCCCGAGCGCTTCCGAACTCGCCCAGACCGGTGCGGGTTCCAGCGCCCTCACCTCGGCAGCCTTCGGTGCCACCGGTCTCGGGCTCCTAGCCATGCGGCGCAGGGCCCGCAAGCGCTCCCGCGCCTGAAGCCACCCCAGTCGAACACCCCCGGAGGAAACATGGACGCTAACCTCGTCAACCAGGCTCTTCAATTGCTCGTCAGATTCGCCACCATCGGCGGCGGCCTATGGGCGATCTGGGGCGTCGTCGTGCTGGCGGGCGGACTCAAGGACCACAACGGGCCCGGCATCCAGTCCGGCGTGTGGCAGTTGGTCGGCGGCGGGATGATCGTCGCGGCTGCGCAGTTGTTCGGGCAGATCAGCCTCCACTAACCGAATGGCCCGTGGCGGGGCGCCGTCGAGCACGCGCCGCCCCACCACCGGTCCCGCACAAGGACACACATGGCGATAGAGATCCAGGTACCACGCGAGATCACCGCGTATCAGGCCAAAGTGGTCATGGGGATGTCATGGCGGCAGCTCGCCTGCGCTGCCGCCATGACCATCCTCGGTTTCGCGACGATCTTCATCGGCTACCTCACGGACTTCGTGGAGGCCAGCCAGTACGTGGTGATCGCGATCATCGTCCCCTTCGCGGCCCTGGGCTGGTACCGGCCGCGCGGCCTCCCCTTCGAGAAGTACGCCGGGTACATCATCAACCACCAGCGCAGCCGCCAGCTGTACGTGTACGGGATGATCTCCCAAGTCCAGCCATCCGCCGACGGCGGGCCGGTTCCGCGCAAGGCCAAGCGGAACCACAAGAAGACCAGATCCCGCCGCAAAGGCAGCCTGCCCGTGGAGCGTGACTCGTATGTTTAAGTCGAAGAAAGACACAGACAAGCCGAAGAAGAAGAAGAAAGTCTCACGGCGCCAGATCCTGCGCGCCCAGGACGTCCTCGACTACGAGGCGCTCATGGACTCGGGGATCTGCGTCCTCGACGACCAGCACTTCTCCATCACGCTCCGCCTGTCCGACGTCAACTACGTGATCGCCCCGCCCCACCAGCAGGAATCGATCATCGAGCAGTACGCGAAGTTCCTCAACAGTTTCGACTCCGCCCACCACCTGCAGATCAGCGTCGTCAACAGGGTCATGGACCAGGAGACGGTCGAGGAGGCCGCCTTCATGCCCTACCGGCCCGACTCGTACAACGCCTTGCGCCGCGAGTTCAACCGGGTCATCCACGACCGCCTCGCCACTGGCAGGAACAACACGGTGACCGACAAGTACTTCACGATCACCGTGGAGGCCGAGGACTACGAGGACGGGCGAGCGCGCTTGATGCGCGTGGCCACCGAGAGCATCAGCCACCTGCGCAGTGTCGGCGGCTGCACTGCGGACGTGGTCACCGGACAGGCGCGCGCCCGCATCATCCATTCCTTCACCCGTCCCGGCGAGCGCTTCGACTTCGACTACGCCCAGTTGGTGGACCCGGGGATGTCCTCCAAGGACTTCCTGGCCCCCGCGGTCTTCGATTTCTCCAACGCGCGGCACGTGCGGATCGAGAACGAGAAGGTCTCCTACCTGCGCGTCCTATGGCTGGAGGAGCTTCCCGCCTGGCTGTCCGACAGGCTGATCAAAGAGCTCACCGACCTCAATATGAACCTGGGGGTCTCGCTGCACATCAGCCCCATCGACCAGGGCGAGGGCCTGGACCTGGTCAAGCGCCGCCTCGCCGACATGTCGATCCAGCGCGCCAACGAGACGCGCAAGCTCACCAAGCAGGGCCTGCCCTACGACCTCATGCCCCACGAGCTGGAGGCGTCCTACGAGGCGGGCGTCGAATTGCGCCACGAGCTGGAGACGTCGAACCAGAAGCTCTTCACCACCACCCTGCTGGTGGGCGTGGCAGCGAGCAGCACCGAGGAGCTCGACTCCCGCTGCGAGCGGGTCATCCAGGTGGGCAACCGCCAGTCGTGCCGCTTCTCGACGGCGCGCTACATGCAGGAGGCCGCCTTCAACGCGTTCCTGCCGATGGGAAGGTGCAGGCTGCCCCTGTTCCGCACCCTCACTACCGGAACGACGGCCGTCATGATCCCCTTCACCTCCCAGGAGCTCTTCGAGGAGGACGGCATCTGCTACGGGGTGAACGCCCTGTCGAAGAACCTGATCCTCGCCTCGCGTGCCACGCTGATGAACGGCAACGCGTTCTTCCTGGGCACCTCCGGCTCGGGCAAGTCGATGTACGGCAAGTCCGAGATCCACCAGGTCCTGCTCAACCGCCCCGACGACGAGGTCATCATCATCGACCCCGACCGCGAGTACGCGCCCGTTGGACACGAACTGGGGGCGACCACGGTGGAGATCCACGCGGGCTCCCAGCACTGCGTGAACCCCATGGACATCGTGCGGGACTCGACAGAGGGCGACTTGGTGCGCCTAAAGTCCGAGTTCGTGCTGTCGATGTGCGAGTTGTTGATCGGGGGGTCCACGGGCCTTTCGCCCGCGCAGCGCTCGATCATCGACCGCTGCGTCACCGCGATCTACAACACCTTCTTCTCCAAGCGCAAGGCGCCCATGCCCACCCTGGCCACACTGACCGACATGATCCGTCAGCAGGATGACGCCGAGGCGGCCCATCTGGCGACCAGCCTCGAGCTGTACTCAACAGGGTCCTTCTCCGGCTTCTCGCAGCAGACGAACGTCGACACCTCCAACAGGTTCGTCATCTACGACATCTCCCAGCTCGGCCAGTCCCTGCGGTCCTTCGGCATGCTCATCATCCTCGAGCAGATATGGAACCGCGTCATCAAGAACCGCGCCAAAGGCATCCGCACATGGTTGTACATCGACGAGTTCCACCTGCTGTTCTCCAACGATTACGCGGCAGCCTACTTCCAGTCGATCTTCAAGAGGGCCCGCAAGTACGGCCTGAACCCGACCGGACTCACGCAGAACATCGAAGAGCTGCTCATGTCGGAGCGGGCGCGCCTGATGCTGGCCAACTGCGACATGCTGGCCCTGCTCAATCAGACGCCCACCGACGCTGAGTCTTTGCAGGAGCTATTCCAGTTCTCGGACGAGCAACGCGGCTACTACTCCCACGTTCCCGCCGGGCAGGGCCTGCTGAAGATGGGACAGGTCATCATCCCCTTTGACAACTCCATCCCAGTCGATACACGGATGTACCAGGTCTTCTCCACGAAACCCGGTGAGATGATCGACGCCCAGTACCGAGAAGCGACGAGTATGTGAGGAGCGAACGCCAATGAAGTTCCAGCAGCAAGCCGATCCCACGATCAAGTACGCCACGATGGAGCTGAAAACGCGCGTCGCCTCGGTGACGCAGTCGTCAGGATCCGCCTTGCACGAGGCCGCTCATGGCGTTCCGCAGATGACTGGCGGAACCGCCTTGCACGAGGGCGCTGCCCAGGCGAACGGATTCGACGCCGCAGCCCTCCATTCCGACCCGGTCGGAGCGGTCGGCTCCAACGCCTCGAGCCTGATCCCCAAGGAGTCGATACGGGCTGTCGGGGACAACCTGCTGGTCGTGGGCAAGAAAGGCGCGGTGACCGCGGCCAAGGGGGGCCTGGTCGGCGGGAAGCTGGCCAGCGGAGGCTCCAAGTCCCTCCTGCTCAAGACGCGGGGGCTGGGCGACGTCCTGTCCTCCCTGGGCGGGATGACCGGCAAGATGTCCGCCGCCATCAAGGCGTCCAAGCCCATGATGCTGCTGGGGGCCATCAACGGGACGAAGGCCGCCGGCATCGCGGGGCACGCCGCCCAGGCGGTCTCGCATTTCATCATCGTCGCCTCGAAAGCGATCGGCAGCCTCGTCGCCACGGTGCTGATGGCGGCGAAGAACCTGTCCCTGCTGGGCATCGTCATGGTCATCGCCACCTTCCTGTCCTCCTTCCTCGGCTCCCTGGGGATCGAGATCGGCCAGCAGGAGAGGAAAGTGGGCAGGAGCGTGGCCGCGAACGTGCCCCCCGAGTACGCGCAGTACGTCAACCAGGCCGGCTCCATGTGCCCCGAGATCACGGCCCCCCTGATCGCCGCGCAGATCGAAGCGGAGTCCGGGTGGAACCCGGACGCGAAATCGCCTGTCGGCGCGGTGGGCATCAGCCAGTTCATGCCGGGCACGTGGGTGACGCAAGGAGGCGACTACAACGGCGACGGACACGCAGACCCCCTGGACCCCGCGGACGCGATCCCCTCGCAGGGGCACTTCATGTGCTCCATCGTCGAAGCCCTCAAGACCTCCGTCGCCTCCGGCGCGGTTGCGGCCACCATCCAGGAGGCGGCCCTGGCAGGTTACAACGCCGGCCCTGGCAACGTGATCACGTACGGTGGGGTTCCCCCCTTCCCAGAGACCCGGAACTACGTCGTGAAGATCCTCGCCCTCATGATCAAGTACCAGGCGGCTCAGGAGGCGACCGCCGTGGGCGGTTCGCTCGGAGACGCGCTCGAGTGGGCGAAATCCATCGCCATGGACGACACGAACCACTACGTCCTGGGCAGTCAGGGCCCCACCGCGTGGGACTGCTCGGGCCTGACGGGCGCGTTCATGGCGCGCCTGGGCGTGGCCCTGCCCCGCACTGCCAGGGAGCAGTCCACGGCGCCCGGAGGCGTGGACGTCCCCTATGACCAGATGCAGCCCGGGGACCTGATCTTCTGGGCCTGGGGGGACGGCAGCTGGCACACGGCCATCGCGCTGGGCGGCGGCCAGATGGTGAGCGCGGACTCGCCGGAGAGCGGCATCAATATCGAGCCCGTCTTCCCTGGTGTGCGCAACGTCCGCCGCTTCCTGTGACGCCCCCGCGCCCGTTCTGCTATGAGTCCGCTATGAGGAGATTCTCCAATGTCCATTGACCCCCGCGTGACCGTCGTCGAGCTCTACGAACTCGCCCGCAACCGCAGCCTGTGGAGCTACGGGTTCTTCGACGACCTGGAGTCCCACGGATCTGCGTGGCTCCAACTGCGCGACTGGTGCCTGTTCGCCAGGGGCGTCCAGAACTTCGCGGAGATCCCCGATCCACCGGCCCCGCCTCCCGAGTTGGTCGAGGGGAGCCGGTCGCGCGGCATCTTCTCGCGCAAGCGCAAGCCCCCCCGCAACCCGGTCATCGACGGCTCCACGCCCCCTCCCCCGCGCAAGGCGCCGAAGAAGAAGCAGGGCTTCGTGGCCCCCACCTCGACCGGGGGGACGCTGAGCTCCTCGGTCCCCCTTCCCGCGATCATCGCGGGGGCCGTGGTGATCGTCCTGTGCCTGGGCCTGCTCGTGTTCCAGCTGGTGAGGAACCAGAAGCCCGCGACGGACCCCACTGCGGGAGGCGAGGTCGGAACTGCGTCGGGCGCCCAGCAGAGCGCGGCGATGTCGGGGGGGACTTCGGCGACGAAGGCATCGAGCTCCACGGGGACCACGGCTGGCGGCGCCGTCCTCACCGCCGGCGGCCAGGCGTTCTCGTGCATCGCCGAGGGCGAGGAGGTCACGTGCTCGGGTGAGAACTCGATGGGCCAGCTCGGCACCGCCGACTTGGCGACCGCCCGCACTTTCACCTTCTACCTGCCCACTGCGGCGCGCTCCCTGGTAGCCGGCGACGACTTCGCCTGCGCCTCGACCTCGTCGGAGGTGTGGTGCTGGGGGGACAACCGCTGGGCGCAGACCGGCCACGGCAACAGCGAGGTCACATCCCCCGGCCCGGTCGTGGGTGTCCCCGGCGGCACCATCAAGGACATCGCGGCGGGCAGGGCTCACGCCTGCGCCCTCACGGACCAGGGCGTGTGGTGCTGGGGGGTGAACACCGCCCACCAGGTCAAGGACAGCGACGACACGTACCTGTCCCCGACGCAGGTGGAAGGCCTCGACAGCCTCGAGATCACGGGCATCGAGGCGTCGAACTTCACGACCTTCGTCCGCACGACGCGCGGAGTGTGGGCGTGGGGCGACAACACGCGCCACCAGATCACCAGCACCGACGCCTCGTACCTGCCACCGACCCAGATCAGCGAGCCGACGGAGGGCACGGGGAACCCCGGGGGCACAGGGGCCACCCAGGCGCCGTCGCAGAACGGGGCGCCCGCCAACCCGTCGAATCAGCGGGCCCAGTGACGCGCCATGAAGGACGCGCTCAAGAAACTGGTCGAGTTCCTCTTCAACGGCCACGCATCATCAATCGATGGTGTGACCAAGGACATGCTCACGTACAATGCGGCCACCAGTGAGCTAGTCGGCGATATCGCAAGTTTCGCGGTGATGCCCATCGCCCTCACGGTCCTCGCGATCGTGATGATGGTGGAGCTCAACCGGAAGGCCTCCCACATCGAGGCCGACCACCAGACGGGCGTGAAACTCATCGCCGCCGTGATCTTCAAATACATCGTCCTGGTGATGGCCGTGAAGAACTCGGACACGTTCCTCATCGCCATCCGAGCCCTCGTCTTCACCGTGCTCAACGACGGGCACGTGAGCGGGGAAGACGTGTCCGTGAACGAGAACGGCCCAGCGATCGACGCCTTCCACGCGAGCATCGACAAGGCCTCGTCGGTGGACCAGGTGGGCATGCTCATCTTCCTCCTCATCCCCTTCCTGGTCACCCTGGCCGCCAAGGCGACGCTCATGGTCGTCGTGCTGCTGCGCTTCGCGGAACTCTACATACTCACCGCCTTCTCCCCCCTTCCCTTCGCCTTCCTGGGCAACGACGAGACCAAGTCCTTCGGCACCTCTTACCTGAGGAAGTACGTCGAAGTGTGCATACACGGCGTGTGCATCATCGTCAGCATCCAGGTCTACAAGGGCATCATCGCCACAGCCGCCGGGAGCAAGAGCAACCACTCCTTCCTGGAAGTGACCTCGATCGGCTCGGACGACCCCCTGGCGTGGCTGGTGGGCAACTACCTTCCGATCCTCATCACGCCGGTGATCCTCATGATGGTGGTCCTCGGGTCGGGCAAGATCGCGAAAGCGATAGCCGGGAACAGCTGATGCGCCGCCGGCGCGCCCCGGCGGTGCTACCGTTGCCGTAGGCGGCACCGTGTCCGAAGGGGGCCATCATGAGTGACGACGCGTCCACGCTGGCGCAATGGATCGCCGAGGCGCACGACATCGTGTTCTTCGGGGGCGCAGGGGTGTCGACCGAGTCCGGGATCCCCGACTTCCGGGGCGCGAAGGGCTTCTACCACCAGGAGCGCGAGATCCCCCTCGAACGGGTGCTGTCCATAGACTTCTTCTCCGCCTGCCCCGGGGCCTACTACGCGTGGTTCGCCGAGGAGACCGCCCGCGAGGGGGTCGCCCCGAACGCCGCCCACCGTTTCCTCGCCGGCCTCGAGCGCGCCGGGAAGCTGAAAGCGGTGGTCACCCAGAACATCGACGGCCTCCACCAGGCCGCGGGCTCCAAGCGCGTGCTCGAGCTCCACGGGAACTGGACGAGGCTGGAGTGCACAGGGTGCGGCGCGCGCTCCACCATCGACGACTTCGACGAGGCCCGGGCCGGGCGCGTGCCCCACTGCCCGTCGTGCTCCGCCGTGGTGCGCCCGGACATCGTGTTCTACGGCGAGTCCCTGGACCCTGGGACACTGGAGGGCGCAGTCCGTGCCATCGCGGGGGCGGACATGCTGATCGTGGGCGGCACGTCGTTGGCGGTCTACCCGGCGGCGGGGCTCATCGACTACTACCAGGGCGGGCGCCTCGTCCTCATGAACGCGACGCCCACCCCCTACGACGGGCGCGCCGACCTGATCATCCGCGAGCCCATCGGCCGCGTCTTCGCGCAGATCCAGGGGCACGTGTGAGCAGGCGCCGCAGTGCGGCCAGAGTAAGTGGCGGCGTGAGGCAGTTTCGCACCCGGTGCCCACAGCGCTGACTCACGCAACAGCGCCCGCCCGCCCCACTGCGCCGCCAACGCCCATCGATGGGCCATGGGCGGCGGGACATCACATGGATCAGCCCGCCGCCCTTGGGATTCTGGGACGCCCCGAGCCGCGGCCTACTGCTACCCCTCCTTCCCGTCGTCCATCTTCCCGTCGTCCATCTTCCCGTCG
>ERZ772917.2158-NODE-2158-length-10064-cov-69.309022_pt1 | contig 10064 bp, 6 predicted proteins | sample MGYA00511187_ERZ772917 | MGnify/ENA primary metagenome ERZ772917 (study PRJEB29015, sample SAMEA2737925) | human oral metagenome | biome: human oral; feature: human-associated habitat; material: dental | place: China | collected 2012 ... | reverse complement strand
CAAGACTTATCAGAGGTGCGTGAATAAGGTGAAGGCCTATCTCTCTCGAAAGCGGCGTATTTACCGCCTTACCGCCTGGTATAAATCGTGAGCCCTGAATGTGATCATAACCCTGATCAAGCAGCTTAATAAAATCAGGAATTCTCTCTATACTATCCTTGCCATTACCGTCAACAACAACCACTCCTTCATAACCCTCAGAAAGAGCCCAGGCAAACGCCATTCTCATCTGTGCGCTTAATTTGCCCTTGCCTTTTTTCGTTAATAAAGCGCGCACATCTTGAGATTTCAAAAAGTCAGTTTCAAGCGAACCATCAGTACTACCGCCATCGGCTACCACAATGTCAATTTGTTTTGCTAGCGGCTTCATTTTTTGCAGCTGCTTTTGAATCCTCTCTCCTTCATTAATGACGAAAACACACACGCAATACTTGTGCTTTTTCTTGTTTATTTCATTTACCTCAAACTCCGGAAACTCCCACTCCGGATGGTCTCGGCGAATATGATCTTGTTTGTTGGTTATAGAGGTTTTTGTCATGATGCAATATTCTTCCTTTCTGCATTTGCTAGTGACGTTGTACTACTTAGCTCATCAAGCACATAATACCGAGCATCCCGCCGTGATTCCACTAATATTTTACCAATATACTCAGACAGGATTACCATGAATAAAAATAGGATGAAAAACATTCCTGATAGCTCAAGCGACGTCGACACCCAGCCCTCAGCGACATTCTTTTTAGTGAGAGCTATGATTACAACATAAAGCGCATACACCAAGTTCACAACACTGGCAAAGAACCCAACCCATGACATAAAGCGAAGCGGCTGAGTGGAGTGGCTGGTAATAATGTCAAGCGCCTCCAGCGTTCCTCGTCCAAAACCATGCTTTTTCATGGGATCGACTAGGGGTGAATATTTATATTCAGCATATGAATAACCAATGCTTCTTATCATGTGCCTGATATGGCTGTCGTGTCTGGTCGATAGGGTTATCGCTCGTATGGCGCGACGGTTGAGAGATATAAGATATGTTGCTTGTAGTGGAATGTCTATATTGATGTATTTGCGATTATACCAATAAAACAACCTGCGACCAAGGCCAGATTTCGATAGAAAATGTTTCGTTGTTATGTCAGCAACACCCTGTACGATATCGTGCTTTTCGTTTACCTTAACAATACTCGTTATATCACTTATGCTATCAATAGCTGGATTGGTTACCACCGTATAATCGCCAATCGCCCCCTCAAGTCCAGCAATAACAGCAATATCATAAGTATATTGTCGCGATAAGCGAATGAGCCGCATACATGGTAGTTCATCAAGAAGACCACTAACAGCAACCACACTATTTTGACTTAGTCCATTATCAACAATAATAATTTCATAATTTGTATAACTATTCATTAATTTCTGTGAAAGCCTGCGACAATAATTAGGAAAATCATCAAAATCGCGCGTTACGACAACAACCGACACAAAGATATCTTGTTTACTCGATTTTTTATTTGTCTTAGTTGAACTATTTTTTGCCATATAGCTTGTCTAACTCCTCGTATACATCGTAAATATTATCTAGCTTACCGCCCATTATACAAACATACCCGTTGTAACCCAAGTGGGCCTTAAACAAAATAGGACGGCTATCATCATCTTCGCTCTTAACGAGCACCGTCTTTACCTCAACGATCGACTCCTCGTATTTCATATCCTTGAGGGCAGGGATAAAGCGCACCACGTCGTTATACATTTGCTTGTAATTGCTCTGGAAAGAACTTTTGTCGAGATAGGCGTGAGTGTCAATTTTTTCAGCCGGCGTATCCTCGTTGTCAACCCATGACTCGTGCGGCGTATACCTAACATGAGAAAGCGTATATAATCCCCTGGAAGGAAATGGCATGATGGAGAAAAATGGGCCGTCCATCACCGTAATACTAAAGTCCTTTAGGTGCTCCGGCAAACTTACTAAGCACATTTCTGTAACTTCATGCTTCAAGCCAACAAGCGGTATATTTGATGCACGATGAAGCGTGTTAATATTGGCATACGTGCAATTTAATACGAAGTCGCCCCTGAATTTGCCACCATCAGTGACAACGCACAGCCCATCTGGCGTTTCATCAATCATCGTAACGCGACAGCCAGTGTGAAGCGTTATTCCCGGACGATCGTTAATTTGCCGTAGTAAGTCATCCCTCAGGGCGTGGGCATTAAAGGCATATTCTTTAACCTTAAAGACTTCTTCAATGAGATTTTTATTAAACATTTTTTGAATATTTGGCGGGGCTACCGCTATATCTGCCTCAATCTTATCCGCAAAATTCTTGAACTGATGTGCATTAACCTTGGATAAGTGTTTGGCGACAGCATAGTATTTATCAAAATCTGAATGAATTGCCGCCCCGAACTGTTTTGTAAAACGCGGAAAGTTAACTGCTGAACGATACCCCGTTAGAATACTTCTCGGATAGTGATAGCCGTTATGTACCCTGGCCTGGTTAACATATGACGCTCGAGTCATTGTCTGCTTTTCTTTCTCTAAAATATCAATATTCTTGACACCCAGGGTGTCGTACAGGTACAGTGCTACACTCAATCCATAAAAACCACCGCCAATTATCACCGTTTTATTACGCACGCCTTCTCCATTTCTTAACCATGTTACCGATATACAAACCAACTACCATATAAACAAACAGGAGCAGCGGCATATAAAACACGATGCCGTTGATATGGGCGTGGGGCAAAGCGTGTCCAGGCATAAGAATTAACCAGCTTAGCGCCCCAGCTAATGAAATGTGTAAGGACCATAGGAATGAACGATAATACTTGAAAGACGGGCGCCGCCTCTTAAGATAGAATAACACTAAATACCCCACAAGCACCCAAACGAGTATCGACTGAACGATCTCACCAAACACCCCCCTGATCAATAGCGGCAAGCTCAATGCGGGCAATAATATATAATTAACCGCATTTATTGCAAGATACTGGTAGGTTGATCCTTTATCTTTTGCCAGCTCCTCCATATTAATAAATCGATCGGCAAATGTATATGACTCAGGTAGCAGCGTCTTTAAGTTACCAATAGCATGAGCTCGCATCTTTCGAATCCCCGAGAGCCCCCTCTCCGATGCCCGCTCATTAATCATCTTGAGGGCGGTGTCCGATGAGTGGTAGTAATCAGCGAGTGCTATGAAGTTAGTTGCATACGCACCAACAAAGGCCACGACAGCCACAACACATGTCATGACGGCGTGCTTCCATAGCTTGATAATTTTTTGTTTATTGTTGACGAGCTCAAAGAATATAATTGGCACCAGTACAGACATGGCAATCGTTGATATATACTCATAGCCGCTAAGAAGTTTTAAAAATAGCAGTACAGCTTCACCAAGATAGAATAGCCACAATTTCTTTGATGATTTACAGTATGAGTAGCTCAGAAAGGCAAAGGTGAATGGAGCAAACATCAGCGGCTCTATCCAGTACATGTTTTGTGCGTAGCCAACAACCCACGGACTAAGGGCAACCAATATTGCAAATACCACTGCAGCAACAAAGCCAAACAGCTTTCTAATTTTAAGAGCTACCAGAGCCATAAGGATCGCCATAGCTACAGATAGGACCACATTAACCTTCTTAAAATACGATGGTAGTTTTGCATTGTCCTTTGGCGCCAATGCGGTGATTATTCTCGCCTGCAAGCCATACTGTGAGGCATAGGGTTTGAGTAGGCTGGCGTCGCACCCTTCGGACATCATAACTGAATTATAATCTTTATTTTTAGTGACGATTAATGGTCCGCTATAGCTAGACTTTTCCTTGCAGCGAGCTGTTTTTTCTATTATGGCTGATGAGTCGTGCTGAAAGCCATCAAACCAGCTCCGCCACAAGCCAACACCAAAAAAATTACCAGTGAATGATATTACTAGCAAAAACCATATTACAAAGAAGAAAACTACGCTACCCCGATGCTTCATCCACTTTTTCATCACAATTATCATGATAGCACAAACCAGCAATAGACTAAAGAACCAGCCTAGTCTATAATTTAACTTATGAAGAAGAAAGATTGTATTCTATCCATTATCGTTACCGCTCACCACGAAGGACTCGTTGCTCACAAAACAATGCGGTCAGTTGAGCGTGCTGTGGCGAGGCTCGAAAAAGCATCGTTGCCTTATGAGGTAATCATATCGATTGACCGAGGGGATGAGACTACTATTGATTATTTCAAAAGCTATAATAACCTGCCCGTTACTGTATATCATTGGGATTATGGCGATCTTTCGAGTTCACGAAACAGCGCCATCGCAAAGGCACATGGTAAATTTGTCGCTTTTATTGACGCCGATGATCTGATGAGTGAAAATTGGCTACACGACAGCGTTCAGCTGCTATCACAAAAAACGTACAATAACTATGTTGCTCATAGCGCCTATACTATAGAGTTTGAAGGTGCAGATGCTATCGTGCAAAAAACTGGCTGCACTAGCAAAGCTCAAGACACGCTACTTAGCGTACTTTCTGGACGCTGGAACTCAGTCATCGTTGCACCAATCACACTCCTCAAAAAATTTCCCTATGCTCCAAATAGTCCTGGTTACGGCTATGAGGACTGGTATTTAAGCTGCTGCCTAATTGATAGTGGCGTAAAAAATATTCTTGTCCCTGAAACAGCCATCTTTGTACGGCGCAAGGCTTCAGGTTCAGAATGGGCGCGACAAAAAACCAGCCGGTCGCTCCTACATGCCCATGCAATGTTTAGCCCGTCGCGCTTTCGAACTATAGATATTAAAAAGATCCAAGTGCCGTCATCTGAGCAACGCCGCCAAACAAAAAACACTATTAAGGAGCTCCTTGTGCGGTCGCGTATACCTCTTGGGCTAATTAGGCGTCCGCTAGCCATCATACGTCGTGGCCGCAACGCCCTATCAAGACGACCAACTACGCAAACTGCACCTACTCTGCCAAAATGGCTAGATAAGGAATGGCGCGCCCTTCATGCTATCGAAAAGAAGATTTTTCCGCCATCGCCACTGCCTACGGTCTACCATACGATCACCGATGATCACTACAGAGTAGGTCTTGCATACTGGGAAATATGCAAAGAATTACACAGTGATACCTACGACTACATACTGTTTGTGCCGTGGCTTAAAAGGGGCGGTGCGGATCTGTTTGCGGTTAACTATGCAAACACTGTAGCCTCGCTAGGAAAGAAGGTCTTGGTTATTTCCACTAATGAGGTGGCCGCTAATTACTCAGAGTGGCGATCAGAGTTAGATAAGGGTATCGATTTCTTGCAATTTGGCACAATCACGCAGTTCTTTAGCACTGATCAAAAATATCGTTTACTTGAACAATTGATCGAGAATACTAGCATTACAACCTTACATATTCTCAACTCCGAACTAGCTTATGACTTTGTACGCGACCACGAGGTATATATAAAAGCGACAGGTAAACATATAGTAGCCACCGCTTATAGTCAAAGTACTGACACCACCGGACGAGTCTTTGGCTTTTCACACAGTCATATACCGCAGGTATATCATCTACTTGATTTGATAACAACAGATAATGAAGCAGTAAGATCTATGTGGATCAATGAATATGCATATGATCCACAAAAAATAGTCGTGCACCATCAACCACTCACGAAAAATCATTACTCTGCCGTTAATAAACTATCAAATAACCGTCGAATACTGTGGGCTTCCCGATTAGCGCCAGAAAAACTACCTCAACTAGTAGCGAAAATAGCCGACCTGCTTCCCGAAGACGTCCATATCGACATGTACGGTGATACCTCGTCAGAATTTCCTGCAAGCAAGCTACCAGTGCACCCGCGCGTTCATTATCTTGGCGGATTTAACGGCGTAGCATCGTTGCCAGTCGAAAAGTATGATGTTTTTCTTTATACGTCGCTTTTTGATGGCATGCCAAATACTCCAATAGAAATAGCTTTGCGAGGATTACCAATCGTCGCAGCTCGAGTTGGTGGATTGCCTGATTTTATAGGCAAAGATGGTCATCTAGTTGATGATGTCACCAGCCCAGAAGCATACGCTAAGGCCATTAGTGACACCCTCACTGACATAAAATCCTCGTTTAATAATGCTAAGCTTTTGCGCAAAAAGGCAGTTCGCAATTTCTCCGAAAAATCGTTTATGAGCGAAGTAAAAAAGATGCTTTCGAATAACTAATTAGACACCCTCATCTCCCCCTTCACCGCCTCGTTGCCAGTCTCAAGTGGTGGAGCAGTATATTCGTGCCAAGTACGGCCGTCAAAGGTGGAGAAGTAGGCGCGGTAGACACCAACCGGGAAGGAACGAGTGGTCTTGAATTCTTGTTCTTGACCAGGTTGAATGGTGGTTGGTTGGAGGCAGCCGAGGTCGTAGTTTGCTCCATATTGGTTACGCATGACAAAACAGATGTGGTTGGTCGTGGTGATGGGTTGACTAGCAAAGTTCTTGATTTTAAAGGTGGTGGTGACTGGCTCACCGGCACGTGGAGTGGAATTAGAGAAAGTGATGCCCTGGGTGAGTGTGGGGTTGGGGAGGATGGTGAATGATAAGCTGGTTACCTCCTTACCAGTCAACCCCGGTAGCGCCACCCCTTCGTGCCAGCGATTACCATCGTATAGCGCAAAGAAGGCTCTATAAGTGCCTGGTTTGTCAAAAGGACGACTTAGCGAAAACTGCACACTACCATTTGGAGCAATTCCCTTTGTCGATTGACAGCCGAGGTCATGGTTCTCGCCACGTGGACCCCGAATAATGTAGCACAAGCGCTGATCAGTCTGCGACACCGCCGAACTAAGATTACGCAGAGTGAATGAGCCGGTCAGCTTGTCACCAGCACGCGCTGGCACTGGCGTTATCGATAATCCCTGCGACATAACGACATCTTGTAACACCCTCATCTCCCCCTTCACCGCCTCGTTGCCAGTCTCAAGTGGTGGAGCAGTATATTCGTGCCAAGTACGGCCGTCAAAGGTGGAGAAGTAGGCGCGGTAGACACCAACCGGGAAGGAACGAGTGGTCTTGAATTCTTGTTCTTGACCAGGTTGAATGGTGGTTGGTTGGAGGCAGCCGAGATCATAGTTTGCTCCATGTTGGTTGCGCATAATGAGACAGGTGCGGTTAGTGGTAGTGATGGGTTGGCTGGCAAAGTTCTTGATCTTAAAGGTGGTAGTGACTGGCTCGCCGGCACGTGGAGAGGGGTTAGAGAAAGTGATACCCTGGGTGAGGGTGGGGTTGGGGAGAATGGTGAATTGCGCCCGGTTACCAGCACTAGCTGGCGTTGGCACCGGATACTGCGCCTCGGTCCAGGTTGTCCCCTTGTCGAGAGTGCCACTAATTCGCACCTTGTATATACCACTTTCCCGCGGAATAAACTCCCGGTCGTAGGTGTAGGTTGCACCCGGCGCAAGGCTGTTGACTGTATCAAAACTGGCATCAGCATTTCGTCCGCTCGGACTAGTAATTGCCGCGCCAAAATAACCGAGGTCGATTGGCTTCGGACTATTATTTTTAACCGTGAAGCGAATCCGTGTTGATTGCCCAACGTGTGTCCGTTGATTTTGAATAGTTACTGGGGAAGTTACTGTTGGCGCCGTCTGCACAAACGTCGACACTTCGCGGCTATGGCCCGGAGCTGATTCTGGATAATTATTACTCCAACCGTTGCCCTCACGGTAATTTGTGATCCAGAACTTATAATTTTCCTCTTTCGTTAACTTAGTTGTCACTCGGTAGGTATATGTCTGCCATGGCTCAAGAATAACCCGTTGGCTACCAAAGTCATAGTTGTTCCACTTGCTATCACGGGTGGCTATCGCCATAGTACCTAGATCGCGACGCTGATTTGTGGCGTTACGGATAGTAAACGATGCGGTTATTGTCATGTCCGTAAATAGTTTTGACCCGGTCCCCTCCGTCCTCACCGACAGCGGCGATTCAATCCGCACAGATTTCAGCGGCGAACCAAACCATTCATTAAAGAAGCGCCAAAAATTACGATTGCCATACGCGCCGCAGTGAGCTGTTCCTGGATAGGCGTTGAGCGCACCTTGATTTGGTTGATATGGGGTGTAGTTATACAAATTAGCTGTTGCTTGATTCTCGATATATACCCATGAGCCGCCGCAGGCTGCGTTTGTGCTATACTGGATATAATTTGACCGACCAGCCTTATAGCGATATTCGCCCGGCCGATTAGTATATAGCCGGAATTGGCGCGCCGCCATCCGTAGCTGATTGTACATACCGGCATACTCGTTTGAACAATTCGCTGTATTACCTGGTCCGCTATCAGGACAAGCAAAGCCCATAGCATGCTTGTACTGACTCTTGAGCGGCCAGACATCAGTAAATAGCGAACCCTGTTCTTTTTTAAGTGTCACCAACATCACCTGTGGGTTAATGCCGAACTCTTTTGATACATTCCAGATGATATTTGCTGCCGATAAACCGCCAGCAAACCAGCCACCACCCCTTTCAAACGAGGTCTCTTTCGTGCTTGGATTTTCGTGATAATCACGCAGGCAGACGTATGGTGGACCATGCCAACCGCGTTTAGCTGCATATTGCGCTCGCGTACCTCCGCCATACTCAGACGGCCCAGTTCCCCACGTATCGCAGGCTGGCGTATGACTGTTAATAAAGTTTTGAATATCTTGAACGCTTGAAAATGTATTAGTGTCATAAAAAACATTGTCATCAATAATTCGTCCAGGGCTCCATGGCGACAACGCCCCTGTTTTTGGCCAAAAAACAATCCCTAGACCAACAACACCAACAACGACCAGTGTATATCCGACACGTTTTAGCCAGGATAGCTTCGCACTCTGCAGCTGAATCACCGTAGCCCCTCCTTGCGGAATGATGGACCGTTCGTAGATTCTCCAGTATATGCACCTGATGAATAAACAACCTTGATTGACATGTCAGTGCCCGATGGTAATTCTGACAATGGAATCTCGGCCATCCGACAATTCGTTGAACTTGGGCCAGCAGATGCACCAGTTTGGCGTGAAACTTGACCGCCAGACCAGTATACTGTAAAGGTACAGCTACCGCCGTTTTCGACAATAGCATTAACGCCACCGTCAATTTGTAGACGCTGCCCGTCGCCACTGAGTCCGTAGCCGCTCACAATCGGCGTTACTGCTCGTTTTGAACCGCGTTGCTCGCCAGGACCAGCTGGTCTGTCAGAATTACGACCATCCTGTTCTTCTGGCTTCGTCTTACTGTCGTCAACTTTTTTATTATCACCTTTGTCGTTGTTTTTTTCTTTTGTCTGGGACGAATTAACATCATCTTTAGCCTGCTCTGCCTGTTGCGGTCGTACCATTGTTGCGTAAACAATCGCTGCAACGGTAACTACGACGATTGCACTTATTAAACCGATTACCACAACCTTAGTTTTCTTTGATGATGTTTGTTTAACTCGCATAGTGTCATTTCCCTTGTTTTATACTACAAGCTTAAGCATAACAACTAATCGCTGAATTTTCAATATTTTTATCGATAAAGATGTTATAATATCCTGTATGAGTGCAAAGAAATCCCAAGCCAAAATGCCATTAGTGTCAATTATTACTGCCACCTATAATGACGAAACGTACATTGAGTCCTCAATTCGCTCCGTACTGTCACAAGATTTCACTGATTTTGAATACCTTATTATTAATGATGGATCATCAGACGGCACCAAAAAAATAATTGAACGTCTACAAAAAGAAGATAACCGCATTCGCATTATTAATCAAAAAAATCAAGGACTCGTTGCTTCACTTAATCGTGGGTTAAAAGAGGCTAAGGGCAAATACATTGCTCGAATTGACGGGGATGATGAATGGCTACCGCATAAACTAAAAACTCAAGTAGAAGCACTTGAGGCAAATGATCGTTTAGTCCTTATCGGAGGTGGGGCGGAAATTATAAACCAAGACAGTGTGCCGACTGGTTTTATTTTTAACGTTGCTCGTAACGAGGATATTAGACTCGGTCTTTGCATTTTTAATCAATTCTGCCATTCATCGGTCATTT
>ERZ772917.2157-NODE-2157-length-10067-cov-2.308130_pt1 | contig 10067 bp, 10 predicted proteins | sample MGYA00511187_ERZ772917 | MGnify/ENA primary metagenome ERZ772917 (study PRJEB29015, sample SAMEA2737925) | human oral metagenome | biome: human oral; feature: human-associated habitat; material: dental | place: China | collected 2012 ... | reverse complement strand
TTATACGGAATATGTCTCTTTCTACAAGAGTAAGCGTACCGGTATCGTCATGCTTTGTCCGTTTCACATTTTTTTGAGCTGCCTGAGCTGACGCATCTACCGTTTCGCGGCTGAGCGCTGCCACCGAAATGTCGAACTCCTCTGACGCCTTTTTCATGTATATATCCTGCTCAACAGGTCCAAGTTCATTAAGGATCTTCGCGATCTCCTTGATGCATTCTATGCGCTGCTCGGGATCATTAAGATCAAGGCCGAGCATCGCGTTTCTTATCTTGTAGTCGGCATAAGGGAGTGCCTTGTCAACAAGGTTCAAAAACGCATCTCTGCCGTCCTTCTTTATGAACTCGTCGGGATCCTTGCCATCTGTCACATGCATGACCCTCACTCTGCATCCCGCCTCTCTGAGTACCTCCATGCCTCTGAGTGCGGCACTGCGGCCCGCGCCGTCGGCGTCGTAAGAAAGAACGACATCCTGAACATACCGCCTTATGAGCTTCGCCTGGTTTTCCGTGAGCGCTGTGCCGAGCGATGCGGCACAGTTTTCGACTCCGCCCTGAAACAGACCTATGGTATCCATATACCCCTCGACGAGTATCATAAACCCCTGTTTTGACACGCTTTGCCGCGTCAGATTGAGGCCGTAAAGATTGTTCTTTTTGCGGAATATCACGCTTTCCGGAGAGTTAAGGTACTTCGGGTTATCGCCCGAAGCTATGGCTCTGCCGCCGAAGCCTATGACCTTCCCGGATGTATTGATTATCGGGAACATCACGCGGTTTCTGAATTTGTCGTAATATTTGCCCTTGCTCTCCGTCGCAAGACCGAGCTCGAGTATCACTTTCTTGTTATAGCCGAGGCCGATAAGGTGATTGTACAGGCTGTCCCATTTTTCGTCCGCGTATCCGATACCGAATTTTTTAAGGACCGTATTGGACAAACCGCGCTTTTTCATATACGCGTATCCTTTGTTCGCCTTTTCGGTAAACGCCTTGTAAAAGAACGTTGCGGCAGCTTTATTTATCTTATAATAGATGTCGAGATCCCTGCCGTAGCCGGAACTCTTTTCCAGCTCTACTCCGTACTCTTGCGCCAGCTTTTCTACAGCTTCGGAAAAATCGAGGTTATAATACCTTTTGACAAATTCTATGGCATCACCCGATGTGCCACAGCCGAAGCACGTAAAAATCTGCTTTTGCTCCGATACTACAAAGGATGGTGTCTTTTCGCTGTGAAAAGGGCAGACACCTTTGTAGCTGCTGCCGGCACGCTTAAGCGTCACGACTCTCGAGACAACCTCGACAATATCGATCCGGTCCTTTAAGTTTGCAAGTGATCGTGATGTGAACAACATTGATATGCCCCTCGAACCTTCACTACTATATTCTACGTCCGGGGGTAATTTCCTTTTATTTTGATAAAAGCTACCCGAAAATCGAACGATACTTCGTGAGGGCATATCTGTCCGTCATACCCGCAATATAATCCTTTACCGTTTCATTCACTCCGTCGCGGCTTATATTTGTCCTGTCGCCCGGAGGGATTTCATCGGGATTTTCGGTATAGAACCTGTAAAGCTCTTCGACAGTTGTCTTAACCATGTTAAGGTCTTCTTCTTTTTTGACTTTGAGGCTGTTATATACATTTCTGAACATATAAGTGCGAAGCTCGTCAAGCATTGCCGTATGATCCCCGTCCATTCTTACGTGATCACTGCCGTCACTGTATGTTATGACGTTCATCACCATATTGTCTATTCTCGTACTGTGACGGTCGCCGAACAATGATATCGGCCCTGACGGCAGATCATCCGCCGATATCACACCGCTTCGCAGGGCGTCATCTATATCATGGTTTATATACGCGATACGATCGGAAAGTCTCACCGCCTCGCCCTCCGGCGTGCAAGGCATTTGTGCACCGGAATGGTTGAGTATTCCGTCTCTTACCTCAAAGGTCAGGTTCATCCCCTCGCGTTTCGGCGTTGACTCAAGCCTGTCGACAACGCGCAGACTCTGCTCATTGTGCCTGAACCCGCCCGGATGGATCTCGTTAAGCACGGCTTCGCCGTTATGTCCAAAAGGCGTATGGCCGAGGTCATGTCCGAGAGCGATCGCCTCCGCAAGATCTTCATTGAGAGCGAGCGCCCTTGATATCGTCCTCGCTATCTGACTGACCTCGAGCGTATGAGTCAGCCTCGTGCGGTAATGGTCATCTTCCGATCCCAGGAAAACCTGAGTTTTGTGCATGAGCCTTCGGAAAGCTTTGGAATGTATTATCCTGTCGCGATCTCTCTGATATTCCGTCCTGAGATCGGACGACTCCTCGTATACGGCTCTGCCCCTCGTTTCCGCCGACCTTGACGCGTGAGGTGAAAGAAGCAGGTATTCTCTTTTTTCAATATCCTCTCTAAGCAGCATCCTATACACCCGTATGCCCGAATCCGCCCGGGCCTCGCTCCGTCCGGGAAAGCGTCTTCACAAGCTCTATGTCCGCCTTTTCAAATTTGCTAACCACGACCTGAGCGATGCGCATCCCGTCCTTTATTATAAAATCTTCTTTCGAAAAGTTTATCACGGCAACCTTTATCTCTCCCCGGTAATCCGCGTCGACGGTTCCTATGCCGTTGACGAGCCCTATGCCGTTTCTTGCGGCGAGCCCCGAACGCGCCCTTATTTGGGCCTCATATCCTTCGGGGAGCTGAAAGCTGAGTCCCGTCGGTACAAGCGCACGCTCGCCGGCTCCGAGGACTAAAGGCCCGTCGGGAAGAAACGCGGCTATGTCAAATCCTGCCGCCTGTTTTGTTTCATATTTCGGAACTCTCCCGCTCCTGCTCGTGATCATAAGCTTCATAGATTATCCCTCCACAATCGATCTGACATCGAGACGCGATGGCGAAACGATGCAGGCGCTGTACCGATCATATTTTGATATTTTTTTTCTGACTTTGTCTATATCGTCTGCCGTGACACGGGAAAATCCCTTTATTATCTCATCGCCATCGTACGGACGACCGAGAAGCAGAGTATTTTTCCCGTTCCTGAACATCCTGCCGGATGTGCTTTCGAGTGAAAACACGTATGAAGCCTTGAGCTGCGCCCGGGACGACTCGAGCTCATCCTGCGTTATGCCCTCCTTTGCGAGCTTCAGTATCTCACTTTTGATCGCAGCGGCAGCAGGTCTGATGTTGTTGCGTCCGACTCCCGCGTATATCATAAAATATCCGCCCGCCGCGAACAAACCGAGCGATGCGTATACGGAATACGCGAGCCCCTGCCGCTCCCTTACGGTCTGAAAAAGCCTCGAACTCATGCTCCCGCCTAACGTATTTGTAAGTATTGAAAACGCGTAATAATCATCATCGGCAAGCTTTATCCCCGGAGCCGCAAGGCATATATGAGACTGTTCGATATCTTTTTTGATCGATTTATATTGCGGTTCATACCTCACTCTCGGGAGCACCTTTTTGCTCCTTTTTTTCTTCAGACCGTCAAACTTGTCGGAAAAATATTCGAGCACTTTTTTTCGTTTACCGCTCCGGCAACGGATATGACTATATTATCGGCGGTATAGTTTCCGTCTACGTACGTGTGCATTACGGAGCTCGTTATCCTTGCGAGACTCCCGGGCGTTCCGAGTATGGAATTGCCGAGACCTTTGTTCGCGAAGATCATATCGGTAGCCGTCTCAACCGCGAGGTCGTCAGGCGTATCGAGCGTCATCTTAAGTTCCTCCCTTACGACCATGCGCTCTCTGTCCATTTCGACCTTGGCGAACATGGAATTGTTTATCATGTCCACGAGCACGTCGGACGCCCTTTCGAACTCATCCGCCGTCGTTTTGACGTAATAGCACGTAGCTTCTTTACCTGTGAAAGCGTTTATCTGACCGCCGATCTTATCTATATCGGAGGCGATCTGCATCGCCGTCCTGTCAGGCGTCCCCTTGAACATCATATGCTCGGTAAAATGAGAAACGCCGGAGTACCTGTCCTCCTCGTACGCGGCACCTGCGCCCGCCCATATACCGACAGCTACCGATCTGACGCCGGTAATATGCTCGGTCACTATCCTTATGCCGTTATCGAGTCTGCTGATTTTTATCATTTATTTTCTGCCGCCCTTTTCAGTTCATGTACAGTCCTTACCGTCATCAATATAATGATCAGAAGACCGAAATATCCCATAGCAGGATATATATACTTTACCATATTTTTGAAACCTAACATACCGAGAAAAAAGGCGAGAAGTGAAAAAAATATTATCTTAGAATTTCGCTTTTTTTCTCCAAAGCGCGTCGAAAACCCGTAAAAGCACGAAGTTGCAGCGGAATATATCGCAAAGAACAAAACAAGGAAAAACACCCGCCCCGCCACCGGTGAAATTTTCCCGGCCAGGCCGAGCATGGGCAGGTCGAGACTTTGGGAAAGCTCGGGATCCTTGAGCAGCGCACGGAGAAGAACAAATCCTATCGTAGCGAGCAGAAGACCTCCCGCAGCGACTCCGGCATACGCGTGACCCGGGCCTGCCGCACTCAGAGCCGACTGAGAATTTATAGGTATCGTTCCCATTATATTGTACGTCACGTATACTACTGCGCCGAGCGGCCACACGGGAGCGAGCGACGACACGTCCGGTTCGACATCCGCGTATGGAACCGCATCGAACGTAATACCGACATATACGGCCAGCCCCACCACTATGATAAAAAGAAAAGGCATTATTATTTTGAAAACGCCTGCGACCCTCTCAAATCCGCCTATAACTGTTATTATTACGAGAAGCGCGATAAAAAATCCTCCGACGGCCTTCGGAAGCCCGAATCTTTGATAAAGCAATGAACCGCCGGCTGCCGTCATCGATATCGTACCGCAATAGATAAGCACGCCTACGGCTAAGCCGAAGAGCTTTTCCGTCCGCTCGTGCCCCGAAGGAAGTAATATCTTTGAGAGATCGGCGGTATTGAGACGTCTGGCGAGAAACGCCGTCATCAGCCCTATACCGACAAAAAGCGCAGTTTCTATAATAAGACCGAGATATCCGCGATTCCCGAACACGCCGAAATACTGCCAGCATTCGCGCCCGGAAGCAAAGCCCGCACCCATCACCGTACCCAGATATAAAAGTGCTATTGTGATAAAATTCATTGAAGATCTCCGACGTTCACGTAGTATTCATCAAGCTCGTAGGGCGTTACCCCGCCGAAGTCGTATGTATTATCTTTTTTTGTTAAATCGGAAAGCCTGTAATCATATAAGGCGTCCTTTATCGACATCTTCTTTCTGCCGTCCTCTCCATGCTCTGTCACCTCGACATGTTCGTCAAGCGAGTACCACTCCCTGAACCGTATGATTTCGGAGCAGAGTCCCGGAAGAACTTCCGGCTCTTTAACGATTGCGCCCGACATGGAGACAATATTACGCTTTACCGCTTCGAGCGTATTATAGATGTCGATCTGATCCTGAGGCATATGTTCCGAGATATCGTAAAAGTAGCTTTCGGCAAGCTCCGCAAACGTTTTTGCGTCCGCCTCCCTCAGCACCTGCACAAGAGCGCCCTCATCGACATGCTCGGGCGTTTCCATAAGTTCGGCAAAGTTTTCAAAATACGTAAACCCCGAACCGTCCTCAAGGTCAAGGATATCAAGAAGTTCTTCTCTCGTCATGTATATTCCTTTCAAAATTATGGTATACTGTCAATACTGATTATACTACACGCGGAGGTAAATATGGCAACCAAAAAGACCAGAGAAAGAAGCGATATTCCCGAACAGTCAAAATGGGATCTGACCGGCATGTACGAAGACGATAAAGGATGGGAAAGAGAACTCGCGTCCATAGATGATATAACGCAGGAGCTGCTCACCTTTCAGGGCAGGCTTGCCGAAAGCGCCGATACTCTTTTGGCGGCTCTAAAAAAATCCGACGAAGCAGCCTTAAGGCTCAGCAGGCTTGTCTGCTACGCAAAAATGAAGCAGGACGAGGACAACAGAGTGAGCAGATATCAGGAAATGTTCGGCAAAGCTATGGCCGCAGCGGCCAAAACAACCGCCGCCTCAAGCTTTATGACGCCCGAGCTTTTGGCTTCGCCCGAGGATAAAATACTCGGGTTTATAGCCGAAGAGCCCGTCCTCGCAGAATACGAATTCAACATACGCAACATATTTCGCGAAAAAAAACACGTCCTGTCCGCAAAAGAGGAGCATATCTTCGCCGAGCTCGGCGATGTCCTCGGCGGTGCAGATACCATATTCTCCATGCTCAACGATGCCGATCTTAAATTTGAGCCCGTCGGAGACAGAGAACTTACGCACGGAAACTATATTTCATACCTTGAGGGAGAGAACAGGGACAAAAGGAAACAAGCCTTCCGTAACATGTACGAAGCGTATAAGCGCCACATCAACACGATCGGCGCCACATATTCCAACAGCGTCAAATATGATTGTGCTGCGGCACGTATGCATAATTATTCTTCTGCGAGGAACGCTGCACTTTTCGGAGATAATATTCCGGAATCAGTTTACGATAATTTAATTACGGAAATTCACGAAGCATTGCCTACACTTCACCGCTATCTCGGATTAAGAAAAAAGGCGCTCGGACTTGATGAGCTCATGATGTACGACGTCTACACCCCTCTCGCCAAAGTCCCCTGTTTTGAGATTCCATTTGATGACGCCGTCGATATGATAAAAAAGGCGCTCGCCCCTATGGGAAGCGATTATGTCGATATAGTCTCGCGCGGCATAAAGGAGCGCTGGGTCGATGTATATGAGAACACCGGCAAGACGAGCGGCGCCTACAGCTTCGGCACATATGACACAAATCCGTATATACTTCTCAATTTTCAGGGCAGACTGCAGGACGTCCTTACTTTGATACACGAGCTGGGGCACTCTATGCACTCGTATTACACACGGCATACACAGCCCCAGTGCACAGGCGATTATTCGATCTTCGTCGCCGAAGTCGCCTCTACCGTCAACGAATGCCTTCTGCTGAACTATCTTCTTCGTAAGGAAAAAACGCCTGAGATGAAGAAATATCTCATAAACAGATTTATAGAAGAGATACGGGCCACTATATTCCGCCAAACGATGTTTGCGGAATTCGAGGCTTGGTCGCATGATTATGTTGAGCAGGGAGGCTGCCTGACAGCAGATATACTCTGTAAAAAGTATGAGGAGCTTAATGCGCTTTATTTCGGTGATGTCGTCTCCCGCGATGAATATATCAGATATGAATGGGCACGAATCCCCCACTTTTACAACGCATTTTACGTTTATCAGTACGCGACGGGATTTTCGGCTGCTGTCGCACTTTCGCGGCGCATCCTCGAAGGCGGCCCGCAGGCTGTTGCTGATTACAAAAGATTTTTGACTCTCGGTTCGAGTATGTACCCCGTAGACGAGCTTAAGATAGCCGGAGTTGACATGACCTCGAAGGAGCCGATCAAGGACGCACTTGTTCTATTCCGTGAACTCGTCGACGAGCTCGAGTTGCTTCTTTAGGAGGGACTGATGAAAAAGATATTCATTTATGCAAGCGATACCGACAACTCCGTGCATGCGGACAAAGCGCTCCGCAGGAAGCTGGATGACTCCGCTTTTAGGGTTATAAGCAGTATTGCGGATGAACCCGATCTCATAGTCATAATCGGCGGAGACGGGACATTTCTCGAAGCCATTCACGTGCTCGGGTTTCCGAAAATACCGATCATCGGGATCAACACCGGCCATCTCGGTTTTTTCCAGGAGATCATGCCGGAGATGCTCGACGATTTTATCTTCAATTACATGCACGGCAATTATTCTCTTCAGCGTATGCAGTCGGTCAGGGCTGTCGTCGAACATGACGGCACAGAAGAGGAGTTCACCGGCATTAATGAAATAGTCATCGCAAGTGCTGCAAATTACGCATATTCCGCCCATTTCAACATATCCATCGGCGGCTCCTTCATAGAGCGGTTCAGCGGTGACGGGCTTTTGATATCGACACCTGCCGGAAGCACCGCATATAATTACTCGCTCGGCGGAAGCATTGTTGACCCGAGACTCAGGCTCCTTCAGGCGACACCTATCGCACCTATGAATACGACGGCTTACAGAAGCTTCACCTCGAGCATCCTGCTGCCTCCCGACCTTAGTCTGGGAATAGTACCGGACAGTTACGGCGAAAAGAGCGCGATAACCGTAGCTTATGACGGATTCAGCAAACTGATCGAAAAAGCTGACAATATCGAAATTTCGCTCTCGGACAAAACGGTAGAGCTTATGAGATTTAAAGATTACGATTTCTGGACAAAGGTAAAAAGCAAATTCCTTTAACATGGACAAATTCACATTTACGGTCTCTGAGGATGAGGCGGGCGTTCAGCTCAGGAAAATCATCAAAACAAAATATCACCTTTCATCGCGTCTGATGACAACAATTAAATATAAGAACCTCATAACGCTTAACGGCAAAAGCGTTCCGGGGTGGATCGTTCCCTCCTGCGGCGATCGTGTATCAGTTGCTCTTCCCGATGAGGAAAGCCATTTTCCTCCCGAGGACATACCGATCGACATCCTGTACGAGGACGATGACCTGCTGATAATAAACAAGCAGGCGGGCATCACCGTACACCCTACCAAAGGGCATCCCGACCATACGATAGCAAACGGGATAATGAAATACATGTCGGATACGGGCAGATCATTTAAGATACGTTTTATTAACAGACTCGATATGGATACGAGCGGGATACTCGTAATAGGCAAGAATTCACATGCTCAGGCGGAAATCAATATGCAGATGTCCCGAGGCCTCACGCGCAAACGATATACAGCTGTCGCCTCAGGGATAATCAGTGAGGACGAATTTGTCATAGACAAGCCGATAGGAAGACTCTCCGCAGACTCCGTACGTCGAGGCATCGTATCCGAAGCCGATGGCGGATACCCGAGCGCCACAAAGGTGCACGTCATAAAAAGATTCGGCAATGCGACACTTACCGAGCTCGAACTTCTTACGGGACGCACCCATCAGATCAGGGTCCATCTTGCCTCCATCGGACACCCTCTGCTCGGAGACCGTCTGTACGGTGGTGACGAAACATATATTAAAGGGCGTCAGGCGCTTCACGCGCACAGTTTTACGTGCCTGCACCCGATGACAAAAAATAAGCTCGAGGTTATCGCTCCCTTGGCCACCGATCTGGCGGAGCTTATCGAAAGGCTGGTGTGACAACACGTGACACTCATCATAACATCTTTTATAGACGCAATAGACAATATATCCGTCCCCGAGCACAGCATGTGTATATGCGCAGACGGGGGCTACATAAGAGCTAAGGAGCTCAACATCAGTCCGGATATGCTCATAGGCGATTACGACTCGTCGGCGATGCCCGACGCCCCCGCCATAATCCTGCCGCGCGTCAAGGATATGACCGACAGCGAAGCCGCAGTAGACTTTGCCGTATCGCACGGCACCCGAAACATAGTCGTACTCGGCGGTCTCGGCGGACGCCTCGACCATACGATGGGCAATATCGGAATGCTTGCAAAATACGCCGGATCAGACTGCCGTCTGACGTTTATGGACGGTATCAATTTCGTATATATGCTCACACCCGGCGCCCATACAATAAAAAAAACAGTCTACAGGAACACTTATCGTTATCTCGGTCTTATAAGCTATGGCGGGAAGGTGAACGGTCTCACGGTGCGAGGCTGCAAATACACACTGACAAATCATATTCTGCGCGATGACACCTCGCTTGGCGTAAGCAACGAGATTTTGGAGGATGAGGCTCATCTTTCCTTCACCGACGGAAAGCTTCTCGTCATATTATCCTCGGATATATCGTCATCCGATATTGACAAATGACGATGATTTTATTATTCTTATTGTTGATCGCAAGGGGAGCTGATTGCTGAGAGTTACCCGCTCCGGGTAAGACCCTCAATACCTGATACGGATAATGCCGTCGTAGGAAGCGAAGGATATATTTTTATATACGTATCCACTGAGTTCCCCTCCTATGTACTGAAAAGGAGGTTTTTTATGTTTGACGATCTTCAGAGTT
>ERZ772917.2153-NODE-2153-length-10074-cov-111.911169_pt1 | contig 10074 bp, 9 predicted proteins | sample MGYA00511187_ERZ772917 | MGnify/ENA primary metagenome ERZ772917 (study PRJEB29015, sample SAMEA2737925) | human oral metagenome | biome: human oral; feature: human-associated habitat; material: dental | place: China | collected 2012 ... | reverse complement strand
ATTCCTCAATTCTACTATGGATACATAATCCGCTCAATGTCGCGGGTCATCGCCGAAAATACCGCACAACCCATAAACTGGCGGTCAGCTTGCTAGCAACAATCCATGAGGTTATTTTTACTACAATTGATGTAAATATGGCATCAATTGTAACGTGGCTTTTTTAACAACGTAGTTATATACACATCGTTGATTATTTTACACTGCCCTTTTGCTAATATCTTTAACATATCTGCTTTATCTCGCCAGCTACTTTATTCGTATGTACTTGCTAAATATTAGCGAGTGTAGGATAGTTTCTTTGTATTTTATACAATGTTGTATTTTTATCATCTAATTAAAGTTTTTGTTGTGCTTTTTACATATGGTTGTATAAATAACAACGTAATATTATCGTATTTCCCAGTTGCACCTCGCCAAATAAACTCTACTTCATCAAAAACAAATAAAAGCCAAACTGAACACTTATTTTGCTCAACACAGCTATGCTTGTCGTTTTTCATGTCTAGTTGCGCCTTCTCAACAAGACAACAAATCCCGATTATCTATCATTTACGTTTGAAACGGCTCAATCTTATCGCAAACACCACGCAATAAAAAAGCGCCGTCCAAGCTTGCTGCTTTACGGCGCTTTTTACTAAATTCGTGCTAGCTTATAATTATTTTTTACGTTCGCGATATTCACCAGTTGAGGTATCGACGCTAATAATATCTCCCTGCTTAATGAACGCTGGAACTTTTACTACCAATCCTGTTTCCATAGTTGCATCCTTCATAACCGACGAAGTCGTATCGCCTTTAACGACATCTTCCGTATACGTAACTTTCAAATATAAGTTTTTTGGCAATTCTACATTAATAACTTTGCCGTCAAAAAACTGCAAAGTAAGCTCATCGCCTTCCTTCAAAAAGTTGCTAGCACTGTCCACAATATCTGCCGGCAATTCAAACTGCTCAAAGCTTTCTGGATCCATAAAAAAGAAATTACTGCCATCATTATACAGGTACTGAACCGTTTTATTACTCACTTCCGCCATTTCAATTCGTTCTTGTCCTTTGAATGTTTTAGGTATTACGCTACCGTCAATCAAATTCTTCAGCTTAACATTTACAATCGATCCGCCGCGGCCCATTACTTTTTGGCTATACTCTACTACTCTATACGGCTTACCATCAATCTGGCACACCGTACCTTTTTTCAAATCTGTTGGTTGATACATTTTACCTTCCTAACAAAATATCCCGCTGCCAAAATAGAACAGCAGCGAGATATTACCTTAATTTACTATTAATTGTTGGCAACAAATGGCAACAAGCCAAGATGGCGGGCGCGCTTGATCGCTACTGCCAAATTTCGCTGCTGTTTTTCGCTTAGTCCAGTTTTGCCAATTGGCTCAATCTGCCCATAAGCGTTAATGTACCGCATTAAAGTCTTGACGTCTTTATAGTCAAAAACTACCGGCGTACTTTTCTTTACTTTTGCCATATAAACTCCTTATTATACTAGAAAGGAATCTCGCTCAAATCAATCGGCTTGTCGTCGATCTCTGTCACCGCTTCCTCTCTTTTGCTATTTTTCGGTGCCGCAGAAGCTGCAGAAGAACTGTTATCATTAGCCGGACCGTCCAAAAATGTTACGTCCGTCGCCACAACCTCAATCCTGCTCTGGCGTTTGCCAGTATCCTTATCTTCCCAGCTATCCTGGCGCAAGCGCCCCTGAACAAGTACGCGGCGTCCTTTGTTCAGGTATTGCATAACCAAATCACCCAATTTTTCCCATGCAGTCACATTGAAAAAATCTGCTTGGTCATCCTGAGTCGCCCGGCTCACTGCGATACTAAAACTAACGACATTCTTGCCAGAAGCAGTTGTTCGCTGCTCTGGATCGCGTGTTAGCCTGCCGAGCAGAATAACTTGGTTGATACTTCTTGCCATAATTTTACCCTCTCTTTTTAGTTAATAAAATAAACGGCTAATCTTTATCTAACACTTCCTCAGCGGCAGCTTTTTCTGCCTGCTCTTTTTGCTCGCTTAAAGCTTTACGAGTTTTTTCATCAACTTTGACTAACAAATAGCGCAGAACTTCATCAGTAATATTCAAAATATTTGATATTTTAAGCGGCGCATCGCTTGGCAGCTTAACGTCAAAGCAAACATAGATTGCAAAATCTTCCCGCTTTATCTGGTAAGCCAGCTTTTTCTTACCCCAGTTATCTTCTTTGACAATTTCACCGCCATTACTGGTGATTAAGCCGCGAACCTTATCCAGCGCCGAATCTAAAGTAGACTCTAAATCCGGATGAATAAGAACAGTCAGCTCGTACTCGTTCATATTTCCTCCTTTGGAATCCGTACGGATGGTTACGTTGTCTCACGCAACCTTAGGTTAATATACAGAGATAATTATACACTAAAATAGTGCTGTTTACCAGAGAAAATCTGCCGGTCTAGAAAGAATCGAATCAGGGTTAATTACTACCCGTAAGCATATCTTTCGACCATCGGGTGCGGTTGATGTCCAAAATTTCCTGCGTTATAAACATATTGTCTTAACGACACAGGACTAAACCGCGAAAGAAGTCTAGCTATTGCATCATCGTCGTCAACCTCCTTAACCCCTGCCTCAATAAAGCTTTTAAGATGTGCTATGAAAAACTCTGGACACTCAATAAAAAGACGATGAGCGATCGCCTCCATGTCAGCCCCAGCCGAAGCAAGATCTGAAAAAAGATGGCTAATTTCACGATGGTCCATACGAGATGCAATATCGTCCGCATTCGCTTCAAGTCCAAGAAGCTTGCGAATTTCCTCTGGGAAAAGTTTTTTAATATTCATCCTACTAGCTAATTCTTCAACATCGCCAGCAGACCTAAGCACAAAATCAAAGTCATCTTCACGGTATCTATTCTCTAAAAGCCTGTCAACACGGCTGTCTTCATATAAACCAAACCCTTTAATCTTCTCGCCGAACCATAAAAATTCAAGATCTTCCGCTGTTAACTCGCCGCCAGCTTTAACACGATTATCAATTTCTGTTAGTCGTCGCATTTGCTCAACTTTCTTATAATATTCGCCACCGCCCGGCAGCGTGTTAAGCTTTTCTGCGACAACATCCAATAATGTATCTTCTACATTTTGCCTGGGTGCAATACCACGAACTTCGGCAACCTGATTGCCTTCCATACGAATCGCGACGCGCGGCATCGTATCGTTACCGTCATTATCCGGCGTGTAATAGACGTAAAAGTCCCCTTTTGACAACTGATGCGCCGCAGTGTGCGTGCCAGCCGTGCACCACCCTGCACCTTTTCCCTGTAGAGATCCAGCAAGCTGCATGGCAGTGTCGCTATCTACAAGACTTTTGTCTGTAGCCTCATATCCCTTTTGAGTACGACGGTAACTATAATTTGGACGATACTCTCCTTCAATCCGGTCATATTTTACCCAGGATCCATCAGTAATATCACGCAGTTCCGGCGTTAAACCGCCAACTTCGCAGCTGTATATAGCATATGCATACATGGCTGCAAAATTTCCCCTGTTCAGTAGCTCCGCCATCTGCTTATCTTCAATGTCTTTACCCTGAATAACACCTTCGCTTACCTTGTCATATACATATGATAACGCCTCAGCGTTCAATTCTGGCCACGGCGCCACGGTAGATTTAGTACGCTTCTTAAATTTGCCGCCTTCTTCGTCAAATTCACCCATCTTTTTGAGCGATTCCCAAACATACACCTTAAACCAATCAGGATAGGAGTGTCCATTTTCTTTGCTCCGCAAATAGCCAGACCACCTCATTAAACTTTCCTTCTGATCCGCTCGCAGTCTTTTAGTATCTTCTTCTTTTTGCCTGTCGGTAAGTTCGAAGTCGCCATAACCGCGTTCGCGCGCAATCCGTCCTTGCAATTCAAAATACGACTCCGGCACTTCATTGCGGCGAATCAGCAGACCCTCAATTTCTGCATCAATATATAATTCGTTTAATTTAGGTCCTGCAGCAGCATCCTCCTGGTCACGAACGACATCGCGCTGCTGAGGATGAGGAACATTAAATTTGCTTACTGCAGGTTTTATAATACCGAAATAGCCGCTTTCTAGCGTTTCTTTAATTTTTACCTCTTTGTTGCTTAATTTGCTAAGCTCCTGCGGTTCGCCGTTTATTTCAATAAGGCGTAGCGCGCCAGAGGCAAGGTTTCTTTCAAATACCCCCCCCATTAACTTTTCGCCAATTGGCGATGAAGCGATAAATTGCTCGGGCGATTTTTGCTTTGGTCGCGGCACGTAAATTCCTCTTTTAACTCTTATTACTCTAATTTTGTCCTGTCAATACTAGCATACTTTATTATAATTGTCAATAGTAAGACAATAATGTTCCGCTTTTGCAATACCGAACCCTGCTATAGCCATTGCCGCCAGCCAAAGAGTATACTATGATACTAGCATGCGTATCGCCATCCAAGGACAAGCTGGCTCATTTCATGAACAGGCCGCCCATAAACAATACGGCTCAGATATTGAAATTATACCTTGCGATACCTTCGGCGATGTCTTTAGAACTTATCGCGAAGGCAAGGCCGACGCCATCATTGTAGCCGTCGAAAATACTATTCATGGCACCATTAACGAAGCCTACCGGCAAATTGAAGGCTGCACAGCCCCTATTACCAGTGAAGTCACGCTACGCATTAGCCAAAATTTGATCACTTTGCCAGGTGCGGCACTACCCGGCATTACAAAAGTATATTCACATCCGGTCGCCCTATCCCAATGCCAAAAATTCCTGCAAGATTTTCTACCGCACGCTTCTCAGATTGAATTCTTTGACACTGCTGGCGCTGTCGAATTTGTCAAACAGCAGCAAAATCCGCAAATCGCGGCAATTGCCAGCGCGGCGGCGGCGGACTTATACGACCTACCAATTCTCCGAACAAACATCCAGGATTCCGATGATAACCTAACCCGTTTCCTTGTCCTTGATCCGAATATGTCACCGAAAAACCCTAACCGCGCCAGCCTGGTTGTGACTACTGCCCATCACGCTGGCAGTTTGGCCGAGGTTCTCCAAATTTTTGCCCGCCAGAATATAAATTTAGCAAGCCTTCATTCTCAGCCTATCGCTGGACAACCTTGGAAATATAAGTTTTTTCTAACAGTTGACGCGGCAGGAAACCGACTTCATAAGGCTGTTGACGAAATCAGAAGCGCCGAACATAACGTAACAATACTCGGCGAATACAAATCTAGTAATTAATTGATTTTACAAAAGACGGCTGCACTCACAAAGCCTACATATCTAGTTCGTCAACGCTTGATATCAGCACATCGCGCGGTTTTGAGCCGTTCGCTGCACCAATAATACCCCGCTCTTCCATCTCTTCAATAATCCGCGCCGCCCGCTGGTAGCCAATACCTAGCCGAGTCTGCAGCATGCTTGTCGAAGCCTTACGCCGCTCAACCACCACGCGTACCGCATCCTTAAATTTATCATCGCCGCCCTCAGAGAAATCCATTATCACGCCGCCCTTGCCGTTCAATTGTACCGGCTGCGCCACCACCTCATCGTTATATTGCGGCGCCATCTGCATTCGCAAATGATCAGTTATTTTATTCACTTCATCATCGGTTACCCACGCGCCCTGGATACGCTTCGGCTTACTCATGCTTGGCGTATAGAATAGCATATCACCCTGGCCCAGCAGCTTTTCGGCGCCCGCTTGGTCTAAAATCGTCATACTGTCCACCTGGCTAGCGACCGTAAACGAAATACGCGCTGGCACATTCGCTTTAATCAAACCAGTGATCACATCAACACTCGGCCGCTGCGTCGCCAGCACCAGATGAATACCAACCGCACGGGCCTTCTGCGCCAAGCGAACAATTAGCGCTTCAACATCGCGCTTAGCAATCATCATCAAATCCGCCATTTCATCCACCACGATCACGATGTACGGCATCGAACCGTCCTCATGCTGCTGGACATTGCCGTTTTCATCAGCGATGGCAATCTTTTTAGCGCGCGACTGCAACTTTTTATTATAATCTCGAATATTGCGAATTTTCTCTGCCGCCAATAATTTATATCGCCGCTCCATCTCGTTAACCGCCCACTTCAGAGCTGAAATCGTCTTTTCCGGTTCGGTAATAACAGGCGTAAGCAGATGCGGAATGTCCTCATACGGCGCCATTTCTACTTGTTTCGGGTCAACCAAAATCAGCTTCATATCGCTTGGGCTATTACGGTAAAGCAGGCTAGATAACAGCGTGTTAATCATCACCGACTTACCTGAACCAGTCTGTCCAGCTATCAGCAAGTGCGGCATTTTACCTAGCTCGCCGACCACCACCTGTCCGGAAATATCCTTACCAATCGCAAAGCTAAGCTGTTCGCGGGCAGATTTCCACTGTTTGGAATTGAGCGTGCCATATAAGCGCACGTCAGCAGCTTTACGATTTGGCACTTCTATGCCCACAGCCTTTTGCCCAGGAATTGGTGCTTCAATCCTTAGGCTTTGCGCTGCCAAGTTAAGCGCAATGTTCGTCTCCAGCGCCGTAATTCGCGTTAACTTCACGCCGCTTGGCGGTCTTAAGGTGTACTGCGTCACTTTTGGCCCGACATTAATATCGCCCATTTCCGCATCAATATTAAACTCCGACAGCGTATCGTGAATAATTTGCGCATTTTGGCGCGTATCGCCAGCATCGGCGCCGCTTTCGTTCCTCTCCAACAACTCCAAGCTTGGCGGCTGCCAGTTTGGATCCCGAGTTGCCACCAAAGCAGTTTGCTCTTCCGCCTTTTCCGGGTGCGGCAGTTGCTTTTTACTACTTTTTAGTAAACTTTTCTTCTCTTTAGCAGTGTCAATAATCGGCACGCCAGCATTTAGCTTGATGTCGCCCAATTTATCGCCAGAATCACGCTTCGCCGCCTGTTTCATCACCGAGCGGTTCTTATCGTCTTCAGATCTGTCGGTTTTTATCATTTCCCAAACTCTACTGAATACCGTAAATGGCGAGGTTTGAGTAATAAACAGTACAGTAATAAAAATTAAGACTAAATAAATTATGGCTGCAATTGCCGAATCAACCATTTGCAGAACGCCCATATTGATTGAATCGCCGACGAAACCGCCAGACTCTGGACGCGACGCGGTTTTTAGCAAACCGAACAAACCAGAAAACCAAACAATCTCCAAAACCGCCGCAAACTTAACAGCTAGCGGCAGCTGATTGCCCTCCGCTCGAAAGGTTTCCACTGCCAAATAGATTAGCAAAATCGGCAAAGCATACATCGTATAGCCGACAGCCTGCAGCGACACTGTATCAATCCATTTAAGCACCGGACCGCCAACACCGAACCACGCCACTACCAGCAGCAGAGAAAACAAGATCAGCAACACCGCGCCGACTTGCGACCAAAAACCCGCCGGCAGGCTGTGCTGCGGTTTGGCAGGAGCTGTCTTTTTAACTGCCTTTCGTTTCTTTGCCATACTTATTTATTATACACGTTAATACGGTCGCACGTCATGTCGTTCCCGGGCTTTCGTATCATTCGCTTCGGTGTCTGGTACTTGGCGGCGCGGAAAACGTCGGCGCGGCATAGTTGGCAAAGTCATTTTTGGCTCTTCCGCTGAAGCGGCAGTAGATTTTTTACCGAGTACTGGTGTCTTTGTAATAGAACTACTCGAAGTAGTAGTCGATTTTACCGTTTTCAAACCGCCCACCTCGTTAATCACCGGGATAACAATCGGCGTCCGGCGCGTCTGATCGTACAAAATATGCGTAACTTCGTCCTTGATTTCCTTCTTCACCACGTCAAGGTCATACTTGCCAGCAAAACTGCGCGCTGCCTTTTGCTTCAAGTACTGGCGAATCATATTCATCAATTCCTCGGAATCGCGCAGGTAGATGAAACCGCGGGAAATAATGTCTGGGCTGGTTAGTAACCGCCCCGTGCCACGCTGTACCGTCAACACCACCACAAACATACCTTCCTGAGACATATGGATGCGGTCTTTTAACACCACCTCAGAAACGATAGCGCCCGTATCGTCATACATCACGCCACCAGCCTGAATTCGACCAGCTTTCTTAGCCTGCCGTTCAATATCAATTTCAATAATATCGCCAGCGTCACACACAAAGATATTCTTCCTCGGAATACCGCACTCTTTCTCTGCTAGCCGCGCATTGTGCACCAGCATGTGGAATTCACCGTGAATTGGCATGTAGTACGTCGGGTTCAATGCGTTAATCAGCTTGATGTGATCGTCGTAGTAACCATGGCCCGACAAGTGCAGCGGTCCAATCCCCGTCAGGTGCGTCTTGCCGTTCTGAATCACATCAGAGCCCTCGCGCATCAAGCCATCAACTGTTCGCACCACGTTTTTCTCGTTGCCCGGAATCGGATTAGAGCTAAACACCACCACGTCAGAACCCTTGATCTTCATGTATTTATGCGCGCCAGTCGCCATACGACTGAGCACGGCATTAAATTCACCCTGTGAACCAGTACAGACCACGGTGATCTGGCTATCCGGCAGCTTGATGATATCTTCCATCTTCATGACGGTATCTTTGGGGATCTTGATGGTTCCTGAACGCAGCGCCACTTCCAAGTTCTGGATCATTGAAAAGCCGGCAAACGCTACCTTGCGTCCATGCTTATGCGCTTCTTCCAAAATCAATTGCAAACGGTGCACCTGCGATGAGAAACAGCTTAAAATCACTCGGCTGTTACTGAATTTATCCATTACCTGGCCGATGGAATATTGAATATCAAACTCAGTATGGGTATGCGTACCAGCCGATTCACAGTTGGTCGATTCGTTCATAAACATCAAGACGCCTTCTTTGGACGCCACTTCGGTCATCCGTTTGAGGTCAAACTTCTGTCCGTCAACCGGACTTTCCTCAAATCGCCAGTCGCCAGAGTCAATAATCACACCCAGCGGGGTTCGAATAATCACCGCCGTTGAATCTGGAATTGAATGATTAACCCGTACCAACTCCACGGAAAAATGCTTCGACACCTGAACAATTTCGTGGCTCAATGGGTCCATCACCCGAAAGTCTGGCTGAAAATCAGTATCAGCATCAGCCATCGACTTATCCAGCATGCCGATAGTAAACTTCGACCCATACACTGGTGCCGGAATCCGGTGAATAAAGTGCCGGAAGGAGCCGATGTGATCCAGGTGTCCGTGAGTGAACACATGAGCCTTAATCTTGTGCTTGTTTTCCTCCAGCCAGGTGATATCCGGTGTAATGTAATTGATGCCTGGATAGTCGCTGCCCGGAAACAGGAAACCCATATCCACAACGATAATCTCATCGTCATACTCAATAGCGTTCATGTTTTTACCAATGCCCATTTCGCCGACACCGCCGATTGGGATAATCCTCAACTTCGGTTTGCCGCCGCGAGTGCGCTTTGGCTGCATTTTGGCGCTAAATTGCTCGCCGCCATAGCCATTATAGACAGACTTATTGACCGGAATATCAATCACGTGCTGCGACGCCCTGAGATTAACATTCTCGCTCGTCCGCCGCTGCGCACGAAACACCTCGCCCTTGCGAGTGGTGGTGCTATTTAATACTGCATTATTACTCTTTTTTGATTGCGGACGCTTTTTAGTATCGTCCTTCTGCGGTGTTGCCAGTCGCCGCTGACCCATATTGTTATACTCCTTTTTTATTACAATAATCTAAAAACCAGGTAGAGAGGTGTTATCTTAATCGTTAGAAATCCCTCTCGTTAGTAGCTTTATTCTAGCAAACTGTCGGTATTTTGTCAAAAATAGCCGCGTATCAACTAAAATACCAGCGTCGTTTTTTCAAAGACACTGGCATTTTCTAAAAGCTTCAAAGAAGGTTAATCGTCGCCATCCACCGAAGTATGAGCGAATTTTCGCTTGCCGCGGTAGATAAAGAAGCCGATCATCAGCAGATTAGCCGCCAGCAAGAAGCCCGCTAGCACCCACATGCTATCGCTATAGAACGAACTGCCTAAGCCTCCCGAAATAGCCTGGCGCAGCGCCCGAATAGAATAAGTCATCGGCACCAGCGGATTGACTG
>ERZ772917.2149-NODE-2149-length-10088-cov-4.915977_pt1 | contig 10088 bp, 9 predicted proteins | sample MGYA00511187_ERZ772917 | MGnify/ENA primary metagenome ERZ772917 (study PRJEB29015, sample SAMEA2737925) | human oral metagenome | biome: human oral; feature: human-associated habitat; material: dental | place: China | collected 2012 ... | reverse complement strand
AACAGGCACCGATAGACCCGAAATAGAAAGGAGAAAGCTCCGCCCTAACGGCTTCCTTCAAATAATCAGTCAATAAATTCAAAACAGCTTCTAACATTCCGTTTGTACTTTTACCGGCGTAAAAAACAAACTTTTAGATCAGATGAATAAAGGATTAGCCGCATGCACCATGCTTGCCATGATGGCATGCAACACAACGGAACAGAAAAAAGAAGGCGCCACGAACCAAACCGTGATCGGTGCGCCCGAAGTGAAGATCGAGAACGGACAAATGACGCCCGAAGTCCTTTGGTCGTTCGGTCGTGTAGGCAACGTCAGCGTCTCACCCGACGGCAAACGGATCGCTTACACCGTGACTTACTACAGCATCCCCGAGAACCGAGGCAATGCCGACCTCTACATCATGGACGCCGACGGAGGCAACAAAAAGCAACTCACACGCACCGCCGCCAGCGAGGGCGCCGTGGCTTGGACACCCTCCGGCAAGGCCATCGCCTACCTGCGCGAAGGCAAACTCTGGAACATCGCCCCCGACGGCAGCTCTGAGAAGCAGGTCTCTGACATCGAGCAGTCGATCGAAGGCTTCCTCTATGCCCCGGCCGGCGACAAGATCCTCCTGGTCATCCCAACCAAGATCGAAAAGTGCATGAACAGCGACATCTACGAGGATCTCGACAAGGCCAAAGCCTACGTCTATGACGACCTCATGTATCGCCACTGGGACACCTGGAAGGACGGCTCCTACAACCACCTCTACCTCGGCGACGTGAAGGGCGACAAGGTGACGGCCGTGGAAGACATCATGCCCGGCGAACCCTTCGACTCGCCCGTGAAGCCCTTCGGCGGCACGGAGCAGATCGCTTGGAGTCCCGACGGATCCGTGATCGTCTACACCAGCAAGAAGCTCTCCGGACGCGACTATGCCTTCCAAACGAACTCCAACCTCTACGCCTACACCTTGGCCGACAAGCAGACGCGCCTCTTGACGCCCGACATGCCGGGCTACGACCAAAACCCGCAGTTCTCGCCCGACGGCAAGACGCTTCTTTGGTCCAGCATGCGCCGCGGCGGATACGAGGCGGACAAGGAGCGGATGATGATGATGGAGTGGCCGAACGGACAGATGGTGGACGTCTCCGACTCGCTCGACGCCAGTCCCTCCTCGCTGCAGTGGACGCCCGACAGCAAGACGATCTACCTCACTGCCCCGATCAAGGAGGCCTATCAGATCTTCGCCTTCGACGTAGCCGCCCGCACCTTCCGCCAGCTGACTGACGGTAATCAGGACTATCAGCACGTGGCCTTGGCCGGCGACAAACTGATCGCTACGCGCACCACGCTCGTCGACCCGGCCGAGATCTACAGCGTCGACCCGGCTACAGGTAAGGGCACGGATCTCTCGCAGGTGAACAAGGAGCTGCTGGGCAAGCTCAATCTGCCGACGTTTGAGAAGCGCTTCGTGACCACCACGGACAACAAGCAAATGGTGACGTGGGTAGTCTACCCGCCCAAGTTCGACGCTTCGAAGAAGTACCCCATCCTGCTCATGTGCACCGGCGGTCCGCAAGGCGTGCTCAGTCCGTCGTTCAGCTATCGCTGGAGCTATATGTTGATGGCTGCACAGGGTTACGTGGTTGTTGTGCCCGCCCGACGCGGCACGTCTGGCTCAGGTCAGGAGTGGGCCGACGCCATCTCGAAGAATCACGGTACGCAGGATGAGCAAGACTTGCTCGCCGCCGTCGACGAGATCTGCAAGGAGCCGTGGGCAGACAAGGATCACGTCGGCGCGATGGGTGCCAGCTATGGCGGCTACTCCATCTTCCACTTGGCCGGCACGCATAAGGGTCGCTTCAAAGCCTTCCTCGCACACTGCGGCATCTTCAACTCGGAGTTCATGTATCCGACGACGGAGGAGATGTTCTTCGACGAATGGGAGAACGGTGGCGCACCGTGGGACAAGGACAACAAAGTGGCTCAGAACACGTATGCACACTCGCCTCACCTGATGGTGAAGAACTGGAACACGCCGATCATGGTCGTACATGGCGAGCAGGACTTCCGCGTACCGTATTCGCAGGGTATGGCGGCGTTCAACACGGCGCGCATGTTAGGCGTGGAGAGCCGTCTGCTCATCTTCCCGACGGAGAATCACTGGGTGCTCAGTCCGCAGAACGCCATCCTTTGGCAGCGTGAGTTCTTCAAATGGTTCGACAAGTACCTCAAGAACGGGGACAAACCGAAGGAAGCTGATAAGCCGAAGGCATGACGGAGCCGGATGGGACCATTCGGACGGTTTACGCCTCCGATGAATTCAACCAGTTTTTCCATGATGCGGATAAAAGGGTGCAGAGCAAGCTGAAGTTCGTGATCGATGTCATACAACGAGTATATGAGATACCAACGAAGTATGTAAAGAAGCTGGTTGAATACAATCTCTATGAGATGCGCATATCTGTCGGATATAACGAGTATCGCACGATCCTGTTTGCAGTCGATCATGAGAACATTATCCAATCGACTAAGGTTATTCTTCTGAATAGCTTTTTGAAGAAGTCAAACAAGGATTATAAGGCTCAGATCAGAATAGCAGAGCGGATTATTAAATCAATGGAATATGATACGAATCGATGAAGAGAAGCTGAAAAAGCTCCACAACATGAACGAGTTCATGGATGAGGAGTATGGCAAAATCGGGACACCGCGCCGCGAAGCGCTCCATGAAGAAGCCATGCGTTGGTATTACGGTGAGCTTTTGAAAGACCGGCGCCAATCATTGAAGATGACTCAGCAGCAACTGGCTGAGCGGGTCGGGCAGGAGAGAAGCTACATCGCACGTATTGAGGAGGGAGAGTCTGACGTCCGACTGTCCGGCTTGCTGAGCATTGCAAAGGCTTTGGGATTGACCTTATCCTTCTCTCCGACGACTGAGCCGGCAACGGCCATGTCGTGTGACGTATAATTTGAAATCTTTCATGGATATGAGATCGCATATCAATAAACTTATGACGGGGCTGCTTTGGGCAGTCCTGTCTTTTTCATGCACGGGCGCGGACGAGAATGCCGCGGGATACGGTGTGGCCGACAGCAAGATGATGGCCGAAGAGGTCGACGCAAGTTCGTCTCCTATCCGCGTGGGCGAAGAGGCTATCCCTGAACGCAAGCTGACTAAGAACGGCATGCTGCGCTTCGAGACGTCGGACGCCAAGAAGACGCGTGCAGCCATACTGAAGGCTGTCACCGAGGTTAAGGGCTACGTGGCCAGCGACAGCAAGGACGAGAACGATGGACGACAGACGTCTACCATTATGCTGCGCGTGCCTGCCGACCAGTTCGACGCCTTAGTGGATCGCATCACCGCCGACGCCGGCAAGATCGATTACAAGAACATCGAGGTGAACGATGTCACCCAGGAGTACATCGATTTAGACGCACGCCTCAAGACGAAGAAGGATCTCGAAGCCCGTTACCAGGAGTTACTCAAGCGCGCCAACAGCGTGGACGAGGTGCTCAAGGTCGAGGCGCAGATCGGCAGCTTGCGCGCCGAGATCGAGTCGGCCGAGGGACAGATGCGCTACCTCAAGAATCAAGTAGCGCTTAGCACGCTCACCGTCTCGTTCTACGAGAAGACTGTCGCCGCTGGCTTTGGATATAAGTTCCAACGCGCACTGCGTCAGGGCTGGGACAACCTGTTGTGGGTCGTCATCGGACTGACGAATCTTTGGGCGATCCTGCTGTTTGTCGCCATTGTGTGGATCGTCATCGCCCGCATACGGCGTAAACGGAAAAGAAAGAAGACACAAGCCTAACAGAACCTCGTAGGGGCGAAAAATCATTCGCCCCTACACATTTCACAAACCATTTATTTATCAAACACAATGAACCACCAACCGATTACCAAACACTTCTATCTCGGGTTGCTCGGAGCAGCCCTCGCATTCACGGCTGCGTCGTGCAGCAATAACAACAAAACAGAAGGAGAGAAAATTTTGAAGCAATCCGATTTCCCCGCGCCGCCGGTGGCTGAAGTTCACCCCGACACCTTCACCAACTTCGGCAAGCAGCGCATCGACAACTACTACTGGATGAAGGATAAAAACAATCCCAAAGTCATCGAGTACATCAAGGCCGAGAACGCCTATACCGACACCGTCATGGCCTCCACCCGCGACTTGCAACAGAAGATCTACGACGAGATTCTCGGCCGCATCAAGGAGGACGACGAGAGTTATCCCACTTACGACAACGGCTACTTCTACTACAGCCGCACCGAGAAGGGCAAGCAATACCGCACCTATTGCCGCCGCAAAGGCTCGATGGACGCCCCCGAGGAGGTGATCTTCGACGTCAATAAGCTGGCCGCCGGCAAGCAAGCCTTCATCTTCCGCGGATACTTCATCAGCCCGGACAACAGCAAGGCGGCCTACTTCTACAACGAGACCGGATCGTACGCCGAGTTCACCATGAAGGTGCGCGACCTCGCCTCCGGACAGGACGTAGGTTTTGCCGTCGAGGGCGCCGCATCCGTGGCTTGGGCCAACGACAACCGCACGCTCTTCTACAGCGCCATCGACCACACCCTCCGCTCATCGAAGATCTTCCGTCGCGAGCTCGACGCTGCCGAACCGACACTCGTCTACGAAGAGAAAGATGCCAAGTTCAGCACCTACGTTTCGGCCACGAAGACGAAGCAATTCATCTTCATCACCTGCGGCAGCTCCACCACCTCAGACGAGCGCTACATCTCGGCCGACCGGCCCACGGACGCTTTCAAAATCTTCCTGCCCCGCACGAAGGACGTGGAGTACAACGTCTACGCCCACGCCGACCGCTTCTTCATCCGCTATAAAGACAAGGAGCACCTGAACGGCCTGATCTACGAGGCTCCCTTGACGGGCTACGAAGACCGCAAAACGTGGAAGGAGTTTCTGCCCTACGACAAGGACGTCCGCATCGAAGACATCGACGTGCTCAAGGATTACGTCGCCTTAGAGCTTCGCAAGAACGGCCTCAACGAGATCCGCATCAAGCCCATCAATGGCGGCGAAACGAAGACCATCGCCTTCCCCGAACCCGTTTACACCGTCTCCCTCGGCGGCAATCCGGAGTACGACGCCACCACGATCCGCTACACCTACACCTCCCTCAACCGCCCCTCGACGCTTTACGAATACGCCATCACCGACGGCAAGACCACCAAGCTGAAGGAGCAAGAAGTTCCCTCTGGCTTCAACCCCGACGACTACGTCGTGGAGCGCCTCTGGGCCACCGCCCCGGACGGCGTCCGAGTGCCCATGGCCGTGGTGTATAAGAAAGGCATCAAACGCGACGGATCGGCGCCCGCCCTGCTCTACTCCTACGGATCGTACGGCAGCAGCTCCGACGTCTACTTCAGCCCCGCCTATTACAGCCTCATCGACCGCGGCTTCGTCTTCGCCATCGCGCAGATCCGCGGCGGAAGCGACCTCGGCGAACAGTGGTACGAAGACGGCAAGCTGCTCAAGAAGAAGAACACCTTCACCGACTTCATCGCTTGCAGCGAGCTGCTCATCAACGAGCATTACACCTCCGCCTCGCGTCTGGCAGCGATGGGTGGCAGCGCCGGCGGCCTGCTCATGGGCGCCGTGGCCAACATGCGCCCCGACCTCTACCAGACGATCGTCGCCCAGGTGCCCTTTGTGGACGTCATCAACACCATGCTCGACGAGTCGCTGCCCCTCACCACCGGCGAATACGAGGAGTGGGGCAACCCCAACGAGGAGGAGTATTACAACTACATGCTCTCCTACTCGCCTTACGATAACATCAAGGCGCAGAACTACCCCAACATGCTCGTCACCGGCGGCCTGAACGACTCCCAAGTGCTCTTCCACGAGCCCCTCAAGTACGTCGCCAAGCTCCGCTCCATGAAGACGGACGACAACATCCTCATCCTCCACATGGACATGGATTCCGGCCACGGCGGCGCCACCGGACGCTACGACAGCATCAAGGACACCGCCTTTGAGTTCGCCTTCATCCTCAACCGCGTCGGCATCGCTAAATAAGCGTCGGCCGGCGTGTCCGTCCACACACCGTTTGTAATGAAAGTCCCCTTTCTGCTTCAACGAGCAGGGAGGGGACTTTTCTTTTTCTATGGTCGCCTCATACACCAGCGTTTTATGCTGGTATATGATCAAAGTTTGATGACGCGTGATGAAAGTTTGATGACGCGCGATGAAAGTTTGATGACGCGTGATGAAAGTTTGATGACGCGCGATCAAAGTTTGATGACGCGTGATGAAAGTTTGATGACGTGTGATGAAAGTTTGATGACGCGTGATCAAATTTTGATGACGAGCGAACAAAGTTTGATCACATCTGAGCGACCAAACGTTTTGCATACACCTCGTTTCCCCGCTGAAGAGCATTCGCGCCGCAAGCATCCCCTTTTCGCGTTGTCCATAGCCCCCGCCCGAGTCTGCATTTTTGGCCTGTAGCTGCCTTTTTGTCTACTTTTGCGCACAAATCAATCGAAAGTGTGCAGTATTCATGTCGGTTTCTGTCTCTAAAACGCGCGATCTACTCGTTGACGTAGCCCGCCAACTCTTCGCCCGTATGGGCTTTCAAAACACCACGATGAACGACATCGCCCAAGCCTCACAAAAAGGCCGACGCACACTTTACACCTATTTCAAGAACAAAGACGACATCTTCGACGCCGTCGTCGAGGCCGAACTGGATAAGCTCGTTGACTCCCTCGTCGAAGTAGCCGCACGCCGACTACCAGCCGACAAAAAGCTCATCACCTACATCTACATGCGCCTCCACGCCGTCAAAGCCATCGTCTTCCGCAATGGCACCCTCCGCGCCTCCTTCTTCCGCGACATCTGGCGCGTGGAGAAAGCACGCAAAAAATTCGACCTCCGAGAGACCGAAATCCTCCGTGACATCCTCAGAGACGGCGTCAACGAAGGCCTCTTCTCCATCACCGACGTCGACATGACAGCCAACATCCTGCACCACGCCCTCAAAGGCCTCGAAGTGCCCTACATCCGCGGCCACATCAACCGCTGGGGAAAGAGCCGAACCATCGAGCGGCAGAACGTAATGAACATCATCTTCAATGGCATCAAAGTCAAGCACAATGTATATTAACACCACCGGGTTTTACATTCCCAAGCAACGAGTCCCCAACTCCTACTTCACGGAAAAAAACGGCCTGAGTGACGACTGGATCATACAGCGCACCGGCATCCACACACGCTCACGCGCCAGCGCCGACGAAAACATCAACACGATGGGTCTCCAAGCCATCCACGACGCCCTGCCCCGTCTCCCCTACGACATCCGCGACGTCGACCTCCTCATCGCCGCCACCTACTCACCCTACGACACCGTCGGCACCGCCGCCCACGTCGCCCAGCACCACTACGCCATCCCCCGCGCCAAAGCCTTCACCCTCTCCTCCGCCTGCTCCTCCTTCATCAACGCACTGGAGATCGTCGAAGGCTACTTCGCCTTGGGTAAAGCCCGCCGCGCCCTCATCATCGGCGGCGACAAAAACACAGCCTACAGCAACGAAGAAGACCCCAAGTCCGGACACCTTTGGGGCGACGCCGCCGTCGCATACTTTCTTTCCAACGAACGCGTTGCCGACACTGACGCCGAAGTCTTAGACGTTTACACCGAAGCCCTCGGCACCATCGGCAAAGGCCCCGAAAGCATCCAGCTTCGCCCCCGCGACGGCGGCATACGCATGCCCGAAGGCAAAGACGTCTTCCTGCAAGCCTGCACCTACATGCCCCAAAACGCCCTCCGCCTGCTCCAAAGCCACGGCTACACCTTCGACGACCTCAGCTACTTCATCGGCCACCAAGCCAACATGCGCATCCTAAAGAACATCGCCACCAGTAACCATATCCCCGAGGAAAAGATCCTCAGCAACATCGCCGAGCTTGGCAACACCGGTTCCGCCAGCAGCGCCTTAGTCTTCGCCCAGCACCGAGACCAATTCCGCCGCGGCGACTTAGTCTGCCTCAGCGTCTTCGGTGGCGGCTACTCCGCCGGCGCCACGCTGATCAAAGTATGATCCCGTGCGCCCGGGTATAATCCTATGTACTCGGCCAAACTTCCCCGGCCCCGGTGGGGCCTTGACTTTCTTTTGTCTCCTTTTCTTGTGTCAAGACAAGAAAAGGAGGTTCATCAAGGGAAGTAAAGAAGGTACATCAAGAGAAGAAAAGAAGATTTCCCCCTACGATTAATCCCCTAAACGACGTATAACAATGAAATTATTAGAAGGAAAAGTCGCCCTCGTCACGGGCGCCGCACGCGGCATAGGTAAATCCATCGCCCTGCGTTACGCTTCGGAAGGAGCAGACATCGCATTCACCGACCTCGTCATCGACGAAAACGGTCGTGCCACAGAAGAAGAGATCCGCGCCCTCGGCGTACGCGTGAAAGGCTACGCCTCGAACGCCGCCAGCTTCGACGAAGCCCACAAGACCGTCGAAGAAGTCGTGAAAGACTTCGGCGGCATAGACATCCTCGTCAACAACGCCGGCATCACGAAAGACGGCCTGATGCTTCGCATGAGCGAGGCTCAGTGGGACGCCGTGATCGCCGTCAACCTCAAGTCAGCCTTCAACTTCGTCCACGCCTGCGTACCCGTGATGATGCGTCGTCGCAGCGGCAGCATCATCAACATGGCCTCCGTCGTGGGCGTCCACGGCAACGCCGGCCAAGCCAACTACGCCGCCTCGAAAGCCGGCATGATCGCCCTGGCCAAGTCTGTAGCCCAAGAGATGGGTCCGAAAGGCATCCGCGCCAACGCCATCGCCCCCGGCTTTATTGAGACAGCCATGACCGCCGCCCTGCCTGACAGCGTGCGTGAGGAGTGGGTCAAGAAGATCCCGCTTCGTCGCGGCGGCACCCCGGACGACGTCGCCGACGTAGCCGTATTCCTCGCTTCGAACCTTTCGTCCTACGTCTCCGGCCAGGTCATCCAGGTGGACGGCGGCATGAACATGTAATAAGCCGATTAATTATTGTCACACGTAGAGAGAGGGGGAATAGCCGCGGCTTGACTCCCTCTCGTGCTTTTATCACACACATAACCAAGACAAATTTTCAACGCACATGCAAGTCATTTACGAAGACAACCACCTGATTGCCGTCAGCAAGACGTGCCACGAGATTGTGCAGGGCGACAAGACGGGCGATCCCTCACTCAGCGACACGCTGCGGGAGTGGATACGGGAGAAGTACGCCAAGCCGGGCAACGTCTTTGTCGGCACCGTGCACCGCCTTGACCGACCCGTTACGGGCGCCGTCGTCTTTGCCAAGACGAGCAAGGGACTGGCGCGCATGAACGCACTCTTTCGCGATGGCGGCGTCAGCAAGACGTATTGGGCCATTGTGCGCCAACGCCCGACTGAGCCGGAAGGCGTGCTCGTCGACTGGCTATGGCGCAACGAGAGACAGAACAAGACCTACGTCTGCAAACCTGATCGACCGGGGGCGCGACGGGCGGAGTTGCATTACCGACTGCTCGCCTCCTCGGATCGTTACCACCTCCTCGAGATCGATCTCCGCACGGGGCGCCACCATCAGATCCGTTGTCAGCTGGCACACATGGGCTGCCCCATCAAGGGCGACCTGAAGTATGGTGCCGAACGCTCCAATCCGGACGGCGGAATCAGTCTGCATGCGCGCCGCATCTCCTTCGTTCACCCCGTCTCCAAGCAATCTATCGAGATCGTTGCCCCCGTGCCTGCTGGCGACGCGCTCTGGAAGGCGCTGTCGGAAGGAATGATGTAGGGGGAGAATTTATAGTCAATCAAAAATGGATGGCTAATTGAGTACGTGGAAGTCCAGAGTTAGAGGCGACTCGCGTCTCCTTCTGATAAGACGCGATGTTGTCAAAGGATTTGAGCACTGCGTCTCGAAATTCATGTTTTGTCCGATAGAACTTCGTGTTGATGATCTTCTTTCGGAGGAACTTCCACAGCCGCTCGATCAGGTTTAAATTCGGAGAATAGGGCGGTAGGAAGATCTGCTTGATTTTCGTGCCTTCCACCCATTCTCGGAGCTTTTTACTCAGGTAATAGCGT
>ERZ772917.2145-NODE-2145-length-10097-cov-3.307608_pt1 | contig 10097 bp, 5 predicted proteins | sample MGYA00511187_ERZ772917 | MGnify/ENA primary metagenome ERZ772917 (study PRJEB29015, sample SAMEA2737925) | human oral metagenome | biome: human oral; feature: human-associated habitat; material: dental | place: China | collected 2012 ... | reverse complement strand
CCGCTTCATCACGGCGACGGGACGCGGCGTGACCCGCCTCGACGGCCGGGGCGTCTACACGGGCGAGCCCCGTCCGGTGCTCCTCTCCCTTTTGGGGCCGCGCCAGGTGGCGAACCTCAAGCGCTTCCTCAAGGAGAAGGACCCCCATGCTTTCGTTTCCATCTGCGACGCCTCGGAGGTGCTGGGGCAGGGCTTCAAGAACTGGCGCTCCCTGTAGCCGGGACGCAGCGGCGTCCCGTGGGCTATAATGGCAGGAGGAAAAGCTGCCGGTGCGCGGGAGCCCCAGGGGGCCCCGCACTTCTGCATTTTTTGACGTTGACATTATCATTTTGAGGTGACTGCCTGAATGCTGTGGAAGAGTTTAAGGAAGATGCTGGGGCTGGACCCCAACGACCGCGCCCTCAGGAAGTACGGGGCGCAGGTCGAGGACGTCAACGCCCTGTCGGACGCGATGGAGGCCAGGAGCGTCGAGGAGCTGCGGACCCTCGGAGCGGAGCTGCGCGCACACGCGCGGGAGGGCGCGGACCTGAACGAGCTCCTGCCGGAGGTCTTCGCGCTGGCCCGCGAGGTGTCCTGGAGGACGATCGGCCTGCGCCATTACGACGTCCAGCTGATCGGTGGCATGGCCCTGCACGACGGGCACATCGCCGAGATGAAGACTGGCGAGGGCAAGACGCTGGTGGCAACTCTGGCCGTCGTCCTCAACGCCCTGAAGGGGGAGGGCGTCCACCTCGTGACCGTGAACGACTACCTGGCCCGGCGCGACGCCGCCTGGATGGCTCCCATCTACAACTTCCTGGGGCTCTCCGTGGGGGTGATCTATCCCTACATGCCGGCCGAGGAGCGTTACGAGGCCTACAGGGCGGACATAACCTACGGCACGAACAGCGAGTTCGGCTTCGATTACCTGCGCGACAACATGGTGATGCGCGCGGACCAGATGGTGCAGCGCCCGCACGCCTACTGCATCGTGGACGAGGTGGACTCCATCCTCATCGACGAGGCCCGGACGCCCCTCATCATCTCAGGCCCCTCGGACGACAACGTGGACCTCTACGTGAAGGCGGACGGCGTGGCCCGCCAGCTCAAGGAGGGGGCCGACTACGAGAAGGACGAGAAGGAGCGCAGCATCGCCGTCACGGAGGCGGGCATCCAGCGCTGCGAGGACGCCCTGAAGCTGCCGGGGCTCTTCTCCGACGCGGCACATTCCGACCTGGCACACCGCATCGTGCAGGCGCTGAAGGCGCACCGTCTCTTTACCCGAGACGTGGATTACGTGGTGAAGGACGGGGAGATCGTGATCGTGGACGAGTTCACGGGACGCCTTATGGTGGGGCGCCGCTACTCCGACGGGCTCCATCAGGCCATCGAGGCGAAGGAGCGCGTCAAGGTTGGGCGTGAGAGCCAGACGCTTGCCACGATCACCCTTCAGAACTACTTCCGCATGTACAGAAAGCTCGCGGGCATGACGGGAACGGCCGCAACGGAGGCCGAGGAGTTTAAGGAGATCTACGGCCTGCAGGTGGTGACGATTCCCACCCACCGCCCGATGATCCGAAAGGACAACCCCGACGTGATCTACGGCACGATGGTGGAGAAGTTCAACGCCGTCGCGGACGACGTGGAGGAGTGCCACAAGCGCGGACAGCCCGTCCTGGTGGGGACCACCTCCATCGAGAATTCGGAGCGGGTCAGCAAGCTGTTGAAGGCCCGCCACGTGCCCCACCAGGTGCTGAACGCGAAGCACCACGAGAAGGAGGCCCACATCGTGGCCCAGGCGGGACACGAGGGAGCGGTGACCGTCGCCACGAACATGGCGGGCCGCGGCACGGACATCATGCTGGGAGGGAACCCGGAGTTTCTGGCCAGGGAGAAGCTCCTGACCACCCGACCCAACATCGACTGGGGCGGGAGCGGACTGGACGAGGAGAGCGTCTACGAGTACTTCGTGCGCTACTCCAACCTGGACACGGAGAACCTGGCGGCGAACTACCTGAAGGAGCAGCGCATCAACGCGGCCGAGGGCGCGGAGATCGCCGGGCGGCTGCGGGGGTTCTTCGCCAGGATCAAGGAGGCCTACGACGCCTGCCTTGCGGACTTCTCCGCCGCCTGCCGCGAGGAGCACGAGAAGGTGGCGGCGCTGGGCGGCCTGGCGATCGTGGGGACGGAGCGGCACGAGTCCCGCCGCATCGACAACCAGCTGCGCGGGCGGTCCGGCCGTCAGGGCGACCCGGGCAGCAGCCGTTTCTACCTCTCCCTTGAGGACAACCTGCTGCGCCTCTTCGGCTCCGAGCGCATTCAGGGCCTGATGGGGAAGCTGGGGATGACGGACGGAGAGGCCATCGAGTCGGGGATGCTCTCCAGGATCATCGAATCGTCGCAGCACAAGGTCGAGGAGATGCACTTCGACATCCGAAAGCAGCTCCTGGCCTACGACAACGTGATGAACCAGCAGCGAGAAGCGGTCTACCACGAGCGGCACATGATTCTGACGGACGAGGACGTCGTCGCCTACGGTCGGGACGTGGTCCACGGCGTCGCCTCCTCGATCCTGGACCACTACTTCCCGGAGGAGGGAGAGGCGGACCCGGCGAGGGCCGAGGCGCGCTTCCGTGCCCTCTTCGGGGCGGGGAGCGGGGACGAGGTGGCGCGGGTGGACAGCCGCGCCGGGCTGGAGCTGGTGCGCGAGGAGATCCTGAAGGAAATCGAATCCCGCTACGACCGGAAGATGGCAACCCTGCCGCCGGAGGTGGCGGAGGGCCTGGTGCGGTACGTCCTGCTGAACACGCTGGACAACGCCTGGCGCGATCACCTGCTGGCCATGGACGAGCTGCGCCGGGGGATCGGGCTCCGGGCCATCGGCCAGAAGGACCCACTGATCGAGTATCAGTTCGAGTCCTTCAACCTGTTCCAGGAGATGATGGAGCGGGTCAAGGAGGCCATCGCGGAGCAGATCTTCCGCGTGCAGGTCGTCTCTGCGGAGGGGCCCTCCAGGGAGCGGCGCGTTTCCGAGAGCCGGGATTTTCAGCTTCCGGGCTTCAGCCCGGAGGGCAGGGGAGAGGACCCGCTGCCCCAGCCGGGAGGCGAGAAGCGCCAGCCCGTGCGCCGGGGGACGAAGATCGGGCGAAACGACCCGTGCCCCTGCGGGAGCGGGAAGAAGTACAAGCATTGCTGCGGGAAGGGGCTCTAGGGGATGGAGATGCGCTTCGATGGGAACGCCGCCGTCCCCGGCAAAACGCGAGCCACCCCTCGCGGCCCCGCCTGTGGGGTTGGAACGAGGCTGTGCCGGCTCCTGGCGGCGTGGCTCTTGCTGACAGCCGCCCTGGCTCTGCCCGCCGCAGCGCAGGACGGGGAGGTGCCGGAGTACAGCGTCGCGCGTATGCGCCAGCTCAACCCGGACTTCACCACCTACCCCGACGCCCAGGGGATCGTCTGGCTGCGCCGGGAGGTCTTTGGACGGGGCGACAAGGGAGGGATGGAGCGGACGCACCTGTGGGTCATCCTGGGCCGCAGGGGCCTGGACGACCGCTGGCTGACCTGGCGTATTCCGGACCCCGCAGGGGGACGGGCGGAGGTCCTGCAGGCTTGCGTCTACTCCTTCGACACGGGAGAGAAGCTCCGGGACGTGACGCCGACCGTCGAGGGAGGGCTCCAGACCGTGAGCTTCCGGGACCTGCCGGAGCCCTTCATCCTGGCGATCGCCTGGCGGGACGTAGCGCCCGATGCCCTGGCCTTTGAGGACCTCGTCTGGCTGCAGGAGTCTCTTCCCGTCTGGGAGTCCAACGTGGAGGTGCATCTCCTCCCGTCCCAGTCCGTCGTCTTTCGCGCCTTCCCCCAGGAGCTGGAGCCGGAGGTCCGACGGACCCCTCAGGAGGCCGTCTACAGCTGGCGCGTCATCAACGCCGCACCCTTCGAGTCGAAGGGGCTGGTGCGCTCCCGGAGGTCGGGGCTGGCCTTCAGCATGAGGCGGGAGAGAGCGGGCCTGATCCGGTTGATGCGTTCGGATGCCGGCGAGCTCCCCAACGCGCCGGACGCCGCAAGGGCAGGGTTTCGCAGGTCCGCCGAGGAGGGCGTGAAGGGGCTCCTCAACTGGCTTTTCCTTCAGCCGGAGCTTCACCTGCCCGATGGGACCCGGCGAAAGGTCCCGGATGCGGCGCCCTGGACCCGGAACGAAAAGCTGCTTTTGGCGAAGGCCTGGCTGGCGCAGGAAGGGGTGGACGCGCCCATGAGGTGGCGCCTTCCCGTCGAGCCTGAGGAGGAGCCCCCCCTGTCCCGTGAGCTCCTGCAGGACGCCCTGCTGGAGCTCCCCGCGTTCCACGGAAAGCAGCGGACGCGGGACAGCGTCTTCTACGACATGAGTGCCCCCTTTGACGGAGGGTCCTCCGTGTCCCTGCAGGGGGAGCGGGTCTTCGGCCTCTCCGTCGACGGCAGCCTGTCGCGGAAGGAGGTGCCCGTCTCCAGGGCAGCGGCAAACCGCCTGTTCGCCGCCATGGAGCTCAAGATGGACGAGCAGGGGAGGCTGACCGGCGCCGTGCGCCTGCTCCTTCGGGGAGCCTGGATTTCCTTCCTGCTGCCGCAGCAGTCCCCCGCGGAGACGGAGGCGCGCGCCGCCCTGCTGGAGCTCTTCCCCGACCTTCGCCATTACGAGGACGTCCAGTGCCGGCGGAGCGGGGAGGGGCTGGAGCTCTCCTTTGCCCTGAAGGAAAAGCCCGGCGTGGCCGGGATCGGCGGGAGTGGCCTGCTGGCGGTGCCGCCGGCCTTTCTGCCGAAGGCCTTCAGCGCGCTGGGAGGGCAGTCCGGTCCCCTTGAGCTGCGCTTCCCCTTCGTCCTGGAGCAGAGGTGGACGATCGGGTTACCCCGCAGCGCGGAGCGCATCCTCGATGAGGGGGAGACGAAGCGGACGCCGGACAGGATCAACTACAGCGACAGCTGCAAGGCATGGCGTCATCGGGTGGTGGGCTCGGCTCGGTGCGAGGTCGATACGCTCAGGGTGGCGGAGGGCGATCTGGCGCTGCTCCGGCGCTGCGTAGGGCTGTGGCAGGCCTTCGCAGAGAGGCATATTCCTGTGCAGTTGAAGCGCTGACTTTGGGAGGAACGATGAGAATGGACGAGAATTTTTCCAGGTTGAACGCAGCGGAGGCTGCGTTGGTTCGGGCCCTGCGCTCCGCAGCCCTGAGGACGGCCGAGGAGTGCGGAAAGGAGCTGCCGGAGGCCCTGTCCTTTGAGCTCGAACGCCCCAGGCGCGCGGACCAGGGGGACCGGGCCAGCAACGTCGCCATGCAGCTGGCGCGGGCCTTCTCGATGCCTCCGCGCGACATTGCGGCCCGGATCGCCGGCTCCCTGCAGGAGGGGTGCCGGGACCTGCTTGACAGGGTGGAGGTCGCGGGACCGGGGTTCATCAACCTCTTCCTCTCCCCCAGGTGGTTTGCCGAAGCCGCGTCGCAGGTCCTGCAGCAGGGGGAGCGCTACGGGGCGGTGGACATGGGCCACGGCCGCAAGGTCCAGGTGGAGTTCGTCAGCGCCAACCCGACGGGGCCGCTGCACATCGGCCACGGCCGCGGCGCGGCCGTCGGCGACGCCGTGGCGCGCATCCTGAGCTTCACGGGCTGGAACGTGGAACGAGAGTATTACCTCAACGATGCCGGGCTGCAGATCGAGACGCTGGGGAGGTCCGCACAGGCCCGCTACTTCGAGGTCTGCGGCAAGTCGGAGCTCGCCCCGCTGCCGGAGGACGGCTACAAGGGCGACTACCTGCTGGAACTGGCGGAGCAGATCCGGAAGGAGGAGGGGGACCGCTTCCTCGCCACTCCCCTCGCGGAGAGCCTCCCCTGGTTTGAACGGTACGCAGCGGACCAAATCCTCGATGGGATACGCAAGGACCTGGAGCGCTTTGGGGTCCTCTTCGACAGCTGGTTCTCCGAGGCGTCGCTCTACGAGCGGGACCAGGTGAGCCACGCCATCGAGGACCTGAAGGAGCGAGGCTACGCCTTTGAAGCGAACGGCGCGCTGTGGTTCAAGTCAACGGCCTTCGCGGACGACAAGGATCGGGTCCTGATCCGGAGCAACGGCGTCCCGACGTACTTCGCCTCCGACGTCGCCTACCATCATGACAAGTTCGTGCGTCGGGGGTTCGACCGGGTCATCGACGTTTGGGGCGCGGACCACCACGGCTATGTCCCGCGCATGGAGGCGGCCGTCGAGGCGATGGGCCGGGCCCCCGGCGACTTCAAGGCCCTCCTGATCCAGCTGGTGTCCCTGAAGCGCGACGGGAAGCTCGTGGGCATGTCGACGCGCGCCGGCGAGTTCGTCACGCTCAAGGAGGTCCTGGACGAGGTCGGGGTGGACGCGACGCGCTTCTTCTTCCTCATGCGGCGCAGCGACAGCCAGCTGGACTTCGACCTGAGCCTGGCGAAGAAGCAGAGCAACGACAACCCCGTCTACTACCTCCAGTACGCCCATGCCCGCATATCGAGCATCCTTCGGGAATGGGAGGGGCGCGGCGGCGATGCGGCGGAGCTGCGACGAGACGGGACGCCCCTTCCCGACCTGCTGTTTGACAACAAGGATGCGCGGGCCCTGGCCGAAACGCTGGCGGTCTTTCCGGTGGAGATGGCCGGGGCCTCCGTGGACCTGGCGCCCCACATGGTGGCGGCCTACGCTCTGAACCTGGCGGGGGCGTTCCACTCCTTCTATAACACGAACCGCATCCTGGGGGAGAGCACGGAGGTTGAGCACGGCCGCCTGCGCCTGGCGGAGGCGGTGCGCATCGTCCTCGCCACCTGTCTGGGCCTGCTTGGGGTCAGCGCTCCGGAACGGATGTAGCGCCATGGCGATGCCCCCGCTGAGGCGGATCGCCCTGATCGCGTTGCTCGGCGTCCTGGCGCTGATCATGGTGACGCACTACGCCTTTGAAGTGAGCCGGATCGAGCAGATCCGGAGCGCGATCGACGAGCGGGAGGACCTCCTTCAGAAGAAGAAGGAAAACGTCAGAAACTACGAGGAGAAGGTGTCCTTCTACAAGACGCGGGAGGGGATCGAGCACCTGGCCCGCGAGCAGTACAACCTTGTGACCTCGGGCGAGCGCGTCATCCTGCTGGCGAGCCCCGGCGTTCCGTCCGGCGATCTGCCCTGAAGGCGTCTGCCGCCTGACCAGACCGTCGCGTCACAGGCTGGGGTCCTCCTCGCGCGTGCGGCCTGCGCGGGCGAGGGCCCCGGCGGCGTTTGAAACGCCCAGGGCGCGGTAAAGCCTCAGGACGTGGTATTTGGCCGTGCTGTGGGCAATCCCCAGGTCCTTCGCGATCTCCCCGTAGCTCGCGTTCCTCTCAAGAAGTTCCAAGATACGAACCTGTCTGTCGCTCAGGGCAGGGACCGCCTCTGTCTCCACTTTCGATGGAGGCAGAGGCGCCGTATCGGTCCCGGCCATGGCCGCCCGGACCCGGACCGCGAAGTCGATCCAGAGTGCCTTGCGCGTTTTGAGAGTCCGCAGCAGGGCGTCCAGGATCGGGGCGAGGACGGGCGCGTCGTCGATGAAGAGCCTCGAGAAATTGCAGAGCGCCGCGATCTTGAGCGCCCTCCTGATGCAGGAGAGGCTTTCCCTGCGGTTTCCCAGGTTCCTGTAAGCGATCGAGAGCAACAAAGAGGCCTCGATCATGTCCAGTCTGCGCCGAAAACTCATCCCCAGCTTCAGCAGTTTCTCCCCGAACAGCACGGCCAGGGCGTCCTCACGGACGGCGAGCAGCGCCCGGGCTGTGACGAAATGCTGGTGCATCCGATACAGGGGCAAACTGTCGGACAGGGGTGCAGCGTAGGAATCCAGCCACTCCCGCGCCGCCGTCTCATCTCCGCCGGCGATGCGGGAGGCATAGCGCCAGGCCCTGAGGCTGGAACGCAGGGACAGGAGGCCTTCCCTCTCGATGCGCCGTTCCGTTTCCGCCTCGATCCTGGCGGCCTCATCCGTCCGCCCCATCCCCTTCAGGATGGCCGACAGGATCAGGTCGGCGGCGAACCGCACCTCCGCCCTGCAGGGCGTCGTTTCCATCATCTCCTGGGCCCTCAGAGCCCGGAAGCAGGCCTCAGGGAGACGGCTGCTCTCGTAGAGTATCCCGGCAAGCTGGCACTCCAGCACGACCAGGTGCTCATTTCCCAAAAGGGAGGTAAAGGCCTTTCGCCTTCTTGCGGCCTGGGCGTAGAGGCTGCGGCCCCGCGCCAGGTCCGACTGGTCCATCAAGGACCGGTGCAGCACGGGCATGGCCGCGGTGAAGGTCCCCACCCAGAACGGTCCATCGGCCAGGAAGGGTTCCAGGTCCTTTCGTCCCGCCAGGAAATCGTCCGTATAGCGGTCGATAGGCCTTCGGAAGTCCAGGGCCCGAAGCACCCAGAAAAACTGAAACGCGTCCCTGTCCGCCTTCTTGCAGGAATCGCCCTTCTGGCTTCGCCGTTCCAGCTCTCGTTCGATCTTATCCATAAGCCGGAGGAACTTCCGGGCATCCCCCTCCACGTAGTACACGAACGCGCATTGGGCCATGATGGGAAGGTTCCCCTCAAAAAGGGCCTCACGTCCGCCGATCACGTATTCCTTGAAGAACGCGATGCGATCCTCGATCGAACTGAAGGCGGCGATCCGCCGAAAGGCTGCGCAGCAGGCGGACAGTCCTCTGGAATCGGAACATCGGATGTAGTGCGCCGCGGCGGCGTAATAGTCCTCCTCCTCAAAGAGCGCGTCGGCCACCTTTTTTTCCAGAGCGTGAATTTCCTCGACACGGCAGTTTTCGGCGAGCTTCTCCCTCAGGAAGTCACGAAAGAGGTCGTGCAGACGGTAGCGCCCGTTTCCCAGGCTGGAGACGAAGGCCAGGTTCCGGGACAGGGATTCGAGGATTTCGGCACTGTCCTGACGTCCCGTCAGGCGGCGACACAGCTGCCCGTCCAGCAGGTCGGGCAGGGAGGCCTGCATCAGGAAGTCTTGAACCTGGGCGTCCCAACCGCTCCAGACGTGGACGTCCAGGTAGCGGCGCAGCAGCTCTTCCCCGTGCAGCGTTTCGTGGGGGGAAATTTCTTTGTTTCCTCCAGCCTCTCCCGGCGCTCCACGCCCCATCAAAAGGGCCTCCACCGCTATGGGCCAGCCCGCGGTCCGCCTCAGGAGGTCGAGGGCCTGGCTGGGGGAGAGGCCGTTTCGCAGCAGGAGCCTGCGCAGTTCCTCCTCGTCGAAGGCCAGGTCGCGGGCGTCCAGGACGGTCATGCCGCCCTTCAGGATGGCGTCCAGGAAGACGTCCGGGGGCTCGTTCCGGCTCAGGAGGCAGACGGTGAAGCCGGCGGGGAGGCGTTTTCGGAGCAGGGGCAACGCCCGCAGTACCGCCCCGTCCCGCAGGTGGTGGAGGTCGTCCAGGACCAGGACGTACTTTTTTTCGTTGGGGAGGAGCAGGTCCAGAGCGTCGAACAGGGAGTCCAGGAAGGGGGGCCGTACCCGCTCTGCGGCCCGGGCCAGCCTTCGGTTCGCCCTCTGGGCGAAGGCGAGGCCCCCAAGGAACTTGCGGACGAAACGGCCCTCGTTGTTGTCGTAGGGGTCCAGCGTGATCCAGGCGTGCTTGTTGCGCTGCGGGGCCAGCCACTGCGAAACGGCAAGGCTCTTTCCGAATCCGCCCGGAGCCCCCACGTAGATCCACTGCCCTCCTCGCTCCTTTGCGGATTCCAGAATCGCGTTCACCCTCGCGCGGGGCAGGACCCCCTTCCCTGCACGGGGCGGAAGAAAATGTTCCTCGGACATGAGCGTCCTCCTTAAAATTCGGTCTTCAAAGGCATGGAAGCCCTCTTGAAGATGGAGTACCTCTCCTGCAAAGGTTTCTTATGCTCACAATTATACAAGAGCGCGCAGGAAACCGGGGATGGCTCTTTGAACTGGATGCCCAACCAAAAACTTTTTCTTTTTCAAAAAAAAGCCGCTTTTTTACCTCAAAATCCTGACCTCAGGTCATGGACCCCTATCCGGGTGGGGCATAGAATACTCTGGATAAGGGGATCGACCCCCTGTCTATTCAACCTCGCTATGGGGAAGGGAGTTTTTGTGAATGTGGAGCAAGCGTATCGGTGTTTTGTCGGTGTTG
>ERZ772917.2142-NODE-2142-length-10111-cov-3.314240_pt1 | contig 10111 bp, 8 predicted proteins | sample MGYA00511187_ERZ772917 | MGnify/ENA primary metagenome ERZ772917 (study PRJEB29015, sample SAMEA2737925) | human oral metagenome | biome: human oral; feature: human-associated habitat; material: dental | place: China | collected 2012 ... | reverse complement strand
CGAAGGGACTCGCGGCGGTCGCGCATCGCCTGCGCGGCGAGGGGCAGGCGGTTGACGCGAGCGTCGCGCACCGCATCACGCTCAACCTCTTCATCACGATCACAAACGCGAACTTCGACCGGGACGCGATCGTCTCCCGAATCGAGGAGACGCTGAGGTTGAAGGAGGAGCTTTTGGCGCGCGTCAAGGATGCGTCGGGGCTGCCTGAAGCGGCCTCCTGGAAGGGGGAGAAGGATGAATTCGAGGCGAAGGCGGCGAAGGTGGGCGTCCTGGCAACATCGGACGAGGACGTTCGCAGCCTTCGCGAGCTGATCGTCTATGGGCTGAAGGGCCTTGCGGCCTATTCCAAGCACGCGAACGCCCTGCTGCAGGACGACGAGGCCGTGGACGCCTTCATCCAGCACGCGCTGGCGAGCACGCTGAACGACGCCCTGACGGTGGACGACCTGGTCGCCCTGACGCTGGAGACGGGCAAGCACGGCGTGGAGGGCATGGCGCTCCTGGACCGGGCGAACACGGGAGCCTACGGAAATCCGGAGATCACGAAGGTCGAGATCGGCGTCAGGAAGAACCCGGGCATCCTGATCTCCGGACACGACCTGAGGGACCTTGAGATGCTCCTGGAGCAGACGGCGGGGACGGGCGTGGACGTCTACACGCACAGCGAGATGCTGCCTGCGCACTACTACCCGGCCTTCAAGAAGTACCCTCACTTCGCCGGCAACTACGGAAACGCATGGTGGAAACAGAAAGAGGAATTTGCGAGCTTCCACGGCCCCATCCTGATGACGACGAACTGCGTCGTCCCTCCGGCGGAGAGCTACAAGGACCGACTGTGGACGACGGGGGCGGCGGGCTTCCCCGGATGCAGGCACATCGACGGCGCCTACGGCGAGGTGAAGGACTTCTCCGCGATCATCGCGCAGGCCAAAACGTGCCCTGCGCCGGAGGAGATCGAGCGGGGCAGCATCGTGGGCGGCTTCGCACACGAGCAGGTGTTCGCGCTGGCCGATAAGGTGGTGGACGCGGTGAAGTCCGGCGCCATCAGGAAGTTCGTGGTCATGGCCGGCTGCGACGGGCGGATGAAGTCGCGGGAGTACTACACGGAGTTCGCCGACAAGCTGCCGAAGGACGTGGTGATTTTGACGGCGGGCTGCGCGAAATACAGGTATAATAAACTGGACCTGGGGGACATCGGAGGCATACCGCGCGTGCTGGACGCCGGGCAGTGCAACGACTCCTACTCCTTGGCCCTCATCGCCCTGAAGCTGAAGGAGGTCTTCGGCCTGAAGGACGTCAACGAGCTGCCGCTGGCCTTCAACATCGCCTGGTACGAGCAGAAAGCCGTTATCGTCCTGCTGGCGCTCCTCTACTTGGGGGTCAAGAACATTCACCTTGGGCCGACGCTCCCCGCCTTCCTGTCCCCCAACGTGGCGGGCGTGCTGGTGAAGAACTTCGGCATCGCAGGGATCGGCACCGTGGACGAGGACCTGAAACTGCTGATCGCCTGACGACCGAAAGAAGGCCGCAGGGGCACGGGGCAGACTGCTGCCCACTGCCCTGCGGCCTTCCGGATTGCGGTACGGGGACAACAGTTTAAGGAGGCGCGTAGAACGATGTTGAAACATGCATCCATTGAGCAGGTAACGGGCAGGGAGATCCTGGATTCCCGCGGCAACCCCACCGTGGAGGCGGAGGTCGTGCTGTCGGACGGGACCGTCGGGAGGGGAATCGCCCCCAGCGGAGCCTCGACGGGAGAGTTCGAGGCGGTCGAGCTTCGGGACGGCGACGAAAAGCGCTTCGGCGGCAAGGGTGTGGCCAGGGCGGTGGCGAACGTCAACACGGTCATCAACGACGTCCTGAGGGGCCTGAACCCTCAGAACATCCACACCGTAGATTTCGCCATGCTGAAGGCGGATGGGACATCCAACAAATCCAGGCTGGGCGCCAACGCGATCCTCGCCGCGTCCATCGCCAGCGCCAGGGCCGCGGCGGAGTCCATGGGGGTGCCGCTGTTCCGCTTTCTGGGGGGCGTGAACGCGAGCCTCCTCCCCGTGCCGATGATGAACATCCTGAACGGGGGCGCCCATGCCGCCAACTCCCTCGACATCCAGGAGTTCATGGTCATGCCCGTCGGAGCACCATCCTTCCGCGAGGCGTACCGCTGGTGCTCCGAGGTGTTTCACTCCCTTCGAGGCATCCTGAAGGGGCGGGGCCGTGCGACGGGCGTAGGGGACGAGGGTGGTTTTGCGCCCGACCTGAAGGACGACGAGGATGCGATTCAGTCCATCCTTGAGGCCATCCGGAAGGCGGGCTATGAGCCGGGGCGCGATTTCGTCCTGGCCATGGACGCCGCGTCCAGCGAGTGGAAGAGCGAGAAGGGCGTCGGCTTCTACCATCAGCCGAAGTCCGGCCTGGACCTCACCTCCGATGAGCTGATCGCCCACTGGGAGGCTCTGGTCGATCGGTATCCGATCTGGTCCATCGAGGATGGGCTGGACGAGGAGGACTGGGACGGCTGGAAAAAGATGACCCGACAGCTCGGCGGGAAGGTGCAGCTCGTCGGTGACGACCTCTTCGTCACGAACACGGAACGCCTGTCCAGGGGGATCGAGATGGGCTGCGGAAACTCCATCCTGATCAAGCTGAACCAGATCGGGTCCGTGTCCGAAACGCTGGATGCCGTCCGCATGGCCCACAGGGCGGGGTACACCGCCGTCGTCTCCCACCGATCGGGCGAGACGGCGGACACGACGATCGCGGACCTCGCCGTCGCCCTGAACACGGGCCAGATCAAATCGGGGGCCCCATCAAGGGGAGAGCGCACCGCCAAGTACAACCAGCTCCTGCGCATCGAGGAGGCGCTGGGGAACGCGGCCGTCTATCCAGGCGTCCACGCGTTCAATCGCTGAAGGGCGCCGGGCCGGCTGAGCGACGAAACCGCCCAGCACAGAGAGCAAAAAACAACGAAGCATCACGATGAGGGGGGAGTTGGAATGATCTGCCGCGGCAGGTCCGCCGCCTCCCTCACTCGGGAGCAAGGTACGAGCCGGGGCCGTCGATGGATTTCGACGGCCCCGGTTTGAATCAAGCCCACAGCTCCCGTCAGCGCACTTCGGCGGTCGGCGCCTCCCCTTCTTTCCCCAGAAGGGAGATCACGACCGTCAGGATGATGTTGATGAAGAAACCCCACATGAACCCCGGCCACCCCAGCGGGGAAACGCCCAGGATGCGCGTGCCGAACAGGATGGCGATCCCTGCCGTCAGCCCCACGGAGGCCCCCAGCCGAGAGCACCTCTTCCAGTACATCCCCAGCAGGAAGGGGGGCGCGAGCTGCGCAAGGCCCGTATAGGCCACGTCCTGGATGACCTGCACGAAGGTTGCGGGCGGCTTCAGCGCGATCAGGCCGCAGATCGCGGCGACCACGAACACGATGATCCGCGATATCCGCATGTTCTGCTCATTGGAGATCTGGCCCCTTCGGGTCAGCAGGATGAGGTCTTGAGAGACGAGCTGCGAGCTCACGAGGAGCATGGCGTTGATGGTGGAGATGCCGGCCGCGATGGCCGCCGCCATGATCAGCGCCGCAATAAACCAGTTGGAGTACTTCAGCATCAGGATCGGCAAGATGTTGTCCGCAGCGTGGACCTCGGAGGCGCTCACCAGGATGTGCCCTGCAAGTCCGATGAACAGCGTCGAAAAGCCGTAGATCAGGAGCTGCGAGATGGGAATGCTGATGGCGGACCGTGCCAGCGCCTCCTCGTCCCGCGCCATCAGGGACTTGTTCCAGACGTGAGGGCAGAGCCATATCCCGAACGGCAGGACGATGAACTGCATCACCCAGTACTTGTCCGTGTACAGCCCCTTCAGGCCGGGCCGCGACAGGAGCTCCGGGGCCGTCTGGCGAACCTGGGTGAACAGGTTGACGATGCCTCCCGATGGGACCAGGGCGACCCACGCCGCGAGGACGATGCCGGTCAGCAGGATGACGGCCTGTACGGCGTCCAGCAGCACGACGCCGCCCGCCCCTCCGATCAGGACGTAGAGCAGGGAGAAAATCACGCTGACCAGGATCGCCGCGTTGTAGCTGATGGCCCCGCTGCTCACCACGCTCATGGCGCGCGCGTTGCCCACGTACTGCATCGCAAGGAAGATCATGGTCATCAGCACGGAAACGCAGGCCGCCATAACCTTCAGATACCTGCTCTGAAAGCGGTCCTCCAGGTAGTCCCCAAGGGACATGTAGCCGCGCTCGTTGGCCAGCAGTCGAATCTTGTTCCCGAAGTACACCACCATCAGCGCCACCCAGACCTGGCTCAGGACGAGGACGATGAAGGATATGCCGTGGGTGTAGTACATTCCGGGCGACCCCAGAAAGGCAAAGGTGCTCTGCATGGCCGCGATCATAGTGAGCGGCAGCAGGATGGAGTTCACCCCACGGTTCGCAAGAAAGAAGTCCAGCGCGGAGGCTTTCTTCTTGCGGCGCCCATGGATGACGGTGATGACCAGCATCGCCACCAGGTAGAGGACGATCACTCCGAGGCTCAACACTCCTGTGTTCATGCCTTATTTTCCCCCTTTCTTGCTGCTTCTCACGAAATCCCGACAGACCAGGAGGACAAAGGCCAGGTTCACGACCATGAGAGCCCACCAGTACGCCAAGGCCACGGGCAGCCACCCGAAGAGGTACCCCTGATCCCCCCAGGTCATCGACAGCGGCAGCGCCCCCAGCAGGAGCAGCACCAGAAAGACACAACCAAACAGCTTTTGCTTCATGTTTACCTCACGTCCTTTCCATCCGTATAGACCACCCTGCCGCCGCAGAGCGTGTACTTTACCCGACCGTAGAGCGTCATGCCCGTGAAGGGGGAGTTGGAGGATTTCGAGAAGAAGTGGCTCCCCACGGTCCACCTTTCCCGCTCGTCAAAGACCACCAGGTCCGCATCCCCGCCCTCCAGGAGGCTGCCGCAGGAGAGCCCGTAGAGCTCCGCAGGCTTTGCGGTCATCTTTTCCAGAAGCTCAAGCAGGGTGAGGTGCCCCTTTCGCACCAGGTTGGTGATCCCAAGCGCCAGCGCCGTTTCCAGGCCGATCATCCCGCTGGGGGCGTCCATGAGGTCCCTGGCCTTTTCCTCGGAGGCGTGCGGCGCGTGGTCCGTTGCGATGATGTCGATGACGCCCTCCTTCAGCCCGCGAATGAGCTGGTATCGGTCCTCCTCGGTCCGAATCGGGGGGTTGACCTTGGCCAGCGTTCCCTTTTCCAGGACGATCTCCTCGTTCAGGGAGAAGTGCTGCGGCGTGACCTCCGCCCAGACGTCCGCGCCCAGCTTCTTCATCAGGCGCAGGACCTCCACGGACACGCCGGAGCTCAGGTGCTGGATGTTGATCCTGGCCCCGGTGTGCAGGGCCAGAAGGCAGTCCCTGGCCATCAGCGTCTCCTCCGCGACGGCAGGGGCGCCGGGCACTCCGACCTCCCTGGATACCCTCCCCTGATTGATGCCGGGGCTTCCAATGAGGTCCGGGTCCTCCTCGTGCAGGCTGATGGGCACGCCGAGCTCCCGCGCCCGCTCCAGCGCCCTCATCATCAGCTTGACGTCCTTGATGGGCAGGCCGTCGTCCGTGAAGCCGATCGCCCCCGCGGCCTTCAAGGCGTCCATGTCCGTCAGCTCCTGCCCCTTCATGCCGCGGGTCACACAGGCCGTGTTCAGGACGTGGATGGGGAGGTCCGACTCGCGCCGCCTGAGGTCCTTCAGCGCCTCCGCGTCGTCCAACGGCGGCTTCGTGTTCGCCATGCAGATGACCGTCGTGTAGCCGCCCGCCGCGGCGGACGCCGCCCCCGTCGCAACGTCCTCCTTGTAGGTGAGCCCTGGGTCGCGAAAGTGTACGTGCGTGTCCACCAGGCCCGGCGCAACGATGCAGCCTTCGGCGTCGATGACCTCCGTGAACTCCCCGCCCCTCGCGTACTTCCCCATGCCGGCGATCCGACCGTCCCGGACGATGACGTCCAGAACCTCGTCCAGGCCGCTTTTGGGGTCGATAACCCTCCCGTTTTGAATCAGGATCATACCGCTTCTCCTTTCAGGTACTCGCAGATCACCGCTGCACCGTCACAGATGCTGGACAGCGAGGCAAACTCCTTCCTGTTGTGAGATACGCCGTGCCGGCAGGGAATAAAGACCATGCCGGTGTCGCACAGCGCGGCAAACAACATCGCGTCGTGTCCTGCGCCGCTCGGCATGTTCCTTGAGCTGATCTTAAGGCGTGATGCCGCTCGCTCCAGCCCCTGCTGAACGCGAGAGCTCATGGCGACGGGCGAAACGCTGCTGATCTTCATCTCCAGGCAGGCCGCACCGCGGCCTTTGGCGATGTCCTGCGCCCTCGAGCGAACGGCCTGCTCCATCCGGTCCAGGCTATCCTCCTCGATGCCGCGCAGGTCGATGCCCAGCGCCACCTCGCCAGGGATCACGTTCAGGACGTTTGGGCGGTTCTCCACCACGCCGACGGTCGCGACGGATTGATTCGCCGCCTCCTCGCGCCCGATCCGTTCCACGGCCAGGATGACCTCGGCTGCGGCGCACAGGGCGTCGTTTCTCAGGCCCATGGGGGTGGCGCCCGAGTGCTCCGCCATGCCGCGCAGGATGAACCGAAAACGCCGCGGCCCCGCTATGGTGCTGACGATGCCGACCTCCGTTCCCGTCTCCTCCAGCACCTTGCCCTGCTCGATGTGCAGCTCCAGGTACTCCTTTATCCCTGATATCTTCTTCGGGGAGAAGGACAGCCCCCGCTTTTGAAATATCTCGTCGAGTCGCTCGCCGTCCCGCGACCTCAGGCTCCCGACGTTCAAGGCGTACTTCTCCTGAGCGGCGATCAGGCCGGAGCCGATGGTGCAGAGCCCGAAGTTGCTGGACTCCTCGCACCGAAAGGCCGCGACCCTGATGGGGATTCGGACCTCCTCCTCCCGCAGCCGCCTGACGACCATCAGGCCGGCGATGACGCCCGCGACGCCGTCGTACCGCCCCCCATCGACGACGGAGTCCAGGTGAGAGCCCAGCAGGTAGTAGTCCCCCTCCTCCCCGTTGGACGCGAAGGTGTTGCCCACCTCGTCCGCGAAGACGCGGCACCCCAGTTCCCTGGCGAGGGCCTCGAAGCAGCGGTGCATCTCGTCCTCGACGGCCGAGTACCCAAGCCGCGTGACCCCTCCTTCCCTCGTGCTCCCCACGTCGTAAAAGGCCTCAAAGAGCTCTCCGCAGTACCTTATCTCCGAAACGCTGTGCTGCATGATTCCCTCCTGCCTCCGTTCAGGAAATCCCACGGCTCTGATGGGCAAGCCCCCGTATCTCGGAGAGTGCCCTGTAGCCGTGCTCCGCAAGGTAGCGGTCTATGCCGTCGATGACCTGGATCATGGCCGCGGGATTTCGGAAGTTTGCACTGCCGACCTGCACCATCGACGCCCCCGCGAGAACGTACTCGACCGCGTCCTGCCAGCGCGCAATCCCACCGCTTGCGATGATCGGAATGGCCGTTGCGGTGCTGGCCTGCCAGACCAGGAACAAGGTCTGGGGCTTCACGGCCGGCCCCGACATGCCGCCTGAAACGTTGCTCAGGACGGGGGAGCGCGTCTCGACGTCGATCAGCATGGCGCGCCACGTGTTGGCGATGGTGACGGCGTCCGCCCCCTCTTCCTCGCTGACCCTCGCGCTGACGCGGATGTCGGTCACGTTGGGGGCGAGCTTCACGAAGATCGGGAGCCGGGTCGCCTCCCGCGCCGCCTTCAGGGTCTCGCGAAGGACGTCCGGGGTGGAGGAGAAGGCCAACCCCGTGCCAATGTTGGGACAGGAGAGGTTGAGCTCCACCGCTGCAATGCGCGGATCGTTGGCGACAATCTCCAGGGCCTCGCGGTAGTGCTCCTTTCGATTGCCCGATATGCTGAGGACGACCGGAGCACCGATGCCTTCATAGCGCGGCAACTCCTGTGTCATGAAGGCCTCGATGCCGATGGAAGGGATGCCCACCGCGTTGATCATGCCGCCCGTCACCTCTGCGATGCGCGGCGGTGGGTTGCCCTGCCGCACGAGGCGATGAACGCTCTTGACCATGACCGCGCCGAGTTCGCTCATGGGGAAAAGGCCCGCGTTGTTCTCAAAACAATCCCAGGTTCCGGAGGCCGGCATGACCGGATTCTTAAAGGTGATGCCGCCGACCTTCACCGACAGATCCGTCCGATACTTGAGCTCCGACATCGTCGTCCCCCGTCTCACAGCACTTCGTCCACGTCGAAGACCGGACCGTCCTTGCACACCAGGGCGTACCCTCCCCCCGCCTCGGAGCGTCGCGTCCTGCAGGCGCACCCCTTGCAGGCTCCAAGGCCGCAGGCCATGTGCTCTTCGAGGGAGACGTAGGCGGGGAACCCGTACTTGAGGTGCAGCTCCTTCATGCCCAGACCGAGGCGACGGGAACCGCAGGAATAGGCGGCGTCAAATTTCAGGCTGCGGCAGTCCTCCGCCATCCGGTCCGTGACGTTGAGGGAGGGGGCCGTCGTCGTCGTCACCCTGGCCCCAAGGCGCTCAAACTGCGATCGGTTGAACAGGCCCTCCTCGCTCCTTGCGGAGAGGTAGACGTGCAGCTCCGTACCATGGGCTGCGTAGTCCTGCGCCAGCAAAAGGAGCGGCGCGATCCCCATGCCCCGACCGATGAGGGCGACCCGCGAGACACCTTCCCAAACGGGGAAACCCCGCCCCAGCGGGCCGAGGACCGCGACGCTGTCGCCCGGCCTCAGAGCGGCCATGAGGCTGGTTCCGCAACCCCTGACCTGATAGAGCAACGTCATGACCCCATTCTTTCTGTCCACCGAGTTGATGCTGAACGGACGCATCAGGAAGGGATCGTCGCCCTCCCAACACCGGACCATGACGAACTGCCCCGGGCGGGAGAGCCCGGCCATATCCTGCACATCGAGGTCGAGCGCGAAGGCCTCCGCGCCGACCCTCGCCTGTTGAAGCACACGGCATTTCAGATACATTGCTGTCTCCTGCCCGTTGCGGCTCCGTCTAAAAAACTCTTATCGACACCCGGCTCTACCCATTGGATTTACCTTATCATAGATGAGCGGGAAAAGACACTGCGAGTTTGCACCGAGGGTGCAGCCATGGGCAAGGCGCACTGCCGACAGGCTTCAAGGTCGACGGGCCTGCGGGCTGGTGAGCTGCGGAATGAGAAGCACTACGGCACCCCACGGCAGGGGGTTTATCGTTACAGCAGCGTATGGGATTTCAAAATCGAAGTGCTATCATAATTAAGTTGAGGGACGACGTTGAGAGGACAGGGCGTCCGCGCCCGCTGGGGCAGGCCCCCAAACGTGCGAGCCGACCTTTCCGAAAAATCTTCAAGTCAAGGAGATGGGACCGAATGTTCGCTCAAAGGCTCTGGGCTCTGACGAAAAAAGAGGCGCTTCAGATCGTGCGGGACCCCAGCAGCATCGTCATCGCGTTCGTGCTGCCGCTCACCCTGCTCTTTCTCTTTGGCTACGGGCTCTCCCTGGACGCCCGCGAAATCCGTCTTGGGATCGCGCTGGAGGCCGGCGGCCAGCCGGCGCGGGACCTGGCCCGACGGTTCGCCGCAAACCCTTACTTCAGCCCCAGCCTCGCCGCGTCACGGCAGGAGCTCCTGCCGGCTCTGGTTACGGGAGAGCTCAAGAGCGTCCTGATCGTCCCCCAGGGCACTTCCGCCGCCCTCTATTTCAATCAAAACCTGTTAAGTCAAAACCTGAATCAAAATTCGGGCCGAAAGGCCACCCTTCAGTTGCTGACGGACGGAAGCTACCCGAACTCCGGCGCCCTTGCGGAGAACTACACGCTGGCCACTATCCTCCAATGGGGAGGAGAACTGTCGCGCACGTCGCTGCCCATCGCCGTGGAGCCTCACTTCCGCTACAACGACGAGCTGGAGAGCCGGTACTCGCTCATTCCGGGCATCATGGCGGTGATCATGGCCCTGATCGGGACGATGCTCACGGCCCTGGTGGTGGCCCGCGAGTGGGAGCGCGGGACCATGGAGGCGCTGTTCTCCACGCCCGTCAGCGCGCTGGAGCTCCTGCTGGGCAAGCTGATCCCCTACT
>ERZ772917.2141-NODE-2141-length-10113-cov-43.322529_pt1 | contig 10113 bp, 6 predicted proteins | sample MGYA00511187_ERZ772917 | MGnify/ENA primary metagenome ERZ772917 (study PRJEB29015, sample SAMEA2737925) | human oral metagenome | biome: human oral; feature: human-associated habitat; material: dental | place: China | collected 2012 ... | reverse complement strand
AGGAGCGCGTCGTCCTCATCGATTTCGGGATCTCCTCCACGGTCACGGAGGCCGCTGGCGGCCCTCTGGTGGCGACATGGCCCTATGCCTCTCCCGAGCAGCGTCTCGATCCCGAGGCCATCTCGGCGCGGTCAGACATTTTCGCTACGGGCGTCGTGCTCTACGAGATGCTCTCGGGTCGCAAGCCCTTCGGCGACGGCATCCCCCAGTTCCCACGGGGTGAGGACGTACGAATTCGCGGCCTCAGTTGTCCGGAGGACGAGCATCAGAAGCAGGTCGACGCGATCAATAGCATCCTCAATCGGGCACTCATGATGGATCCGAGCCGGCGGTACTCAGAGACGCGGGATATGAGCCGTGAACTGGAACTGGTCGGGAGCACTGATTTCAGGGTGGCTCTGCGTCCGGATGGTCCCATTCTGAACCTGGGGTCATACCCCGCGCCTGCTCCTCTCGAGCACGATCCCTCTGCACCTCCCAACCAGGACGGTGGACCGGGCCCGAAGACAGATCCTCAGAATCATGGGGTTTCTGGTCCCGACACTCGATTCGATCCTCCCCACTACTCGCCGCAACGGGGTGGCACCATACCCTTCCCTCCGGGTCCGGAGGTCGATAATATCATCCTGCCTCCTCCCGCATATGAACCGCCGCCCCCGGACGACAAGTACATCGAGCTCATCAATCGCGCCACAAGTCACCGGAGCGCCCATGACTGGGGGCCCCTGGTCGAGTCCGCCGTGATGCGACACGTCCGGAAGACGGCGCAAGAGGTTTACCACAGCCACCCGGCCTGCCGTTTTCTTTACCTCCGAAGCTCGTGGCTCGAAGCCCGGATCATCAGGGCCATCGACTCCGCCGGCAAGTTCCTGCTGACGGATGGTGAAGTGAAGAGTCTGGCCAAAGACCAGAACGCCCTGCTGGCGCGAGAGCACATCGCATGCTATGATGCCGAAGTGCGCAGCCGGGCCCAGAAAGACGCATCCGAAACTTCGAGGTGCGTCATGTCCACGCTGTTGTTCATCGGGATCGTCATCCTGTTGACCTGCATATTTGGGAGTCTATTATGAGATGGTTCACCAATTCATCCGCAACACCTCTGGAACCTCCTGACGAGGAGCCGGAGAACTGCGATCTCTGCAGTTCGCCGAGGGCATGGCTGCGGGTCGAGGAGCGCGACGGTTTCGGAGTGAATCATCAGTCGATTCGAATTCTTGAAGTCAATCACGAGGAGAATTGCTGGCAGTCTCCGGGAACGGATCTGAGCGTCGCCCCATCCCACTCATATGATGTGTGCGCCCATGGTCACGTCAGAGAGACCGGTCGCACGGGAGATCGTATCAAGGTGTGTCTCCTGGGCCCCGTTGACGGCGGCAAGTCCCAGCTCAGAGAAACACTCATGGAAATTCAGACGCCGCGCCTGACGGGTTCGGGCGGCCAAGCAGTCCCCTTCGCCAATGTCAGACTGGGACCGATCGGGCGCCGCTTCAGCCCGCTTCCGGCAGAGAGCAGAGAGTCCATCGGCGCAACGCAGGCGACGACGGGAGATGACCTGCGGGATACGATCGAACGGAACCTTCAAAACATACTCGGAACATCCGATGACGTCATCGCCGGCTTCGAGGCGGTTCTTCACAACGCCCTCAGAGCCACGAACGAGGGCCAGGTCTACACCGATGACCAGTTGTACACGTGGCTGGAGGAGTGGGGCCGCGGGCGTCCGCCGTACCTGCGGTCGGTTCACGTCGACTATCGCCGGGGCAACCGGGCGGGGAAGGACTTCGACGCCTTCGAGGTCGCGTTCGTTGACCTGCCGGGAGAGGCGACCGATGCGTGGACGAACCCCAATGCGAAGAACTACGTGGGTTCCTCCGCTGATGTCAAGCAGCTGTACCGGTCGGCGCACTTCGTCGCAGTCGTCGACCCGCTCACCGCGGGGTGGTGTCTCAAGAACCTGAAGGACTCTCTTACCCTACGCTTGTCCATGCGCCCAACCGGGACAGCGACTCAGGAAGAATTGTTCGCCCGCGGACGTCGGGCGCGTAACGCGACCAAGGCCATGATCGCGGTCATGACCGAGACCCTGTCCACGGATCCCTCGGTGAATGCCACTCTGGTTCTCACTAAGTGCGACGCCATCCGGGTCATTCTTGAGAAAACCCCGCAGAGCGATGAAGAACTCGGCCGATGGGCGGGCATCATCCCCCGGGGCGCCCGCCGCGCTTTCGAGGATTGCGCGTTGGCCGCGTTCGATAGATGTGCTTCCTGGGACGCGCACGGCGTGGACCCCAGCACATGGGAATTCCTGAACGCTGTGTCCGCGCTGCCTCGTGACCGGCAGATGAATGTTGTGCGAAGCATGCTCGCGCGACTGTCCGACCCGCAGGCCTTCTGGGCCCTCGCCCACTCCGAGGAGGAGACCATCGAGTTGAGTTTCGATGAGGAACTCGTGACCCCCGCCACGATTCCTCTGATGGCTAGACGCCCGACGGCACCCAGCCGGACGACGACTCCGACTCACAGTGGCACAATGCCCATGCCAATGATGACTTATGGGAACACCTTGACCGTACCGACTAGCAATGCCACATGGAATGCCGGTCTGGGCGTCTACCGCTTGCAGATGCGTGACATGCTGAGCGCCGTTGTGGTGAGTGCACTCCTGTCAACGATCGTGGGTAAGAACGTCGTCGATCAGCTCCTGGATCCGGAATTGTTGGTGCATTTCGCCCTGACGAGCGCCTGGACTCGTGTGGACGAGGACGGCGAGGAATTGAACGACCACTCTGACGAGGATGCCGGATGCCTCCAGCTCTACCGGTACATTTTGACCCCGTCCCTGGGGCATGAGGTGCGCGCATGAGCTGGTTGGTCGAGGTCAAGAGGCAGGTTGCAGGGAGCGGATTCCGAACGGATCTCGATCTCACAAGCGAGATGACCTTCGCGGAGCAGAATGCGCTGAATCAGATCTCCAAGGGGTTCACTCAGCTGAGCGTCGATATGTCCATGCAGCCGCAGGCTCTGCATTCGACAACTTTCGTCTTCGGTAACACGACGGGCCGCTGGGGCGCCGTCGTTGTCGGGTCGGGTGGCGAATACGGTGAGACCGGCGCGATTCAGACGGCGCTGGCGCCCGAGGGCCTGTCTCTGGTGGATGTGGCGCGCTGGGTGCTGGGAGCCCTGTCGTACGGACCACTGCTTTCACCAGAAGTTTTCAGCGGTGATGGGAAGGGCTTGATCGCACGGGACTCGACCTCACGAGTCGATCCGGGAGCACTGGCACAGACTCTGGCCATCATGCTGAGGATGAATCAGGAACACCGTTACACGCTGCTCGATGTGCCGGGGGCGCAGGACGAGCAGGCACTCATGGCGCTTATGAGAGCAGTGCCGGAGGATCTGGCGCGGCTAGTGCGCTGGTCGACCGCCTACCCCCACAGCGATCGGAGTAGGAACAAGATTGTCACCTGTCTGTGGCCCAATGAACTCATACAGCGTCATCCGGACGAGTACAAGTCCGTCATGTCGCGCGTACCGCCCATTCCGGTCGTCGAAGTGCCGAGGAGTCTGGGCTGGTACGCACAACTGATCTGTCAGGGCCCCACCGCGACGGACACCCGTCAGAAGGCCGAGAAGGAGTACAAGGCGCGGACCAACGGCATCAACCCCAATGCCTCCCAGTGGGAACAAGGCACGATGATGTGGAGGGAGGTCCTGGAGGATCTGCGCCCACTGGCCGACGATGAACTGGTCGGGGTCCTCAACTCCGAGGCCACTTCTTCCGTCTTCAAACGCTGGGACGAGGACGCGACCCTGCGTCTACTCGACCTGCAGCCCGGGTGCCTGAAACAGTTGCTCACTCATCCCTACAGGGAAGTTCACGACTCGGCATGGCGAGTCGTCTTCCAGGAGTCCTTCTACCACTATTTGGTGGACTTGCAGGTTGAGGCTGTCAGGACGGGACAGCCCGCACCGCCGGAGATTGCTAGTTCGAAGTTGCGCGAAGGACTGGTGACCGATGTTCTCCGTACGGTTGCGATGCAGACGCCCGCCTCGGAGTGGGGGCCCCGGGCTGAACACTGGCTTAGGTCGCTCGGCCTCGATCCACGAGAGTACGAGGACTCCCTGCCTATGTGGCAGGAGAAGATCATTAATCGATTCAAACACAATCCCGCTCGCGTCGAGGAGCTCCTCAGTTACGCTCGAACCTCGCCCGATGGCGCCGAAACGCTCATCAAAGCCGTACAGCGGGTGCCGGAGTCCTTGGAGTTCTTGCTTCCCCAGCTGTGGCGGGAGCAAGTGGCCGGAGTGACATGGGAGGAGCTTCTGGACAATACGCTGCAGTCAAAGTCCACCCCTGACCGAGTGATCGAGATCCTAAAACTCATTGATAACGCGACTTTGCCGAACAGGAACCCACTACCTTCAACCAGGTCCGTACAATCCCAGACTCGGGAGTGGGACGTCTACAACGTCGTTCCCGGGGACTCTGCTCTGATCGAGCTGAGACGGGAGGTAGTTGCGCGACTCATAGACCGCATATCGCCGCACGTGCGGGAGAAGACTTCGAACGCTCTCTTCGCCTTCGAGCACGCTCTGCCGCTGCCATCGGAACGACCGATCTCAAAAACGCCGGCCGTACGCGAGGAACCATCGTTCGCCCCCGCTCGGCCACAGCATCAGCCCCGAAGAAGAACAGAGCACCGGCCGTCGAGCGCCCCTAATGGAGAACAGACTCGTCACTCATTCTCTTCGGAGGATTCCTTGTGGCCGCTGCGGGTGAGTCTTGGCCTCAATGCGATTCTACTTTTCACACTATTAGTCCTCATCTTCTTCTAGTTTGAATAGCGGCCGCCCTGCCTCACCTGGTATAAAAATAGTTCTCGTCAGTCGATGCCCACCAGCAACTCCGAGATGTTCGAATGGCATGAATGCATTCAAACGCATTCGCAACAAGAGGGCATTCAAGACTCGCGGAAACCATTCTCCGGGCAGGAGCCGTCGAGATTGCTGCAGACGGAGAATAGGTAACATGAACGTCGAGTTCATCTGGGGATGAATAATATTCTGGAGAGACTTTCGTCTGACCAACGTGCCGCTCTGCAGTCCCGACAATAATCCCATCGAACATGTTCGGGGAGGGCGAGAAATTCATCAGCAGCCGCCAACGCCCCAATTCGAAGACAGTCGCAACACATTCAAGACCTTCATCAGGAGCAACAGACCCCATGCCCTCCAAGATGATTTTGCAAAGCGGCCGCTACAGCACCCCTGAACGCGCTCACGGCCCTGACCTCCGAACACGCCTGACTACTCACCCGATTAGTTACTCTGGCGAGAAGGGCGCAACATATGACGGCAAGATCGGGTCGGGCACCATACAGATGAGACTATGTTTGTAAGTAAAGTCCCCTTCATAACACACGCCCACCCAATTGCCGTTTACGTTCCAGAGGCGAGCCGCGCGCTCATGGTAGGCTTCCCATATCACCTTGATCCCACTCTCTTCCCGCCTCACCTCCACCACATCACTCGATAATCCCCGCCCCCCGCAAACCTCGCGGGCCTCCAGACCTACGGAGTCCGGCACCGAGTTTTGAAGCAGTATAGTTGCGCCATCGGAACGAAGCACGAGATAGGAGCGCTCGCCGTTACCGAACGGCAGAGAATCCCTTTCCGAGTCGCTAATGACAATCGCCATGACGAGCCGCATATTCGAATCAAGACCGAAGAACGGCAGAGGAGTCTCTCTTCGCGCCCGCGTAACGAGAGCACTCCACCGTCCCCATTCAGGGTCATTTTTTATTGCGATATCAATTCTATCTGGAAGGGACGCATCCACCTCGACCCGGCATTCGGACCACCGCGAATCACAATTTGACACCACCCATTTCCCTGTGACATTCTTTCTCAACTCATAGACACCGTGACACCAGTCGCTATGACACCAATTGACATTATGACGACGATCGTTGTCATTGTGCGAACTCGCAATCACAACGATGTGATTGATCTCGGGCTCCTCGGGTATAACCAGCACGTCTCCTCCATTCCACTGCGCCGGAGAGCGGAGGAACTCGCGCCCGCCTCCGAGGGGCGCGATCCCCGCGATTACTCTATCCGATCCCGGCGCCCCGACGCCGCCGGACGGAGACCGCCGGCGTCGTTCTCATTGACAGGCACCGCCCTACGGCCGCATGACGATGCCCTGGGCGGCCGCCACCTCGGCCGCCCAGGGCATGCTCAGATCCAAGCCCGCCGGGATCGTCCTGGGGACCAGAAGATCCCAGGACTGCACATCCGGCGCCTCCACCTGTTGCCGCACGGACCGGCTCCTCCGGCGCGCCCAGCGCGTCGCCCCGTCCTGAAGCTCCCGCATCCGCTCGCGCGCCGGCCCGCGCAGCGGAGCCCTCGCGCCCGGCACGCTCACCACGTCAACGACGTCAATGGCCCGCATCTCATCGGCCGTCACCGCCGCCCATCCCGTCAGACGCGCCCCGGCCTCATCGGGCCTCAGCTCGACGAGCACGGGCAGGAAACCCGGAATCGGGACCCGGGCGAGGGCCCTGGCGCCGTCGATATCGTGGGCGATCCGATCGGCCACGGCCACTGAGACGTCGAGCCTGAATCCGCCGTCGCGGACGGGGGCCACGACCCACCGCACGGCGTCGTTGTCGGTGGCGAGAAGACCGCAGAAGTTCTGAGACCAGTCCAAGGCATCAGTGCCGTGGCGCACGAGGGATCCGCCCTCCCACACGTCCTCCGGCTGGACGCGCGCACGCCGCGCGCGCGGCTCCCGCATTACCGGGGCGAAGTAGAACTGCTTCACGGCCTGGGGCAGCCCCCCGAGATCGTCGTACAGGGCCCACAGGGCATCGATCTCGTCCCCGGCGCCCGGGCCGTCCCCGTCGTCACCCTCATTGTCCTCATCGCCCTCATCGTCCTCGATCCGCTCGATCAGCCAGGACAGCGCGCGCCGCAGCAGAACATGCAGTTTCCGCACGAGGATGTCCTCCGCGCCGTGGTCGCGCAGGTGCTCGGCCGCCCCGCGGATCCGGTCCCGGTGAGGACCGTAGACCAGCGACTCCATGGCATCGCTGCCGAAGCAGACGGGCACCGGCTCCATCCGCATGAGCGCGCCCAGCTCCAGGTCCAGAAGGAAGGGGTCGATCGCGAGAGCCGATCCGTCGGCCGGGCTCGGCCAGTAGCGGCGGATCCACAGCCCCTGGGCTAGGCGCAGGAAGATCCAGGCGGCCCGGGAGGGGCGGGTGAACCAGGTGCTGTGCACCGTCTGTGTCAGTCCGACGGCGCCGTCGGACTCCGGCCTGGCCGTCCGGTCCAGCATCTGCCCGGCGGCGCGGGCGACCTCGGGCCCGTAAATCAGGCCGACCCACTCGGGCACCCTCCCGTCCAGGAGACGGGCGCTCATGCGCCCCGCCCCCGCCGGGTCGGCGATCCCCGGGTCGCACACGATCTCGCCGCCGTCCACGGGTAGGGCGGGGCGCACCAGGTCCTCCCGGAGCTCGCCGCCGCCCGGGTCAATGACCAGGGCGGAGTCGGTCAAGTGAAGGCGGACGAGGTCCGGCTCCGCGCGGGCCCCGGATTCTCCTCGCCCCGTCTCAGGACTCATGGTGGATCTCCTCCCCGGCCTCCGGGACCTCAAGCCCGTCGAGCGCCGCGACGACGTCCTCGACTGTCAGGTCCATGCCGGCCATCCCCATCACTCCCTCGCGGCGCCAGCGCCGCAGCATTTCCTCAATCCTCGTGCGGGCGGCCCTCAGCACCCCGATGTCCCCGGCCCCGGGCTCCGCGGCGGACCGGCAGCGCCGCACGGCCACGAGGTAGCCGCTGAGAGCGCCCCTGCCCAGGCCGGTGCGCTGCTCGGCGGACGCGCACAGGCCGCGGTTGATCGCGGTGAGGACGTCGGCGGCCGATCGGGGGCCGGTGGTCCGGGACCGGCCCGGTTCGTCGTGTTCGACGTCGTGCTCGACGACGAAGTGGGCGGCGTCGTTCAGCCAATGCCCGAAGTCCCGGGACAGGGCCGTCAGATCGTCCCTGACGGGGTCGTGCAGGTACTCCCCGCGGTGCAGCCTCCTCCAGGCGACACGACCGATCTCGCTCATGAGGCGGTCGTCCGCCCAGGCGTCGGGATCCCGCTGCGCCCTCAGGTCGACCATGTCCCCCACGCCCTCCGGCCGCCCGTTCCACCGCCCATGGCACAAGACGGAGTTCCAGGACGCCTCGGCGATCCTCCGACTGACGCGGCTGTGGACGGCGATGAGCCAATTGACGAGGGTCCGGCGCTCCTCCCGGTCGATCGGGCCGGCGCCCCGCCACCCGCGTCTCTGCGCCTGCTCGACGACGACGCCGACCAGGAGAAGAACCATCCGGTCGTCGAGGCGGCCCAGACCCGTCCAGTGGGCGCACCGCGCGACCTCGTCGCGCAGATCGTCGAGCAGGGCGCCGGTGCGGTAGTCGTCGGGGAGGTTCGCCAGGACGGCCCCGACCCTCTCCTCGAAGCTCCACTCCAGGGGGGCGCGCCCCGTCCCGGTCTGGCGGAGACGGACCGGGGCGCGAACGGAGGAGGCGTCCACGGCCTGAGTGAGCCCCAGAGCGGGCGCTCTGTCCAGCAGGAGCCCGTCGACGGACCCGTCGGTCGCGTCGTCCTGCGTCCGCAGATACCGCCATTGCTCGCTCGCCTCGGGCAGGTCCGTCTCCCGGCCCGTCGCGTCCACCGTCTGGAAGGGGCGGGTCGCGAAGCCGCGCAGCTCCCCCGCGAGCAGGTGCGCCGCGCCGGCCCGGGGCCCGCGGGCCGCTTCGGGCGGGGGCCGCCAGGTATCGCGCAGGGAAGCGGCGAGCTCAGCGGCGACCGCGGGGTCGTCGAGCAGGCCGCGCAGGTCGTCGAGCCGGGGCCTGAGGCTCTCCCGCTCCATGATCTCGCCGAGGACGGCGTTGATCTCCTGGCGGGTCGCGGGGAGGCTCCGTCCGCCGTCGAGCCTCTTGCGGGTCTCCGCGACAAACTTGCGGGTCCGCCACTGCTTGTCCCGCTTCGGGAAGAGCCCCGCCCACTCCGGGCTCTCCTGCGAGCAGCCCTCCAGGGCCTCGATCATGCGCAGTGCGTCGACGATCCTGGGGGCGCCGTCCGCGATCCGCTTCTCCAGCCTCCTCGCCTCGTCGTGGTTGAGGCTGCGGTAGCGGGCCCGGTTGAGCAGCGACGACGGATCGGCGAACTCCCCCGTCAAGAACGTCGGAAGCAGCTGCTTGCGGATGGAGGCCATTGGCAGCCCCTCGACGCGGGGCGGCTGGCCGACTCGGCCCATCCGCTGAGTCCACCTGTCGACGAGCCCGGGCTGGTGTGCGCGCACCCGCGCCCAACCGCTTCTGAGGGCGCTCTCCGCGCTGACCACACCAACCCCCGGGCGCTCGCTCTCCAATCCGCGCTCCATGGTATGGCATCGCATGGCCGGGCACACCCCCTTGACGACTCGAACCGCCCCGTCCGGGCGGGACCCGGCGGGGCGGGCCCCGCGGCGCGCGGCCCTCGTCGTGCATGACGGACACGGAGACGTCGTGTCCGTCATATACAGCGTGAGCAATCGACTGCACTTCAATAATGTCCACACCTATGCCCGTGTCCGCGCCCCGCTCGCCGTGTCGCCGCGCCGCGCCCAACCGCCCCGCCTCGCCCCGCCGTCGTACCTCGTGCAGGACTCCCGCGCCCAGAAGCCCGTGCGGGAGCCCCCCGCGACCCCCGCGCCGTGCGCGGGCGCGCCGCTGCCGCCCGAGAACCAGTCGCGACATCCCGATCTCGACGGCTGGCCCCTGGAGGTGCTCTCCCGCCTCATCGCCCGCGATCCGCAGGACACCATCCTCATCACCCCCGATCACCTCGCGCCCGACGACCTGATCGACCGACTCGACGACGCCCTGGAGAACACCGCCCCGCCCGCCGACCGCCCCGCCAACCGCCCCGCGCACCGGGCCTGCGTCCTGCACAGGTGCCGGAGCCTGACGGACCTGCGCGCCCGCGCGGAAGACGGCCTCCCCCCTGATGACCGGCGCCACGTCCTGGTCGTCATGGACGACGACCCCGTCGAGTCGGGCCTGCCCCGC
>ERZ772917.2138-NODE-2138-length-10127-cov-54.665508_pt1 | contig 10127 bp, 9 predicted proteins | sample MGYA00511187_ERZ772917 | MGnify/ENA primary metagenome ERZ772917 (study PRJEB29015, sample SAMEA2737925) | human oral metagenome | biome: human oral; feature: human-associated habitat; material: dental | place: China | collected 2012 ... | reverse complement strand
GCAATCTACAAATTGGTAATATGATGGCGTTTTTGGAATACGCCATGCAGGTGATCATTTCGTTCCTGCTTCTGTCGATGGTGTTCATCATGGTGCCGCGAGCAGCCGTGTCGGTAAAGCGGGTGGGCGAGGTGTTGGACACGCTGCCGTCAATCGTTGATCCGCCGGCACCGCAGCAGTTGCCAGATGACGCCACGGGTAAAATTGAATTCAAAGACGTCACTTTTACTTATCCAGACGCTGACCTGCCGGTGCTGTCCAGTATCAATTTCACAGCTGAACCGGGGCAAACTACAGCGTTTATCGGTAGTACTGGGTCTGGCAAATCGACGTTGATCAATTTGATCCCGCGTTTTTACGATGTGTCGGCGGGGCAGATTTTGCTGGACGGGGTGGATATTCGCCAGCTCAAATTGGAAGATTTGTACGATCAAATCGGCTACGTGCCGCAAAAGGGTGTGTTGTTTAGCGGGACGATTGCCAGCAATATCAAGTACGGTAACGCCAAAGCTAGCCAAAAATTGGTCGAAAAATCCGCTAAAATCGCCCAAGCCGCCGAGTTCATCAGCGAGCTAAAAAACGGCTACAAAAATGAAATCGCTCAAGGCGGCAGCAATGTTTCCGGCGGTCAGCGGCAGCGTTTGTCGATTGCCCGGGCGATTGCTGTCGAGCCGAACGTCTACATTTTTGACGATTCATTCTCGGCGCTGGATTTCAAAACTGACGCCAAATTGCGTTTGGCGCTTGCCAAAGAAACCAAGCATAAAACTGTGCTCATCGTCGGTCAGCGCATCAATACCATCATGAACGCTGATAAAATCATCGTGCTGGACGAAGGTAAAATTGTCGGTCAAGGCACGCACCAGGAATTGATGAAAAATTGCCAAGTCTATCAAGAAATTGCTGCTTCCCAGCTCTCAGAAGACGACCTGCAGAAAATGTCGGCGACGACTGCGAAAGGAGCGGCATGATGGCTCAGCAAAGCATGAAAAAACGCCAGCCAGTGAAGATGGGCGGTCCAATGGGCGGCGGTATGGGCGCGGGCGAAAAAGCCAAAGATTTCAAAGGCACGGTCAAGAAGTTAGCCAAATATTTGGCAGAGTTTCGCTGGCAAATGCTCATGGTGGCGATTTTCGCGGTCGGTAGTACGACGTTTGCGATTGTCAGTCCGAAGATTTTGGGTGGCGCTACCAACCAAATTGTCGAAGATTATGTCAGTATGAAGGCTTACGAAACCATCACCAGTAAGCTGCCAAATGGTGCTTCGTTGCCAGCTGGCACGACCGGTGCTGATGTTCTGAAGCGGCTACCGAACAAGTCGGAAATTGAAAGCCAAATTCCGTCCAACCAGCTCGAGACCATCAAAAAACTTGACCTCAGCCAGCGTCCGGAATTTCATTTTGATGCCATTTGGCGGGTCGTTAGTTTGCTGATTGGTTTGTATATACTTAGCGCCATTTTCCGCTACATTCAAACCTGGCTGATGACCCAAGTGACGCAAACAGTTACCTTCAGGATGCGCCGGCAATTGTCCGAGAAAATCAACCGCCTGCCGCTGAGTTATTTTGACAAGCAAACTTACGGCGAAGTTCTCAGCCGCGTCACCAACGATGTCGATACCATCAGCCAAACGCTCAACCAAAGCCTGTCGCAAATCGTCTCCTCGACGGTGATGGTGCTGGGGATTTTGGTGATGATGTTTTCCATCAGCTGGCAGATGTCATTGGTGGCACTGCTGGTGCTGCCGTTGGCTGGCGGTGTGGTGACGCTGATCGCCAAAAGCTCGCAAAAGCAATTCCTTCGCCAACAGACGCAGTTGGGAGAATTGAACGGCCATATCGAAGAAATGTATGGCGGCCACCAGGTGATGCGCGTGTTCAACGGCCAGAAAAAGTCGCTGGCTAAGTTTTCGCGGGTGAACGATCAGCTGCAGGAAAACGCCTGGAAGGCTCAATTTTTGTCGGGACTGATTTATCCGATCATGAATTTCATCGGCAATATCGGTTACGTCGTCATGGCGATTTTGGGTGGTTGGCTGGCGATTAACGGTCGGCTGAAAATTGGTGACATCCAAGCCTTCATCCAATACATCGACCAATTCAATCAGCCGCTGGTGCAAGTTGCCAACATCGCCAATGTGCTGCAATCGACCGCCGCTGCCGCCGAGCGCGTGTTTGAATTTTTGGACGAGCCGGAAGAACAGGCGGAAGGCAAGGATTTGGTAAAATTGGCGCACGTTAAGGGTGAAGTCGAATTTGACAATGTGGTCTTTGGTTACAAACCTGATCAAACCATCATCAAAGGTCTGTCGGCGCACATCAAGCCAGGTCAGCGCGTGGCGATCGTCGGTCCGACGGGCGCGGGCAAAACGACGTTGGTCAATTTGTTGATGCGATTCTATGAAATTAACAGCGGCGCGATCAAAATTGACGGCGTTAATATCGCCGACATGAAGCGCAGTGACGTGCGGCAAATGTTTGGCATGGTGCTGCAGGACACCTGGCTATTTAATGGCACGATTCGCCAAAATTTGCTCTATGGCAATCCAACAGCCAGTGAAGAAGAGATGGTTGCTACCGCCAAGGAGGCGCATGTCGATCATTTCGTGCGGTCGCTGCCAGGCGGCTACGATATGGTGCTGGGCGAAGAAGCAACGAACATTTCACAGGGCGAAAAGCAGCTGCTGACGATCGCCCGGGCAATGTTGGCGCGCACGTCAATGCTGATTTTGGACGAAGCCACCAGCTCGGTTGACACTCGCACCGAAGTGCTCATCCAAAAAGCCATGGACAAGTTGATGCAGGGCAAAACCAGCTTCGTCATCGCTCACCGGCTGAGCACTATTCGCGACGCTGACCTGATCTTGGTCGTCCGCGACGGCAACATCATCGAACAAGGTAAACACTACGAATTGCTGAAGCAGAATGGTTTTTACGCTGAGCTGTATAATAGTCAGTTTGCTGAGTGAGCAGTCGGACACCAAATTAATCAATGTCCCTAGTTCAAGGACTTGCTTCTAAAAATAACTAAACTGCTGATTTAGTTGCAGTTGAGCCAATTTATTAGGTAATTTTTCATGATGAGCCAGTAAACCGTTAATTGTCTCCATTTCTTTCAGTTGTTTACGGATGATACAGTTTTCCACAATAGCTTTTTTCTTGAGATTTGCTTGATTTGTTACAATTACCCGGGGGTTTATGTCGTGTGGAGGACTTACCAGACTTCTTCCATTTAGAATAATGCTAACTGCTGTATTTTTGAGAAGTGCTTCAACTGTTAGTTCGACCTCATACATTGAGATACGGTCGCGTTGCATTTGAGTATTTATAAGCACTGTTTGGATATTGGGGTGTCTTTTAAGCCAGTTGACCCACATCTCACGATGAGTATCAGTAATTGCATAGATATGTGGTATTACTGGAACACCTAGTTTACTTAATTCTTCACAGAAAATAAGTGACTTGTTTAAATTTATAAGATGACCGAGAGGACATTCATATAGAAAAAGCGAAAAATTCATTCCTGTAACAGCATAGAACCGTCCTGAAGCAATTGCTTCAAATAAATTTATTGCAAATCGTTTATACCACAGTTTTTCAATGACAACATCGATACCAGTAGCAAAAAGCACTACCTTTTTTCCTTGGAAGACAGGGAACTTTAGTGCAGATAGGTCAATACGGATGTTGTCACTAATGGTTAAGATGCCGGCGGAATTCTTTCTTGGTCGTGGTGTGATAATATCTCCAATACGCAAGCCTACTATTTCATGTCTAATCGTAGATGGATCACGATTAAACCACTCTTTTGGGATTACCGGGCCCATACTTTCTATCAATGGCGATGGTCCTTGTATCGTCTTGTTTTCAAAGTTAAGTCCGTGCACCTCGTCAATGAAGAGAGGTATGTCTTTACAGTGACAGTCGACCATGTTGATATAATTACCGGGGCAGCGGTTTATAATAAGCCCCTTGTCGGATGGTTTGATTAGGGGGGTAAAGTTATCGGCATCACAAAGACTAGTACCGAATAGCGACAACTGTGCGTGCCTACTGTGAGAATTCCGCATAACAGATTCCTTGATTGACGACAACAGTAATAGCAGGATAGGCAACGCCTAATTTAGTGCACAACTCAAGGTGCCTAATTGTTTGGGTAGTGACTTTTCCGACATTCTCGCCACTTGGTGTAGTTAATACGCGGGTAGTTTCGTCAAGAACTAATTTTGTGCCTGCTGTTAAATTGTCTTGTGTTAGTTTAATTCGAAAATTAACCGGACATAGGTTATTGATATCCGGTGGTGTATTCGGTCCACCGCCGGCACCACCAGCTAGACCAGTATTTGTCCTAGGGTCTGCTGGCTTGTTGATACGAAGTGTATCGCTTCGTTTGCGGGTACTACTTGATCCCATATTACTCCCTCTATTCTGGTCATATATACTTGACCGCTTATGTTATATTTTGTAGAATAGAGGTATACGAGGGCTGTTAATCTTGTATACCTAAGACGCCAGTAGCCACTGGCGTTTTTTGCTATTCTAAAACCTCCGTGTCAGCTCGCACTTTTTATGTTATGAACCTGATCGGTAGCTCTTATTATAGCAGTTTACGTAACGATTGCAAGTATATTATGTAAATTATTTTACATGATTATTGTAAAATGCCTTAGGACATGCTACAATGTGTATACGTTAAAAAGGAGTGCTATGGGTTTTGGAAAGAATCTTATCAACCTGCGCAATAATGCTAATCCAAAGTTGAGCCAGGATGAGGTTGCTCGTGTTCTTGGAATGACACGACCAACCTATAAACAATTAGAGACGGAAGAAAGGATACCATCAAATGCCGAGCTACAGGCTATAAGTGAACTTTTTGGTATTAGGACTGAAACCCTTCTCGACCCAAATGCTAATATTGTGGTAAACGCGGCACCAGTTGGGGGCGTTGAATTTATTGAGATTGACGAGGCTAAATATAGAAATCTTATTCTTTACTTAGCTGAGCGTGTTGGTGCATGGCCAAACGTTGGTGAGACAGTGTTTTATAAGCTGATCTATTTCACAGAGACGCTTGCGCTTAGTAAATTAGGACGTGCAATAGCTGGTGAGCAATTTTACAAGCGCCAATATGGACCGGTACCCGTTTCTTTCCTTGTTACAACGAGGAATATGATTGCAGGCAATGAGCTTGATTTGGTTATGGGTCGCTACTACACGTATATGCAAAGAAAGTATCTTCCTCGAGTTAACTCAAGCGGCCTCACAGAAGAAGAAAAGATGACTATTGACCGTGTTATTAGACTTCTCGGCAATAAAACCGCAACTGAGCTGTCTGACCTCTCTCATCAAGATATGCCTTGGATAAAAGGGACAGAGGGTAAGATTATTGATCTGAGTCTTATTAAAAATACTCCCGCTGATTGGTCTATGTTGATGGGCCGCAATTCTATTGCTTAAGTTCCAGGTTTGTTTTAGAGTTACTGCAGCAAAACGGCTTTTATGCTGAGCTGTATAATAGCCAGTTTGCTGAGTGATTGGTCGGCGTTGATTATAAAAATATAAATTCTATACTGTGATCATGAAAAGAATGATTACCGTTGCTGCTGTACAAATGGAAATTGCGCCGCTGGATACTGGACGCAATTTGGCAAAAATAGAAAAGATCGTTGGCGATTTATGCAATCAACAGCCAGTCGACCTAGTGGTTTTGCCAGAAGACGTACTGACTGGGCCGATTCCGTATAATTTAGAATACGCCTTGAGCGAATCGTCTGGCGAAGTTATGCGTCTATGCCAAATAGCGCGTGAAAAGCAACTTTATCTGGCTGCTGGTTCGTTCATCTGTAAAGATGGTAACAATTACTACAATACAGCGCTATTGATTGATCCGTCGGGAGAGATACAACTTCGGTACCGGAAAAATCATTTATGGATTCCTGAACGTCGATATTTGGTGCCAGGGAATGAAGCCATGGTTGTTGATACGCCGATTGGTAAAATTGGTCTGGCAATCTGTTGGGATTTAGCTTTTCCAGAGTTATTCCGTTCAATGATTAAGCAGGGCGCGGAAATTATTTGCATTCCATCGTATTGGTCAACTGGAGGTAATAAGCCAGCGCGCGCTGAAATCAAGGCTTCAAAAATGATGATTGACACGCTTTGTCTGGCGCGAGCGTTGGAAAATGAATGTTTGATAATGTATGCCAATGCTGCCGGAAAAGCTAAATATTACGTGCATGGCGAGATATATTCAGAAAACCAGGTCGGACATTCGCAGATTTGCGCGCCGTTTTATGGCACGGTTGCAAAAATCAGCAGCAATAAGGAAGGTTATATAGTTTACGCTTACGACCGCAATATCGCTGAACGCGCCGAAGTGGTCAACCAGCTTCGCGCTGATATTTCGCGGATGTAAGTGAGAGAGTTGTCTTTAGCCTCGTCGCAAAATATCCAACACGCCAAACTTTCCAGTCAACATGGCCTGGTCGATGATGTGTGGTGTGAGGGTGGCGATGAGTTCTTTGGGTTTGGTGTCGCTTGGTAAATCCAATGTCGTGTCCAGCGCGTACACATAAAATTGATAGCGGTGCGTGCCAAATGGCGGTTGCGGTCCGCCCCAGCCAGGACGTCCCCAACTGGTCACCCCTTCGACGGCACCCGCGGGTAGTGATTCACCAGTGATTTCAGTAGTTTTGCTCGGCAGATTCCAAACCGTCCAATGGTAGAATCCATCGCGCCCAGGCGCATCGGGGTCGTGGCAGACGATTGCCAGGCTTTTGGCGTCTGCTGGCACATCGTCAATCGCGAGTGGCGGGCGTTGGTTGCCGCCGAGCTTGGAGTAAACTTTTGGTATTTTAGCGTTTTCGGCGAACGCAGGACTAGCAATTTTCATACTATGATTTTAGCATAGTGATAATTTTTGTCGCTTCGGGTACGTGAAGGTCAAAATCAATATCGGTTTTCTGGACAATCTCGTAACAAGACGACACTGCTGGGTTGTCTGGTAATTCAATTATTTTTCCATCATTAAATAGTTGCCCTTGTCGATAGATATTGTGAATAAACGGTACATTTGGTTTTGTTTTTCTCAAGCGATATAACGCTGATTCATGCCGTGTTTCGCCATCTGTAACAACTTTGGGCTGCGTATGCCATTGTCCCATAATACATAATGTTGGTAGAGAGTCGTCAATTCCGAGGATATTTTTAGCTAGTTGTTCTTCTCGTTCCTGTGGGCTTGGTGGTATGACGGTATCCTTGTCTAAATCGTCAAAGAATGTATCAATAAAAACTAACTCCTTAAGCTGGCCTTGCTGTAATAGAATTGCTATCGTTTTTATCATCTCAAGAGATAGAATGCTTGAGTCAAAAAGGTCTTCATCAATCAGGGAAAAATCATAAGGACTGGTTTTTACTGAATTGATGAAGTTAAGTACAGTGGGGCTGGCCTCAATAGCCAATCGTTGTATGTCAAGTTTTTTAACCAAGTTATAGACGACATCGGCATTTTCTTTGATGCCATGAATTTCGCCGTATACAATTAGGTTTGACTTTTGTAGGGCGGGTCGCGGGAGCTCGAGGTGCTTTATGTCTAATTGTTTTGGTAAAAATGTTTTGATAATTTCATATACATTCATGATCTCTAATTGAGAGTTTACTGTATGGAGTTATCAACATACAAGAGCAACATTATTTGCCGATGGCCCATAGGCTATTTATAATAACCGTTATGAACATAGCCGACCACCTCCTTGCCAAATATCCCATCATTTCCGATCAAGTTGACGCCAAAGAACTCGGCGTCTTGCTGCGAGAATTGGAAAAGGTGCTGCGAAGCGGCGCGGCAGGAAACGTCGTCGAGTTTGGCTGTTATGTCGGCACGACGAGTTTGTTTATTCGACGGCTGCTGGACGCCTATAAATTTACCGGTGAATTTCATGTTTATGATTCGTTTGCGGGCTTGCCAGAAAAGACTCAGCTAGACGCCAGCGCTGCCGGCGAGCAGTTCAAAGCTGGCGAATTGTTGGCGCCGCGCAAAACCTTCATCCAGAATTTTAAAAAGGCTGGCTTGAAACTACCAATTATTCACAAAGGCTGGTTTGCTGATTTCACTCCTGAGGACGTGCCGGAAAGTATCAGTTTTGCGTTTTTTGACGGCGATTTTTATGAATCAATTGCCGATTCGTTTCGCGTGTGCGACGGCAAGTTTCAGGAAACAGCGACCATTGTTATTGATGACTATGCCAATGAAGCCTTGCCAGGCGCGGCGCGGGCGGTCGATGAGTGGCTGAGGTGCCACCCGGCCCAGGTGACAGTCGAGTCGTCGTTAGCCATCATTCGGCAGTGAGCTAGCCCCTGAATGATACTTGTGTTCTGTTTAGTATATGCTATATTATTAGTATAACCATAAACAAAAAGGGGATGGGGGTATGGATCCATTACATATTACATCAGAAATTGGCCGACTCAAGGCGGTGCTATTGCATCGTCCGGGCGAAGAATTAGAAAACTTAACACCAGACTACTTGACTGATCTGCTGTTTGACGACATTCCGTATTTGCAGGTCGCCCAAAAGGAGCATGATGCGTTTGCTCAGGTATTGCGTGATCACGGTGTCGAGGTGTTGTATCTCGATCAGCTGGTGACCGAGGCGCTATATACTGATCAATTACGTGAGCAGTTTGTTGATGAAATGTTGGCAAATTCGAAGCAAGGCTCGCGCCGTGTTACCAGAGTGCTGCGCCAGTTCCTGCTGGACCTGCCAACGAACGCGATGGTGCGTAAAATTATGGCCGGTGTGCGCAAGGACGAGATTACGCTGCCGCCAGATCAGCACCAGCAGCTGCACAATATGATCGAGAAAAATCACTATCCATTCTATCTCGATCCGATGCCGAACTTGTACTTTACGCGTGACCCGGCTGCAACCATTGGTCACGGTCTGACGATCAACAAGATGCACTGGCCGGCGCGTCGTCGAGAGTCGCTATTCATGCGCTACATCATTGATCATCATCCACGGTTTGCCGGCAAGAATGTGCCGGTGTGGTATGATCGCCATGAAAAATTCTCAATTGAAGGTGGCGATGAGCTAGTGTTGAGCAGTGAAGTGATGGCCATCGGCGTATCGGAGCGCACCACGGCTGAGGCAATTGAAAAGATGGCGACGAAACTGTTTGCTGGCTCTGGCTTTAAGAAAGTCGTTGCTATGGAGATTCCGAAGTCGCACGCCTTTATGCACCTGGATACGGTGTTTACCATGATTGATCGGGACAAGTTTACTATTCATCCGGAAATCCGCGACCGCGGCGGCAAGATGAATTGTTTCGTATTGGAAAAGGTTGAGGGACAGCCGTTCCCGCGCATTACGCATGAGACGGATCTCGAACATGTCTTGCGAGTGGCCTTGGGGCTGCCGAGCGTTACCTTGATCGAATGTGGCGGCGGCGATCCGATCGCAGCAGCCCGCGAGCAGTGGAACGACGGCTCGAACACCTTGGCGATTGCGCCGGGCGTGGTGGTGACGTATGACCGCAACTATGTGACGAACCAAAAATTGCGCGAGCACGGCGTTGAAGTTATCGAAGTCAGCGGCGCTGAGCTTGGCCGCGGCCGTGGTGGTCCGCGCTGTATGAGCATGCCGCTAGTACGGGAGGATGTATAAATGGCACAAAGTTTGAAAGGGCGATCATTCCTAACACTGGGTGATTTTACTGCGGGTGATATTCGGTTGCTACTAACGACGGCGAATGAATATAAGCGGATGAAGTACGCCGGTACGCCGCATCGGATTCATGAGGGCAAGAACATTGCGTTGTTGTTTGAAAAAACCTCGACGCGGACGCGCTGCGCCTTTACGGTGGCGGCCAACGACCTCGGTATCGCGCCGGAATATCTCGGTAAAGACGATATTCAGCTTGGCAAGAAAGAGACGGTCGAGGACACCGCCAAGGTGCTGGGCCGGATGTTTGACGGTATTGAGTTTCGCGGTTTTGCACACAAAACGGTAGAAGATCTAGCGAAGCACGCCGGCGTGCCAGTATGGAATGGATTGACTGATAAGTTCCATCCAACGCAGATTCTAGCCGACTTTATGACTATCGAGGAGCACCTCGGTCGGCTGCACG
>ERZ772917.2137-NODE-2137-length-10128-cov-19.416559_pt1 | contig 10128 bp, 8 predicted proteins | sample MGYA00511187_ERZ772917 | MGnify/ENA primary metagenome ERZ772917 (study PRJEB29015, sample SAMEA2737925) | human oral metagenome | biome: human oral; feature: human-associated habitat; material: dental | place: China | collected 2012 ... | reverse complement strand
GCTCCCCCTGCTGGGAACCAGGGCGCGGAGCCCCTCACGAACGAAGGCCCTCGGGTCCGGGAGAGACAACCCGGCCCGAGGGCCTCGTCGCAGGCCCGCTACCATCCGGACGTCACCAGCTCACCGTCCCCAGGAGCCCTCCCGTGTCCTCCGAGCTCAGCGCCATCGTCGCGTGGACCTTCATGTCCGAGTGTCCGATCCCGGCCGACATCGGCCCGATCCTCTTGCGGGGCGAGCGGCCGATCGCCGCGTACAAGACGATGCGGGACTCCGCGGTGTTCACCGACCGGCGCCTCATCGTGCGCGACGCGCAGGGGATCACGGGCAAGAAGGTGGAGCTGTACTCACTGCCGTACTCGTCGATCAACATGTGGTCGAGCGAGAACGCGGGCCACCTCGACCTCAACTCCGAGCTGGAGATGTGGACGCGCGCCGGGCACATCAAGATCAAGCTCGGCCGCGGCGTCGACGTGCGCAAGCTCGACCACCTCATCTCCCACATGGTCCTCAGCTCCCAGCACTGATCCCAGCACTGAGTCGGCCGGAAGGCCCGGCCCCGCCACCGGGCGCAGCACCGACCGCCAGGCCGGCCCCAGGTCACCGGGCACGGCACCAACGACGGCGCCCGCGTGGATGCCGCAGAACCGGTTCCAGCGGCCCCCGCCGAGCCCGGTTCGAGCAGGGCTCGTCGGCCCCAGCGCGTCCTGTCCCTCGTTCCTAGGGTCTTCACAGGGTGGGTGGGGGTGGTCTTTCAGGGTCGGGGGGTTACATATGACTCACCGCCGGACGGAACGGGTCGCGAGGGTTGGGGAGCCCAGTGACCGGCCCGGACCGAGGATGGCGCGGGTCTTAGGGAGCCCGCACCACCCGCTCCGACGAAGGAGGAGACGCTCCCCCTGCTGGGAACCAGGGCGCGGAGCCCCTCACGAACGAAGGCCCTCGGGCCCGGGAGAGACAACCCGGCCCGAGGGCCTCGTCGCAGAACCACGACACCCACCGCGATGCGCATCTAGCATCGCTCCGTGGGAGCCAGCCAGTTCATCGCCGCGAAGTCCAAGACTGAGGCTGTTGCCAGGCTGTACGCGGCAGCCGACGTCGCCGCGCCGACTCCCTTGCTCGGCCCTGGTAGCAAGGAGCGCAAGTCTGTCCTCACGAAGACCGCCACCCGCTTCGGCCTCCACGTCAACACCGACGCGGCGAAGGACGTGCTCGCCCGCGAGATCGTCGAGGCCTTCGGAGGCACCTGGGACGCGCGCTACTCCTCGACCGGCCAGACCATCACCCTGGCCGGGCTCAATGCGGTACTCGAGCCCGCCGAGCGCTGCCGTCGTCTCGAGGCAGAGTGCGAGCTGCGCACCCTCGACCCCATCTACCCTCCCGGCTTCTCCCCCGCTCGGGACAAGCTCGAGGTTGTTCGCCGCATCTCGTCCCTCACCGGCGCCCGGCCGCAGGACCTCGGCCCCGGAAGCAAGGAGCGTAAGTCCGTCCTTACGGATCTCGTGGAGAACCTCTCACTTCCCATTGACACACGGCTGTCGAAGACGCGTCTCGCCGCCGCTATCGTCCACCACTTCGGTCTCACCTGGACCGATACCTGCTGGTCACGAGGCGAGACCCTCACGCTCGTCGGCCTCAACACGGTGCTCGCAGGCGCAGAGCGGAGGGTCCTGCACGGTATCCACGCCTCGCACACCCGACTCATCCAGGAGGCCCATCTCCTTGTGTCCGCGCTTGCGCACACCTGCCCGCCCTACTGGGAGGGCCGTTCGTGCGTCCAACAGATGGTCGACAACGAGTACGCCAAGGCTCGTCAGACCGAGTGGGTCGGCTGGTACTTCGAGTTCATCGGTCTGCCAGCCCTCATCAACGCCTACGGCGGCGGCCCGCAACGGATCGGCGCCACAGAGTTCGACTACGCCCGCACCTTCGTCTGGGACCTCAAGACACATGCACAACCCGGGCTGCGCCGCCGCCACGACGTTGCCGGCGACGCCCCCCTCAACGACAGGGACGCCATCCGCCAGTGCGTCGAGAACACCGGGTCCCTGGGCTTCCTCGTCCTGTCCGGCTCCTCCGTGCCCGACGCCGACGGGAGCTTCGACACGTGGCACCGGATGGTGCGCGGCAACACCAAGGCACGCACGGGCCGGTCACGTACCCTCAAGGCGGCCTTCACCCCTGTGACGGTCGACGCCTACGTCCTTCAGGGGACGAAGGGGCTCGAGAGCGCCCTCGAGAAGAAGGTGCTCACTGCGTTCTCGCAGGGACGCCAGCAGAACGGCGACCCCCGCGCCCCCAAGCTCAAGCTCGATCTTGGCCGGGGGCGGGACGAGGGCTACGTCATGGCGAGCAGCGCGCTCACGACAACGTGACGGACACCCACCCAGCGCGGAGCGAACAGAGCTTCACACGAGCTCGAACATGTGTTTAGCTTGCCCCATGACCCGCACCCCGACGACGAAGGCGACAGCTCCGGCCTGCTCGCCTGAGGCCGCCTTCACCTACAGCGACCTCTTCGCGGGAATCGGCGGGTTCCACGCTGCCCTGTCGGGGATGGGCGGTGAGTGCGTCTACGCGGTCGAGATCGACGAGCGGGCCGCCCGTGTCTACCAGCAGAACTGGAACCACAACCCCCTCGGTGACATCACCTCCGTCGCCGGGGAGGACGGGGTCGACACCTCCGCCATCGGGCCGCACGACGTCCTCGCAGCCGGGTTCCCCTGCCAGCCCTTCTCCAAGTCCGGCGCCCAGAAGGGTATGGAGGAGACCCGCGGCACCCTGTACTTCAACATCCTCCAGGTCGTGCGACAGCACCACCCCACCGTGCTGCTACTCGAGAACGTCCGCAACCTTGCCGGCCCCCGCCACAGGCACGAGTGGGACGTCATCATCCGCACGTTGCGTGACGAGGGCTATCACGTCTCCGACACTCCTGCCATCCTGTCCCCGCACCAGATCGCTGCGGATCACGGCGGCCGCCCCCAGGTCCGTGAGCGCGTCTTCATCACCGCCACCCACGACCCGCAAGGGATCGGAGGCCCCGACTCGCAACCCGTCGCACGCCCCCGGGAGATCTACGGCTCGCAGTCGGCTCCCTGGAACATCGAGGACATCCTCGACGACGAGGGCGAGGAGACGGCACGCTACGCGCTCACACCCGCGGAGACGCTCTGGATCGACGCCTGGGACGACTGGGTGCACCTGTTCCGTGAGCACAACGCTCCCGGGACGAGGCTGCCAGGCTTCCCCATCTGGGTGGACGCCTGGGCGGACGTGGAGGCCTTCGAGCGATCTGTCGAGGCGGGTGAGCACGAGAACACCCCCGCCTGGAAGCTCGGCTTCCTGAGGAAGAACGCCGAGCTCTTCACTGAGAACGACGCGTGGATCCGCGAGTGGGAGAAGCGGTGGAAGGTGCACGACTTCCCGCCGTCACGTCGCAAGCTCGAGTGGCAGGCGCAGGACACGGCCTCCCTCTGGCAGTGCCTCATGCACCTGCGCCCGTCCGGCCTTCGCGCCAAGCGACCCACGTACGTGCCCGCGCTCGTCGCCATCACGCAGACGAGCATCGTCGGTCCGCGGGGGCGTCGACTGACACCGCGCGAGACAGCGCGTCTGCAGGGCTTACCGGACAGCTTCTCCTTCGACGGCCAGCCTGATGCGAGCACGTACAAGCAGCTGGGCAACGGCGTCAATGTCGGTGTCGTGTGGAACATCCTCAAGCGGCACTGCGAGCGCGACGCTGAGATCCTCGCGGACAGCGAGCGGGGACGGCGCATCCTCGACGCCGTGCGACGCGCCCCCGACAACCCGGACGGGCCGGTAAGCGCGGCGCTGCACCTGGCGCAGCAGGCCGCCACCCACGGCTGAGGACTCCGTAGTGGCCGACGACGCGCTGCACGCGCCCGAACCAGAGCGCTCAGCACCCAGCGACCCCTCCGTCTCGCGCCGCTACGCGTCCCTCGCGCGCCGCGACACCTCTCCTGAGATGGCGCTGCGGCGCGTGCTGTGGCATGCAGGGCTCCGGTACCGGGTGCAGTACAAGGTCCCCGGGCTGCCGCGACGCAAGGTCGATATCGCCTTCCCCACCCAGAAGGTCGCGATCCAGGTCGACGGCTGCTTCTGGCACGGCTGCCCGGAGCACGGGAGCGTGCCCGGACGCAACTCCGAGTGGTGGCAGTGGAAGATCGCCCGGAACCAGGCGCGTGACTGCGACACCGACGAGCAGCTGGCCGCCCTCGGCTGGACCGTCATCCACATATGGGAGCACGAGGACGTGGAGCACGCAGCGGCAACGGTTATCGACGTGCTCCGACCCCCTGACGGTCCGGGTGAGCAGACTGTTCGCGGCACAGGCCGCTGGTAGCATCCACCTCAGGTGCCACGCTCCCCCAAGCACACCATCCCGCACGCTGCTTCAGCTCATCACCGACACCAAAGGTGGACCTTGCCTCCCCGCAAGAACACGGCACCCGCCCCTCAACGCTCTGCCCCGATCAACGAGGTCGTGGTCCGCCCGGGCGTCGGCATGCTCGCCCTGTTCCCCGCGATGAACTACAAGGCCTGGTACGCGATCGGCGAGTTCGTCGACAACGCTCTCCAGTCGTGGAACGCCAACAAGGACCTGATCCTCCGCACCTTCGGTTCCGCCAGGCTGGACATCGACGTCAGCTTTGACGCCAAGGCGCAGACAATCACGGTTTCAGACAACGCCGCCGGCATCTTCACCGCAGACATCGCTCGAGCGTTCACCCCCGCCTCTCCCCCGGCCGACACCAGCGGGCTCTCGCAGTTCGGAATTGGCATGAAGAGTGCCGCCGCGTGGTACGCAGAGAGGTTCTCCGTCACCACCACGGCTCTTGGTGAGACTGTCCGCAGATCCGTCGACTTCGACATCCCGGCCATTGTCGACTCAGGGGCCTCCTCCATTCCCCTCAGCGAGGTGCCTGAGGACCCGCTCGCCCATGGCACCGCCCTGGTCCTCAGCAACCTCAACCACCCGGTCCCCAAGGGACGGACCCTGGGCAAGGTCCGCGACTACCTCAGGAGCATCTACCGCAGATTCATCCAGGACTCTGACATCCGCATCACCGTCGGCGGTCAGAGACTCACCTACACACCCCCGGACCTGCTTCACGCTCCCCGCTGGGACGATCTCAACGGCCCGGAGCAGCGGTGGTACAAGCCCATTGATCTCACTCTGGGCAGCGGAGCCCGGGTCACCGGCTGGGCCGGCATCCTCGCCAAGGGCGCCGCGAAGCAGGCCGGCTTCGCGATGCTCTACCGCGGCAAGGTCGTCAAGGGTGCCGGAGGTGGCGCCGGGGACCTTGAGGACGGTTACAAACCCGCGGAGATCTTCAAGGCCGCCAACTCCTTCGAGTCCCAGCGCATCGTCGGTGAGCTCACCGTTGTCGGCGTCCCGGTGACCCACACGAAGGACGCGCTCCTGTGGGTGGGAGACGACGAGGAGCGCCTCATCGAGCTTCTTGCCGAGGAGCTGGACTCGGAACCTCTGCCCCTGCTGCGTATGGCGCGGGGGCACCGTGCGACCGAACGCGGCCGGACGGCTCAGGCTCATGTGTCCAAGGCTCTCGACATGATCGGCAAGGACCTCGAGCTCGAGCTCCCCGAGTCCCCGGCACCCCCGGAGCCCGCTCCGGCGGCGCCTCGGACAGAGCTCGCTGAGCCCGTGGAGAGACTCGTCCGCTACGACGGTCTCAACCTCAGGCTCCGCGTCATCGACGAGCCCTCGATCAGGACGTGGGTGTCCCTCGTACGGGACGGCGACGGCGTGTGGCTGGTCGAGATCAACCGCTCTCACCCCTTCATGCAGGCCTTCGCTAGCGTCCCGAACATGGATATCGAGCCCGTGCTCCGCCTGGCCGTGGGCTTCGCCCTCGTACAGATCCGCATGACACGTAGCGGGGCGGTCGAGCCCAGTCTCATCCTCCCCTCCATCAACGATCTCGTCAGCAGCCACCTTTCTCGGAGGATCGACCTATGAGCACCGCAGGCAGTACGTGGACCCCGACCGTAGGCACGGAGGCCAAGAACCTGCTTGCGAGGCAGAGAACGCTCTTGGACAGCGACCGCGAGCAGATCCTCAACGAGGCGCTACGCGTGCTCGGCCGTTGTGTCGACCCGGACCCGACGGACTGGAACCGCGACGAGGCGTCGGCCAGGTGCAGAGCGGCAAGACGATGTCGTTCACGACACTGACGGCGCTGGCGCGTGACAATGGGTTCCCGCTCGTCATCGTCCTTGCCGGGACCAAGAAGAACCTCATGTCCCAGACACTGGAGCGCCTGCAGAAGGACCTCGAGATGGAGGGCGACGGAGGCTTGCCGAGGTGGCAGCCCGTCAACATGAGCGAGCGCGGTGGACAGGTTGATGAGCTCGAGTCAGCCATCGAGGTTTGGCAGGCTGATCCTCTTTCCAAACCGGCCACGACGGTCGTCGTCGTCCTCAAGAACCGGGCTCGTCTTGACGCCGCCCGGGACGCTATGAAGGAGCTCACGCTCCGCTGCGGTACCTTCCCGGCTCTCATCATCGACGACGAGGGGGACCAGGCAGGCCTCAATCTTCTTGCGCGACAGAAGGAGAAGGAAAGTCCGACCTACCGAGCGATCCGCGGCCTGCGCGAGGCCCTCCCGCTTCACTCCTACGTCATCTACACCGCCACGCCTCAGGCTCCGCTCCTCGTCGGGCTCACAGACACGGTGTCACCGCGCACCGTCACCGTGCTGACAAGCGGTTCGGACTACATCGGTGCGGAGGAGCTCTTCGTCGACAAGCGAGGGACCTTCGAGCGGGAGATCCTGGACAACGACGACGCGCTGGATCCGGACCGTCAGGCGCCTCCGGCCACACTGGAGAGGGCACTGGCGACTTACCTCGTCGCACTGGTCATCAGCCAGATGCGGGAGAAGCCACGCCCGCTGTCGATGCTCATCCACCCGTCCGCCACAACGGACCTCCACAAGACCTACGAGGGATGGGTTCGAGGCATCCTCCACGACCGTCTGCGTCTCGCGCTGGGCTCAGGTAGCACTGACGCCGTCGAGGAGGTCCGCGAGAGACTCCTGCGCCCCGCCTACGACGACCTGTCTGGTACCGGCGGAACCATCGTCAACGACGAGGTGGTCCCGCTCGAGGACATCGTGCCCGAGCTGCGCAAGTACCTTCCCTTTGTCCGGATCAAGGTCATCAACAGCGAGGATGGCGTCGAGATCAAGCCGACGGAGTGGAAGCAGTGTCCTGGATGGATCCTCATCGGGGGCGCCAAGCTCGACCGAGGATTCACCGTCGAGAACCTCGCTGTCACGTACATGCCCCGCGGACCTGGTATCAAGAACGCGGACACGATCCAGCAGAGGGGCCGCTTCTTCGGGTACCGGAGCCACTACGTCGACCTTCTGCGAGCGTGGCTCAACCCTGACACGCTGGAGGTCTACCGCCAGTACGTCGACCACGAGCGGCAGATGCAGAAGGACCTGCGTCACTACGACGAGCACTCCAAGCCGCTCAAGCAGTGGAGGCGGCAGTTCCTCATTGACCCGAGCATGAACCTCACGCGCTCGCAGGTCATCCGTCTCGACACCGACACCGTCAGCCTCACGGCCGGCTGGCACCTGCGCCAGGACCGCCTGTACACAGGTACCCCGAGCCTGTCCCCCGACAGGGTCGAGGAGCTTGAGTCACTCGCCGGTCAAGCGCACCAGCACCCGCACGACGACCGCAGCGGGGACACCCACCACACGATCCTCACTGTCGGGTGGGAGCGCGCTGCTCGCTTGCTGGCGGACTGGGAGGCGGCACCCACAGAACGCAGCCGGATCGAGGGTCTGCTTCTCGCCGCCGACGCCGACGGGGCCGTGTGCAAGGTCGACGTCATCTTCATGGACGGCCTCAAGCCGCGGCACCGTGGACCCCAAGGATCGCGCAGCGGTGAGCAGCCGGCAGTCCCACAGACTGACGCCGATGCCGAGGACCTCCAGATCGGCCAGCTCTTCCAGGGTCCCAGCGTGCAGTACCCCGGCGACGGCGCCTTCAGGTCCGACGACCGGATCACGATCCAGGTCCACCATGTCGTCCCCGAGCCGGTTGGACCGTATGGCGGACAGCCCGTCAACGCCCTCGCGATCCACCTCCCGAAGAAGATGGGCTCGTTCGTGCGTCAGCGGTGAGCGCGAGAGCCTCGACGAAACTCAGCCTCCGAAAGGCAGCGGGGTGAGGCTCCCGTCATCGCCTCGGGACGTAGCTCCAGCCCAGTCTGTGAGCGAGCCTTAGACCCCCTGCGCCCCAGCACGTCCCAGCATCGTCATAGTCATAGTCATACTGCTACTCTCTTACTATGACTATGAGTTCGGTCGATCTTCCGAAGATCGTCTCCGACCTGCGTCAGCGCGGAGGCGACTCGACGACCGTCGAGGTCAAGTCGGCCCTCGGCGGCTGTCCTTCCCTGGGAGAGACTCTCTGCGCGTTCGCCAACATGCCCGGCGGTGGTCTCATCATCCTCGGCCTGGACGAGAGCAACGACTTCTCACCCGTCGGACTGACCGGTATCGCAACGCTCGAGCAAGGCGTCGCCTCGCAGGCCCGGGAGGCCGTCCACCCACCCGTCACGTGCACCTTCTCCACCGAGGTCCTCGACGGCCACGACGTCCTGCTCGTCCGGGTCGACAGCCTCCCGCTGCTCCACCGCCCCGCGGTCTACCGCGGCAACGCCTACCTACGCCAGGCCGACGGTGACTACCGCATGAGCGACCTCGAGGTCGCTCAGATCGAGCTGCTCAAGATCCAGCAGACCAGCCCTACCCGTCCAGACCTCGCAGCCGTCACAGGCACCTGCCTGGACTCACTGGACGACTCGCTCGTCGAGGCCTACGCCCACCAGGTGCGCACCCGGTCACGTCGCCTCGCAGGGCTCGACGTCAAGCCTCTCCTCACGGCCACCGGAGTCCTCACGGCCACCGGCGAGGCCACTCTTGCCGGTCTCTACGCCCTTGGTACCTATCCCCAGGGCGTACGCCCCTCTCTCGGCGTCACCGCAGCAGTTCTGGAACCGTCCAGCCCCGGTGCCCGCACACACGACCTCGCCCACTTCACAGGCCCCATCCCTGACCTCCTCCAGGACGTCATGCAGTGGGTCGCCAGGAACACCCCCACCGGCATGGGTTACGACGTCGACGGTCACGGTCGTGACCTCGCGGCGCTCCCGCACCGTGCTGTGCGGGAGATCGTCGCCAACGCGCTCGTGCACCGCAATCTCGACGGCGTCACCGACAACAAGCGTGTGGAGATCCGGATCAAGGAAGGCACGCTTATCGTCACCAGCCCCGGGGGGCTGCGCGCGATCACCGTCGATCAGCTCGGTACCCCAGGCGGGAAGGCCGCCGTCAACCCGACGTTGTACGACATCTGCAAGGACGTCAGGACCGAGGACGGAAGCAGACTCATCGAAGGAGAGGGCGGGGGAGTCAGGGAGACCTGTGAGGCCGTCGCTGAGCTCGGGCTCCCAGAGCCGGTCTTCCGCGACACCGGCGTCTCCTTCACAGCGATTCTCCGCTGGCGTCGCGCAGGTTCCGCGGCCGCACCGTCCCCCTCCACGAGCGCCGTCACACGCCCCCAGCGCACAGGCTTCACACCAGCGGCGTTCCCCTCAAGGAACGCCCCCCAGGTCTGGGAGCACCTCAGCTCACCGCGCACCTTCGACGAGCTGTGCCAACGAACGGGCATGACCCGGGCGAGGACGCGCTACGCCCTCAACAGCCTCATCGCCGCCGATATGGTCGAGATGGTCGGCGGGCAAGGCCGTCGGGAGACCACGTACCGTCGCACCGGCAGAACCCCGTAGACCCGGGACCTTCCGGCAGTCATCGGCTTCGCCGTCCGTGTCCCGCTCAGTCACATCGTCATCGTCACACTGTCAGTCGCACTGTTAGTGGCACTGTTAGTGGCACTGTTAGTCACAGTAATACTGGGACTCTCGCCCCGGGACCTCACGACCGTCGTCCACCGGGGCCTCACCCGGCCACGACGCCCCCTACCCTCGGAAGGGCAGCGGGGCGAGCCCGGTGACACCGACCTCGGCGACGTACAGGGAGCCGGAGGCGGGCTCGACGTCGTCGG
>ERZ772917.2136-NODE-2136-length-10129-cov-5.979651_pt1 | contig 10129 bp, 8 predicted proteins | sample MGYA00511187_ERZ772917 | MGnify/ENA primary metagenome ERZ772917 (study PRJEB29015, sample SAMEA2737925) | human oral metagenome | biome: human oral; feature: human-associated habitat; material: dental | place: China | collected 2012 ... | reverse complement strand
CGCTCGCGAGCGGCTGGCCGCCCTCCTGCGCGGCTCACTCGCCCAGCCCCGGCCCCGGCGGCCCACCAAGCCGACCCGCGGATCCAAGCTCCGCCGCCTGGCGGACAAGAGGAAGCGCTCCGAGGTCAAAGCGCGCCGACGCCGCCCCAGCGCTGAATGAGCAGGGCCGCAGCCCCTCCCGCGTCAGCCCCGGTCGCAGTGCCAGGCCCGCGAGGTCCGCCAGCCCCGCCTCGTCCCGCAGCGCCCCGGCCCTGCCTACTCCCATTCGCTCCCGTCCGTGCGCCAGCCGATGAACGTCCAGGTCACCGGCAGCGTGTAGTCCAGCGTCCAATGCCCCGAGCGCTCCCCAGTGGGGTTCGGGCGCGGCACGCACGTGAAGTGCTCCGAGGCGTAGGCGTCGAAGAGCTTCTGCTCCCCCGGGGTGAAGGGCTCGGGGCCCGCCAGGCGCCGCAAGTCCGCCCGCGCCTCGTCGAAGGAGGCGAAGCGCATCGGGCGGAACGTCGTCGTGCTCGCGCAGAACGGGACCCGGCCCATGCTCGACAGCGCCCGCTTGACGTCCTGGACGGCGTGGGGCCGCTTCGCGACCCGCCCCAGGTGGGTGAGCAGCCGGGGCTCGTAGGAGGGCAGGGGGCTGGCGGACACGGTGACCGCCGCCTTCGTGCGGGCCGCCGAGTCCAGTTTGCCGATGTGGGCGCGCACGCCGTCGGCCACCAGGGACCGCGAGGCGAAGGCGACGTCCACGCTGTCCGCGCCCAGGCCCGCCGCCTCCCAGTCGTCCTCCCACGCCAGCAGGTGCGCGGTGATGGGGAGCCTGTCCCGGGTGGCGCGCTTGCTGAGGATCGCCAGCATCGCCTCGGCGAAGTCGCAGGCGTGCACGTGGTGCCCCCGTTTCGCCAGGGGGACGGCCAGTGTGCCGGTCGCGCAGCCCATGTCCAGCACCGTGTCCGATGGGTCGAGCGCGAGGAGTTTCATGAGCCAGTGCTCGTAGGCCCTGGTGGCCGTGCGGGTGAACGTTGCGGCCCGTTTGTTCCAGTACTCCCTGGAATCGCGGTCGAACACGATTCCTCGGCCGCTGCTTCGTTTCGGCATTGTTCGATGCCCCTTGGCTATTGTTTTCCGAGGCCGGGCAGCGCCGCCCGGCTCCCACCATGATAGCCGTTCGCCGCCGGGCCCCGGGCGGAACGGGGCCCGCGCCGCGTCCGGAGTGGCCCGCCCCGTGCGCGCCGATCCGGGCCCTACCCGTGGGCCGCGTCCGCATCCGGGGCCCGCCCCGTGCGCGTACCGCCGCTTGGGGGCCGGTCGGGGGCAGCGGCCCCCCGGGATCCCCTCCGAGCGGCGTGGCCCTTGACCGGCCCCCGCACAGTCGACTACCGCCCGGTCCGCGTTGTGAACAGGATTAACCGCGAACCCGCACCCGGGGCGCCGCGCGTTCGCGTATCCTTGAGCGGTACGGCGGAAGGTTCCCGGGTTCGGGCCCGCCACCACCGGCCCCGCGGCCAGGGCCGACGCCCGGGTGCGGCGCGGGACGGCCAGGACTGAATCGAGGAACTTGATCCCATGACACGATATGACCTCAAGGGGCGCGCCGCGGTGGTCACCGGCGCCACCGGCGCCATCGGCTCCGCGGTGGTGCGTGCCCTGGTCGAGGGCGGCGCGGGCGTCGCCGTCATCGCGAGGGGCCGCCGCCGCCTCGAGCGCCTGCGGGGCAGGCTCCCCGACGACGCGCGGGTGGTCGTGTGCCCCGCCGACGTGACCAGCGCCTACGAGCTGGTGGAGGCCAGGGAGCGCGTGCACCGGGAGCTGGGCGCCCCCGACCTGGTGGTGACCGCCGCCGGGGTGCGCCGCGCCGCCCTCTTCGAGGACGCCGTCCCCGCCGACTGGAACCTCATGCTCAACACCAACGTGCGCGGGACCCTGCAGGCCGTTCAGGTATTCGCCCACGACGTGCTGGCCGCGGGCGAGGCGGGGGACCGCGCCGACATCGTCACCTTCGCCACCGCGCCCGCCCACGAGCGCCAGCAGGCGTACTCGGTGTTCTCCTCCTTCGGCGCCGCCCTGTCGCAGTTCTCCAAGCACCTGCGCGCCGAGTACGGCCCCAGGGGAGTGCGCGTGCACCACATCGAGTCCCTGTACACGGCGGGCAGCTTCTTCACCCACGGCAACCTGGGCGCGGACCGGTCCACCAGCGCCCACCACGACGTCCTGCCCGACGACATCGAGTACATCGAGCCGATCGGCACGCAGCACCTGGCCAGCGAGGTCGCCTTCATGGTGTCGCTGCCCGCGCACGTCAACTTCGCCAACGCGGTGGTCCAGCCGACGAGGAGCCACTGAATGAGGCTGATCAGCACAGTCCGCGGCGCCCTCAAGGCGTTCGCGGCGCGCGAGGCCTCCGGGGCGCTGCTGCTGCTCGCGGCCACCGCCGTCGCTCTGGTCTGGGCGAACACGGGCGCCCTGGGCTACGAGGCCTTCTGGAACGCGCGCCTGTCGGTCCACTTGGGCCCCTGGGGCATCGACATGCCGTTGCGGCACTGGATCAACGACGGCCTGATGATGATGTTCTTCCTGCTGGTCAGCCTGCAGGTCAAACACGACTTCGTGATGGGCGGGCTGCGGGAATGGCGCCGCGCCTGCGTGCCCGTGCTTGCGGCGGCCTGCGGCCTGGTCGTCCCCGCCGTCGTGTTCGGGGTCATCAACGCCGGCGGCCCCCACGCGGGCGCCTGGGGCATCGTGATCCCCACGGACACCGCCTTCGTGGTGGGGATCCTGGCGGCGTTCGGCAAACGGCTCCCCGTGCAGCTGCGCTCCTTCCTGGTGACGCTGGCGGTCGTCGACGACGTGGGCGCGCTCGCGGTCATCGCGACCGCGTACACCGGTACCATCCGCTTGCTCCCCTTGGCGGGCGTCCTACTGGTCGCCTCCGCGCTCTACGCCGTCCAGAGGGCCCGCGTGCGCCGCGCCTCCGTGTACATCGTCTTCGGCGCGGTGCTGTGGCTGCTGTTCCTGGCCTCCGGGGTGCACGCGGCCATCGCGGGCGTCGTCCTGGGCCTGCTCATGCCCGTCTTCCCGCCCGAGCGCTCCGCGCTGCTCACGGCGGAGGAGCTCACCCAGCGGTTCCGCCGCGCCCCCACCGCCCTGACCGGAAAGAACGCGGTGTACGGGATCCTGCGGGCGGTCTCCATCAACGAGCGCCACCAGTTGAGCATGGCCCCCATCGTCAACCTCTTCGTGGTCCCGGTGTTCGCGCTGTCGAACGCGGGGGTCGCCCTCTCGGGGGACGCGCTGGCCCACGCCCTCCACTCGCCGCTGACGTGGGGCATCGTCGCCGGCCTGGTCGCGGGCAAGTACGTCGGAGCCTTCGGGGCGTCGGTCCTGGCCTCCAAGACCCGGATCGGCGAACTCGCCCCCGGCCTGGGCCTGCGCCACATCAACGGCGGCGCGATGCTCACGGGCATCGGCTTCACGATCTCGCTGTTCATCATCGACCTGGCCATCGAGGACGGCGCGGCGCAGGCGGACGCCCGCATCGGGGTGCTCGCCGCCTCCCTCCTGGCGGCCCTCCTCGGCGCCCTCGTGCTCGCCCTCACCGCCTTCCTCGACGCCCGCCGGGCGCCCGCCCGGCCGCGCCTCACGAGGCCGGTGGACCCCCGGCGCGACCACATCGCCGGGGACCCCGCCTCGGCCCTCACCCTGGTCCAGTACGGGCAACTCGGCTGCCTCGAGGACGGCGCCACCGTCGAGCTGCTCCGCGAGGTGCGCGACCACTTCGACAACGACCTGCGCCTGGTCTTCCGCCACAACCCCCTGGGCGACCCGGGGGCCGAGCAGGCCGCCGAGATGCTCGAGGCGGTGGCCGCCCAGAGCCCCGACCTCTTCGAACCGGTGCGCGTGGAGGTGGCTCGCCTGTGCGACGAGGCGGACCTCGACCGGGACGTGCTGCGCCGGGCAGCGGTGGAGATGGGCGCGGACCTGGCGCGCCTCGACGCGCAGATGCTGCAGCGCCCGCACATCGGGCGCGTCCACGACGACGCCGACGACGCCGCGAGCATGGGCCTGACCCGCGCGCCCGCCTTCTTCATCGGCGAGGAGCTCTACCAGGGCGAGCACACGCCCGAGGCACTGATCGAGGCCCTCGAAGCGGCCAGGGCCGCGCTCGATCCCAGAACACCAGCGCGTACCGCAGGGGAGCATGACTGATGAGCAAGAGAACGATCGTGATCGCCGGAGGGGCGCACGGCATCGGCCTGGCCGTCGCACGGGCGGCCGCCGCGCAGGGCGACGAGGCGATCATCGTCGACCGGGTCCCCCCGTCGGGCACCGTCGACGCCCGATTCGTGCGCGTCGACCTGTCCAGCGCCCGCCAGGCCGACGAGGCCCTGGGCTCGCTCGTCAAGTCCGAGGACCGCATCGACGCGCTCGTGGTGGCCGCGGGCCGCGCCGCCAACGGCGCCCTGGGGGACAGGCCGGCCCACGAGTGGAGCGAGCACCTGTCCAACGACGTGCTCTCCGTGGTGGTGCCCGCCAGGGTGCTGCTGCCCGCCCTCATCCAGACGGGGCGGGACTACGGGGTCGCCGACATCGTGGTCGTCGGCTCGATCGCCGGCGACACGGCCTTCAAGAACGCCGTCGTGTACGGGGCCGGGTCGGCGGCCCGCAACAGTTTCGGCGAGCAGCTGCGCGTGGAGCTGCGCCACGAGAACGTGCGGGTGCGCTCCATCCACCTGGGCTACGTGCGGACCCGGGCGATCGAGGCGATCAAGCCCACGGTCCTGGAGAGCCCCTTCGCGGACACCCCGCTGACGCCCGAGGACGTGTCGGTGGTGATCATGCACGAGCTCGACCAGCCCGCCCACGTCAGCACCCACGACATCGTCCTGGTGCCCACGCGGCAGGGCTGGGCGTAGCCCCGCCGCCACGCGCCCCGCTTGGGCGCCGCGCGGCCGCCGCCGGAACTGTAGGCTTGGGGCAACGCCGCTGAAAGGGGAACGCCATGGGTCTGGACGCCGTGGTTCCGTGCCGGTGCTTCGAGGACGGGCTGCTCGCGGACCCGCCCGCCGGGATCGGCGAACTGGTGCGCACCCCCTACGGCGAGCTCGCCGTCAAGGCTTTCGAGGAGGAGGGGCTGAACGACCAGACCGCCGCCTCCTTCAGCCCCGGCGCCCAGGACGCGCTCCGCCGCTTCAACGAGTGGGCGAAGGCGCCTTGCGCCCACAAGTGGGGGTACGCGTGGGCCGAGCAGATCGGCAACTGGGCGTCAGTGAGGGAGTTCCGCTCGCTGGTGGGCCTGCTGGGCGGGCGCGCCCGGTATCCGCACCTGGACCCGCTGCTGCCTTTGGACAACGAGGGGTTCCTGGCCGTCGACCGGATGCCCGCGGTGAGGGCGGAACTGGAGGACTTCTGCGCGCGGGTGATGGAGGCGCAGGCGTGGGCGCTCGTGGCCGACGGGTACGACGAGCCCCTGTTCTACTGCGTAGACGCCGACATCTCCTGGTGGCGCTCCTACTACCCCCCGGGGGGCGTGGAAGTGGGGGTCCTGATGGACTCCGACGCCGTCGTCTTCATCGAGGACGGGGGAACGGGGATCGCGACCCGCCGCTTCGTCCAGGTCTGGGAGGACCCGTCCGACCAGTCGGACGAGCGCCCCGTGCGCATCGAGTTCCTCGACCGGCGCGGCACCGTCCACCTGCCCTCGCCGCTCATCCACGGCCAGCGGGACCGCGTCGAGTGCCGCGTCGAGGCCCGCACCGCCCCCTTCCTGGACGACGGTGAGTACTGGGCCGGGAAGCGCCTCATGGAGGGGATCGACGCCGCCCTGGCGGTCGGCCAGCCGATGTACTGGCGGTGAGGGCACTGCGGATGCGATGTGCTCTATCCAGCACCGTTGCGTGGTCGGCGCCGGATACCGTCGGTTCCATCCAAGAACCGCATCGTGGCGCTGGTGGCCCGTGGTGGGTGGCCGGGCACCGAAGTCCTGCGCGGGGCGCGCTGTTCGCTCTGGTGGCGCCCGCGCGCTCCGGACTGGTCCAAAATGCGTCTGGGCTTCGCTGCGTTCTGCCGGTGCCCACGTCTGTTGGTCCAAAATGCGTCTGGGCTAACCCGGATTCGGTGAATTTGGCCGTTTCGCCGAAGACTCAGACGCATTTTGGACCACTCGACTGTCGGGTCTCCGTTCCCACTCGAGACTCAGACGCATTTTGGACCACAACCGCGGGCGGCCCTGCGATTCGGGTGCCTGACCAGCGTCTTACCAGCGTCGAGCTCCTGAACGCGCGCTTCAGCCGGGCGTGAGGAGGCCACGGAGTGGGTAAGGGGCCTACGCCTCGTTGAGCTCCCCGAAGGGTATGTGGACGCTGGGCGTCGAGCGCGAGGCCGTGTCCACGTGGCGGCGCTGGTCGTCGAAGAAGATGTGCGGCTGCAGGACCCCCAAGACCGGTCCCTTGTCGATTCCGCCCAGGAAGAAGGCGTCGTTGACGCGCAGCCCCCACTGGTGGATCGAGTTGATCGCGCGCTCGTGGGCGGGAGCGCTGCGCGCCGTGACGACGGCGACGCGGACCCTGCGCTCGTAGCCGCCCGGATCGGCGTCGTGCTTGGCGTCCTCGATCCGCTGGATGTGGTTGATCTTCTCCAGGAAGGCCGCCAGCGGCCCCTTGGGGAGGGGCACGTCGGCCAGGGCGCTCTCGTTCGCCTGGTACGCCTCCAGCGTCCCCTCCTGGTAGAGCCTCTCGGAGGAGTCGTCGGCCAGAACGCCGTCGAAGTCGAAGGCGATGCGCAGATCGGTGCCCCCGTCGTCGTCTACCGCGCTCCCGTCGTCCGCTGCGCTCCCGTCGTCCGCTGCGCGCCCCACGACGCGTCCCGCCGCGAAACCCATGCGGATCGCCTCGCGCACGTCGGCCCCATTGGCCGACAGGAACAGGGACATGCGCAGCGGCTCCATGAAACGGTACGGGGAGCGGCCCTGCATGAAGATCGCGCGCGTGATGTCCAAGCCGTGGTGCTCGACCGAGCGCATGACGCGCAGTCCTGTCTCCGGGTCGTTGCGGGAGAGGATGACGACCTCGACCAGGCGCTCGTCCCCGGACAGGTCGTTGAGGGCCAGGAGGCGCCGGATGAAGGGGAAGGCCACCCCCGGTGCCAGCGCGTCGTCGAGGTGGTCGCGCTGGTACTCGCGGTACTTCTGCTCGCCGTCCCGGCGGAACACCGCGTCCGAGGCATCCAAGTCGAAGAGCGCGCTGGAGGCGACCCCGACGACGAGGGCGCGCTCCAGATCCAGCTTCCTGGGCATCGTGCCTCCTTACTCTCACTGCGGGCCCCGCGCCCTAAGGGGATAAGAGCCCTGTCAACCAGCGAGGATTCCGCGGCGGCAGACGGGCCCGTGTCCTTGGGGACAAGGGTAGCGGTGCTGGTGCGCGCCTGCGCCGCCCCGCCTCCCCGCCGTGCGAGCATGGGGGCATGACGAACCCAGCGGAAATGTTCTCAACGCTCGCCGCCTCGCGCCACTCCGTCCGCGCGTTCAAGCCCGACCCCGTCCCCTCCGATGTCCTGGACGCGATCCTGGCCGACGCCTTGGCCGCGCCAAGCTGGTCGAACACGCGCCCCTTCGCCCTCGCCCTGGCCACCGGTGAGCGGGCCGACCGGCTCCGCGCCGCCTACACGGAGGAGTTCGACCGGACCCTGGACGTCCAGCACCGCAAACCCCTCGCCGCAGCGAAACTCGTCCTCTCCGGCCACGCCCCCGACGGCGACTACAAGGTGTGGAAGCCCTACCCCGACGACCTGCGCCCCCACCAGGTCGAAGTGGCGCGCCTGCTGTACGGCGCCTACGGGGTGGAGCGCCACGACCACGAGGGCCGCGACCGCGCCAACCGGCGCAATGCGGCCGCCTTCGACGCCCCCGTCATCGGTTTCGCCTTCGTCCACAAGGGCCTGATGCCCTTCTCCGCGCTGGATGCGGGCATCATGCTGCAGACCCTGTGGCTGTCCGCCAAGGCCCACGGCGTGGACTCGTGCCCCCTGGGGATCCTGGCTGCGTGGCGGCGCCCCGTCAACGCCGAGTTCGACGTGCCCCGCGACTACGCGCTCATCACCGGTTTCGCCCTGGGCTACGCCGATCCCGAGGCGCCCGTCAACGCCTTCCGCGCCCCGCGCCGCCCGGTTTCCCTGATCCAAGGGCGCTGACGCCGCAGGGAAGCGGCCGTCCCGCCACCGGGCCAGGGCCGTCGTCCCGTCCCAGTGGACAGCGGTCACTGATCGCCGGGGCGGGGGCGTCGCCGACCGCCAGGCGCTTCGCCCCGGTGCCACGCGACGGCGATCTGCACCCGGTCGCGCAGGCCCGTCTTGGCGAGGATCCTGCTCACGTACCTGCGCGCGCTCGCGGTCTCGATCACGAGGCGCCCGGCGATCTCCGCGTTCGACATGCCGTCGGCGACCAGGGCGGCCACTTGGCGCTCCCGGGGGGTGAGCGCGCTGAACAGGGCGTCCGCCTCCGTTCCCCCGGAACCTGCTGCGAAGAGCGGGGAGGCCGCGGCGCGGCGGATGAGCTCGCGCGTGATGCGGGGGGTGAGCACGGCGTCGCCGTGGGCGACCGCGTGCACGGCGTCGCCGTGGGCGACCGCGTGCACGGCGTCGCAGAGTTGGCGGGCGGTCGCGTCTTTGAGGAGGAACCCCGAGGCCCCCGCCGCCAGGGCACCGAACGCGTAGTCGTCCTGGTCGTACGTCGTCAGCACGAGCACCCGGAGCCCAGGGTAGCGCGCGGTCACCAGGCGCGTCGCGCCTATCCCGTCCAGCCGTGGCATCCGCGCGTCCATGAGGACCACGTCCGGCATGGGCCCGCGGCGCAGGGACAGGGTGTCGAGCGTGTCCACAGCCTCCTGCCCGTCCTGCGCCTCGGCCACCAGCTCTGCGTCCGGGTCGTGCCTGTGCATGAGGGCGATGCCGAGCCGGGTCAGGCGCTGGTCGTCGACGACCATCACCCGGATCACCGTCCGGCCCCCGTTCCAGCCTCGGCGTCCGTTCCCGATTCCGCGCCCGGTCCGGCCTCAGCGTCCGTTCTGACCGTGGTGCCGACTCGATTCCCAGCACCCGTTCCGGCACTCGTTCCCGATTCTGCATCCGGGCGCGATTCTGCCGCGGTTCCTGCTGCGGCGCCTGTTCCCGCGTCCGCCTCCGCCGCATTCCCGTAGCCGTCCCCCAGTGCCCCCGGCCCCGGCGGGATGCGCGCGTGGAGCGCCCAGCCCGACCCGGACCACCCCGCCTCGCAGGCGCCGCCCGCCTCCACGACCCGGGACCGGACCATCGACAGCCCCGAGTGGGGCGGCGCGATGGGAAGGGGCGGGCCCCCGCTGTTGCCCTCGTCGCGGACGGACGCCCCCTTCCATCCGTTGCCGCCGGTTGCTTCGTTCTGTCCGTCGTCGCCGCGCGCCCCCTTCCGTCCGTTGCTGCCGGGCGCGGACCCGTCGGCGCCGAAGTCAGGCGCCCCCTTCCGTCCGTCGTCGCGGACGGACGCCTCCACCCAGCCGTCGTCCCGGTGCACCCATGACACGGTGACCGCGGAGGCGCCCCGCGCGTGCCTGAGGGCGTTCGTGATCCCCTCGCGCGCCACGGCGAAAGCGAGGTCCGCCTGGCCCTCGTCCTGCGGACGGCGCCCGGTCTCGTGGAAGGCCACCGCCATTCCCGTGCTCCGGGCGCTGGCGATCACGGAATGGACGTCGTCCCATGTGTGCCGCCCGGGGCTGGCGGCGGCGCCCGCTCCCCGGCCGAGCGCCCGCACCGCCTCCCGGGTCTGCTCCAGGCACTCGCGGGCGGCGGCGTTGATGCCCGCCAGCGCCTCGTCGACCTCGGTGTCGCCCGTCGCCCCGGTCAGCCCCTCCGACAGGACGATGATCGTGGTCAGCCCGTGGCCCACGGAGTCGTGGAGCTCGGCGGCCACGCGGGACTGGGCGAGCGCCAGGTTCCGCTCCTGCTCCAGGGAAGCGGCCCGCAGCGCCGCCTCCCTGCCGCGCCGCTGGGTCTCGCGGGCGCGCTCGCGGGCGCGGAGCACCATGCCGCAGCAGCAGACCAGCGCGAAGGTGGTGAACGAGGCGAGCGCCTCCGCCCCCCGGCTCCCGGAGGCCCCCGCGGCCCCGCCGAGGCC
>ERZ772917.2135-NODE-2135-length-10131-cov-15.186383_pt1 | contig 10131 bp, 10 predicted proteins | sample MGYA00511187_ERZ772917 | MGnify/ENA primary metagenome ERZ772917 (study PRJEB29015, sample SAMEA2737925) | human oral metagenome | biome: human oral; feature: human-associated habitat; material: dental | place: China | collected 2012 ... | reverse complement strand
GGGCGCCGAGGGCGTGTTCGTGGGTTCGGGCATCTTCAAGTCCGGCGACCCCGCCGCCCGCGCCGCCGCGATTGTGCGCGCCACCGCCCAGTTCGACGATCCCGCCGTCATTGCCGAGGTCTCCCGCGGCCTGGGCGAGGCCATGGTGGGCATGAACGTTGAGGAGATACCCGCTCCACACCGCCTGGCCGAGCGCGGCTGGTGAGGCTCACACCAGACGGCCGCCACCCGGTGCTGGTTCCGGAGGATTGGGACCGGCACGTGGACCCCCGCGAGTGGACGCTTGGACCCGACGGCCTGCCCTTCCGGCGGGCCGCCCGCGTCCTGGCGCTCACCGTCGACGGGATGGCCCTCCTTCTGACCGGCCACGATGTGGCCGACCCTTCTCACTGCTGGATCTTCACCCCTGGCGGCGGCATCCGGCCGGGGGAGACGGACCGTCAGGCCGCGGCTCGCGAGCTCGCCGAGGAGTCCGGCATTGAGGTGGATCCTGTGGCCCTGGAGGGGCCGGTGGCCCAGCGCGACGCCGTCTTCCGCTTCGCCACCGTGGCCTGCCGCCAAGACGAATCCTTCTTCCTCCTGCGCCTGCCCGGCCCCCTGACCCTGGAGCGGGCCGGCTGGACCGAGCTGGAGCGCGACGCCGTCGACTCCATATCGTGGTGGACGCCGGCGGAGCTCGACGCCGCCTGGAGTGCCGGCCGGGAGATCTATCCCAGCGCCATGCCCAGGCTCGTGCACATTCTGCGCGCGGGCTGGGACGGCACGCCCCTGGACCTCACCGAGCCGGCGGATGCCGCACTGCTCACCCAGATCGGCGGTGCCTCCCCGAGCGCCCCGGGCGCGGTACCGCTGGACGAGCCCGGGGCCGCGCCGTCGGCCCGGAAGACGCACTGACCCGAGAGGACCCCCGTGGACCGCGCCCCCTCCCACACCATCCCGCCCGTCCACATCATGGACGCGCTCAGCCCTCGCGCGCTCTTCCCCGCCCCCGCCCCCGCCGACTCCCGGCCAACCATTGGCGTCCTCGCACTCCAGGGGGATGTACGCGAGCACTCCCTGGCCCTCCGGGCCGCGGGCGCCAGGCCCGTGGCGGTGCGTCGGGCCGCCGACCTCGGCGAGCGGCCGGGGGACAGGCTCGATGGGATTGTCCTGCCCGGCGGGGAGTCCACCACCATGAGCACGTTGCTGACCGGCTTCGGCATGCTGGAGCCCCTGCGCGCCCTCCTGGACGCGGGGCTGCCCGCCTACGGCTCCTGCGCCGGAATGATTCTGCTCGCGGACCGAGCCCTCGACCTAGAAGAGGGCCAGCAAACCATTGGCGGCATGGATGTGACCGTGCGCCGCAACGCCTTCGGCCGCCAGGTGGATTTCTACGAGGAGGACCTGGTGGCGCCCGGTCTGGGCATTGGCCCGCAGCGCCCTTTCCACGCCGTCTTCATCCGCGCCCCCTGGGTGGAGTCCGTGGGCCCGGGCGTGGAGGCCCTTGCCACCACGCGGGCGGGTCGCGCCGGGCAGGGCCCCGGTGGGCCAGGCGGTAGGATCGTCGCGGTTCGTCAAGGATTCCTGCTCGCCACCTCCTTCCATCCCGAGGTGGGCGGCGACCACCGGCTCCATGAGGCCTTCGTCGCCACGGTCAGGCAGCGGGGCTAACCCGGGCGCCCAGGCGCGACACGGCCGTCCTGGTCGCGTCAGCAGGTTCCCAAGAAAGTCAACTCCCAAGGAGCACACATGTCGGGTCACTCCAAGTGGGCCACCACCAAGCACAAGAAGGCCGCCATTGACGCCAAGCGCGGCAAGCTCTTCGCCCGCCTCATTAAGAACATTGAGGTGGCCGCCCGCACCGGCGGCGGCGACCCGGCGGGCAACCCGACCCTCTTCGACGCCATCCAGAAGGCTAAGAAGAACTCCGTGCCGGCCGACAACATCACCCGCGCCGTCAAGCGCGGCAGCGGCGAGGAGGCCGGGGGCGCGGACTGGCAGACCATTATGTACGAGGGCTACGGCCCCGGGGGAGTGGCCTTCCTGGTCGAATGCCTCACCGACAACCGCAACCGCGCCGCCTCCGACGTGCGCGTGGCCTTCTCCCGCAACGGCGGCAATCTGGCCGACCCGGGCTCCGTGGCCTACAACTTCACCCGCAAGGGCGTCGTCGAGGTCGCCAAGGGTGAGGGCGTCGACGAGGACACCATTGTCATGGCCGTGCTCGACGCCGGCGCCGAGGAGGTTGAGGAGGGGGCGGAGTCCTTCGAGATCTACTCCGATCCCAAGGATGTTGTGGCCGTGCGCACGGCCCTGACCGAGGCCGGCATGGACTACGACTCCGCCGAGGTCCAGTTCGTGGCCGGCACCAAGGTGGAGGTTGATGCCGACGGCGCCCGCAAGGTCCTGCGCCTGGTCGATGCCCTGGAGGACTCCGACGACGTCCAGAACGTCTTCACCTCCGTCGAGATCAGTGCCGAGGTTGCAGCGACCCTTGACGCCGACGACGAGTGAGCCGCCCCTGAACCGCCCGCCGCGCGCCCTTATCGCCCAGCAGCGCATCCTGGGGGTCGACCCGGGGCTGACCCGCTGCGGCCTGGGCTGCGTGGACATTGACCCGCGCCGCCAGGTGCGCCTGGTCGAGGTGGGGGTGGTGCGCACCCCGCCCCACCTCAGCCCCGAGCTGCGCCTGCTGGCCATCGCCGAAGCCCTGGAGGACTGGATCGCCCGCCTGGGTCCCGGGGCGGTCTCCATTGAGAGGGTCTTCGCCCAGGACAACCTGCGTTCGGTCATCTCTGTGGCGCAGGTCATGGGCGTGGCCATGGTCGCCGGCGCCCGCGCCGGCCTGGAGGTCGCCCAGCACACTCCCAGCGAGGCCAAGGCCGCCGTGACCGGTTCAGGCACCGCGGACAAGGCTCAGGTGATGGCAATGGTGGCCCGCATCCTGGGTCTGGAGGGCCCGCCCCGGCCCGCCGACGCCGCCGACGCCCTGGCTCAGGCCATCTGCCACGGCTGGCGCGGGGGCGGCACCGGAGTGGATGGCAGTACGGAGATGGTTTCGGCTGCAGGAGCAGTGCGCGCCAGCGCCCGTACCCCCGCCCAACGCCAGTGGGCTGCCGCCCAGGCCGCGGCCCGCCGCACCGGCGCCGTCGACCCCCGGCGCCGCCGCTGAGGACCGCGCGCCCCGCGCGGGGCGCGCCACCGCAACTGCTAGGGTCTGAACATCTGTTCGAAGGCCTCCGGGGCGCACCGTCCCGGGCGCCGCCTCACTGAAGGAGAATCCCCGCATGATCGCCTCCCTGCGCGGGACCGTCCTGACCCTCAGTCTGACCGACGCCGTTATTGAGTGCGCGGGCGTGGGCCACCGGGTCCTGGCCACTCCCGCCGCCCTGGGCTCCCTGCGCCCGGGGCAGGAGGCGCTGCTGCACACCGAGCTCATTGTGCGCGAGGACTCCCTGACCCTCTACGGCTTCACCGACCCCGACGAACGCGACTGCTTCCGCACGCTGCTGGGGGCCAAAGGAGTGGGCGCCAAGCTCGCCCTGGCCATGTTGTCCGTCCACACCCCCAATGCCCTGCGCCGGGCCATTGAGGCCGGGGACGTGGCGGCCCTGACACGCGTGCCGGGCCTGGGGCCGAAGGGGGCGCAGCGAGTCATTATCGACATTGGCGACAAGCTCGGGCCGGCCGGTGGCGAGGATCGGCCGCCCGCCTCCCCGGCACGGGCGGCCAATGGCGCCGGGGGCGTGGTCGGCGAGGCGGCCCCCAACCCCGACGTGGTCGCCGCCCTGGTCCATCTTGGGTGGAACGAGGCCACCGCTACCCGGGCGGTGGCCGCCGTGGAGGCCGATCAAGACGAGGAGTTGACCGTGCCCGAACTGCTGCGCGCCGCCCTGCGGCACCTGGGAGGGGGCGGACATGGCTGAGGACCAGCGCCTCATGGGCGGTGGCGCCGACGACGTGGAGCGGGCCGCCGAGGCGGCCCTACGGCCCAAGCGCTTGGAGGACTTCACCGGCCAGGAGGTGGTGCGCAGCCAGCTCTCCGTTGTGCTGCGCGCCGCCCTGGCCCGAGGCGCCACCCCCGATCACGTGCTGCTCTCGGGGCCGCCCGGGCTGGGTAAGACCACCTTGGCAATGATCATTGCCAACGAAGTCGATGGCGCCCTGCGGCTGACCTCGGGGCCGGCCATCCAGCACGCCGGGGACCTGGCGGCCATCCTGTCCTCCCTGGAGGAGGGCGATGTGCTCTTCATTGACGAGATCCACCGCCTGGCCCGGACCGCCGAGGAGATGCTCTACCTGGCCATGGAGGACTACCGGGTCGATATTGTCGTCGGCAAGGGCCCGGGCGCCACCTCCATCCCCCTGTCCCTGCCCCCCTTCACGGTGGTGGGGGCCACCACCCGCGCGGGGCTGTTGCCCGCCCCACTGCGCGACCGCTTCGGGTTCACCGGCCACCTGGACTACTACAGGCCCGGTGAACTGGCCCGGATCCTCAACCGGTCGGCGCGCCTGCTGGGTGTGAGCCTGGAGGCGGCGGCCGCCGCCGAACTGGCAGGCCGCTCACGGGGTACTCCGCGCATTGCCAACCGGCTTCTGCGCCGGGTCCAGGACTGGGCTGAGGTCCACGGCACGCCCGGGCGCCTCGACCTGGCCGCCGCCCGCGGGGCCCTGGAGATCTTCGAGGTTGACGCCCTGGGCCTGGACCGCTTGGATCGGCAGGTGCTCGAGGCCCTGTGCACCCGTTTCGCCGGGGGCCCGGTGGGCCTGACCACGCTGGCCGTCAGCGTGGGGGAGGAGCCCGAGACGGTTGAGACCGTCGCCGAGCCCTACCTGGTGCGCGAGGGCCTGGTGGTGCGCACCCCCCGGGGGCGGGCCGCCACCCCCACCGCCTACACCCACCTGGGGCTGACGCCCCCCAACGACGCCGCCCTTTTCTTCTGATTTCTTTCTGATTTTTTCTGAATCCCTCTGAATTCCTCTGGGCCCGGCGACGGCCCGCCACAGCCCGGCCGGGCCCTGGCCGGGGCGCATCTCACACTCCAGTGACGAGCTTCGCGTCATGCCGACCCCGTGGTGGCCTAGACTCGGCGGGGTTGCCTTCTCGCCGGAGAGGGCGCACGAGAAGAAACGGAATCGCCTCCATGAACATGCTCTGGATGATCCTCTTCATGCTGATCGCCTTCTGGGCCATGTCCGCCCTGGTCAGGCGGCAGCAGCAGAAGATGCTGGCCGAGCAGGCCCGCCGCACCGAGGAGGCCCTGGTACCCGGTACCTGGGTGCGCACGTCCGCCGGCTTCTACGGCACCGTGGTCGAGGTCGACGGTGACGTTGTCACCCTGGCCACCCCCCTGGGGGAGGAGTCCCTGTGGGGCAAGCGCTTCATCGTCGGCGCCGAGGAGCCCCCCTTCGCCTCCACCCATGAGGAGGAGCCGGACCAGGAGGTCGAGGATGTTGAGGCTGTTGAGGATGTTGAGGATGAGGCCGAAGATGTGAAAGATGTGGGGGCCGAGGACGCCGACGAGCCAGTCGAGGCCGCCGACGACGAGCAGTCGGGCGCCTGAGCCCGCCAACACCCCTAGCATCCCTAGGAGCGCCGGCCGCGCTCACCGCACCACCCACCCTTGAGGAAGAGACCGCGTGTCCACCAAGCAGACGAAGCACCCGGGGCGCCGCCTCGTCACAACGCTGCTCATTATCGCCGTGGGGTACGGCGTGCTGGCCTTCGGGGCACTGACGCACCGCACCTCGATGACTCCCGGGCTGGCCCTGGACTTGGAGGGCGGCACGCAGATCATTCTGACGCCCACCACCTCCGACGGCTCAACGATCTCCGACACCGACATTGAGCAGGCCATTGAGGTTATTCGCCAGCGCGTGGACGCCTCGGGCGTAGCCGAGGCCCAGATCGCCCGCCAGGGCGGGCAGAATATTGTCGTCTCCCTGCCGGGAACCCCCAGTCAGGAAACCCTGGAGCTGGTGCGTACCTCCGCGGTCCTCTACTTCCGCCCGGTGCTGCGCATTATTAACGGCAATGCCACGGCCATGGCGGCCGCGCAGAACGAGGCGGTCGCCGCCCAGGAGGGAGCCGCCCCGAGCGGGGCGCCGTCGGCCGCCCCAACGGAGGACCCCGCCGCCGAGCAGCCGGCCGCCGACCCGGCCACCGGGGCTGCTGAGGAGCCGGCCGCTGAAGCCCCCGAAGAGGGGGCGGCTGACGAGCAGGCGGCCGAGGATCCGGCGGCCCCCCAGGAGCAGGCCGCCGGGGAGCCGGGGGAGACAACCGAGACCACCGCCCCCGCTCAGGAGGAGCCGATTCCAGCGCCCACCGCGAGCGTGACCCCTGAGGAGATCGCCACCTACTTCGCCGACGTCAACCAGGACGGCACCATCTCCGAGGATCCCCTGGAGGCCACCAGCCAGGACAACTCCTCAGACTCGTGGATCACCGAGAAGATGATTTACGACGCCTACATGCTCGACTGCACCGCCCCGGAGAACCTCACCGGCGCCAGCCAGGACCCGGCCACCGCCGTGATCTCCTGCGCCAAGGACGGGTCGGGCACCGTCTACATTCTGGGTCCGGCCGACATTGCCGGAACCTCCATCGCCAACGCCTCCTCCGGCCTGGAGTCCACCAGCCAGGGCGGCACCACCAACAACTGGGTGGTCTCCCTGGAGTTCAACGAGGAGGGCGCCACCGCCTTCGCCAACGTCTCCGAGCGCCTTCTGGCCTACCGCGACGCCGCCGCCATGGCCAGCCTGAGCAGCCCCGACGCGGGAGCGCTGAGCATCGACGCCCAGAAGTCCCGCTTCGCCATTGTCCTGGACGGGCTGACCATTATGGCCTCCGGCTTCGAGCCCACCGTGACGACGCCCATTACCGATGGGCGCGTCCAGATCGGCGGGGGCGGCGCCTCCTTCACCCAGGCCGAGGCCAGCACCCTGGCCAACCAGCTCTCCTTCGGCGCCCTGCCACTGAGCTTCACCGTCCAGTCCGAGCAGCAGATTTCGGCCACCCTGGGCACTGAGCAGCTGCGCAACGGCCTGATCGCCGGGCTGGTCGGCTTCCTGCTCATCATTGTGTTCTTGGCCTGGCAGTACCGCGGGCTGTCCGTGGTCGCAGTGACATCCCTGGTCATCGCCGCCGTGGGCACCTATCTGGTCATCGCCCTGCTGAGCTGGGCCATGGGCTATCGCCTGTCCCTCGCCGGCGTGGCCGGGCTCATTATCGCCATTGGCATCACCATGGACTCCTTCATTATCTACTTCGAGCGCATACGCGACGAAGTTCGTCACGGCCGCACGCTCCTGGTCGCCGTCGACGAGGGCTGGACGCACGCGCGCCAGACCATTGTCGTCTCCGACGCCGTCAACCTCGTGGCCGCGGTCGTCCTCTACTTCCTGGCTGTGGGCGGTGTCCAGGGCTTCGCCTTCACCCTGGGCGTGACCACGGTCGTGGACCTGGCCGTCATTGTCTTGTTCACCCACCCCATGATGGTGTGGATCCTCCGCTTCCGCTTCTTCGGCCAGGGCCACCCGCTGTCGGGCCTGGACCCCGAGCACCTGGGCGCCCGCTCCCGGGCCGCCTACGGCAAGGGCCGTCAGACCCTCATTGAGGGCGCCGCCGGCTCCCTGGCCCGCCGCAAGGCGGCGGCGCGACGCGCCAAGAACAGCGACGACGCCGGGGAGGACCAGTCCACGAGCGGAAAGGACGGTGAGGCCCAGTGAAGTCCCTCGCCACGCTCGGCAACGAGCTCTACTCCGGGAAGACCTCCATCCCCTTCGTCGGCAAACGCGGGCTGTGGTACTCCATCGCCATTGCAGCCATTGCCGTCTCCGCGCTGCTGGTGGGCGCGGTGGGCCTCAACCCGGGCATTGACTTCAAGGGCGGCTCCGAACTGACCGTCACCGGGCTGAGCAGCCCCGCAGAGGGCCCGGCCAGCACCGTCCTGGCCGATCATGCGCTCACGTCGGGGTCATCGGTGACCACCATGGGCTCGTCCTCGGTGCGGGTCCAGACCAGCGAGCTGGACAAGGCCACCCTGGACACCCTGCGCGCCGAGCTCGCTCAGGCCTACGGGGTCAGTGCTGACCAGGTTTCAGCCACCACCATCGGCCCAACCTGGTCCGCAGACGTCACCGCCAAGGCCGTTCGCGGCCTGGTGCTCTTCTTCCTCCTGGTCGGGGGCCTGATCTGGGCCTACTTCCGCACCTGGAAGATGGCGGTGGCCGCCCTGCTGGCCCTATCACACGACATTATTATCACCATCGGCATCTACGCCGCCTCCGGGTTCGAGGTCACCCCGGCCACCATTATTGGCGTGCTCACCATTCTGGGCTATTCCCTCTACGACACCGTCGTGGTTTTCGACAAGATTCGTGAGAATACTGCGCACTACCAGTCCCAGACGCGGTCGACTTACGCCGAGCTGGCCAACCTCGCCGTCAACCAGACCTTCATCCGCTCCATTAACACCTCCGTGGTCGGCGTGCTGCCCGTCGCCTCCCTGCTGGTGGTCGGGGCTTTCATCCTGGGCGCCGGGACCCTGCGCGACATTGCCCTGACGCTGTTCATCGGCATGATCGCCGGAACCATCTCCTCGGTCTTCCTGGCCACCCCCCTCCTGGTGGACATGCGCAGCCGGGAGAAGGCCGTCCGCCAGCAGGCCGCCAAAGTCGCCCAGGCCCGCCAGGGGCGTCGTGAAGCCGCCGGGGAGGAGGACGCCGAGGTGTTGGTCGAGGTCGTGACCGGCCCCGTCGCCGCCCCCCTCATCCCGGGCCACCACCTGGGAATCTCCGCTCAGCCCAAGAGGAAGAAGAAGCGCTCATGACAATCTCCCCCTCCCTGCCCCCCGAGCTCACCGAGCTCGTGGTGACCAATCTGCGCGAGGTGCCGGACTTCCCCGAACCCGGCGTGCTCTTCAGAGACATCACCCCGCTACTGGCCAATGGGCAGGCCTTCGCCAACCTTGTCGACGGTTTGGCCGCCCACTACCGGGGGAGCATTGACGCCGTGGCCGGGCTGGAGTCGCGCGGCTTCATTCTGGCCGCCCCCCTGGCCGCCCATCTGGGTATTGGCATGCTCACCGTCCGCAAGAGCGGTAAGCTGCCCGGCCCCCTGATCGGGAAGGACTACAACCTGGAGTACGGCAGCGCCCGCATGGAACTCCAGCCTCACACCGTCACCCCCGGCTCACGGGTCCTCGTCATTGACGATGTTCTGGCCACCGGGGGCACCGCAGCCGCCTCCATCGCCCTCATCGAGCAGGCCGGTGCTCAGGTGGAGGCCGTGTGCATGCTGCTGGAGCTGTCCGAGCTGGGTGGGCGCGCCAGGCTGGGGGAGAGGAGCATCGACTCCGTCGTCGTCTTCTGACACCCGCGCCCCGGGCCCACCGGCCCCGGCGGTCTGGAGTCCTGGAGCAGGCGCCCCGCCTCCCAGGGCCGACATGTCATACCCTGCCGGGGTGGCTATGATTTTAGAATGACCGAAACGAACAGCAGCAACGAGGTCGCCACCGAGAGCGTCGTCCCAGGTTCGCGGGTGCGCAGTCGCCTGGCGTGGTTCGGTTCACGCGGGCATTCCACGCCACCGGCCATTGAACCGTTGCTGCGGGCCCTGCGCGCCAACCACCCCAAGGCCGACACGGGCTTGATCGTGCGCGCCTATGAGGTCGCTTGTATTCAGCACACCGGCCAGCTGCGCCACTCCGGGGAGCCATTCGTCACCCACCCGGTGGCGGTGGCCACGATCCTGGCCGAGTTGGGCATGACCCCCCAGACCCTGGCCGCCGCGCTGCTGCACGACACCGTTGAGGACACCCCCTACACCCTGGAGAAGATGAGGGCGGACTTCGGCGGCGAAATCGCCCTGCTGGTCGACGGCGTCACCAAACTCGACAAGCTCCAGTACGGGGACGCCGCGCAGGCCGAGACGGTGCGCAAAATGATTATCGCCATGTCCAAGGACATTCGCGTCCTGGTCATTAAGCTCGGGGACCGCCTCCACAACGCCCGCACCTGGAAGCACGTCTCAGCGGAATCCGCGGCCCGCAAGGCCAAGGAGACCCTTGAGATCTACGCCCCCCTGGCCCACCGCTTGGGCATGAACACCATTAAGTGGGAGCTGGAGGACCGCTCCTTCAAGGCCCTCTA
>ERZ772917.2134-NODE-2134-length-10132-cov-6.158877_pt1 | contig 10132 bp, 8 predicted proteins | sample MGYA00511187_ERZ772917 | MGnify/ENA primary metagenome ERZ772917 (study PRJEB29015, sample SAMEA2737925) | human oral metagenome | biome: human oral; feature: human-associated habitat; material: dental | place: China | collected 2012 ... | reverse complement strand
GACACCAGGTTTTCATCCTGGCAATCCGGGTTCGATTCCCGGTAAGGTCACCAATAATAAATTACTTATCACGTAGGCAGCTTGGCTGTTTATTTTTTTGCATATTATAAGTATTTCCGATGGTCTAGAAGCGACATGTCATCACTGTTACATTTGTGCTATAATTGTAAAAATGAATGAAAATGTATTTAAACGAACAAAAATATTAGCAACCATCGGGCCAGCTACCTTCAGTCAAGAGAAGGTTTTTCAATTGTTGGACGCTGGCGTTAACGGCATTCGGATCAATTTTAGCCACGGCGATAACGAAGGTCGGCTGGAGCAGATTGGTTGGGTGCGTGAGGCGAGTCGTCGCCTGAGCAAGCCAGTGGCGATTTTGCAGGACTTGCAGGGTCCAAAGATTCGCCTCGGTATTATCAAGGACAATATGCTGGCTGTCAAAACTGGCGATATGCTGGTGCTGGATTCGGAAATTGTTGAGCATGACGGTAGTTTTAACTTGCCAGTGCAGTATAATTTGGCAGAAAAGATGAAAGTCGGCGAGCCTCTTTATATGTTTGATGGCAAAATCAAGACGATGGTTCGCGAAATTGTCAGTGAAACAGCCATCAAAGTTGAAGTTCTCAACGATGGTTTTTTGATGAGCCGCAAGGGTTTGAACCTGCCAGATACTGATTTTGGTGGTGATATTTTGACTCCAAAAGACATTGCTGATCTTGAGTGGGCTGCTGGTCAGGACTTTGATTATGTGGCACTGAGTTTTGTGCAGAAAGCAGACGATATTATTGATCTGCGGCAGCGTCTGGTGGCTCTTGGTTCAACGGCGGATATTATTGCAAAAATTGAGACCAAGTCGGCTATTCGTCCAGAGAACCTGGAGGAGATAGTGATGGCGAGCGACGGTGTGATGGTGGCTCGTGGTGATTTGGCGGTGGAAGCTGGTGCAGAAATCGTGCCAGTGATGCAGCGAAAAATTATTGCACTATGTCGCAAGTATGGCAAATTGGTGATCGTGGCGACTCAGATGATGGGCAGTATGGTTGACAGTCCTGAGCCAAGTCGTGCCGAGGTTAATGACGTAGCAAATGCCGTAATTCAGGGTGCCGATGTCGTGATGCTTTCGGATGAGACTGCCAATGGTAAATACCCAATCGAGACAGTTCGAGCGATGCGTAAAACGATCCTGTACACGCAGGAACATAGTGAAGTTATGCTGGTGGACAAGTCTGAGATGCGTCAGAAAACTGATGCCATCGTTAGCTATACAGCCGCTCAGCTGGCACGTCGAATTAGTGCACGTGCGATTATCGCTGAAACCAGTACTGGTGCAACTGCGGTGAATGTTGGTGCATATCGACCAAACTTGCCGATCGTGTGTGTAACCGAAAATCAGAAAACAGCACAAAAATTGGCGTTGTGCTATGCTTCTCGGCCATATGTTCGTCCAGATCAAACTGAGGCGGCGGTACATCTGGCTGAAGAGCTGAAGCAGGAAGGTTATTTTGGCACCGATCCTGTAACTGTTGTGCTGGTGAGCGGCTATCATCCAGAGCCAGGTCGAACCGACACGATTCAAGTTAGAACGTTGAAGTAGCGGAGTTTTTGGGTGGGCAAGCAATTTCCAAAGCAGACAATTCGAGATATTGATTTATATAACCGAACGGTTTTGGTGCGGACTGATTATAATGTGCCGCTGACAAAAAATGGCGATATCTCTGATGATCTGCGTGTTCGTGCTTCACTACCGACGATAAAATATCTCCTAGAGCAACACTGTAAAGTGATTATTATGTCTCATCTGGGCAGGCCGCAGGGTCGCGATTCGCAGTTGAGTTTGCGTCCCGTGGCGGCACGGCTGTCGGAATTGCTGGGTCAATCTGTTGGGTTTATCGATGACTGTGTTGGCGATTCGGTTCGTCAGGCGGTGCGGCGGACTCCTCGTGGTGGCGTTTTGATGCTTGAGAATCTGCGTTTTTACCAAGAGGAAGAGATGGATGATTTGACATTTGCCAAATCGATTCAGCGGGCAGTCCATGCTGATTATTTTGTGCAAGATGGCTTTGGTGTGTCGCATCGTGCTCATGCTAGTACGGATGCTATTACTTTGTGTGTGCCGAGCGTTGCTGGGCTGCTGCTAGAGAAAGAATATATGACGATCACCGAAGTCATGAATCATCCAAAATCGCCAGTTGTTGCTATCGTTGGCGGGGCGAAGGTTAGTGATAAAATTGCACTGATTGACCGATTAATGGGTGTGGCCGATAAGATTCTTGTCGGTGGTGCGATGGCGAATGTTTTTTTGCAGTACCGCGGCCATAATATTGGTAACAGTGTGTGTGAGCCTGGGCAAAAAGGGGTGATTGATAAGATTTATGCTATGGCGGCGAAAAAAGTTGGTCTTGAGAATGTCGATGATTTTTTGCTGTTACCAAGCGATGTGGCTGTGGCGGCTGACAAGGTTCAGCGTCGTGAAGTCGCTGTTGATCGTATCGCTGACGGCGAAAAGGTGCTTGATATTGGCAGTCGAACAATTGAGCGGTTTACCGAAGTTCTGCGTGGTGCGAGGACGGTAATTTGGAATGGGCCGATGGGGTTGGTTGAGGAGGAGTTGTTCGCGATTGGTTCAGCCAGAATAGCTTTGGCGATTGCTCAAAACAAGTCCGTCACTTCAATTGTTGGTGGTGGCGACACGGCCGATTTTATCTTGAAATGGGACGGTCATGATGGTGCAAGTTTTACCCATGTCTCGACTGGTGGTGGGGCAAGTATGGAGTTAATGGTCGGAAAAAAATTGCCAGGTGTCGAAAGTTTACTGGACGTACACGAAATGAGATGATACACTAGGCATAAGGATTATCATGAGAAAAAAATTGATCATCGGTAACTGGAAAATGAACCTCAATATGCATGAGGCTAGTTTGTATTTGCATAATTTGATGCAGCTGTTGCCGTCATATCGTGATGTTGAAGTGGTGCTTGCTCCGACTATACTGTCTCTTCAGAGCTTAAGCCTGCAGATTAATCGGCGTATCGCTAAGCTGGCGGCACAGAATTGCTATTGGCGTGATCATGGTGCTTATACGGGAGAGATTCCAGCAGCTCATTTGCGTGGCATTGCTGATTATGCTTTGATTGGTCATTCTGAAAGGCGGTATATATTCATCGAGAGTGATAAAGATATTCGCTTGAAAGTGCAAGCAGCTCTTCGTAATCGAATTAAGCCTATTCTTTGTGTTGGCGAGACGGCACAGGAACGGGCATTGGACGAGACGAAAGATGTCTTGGCGGATCAATTGACGAGCGGTCTGGCGAATGTGACAGCTGAAGAGCTCGGACAAATTGTTATTGCCTATGAGCCTGTCTGGGCGATCGGTACTGGTGATAATGCGAAGCCAGCTGACGTGAAAAGTGCCGTAGCTACTATTCGTCGCCACATTACCCATTTGTATGGAAAAGCTGCAGCTGAGCAGGTTCGTATCGTTTATGGCGGCAGTGTAACAGTTGATAACGCCGCTGACTATCTGGCGATACGTGATTTGGACGGCCTGCTGGTCGGTGGTGCAAGTTTAGATTCACATCAGTTTAAGGAGATAATCACAAAGGCACATAGTAAAGAAAAATAGGGGGCATATGACAGATATTGATTTTGACGAGTTGGATAAGGCTGTAAACTCACTAATGAATAAGCAGCAAGGTGGCGACACAAAAGAGAATAACGTTTCTAATGGACAGACTGAAGTGACTTCGGTCGCTAGTCAGACTGTGCCTACGCCAGCGGTTGATAAGCCAGTTTCGCCTGTGTCGATGAATGACTCTATCTTTGGTAGTGTTAATGCTTCTTCAGTCGAGCCTAAATCTGAAGCGGATGTCGTCGATGCCGCACCTGCCGAGCCTGCTGAAAAAGATGAGCCTCTTGTGTCGTCGCCGTCCATCGTCAAGCGTCCGTCTGGTCGGTTTATGGATGTTGTTCATCCGTCTTCTGACATGACAACTCAGCGACCAGCAATGACTCGTTCGTCACGAACTAGTGTGTCTTTGCGGCCAGTCGGCTCGATGAGCGAAATTATTGAGCAGGGCAAAGAGGATATGATGTCGCCAGCTGCTGTAACGCCGCCAGTTTCTGCATCGCTTGATGTGAAAGAAGAGAGTCATACCGAAGAGCCTGCGTTCATGAAAAATGACAGTCGCCCAGGGGAAAGTGCAGAGACGACTACTGAGACAAATGAGACGTCGCTGACTGAAAAGATTGCTGAGTCTCTGGCACAGAATAGTGCTTCTGAGCCATTAACGTCGCCATTTATCGAGAATGTTGAAGTTGAAAAGCGTCCACTCGGAGTGATTAATACAATATCAGCGCCAGAAGAGACTGTCGAGACTGGAGATATTGCTGAAGAATCCGAACTCCAAACGGATGAGCCGTCAGTTGCTCCAGTTATCGATACGTCAGTGCAGTCGACTGAGGCTGCTGACGTGTCTACAGAGCAGTCTACGCAGACTCAACCAGAGTTTGATCCAGCGTTGGTAGCGGTTGAAGAAGGCTTGGCTGATGATGAAGTTGTGGAAGAATCTCCAGCTGCTCAGCAATTTAGTACTGAGATTGACGAGATGGAATCAGCGACTCCGTTTTCAACTGGTGATATCCCGCCACAATACACTCCTGACACTGAGCAGACTGATCCTCAGCCACAGCCGATGTTCGATGCGGCCGTGGCATCGACTCAAGCTTTGCAGCACAAAGAAAAGAAAAAGTCTGGCTGGCTAACATTTTTGTTGATTATTCTGTTTTTGGCAATTGGCGTTGCTGGCGGTGCGGCTGCCTACTTTTTGCTGATACAATAGGATAATGACGAATATTACTGACGGCTTAAATAAAGAGCAATACCAGGCGGTCGTTCATGGTGATGGACCTTTGCTGATTTTGGCGGGAGCGGGCAGCGGCAAGACGAAAACATTGACGCATCGAATCGCCTACCTGATAAGTTGTTGTCAGGTTTTCCCGAGTCGTATTCTGGCGGTTACTTTTACTAATAAGGCGGCGAAGGAAATGCGTCAGCGGTTGGCTAGGCTGCTTGGCGAGAGTGCCGAAGATCGTCAATTTATGCCTTGGATGGGGACGTTTCATAGCATTTGCGTGCGTTTATTGCGGGCCGATGGTTCGCATATCGGTCTTGATAAGCGATTTGTGATTTATGACACCGACGATCAGTTGGGGCTAATGAAACAGCTAATGAAAGCTCGCGGACTAACTGATAAGGATCTTAAGCCGAGGGCGGTACTCTCGATAATTTCTCATGCTAAAAATGACATGCGAAGCCCAGAAGACTTTGCCTCGTCGGCTCGTGGTCCGCGTGAGGAGAAAATTGCTGAGTTGTTTATGGCGTATGAGTCGGCACTTAAAAAGGCGATGGCGCTGGATTTTGATGATTTGCTGCTGAAAACCGTCCAGCTTCTACGCGAAAAACCAGACATTCGTCGTAAGTGGCAGCGGCAATTTGAGCATATTCTGATTGATGAGTATCAAGACACCAACGCCGTTCAGTATGCACTTATCCAGTTGCTACTGAATGATAGACGAAATCTTTGTGTTGTCGGTGATGATTCGCAATCGATTTACAGTTTCCGAGGGGCTGATTATAAAAATATTCTGCATTTTGAGCGTGATTTTCCTGGGGCGACAGTGGTAAAACTGGAACAAAATTACCGTTCAACTGGTGCGATTTTGAATTTGGCTAATTCGCTGATTGAACATAATATAAATCGGACAGACAAGGCATTGTGGACGGCAAATGGTGACGGCGTTGAGCCAAAATTGTGGCAAGTTTATAGTGAGTCTGAGGAAGCGATGATGATCGCTGATAAAATTATGTCGCTAGTCGCGAGCGGCCGCGAGTATGGCGACTTTGCGGTGCTATACAGGATAAATGCCCAGAGCTATGCAATCGAGAGAGCATTACGTCAACGCTATATTCCATATAAAATTGTTGGCGGGCTGCGTTTTTTGGATAGGGCTGTCGTTAAAGATGTTTTGGCGTACTTGCGATTATTGTATCAACCGAGCGATCGCGTCAGTTTTTTGAGGATTATCAATGTGCCGAAGCGAGGGATTGGGCCGACAAGTATTACTAAGTTCTTGGCGTGGAATGATACGCAAAATCAGGATATCATTACTGGTTTGATGAGAGTAGATGAGTCTCAGGGTTTGACTCCGCGGGCCAGACTTGCCCTAAAACAGTGCGGCGAGTTATTGAGTTCGCTCCAGCAAGATATTGAAAGTTCACCAGCAGAATTACTTGAGAGGATCATTAAGGACACGGGCTATGGGTCGATGATTGATGATGGCACCGCACAGGCTGAGGAGCGGCAGGAGAATCTGGGTGTCTTGGTTGCGGAGGCGAAGGCTTATATTGACGTGGCGACATTTTTGGAAGAAATGGCATTGATGTCTTCGGCGGATACGGCGGCGGATCAGCAGGTTACTTTAATGACGCTGCATGCTGCAAAAGGTTTGGAGTTTCCAGTGGTGTTCTTGGCTGGGTTGGAGGAGGGTGTTTTGCCGCATTCTCGAGTTCTTGATAATAATATGTCAGATGACATCGAAGAGGAGCGGCGACTGTGTTATGTCGGCGTAACGCGAGCCTGTGAAGAGTTGTTTGTGAGTTGTGCTAGTTCCCGAACGCAGTTTGGGCAAATCGGCTATAACTTGCCATCGCGATTTTTGGACGAGATGGGCCTACTTAAAATTGACAATGACCGTCCAGCGCGGCCAATTATAGAGGAGCAGTTCTTTTCTGATGAAATTGGTCTGGATATTGGCGACCGTGTGCGAAGCCCGAGCTTTGGTGCGGGTGAAGTCATTGATGTTGAGGGGCTTGGTGTGACGGTGCAGTTTGACAGTGGTGTTACCAAGAAATTGAATGCCGAGTTCGCACGGCTCGAGAAAATTTGATATAATGAATAAGTTGGCACGGTTTCGTGCATGAAATATGGGTATAAGATTACACGTTACACACTATTTGAGAAACGCCATGGTAATAGCGGGCCTGCTGTCTGTCTTCTTGGTGAGTGCTTTGTTGATGAGCCAGGCTCTGGCAGCAGGCGAGCAGCCAGCTCGGGCAGCAGATGAGACGCTAGTGACCATTCATGATCGGAATACTGAGCGGACGATAGTTACGAAATCGCGAACTGTCCGTGAGGTATTGAAGGCGGCTGCTATTGATATTGATGAAGGTCATGATGTAGTTGAGCCGAGCCTGGATACGACTATAGAGACGCAGAAATATAGCATTAATGTTTATCGTGCTCGACCGATAACGATTATTGACGGTGGCCGTCGTCTTCACATTACTACTGCCGAGCAAACGCCAGCATTGATTAGTCAGGCTGCTGGAGTGGAACTTTATCAAGAGGACAAAGTAGCGTTTGAGGCGGCCGAAAATACTCTGGTTGATGGTGCTGGTGTGGCGATGAAAATCACCAGAGCGAAAGTGATACAGCTTATTTTGTACGGTAAATTGACAATTATTCGAACTCACGCGGAGACAGTCGGCGAAGTATTGAAAGAGAAAAATATAACCTTGGGAGCGGACGATGCTTTATCAGTAAGCAGAGATACGCCGATTTCTGACATGATGAAAGTCGAGTTGTGGCGTAATGGCAAGCAAACTGTTGCCGTCGAAGAGGAAGTTGCTTTTGAGACTGAAAAAGTTGAGGATGCGAACCGTGAAGCTAGTTATAAAGAAGTTAAGCAGGCTGGAGTGAAGGGTAAACGGACGGTTACTTACGAAGTCGATATGCAAAACGGCGTTGAGGTTGCTCGGCGGGAAATTGCTAATGTGGTAACAGAGCAGCCAAAGAAGCAGATTGAAATTGTTGGCAGCAAGCCAGCCACGATGCCATACACTGGCGGCGGCAGCAAAGACCAGTGGTTGGCGGCGTCAAATATCCCACGAGATCAATGGGGTTATGCGGACTGGTTGGTTAAAAAAGAAAGCGGCTGGAATCCAAATGCGGTGAATAGGAGTAACGGTGCTTGTGGACTGGCGCAGGCATTGCCGTGTGGCAAGGTTGGTAGTAATCCACACGATCCAGTGGTGTCTCTAAATTGGATGCATAGTTATGTGATGGGTCGCTATGGCTCATGGGCGAAAGCAGTGGCACACAGTCAAGCCAAGGGCTGGTACTAGAAAATACGAATAGATTATGGCATAATTGACCTATGATGATGGCGATTAGTAAGAGAACGCCAGGGTGGTGTTATTGGATAGCCACGAGTATTTTACTGTTCGGTGGCGTTTTTGTTTTTGCTGCACACGTTCAAGCCGCTGATCATGACAATTCTGATACTGAGCGTTTAGTGAATGTGTATGACCGCGGTCGTCATTATACTGCCGTGACTCGTGCAAAGACCGTACGTCAGGTGTTGGATCTGTTGCAGATTACGGTTGATGAGCAGCGAGATATTGTCGAGCCGCATATTGATATGGAGATGACTGGCGTGAAATATGATATCAATATTTTTCGCTCACGCCCGATTTCTATTATTGATGGCAAGCGACGTTCCTACGTTACCACCGCCGAGCAGTCTCCTGCACAAATCGCTAAAGCGGCTGGAATAACGATATATAGCGAGGATAAAGTCAAGTTCTTGCCGAGCGACAATGTGCTGTTAGACGGTGCGAGTGTCGTGATGCACGTTGAGCGGGCATCGCAGCGAACTGTTACCGAAGAGGTGGCAGTTGACTTTCCAGTTGAACAGACGAAAGATGGAACGCAGCCGATTGGTTTTAAGAAAGTAGCTCAGCTTGGCGAGAAGGGCGTGGAGAAGGTGGTGTATCAGATTGAAGCACGCGATGGCGTGGAGTTTAGTCGCCGTGAAATGAGCAGACAGGTTGTAGCTCAGCCGAAAAAGCAGATTGAGACAGTCGGTACCAAGCCAACTAATCCGCTGACCAAATCAAAGGGTGCTCATATTTTTACTGATTCGCGAGGCGTGGCTCACCGCGAGACCTACTACGATTTACCGATGAATATTGTCATCAATGCGTGCGGTGGCGGTGGCTACACCGTGCGAGCGGACGGCGCCAAAGTCGATAAAGATGGCTATATTTTAGTAGCAGCAAATTACGGTAATTATCCGCGCTGCTCGGTAGTAGAAACCAGCATGGGTCCTGGAAAAGTGTATGATACTGGCGGTTTTGCCGTGCGTCATCCGCATGGTTTTGATCTGGCGACAGACTGGACGAACGGAGATGGACGTTAGATGGCGGGGCCGAAAAAAGAGCTGGGTCAGCATTGGCTGCGAGATCCAGAGATTCTGGCAGAAATTGCCGAGGCAGCGGAACTTGGTAAAGATGATGTGGTATTGGAAATTGGGCCAGGGCTTGGCACGCTGACCAGCCGATTGTTGGCACGGGCTCAGTGCGTGGTGGCAGTAGAATTTGACGCGGATTTGGCACGCAAGTTACCAGGGCAGTTTCCTGGCAAAAACCTGGAAGTGATTAACCAAGATATTTTGCAATTTGATTTGAATCAGTTGCCGAAGGGCTATAAAGTAGTCGCCAACGTGCCGTACTATATCACTAGCAAAATTGTCGAAAAGCTGATGACGGCGGAAAATAAACCAAGTTTGGCGGTGCTGCTGGTGCAAAAGGAAGTCGCCCAGCGTATCGCGGCGGAGCCTGGTGAGATGAGTATTTTGGCGGTGAGTGTTCAAGTTTTTGCTGAGGCGGAACTCGATATTGAAGTGCCGCGGCAATTTTTTACACCGCCGCCAAAAGTTGATTCGCAAGTAGTAGTGTTGAGGGTTCGCGATGAACCACTGGTTGCTACTGAAGACCAAAAAGATTTTTTCCGTGTCGTCAAAGCTGGTTTTTCGGCTAAGCGTAAAAAATTGCGTTCCAGCTTGAGCGGTGGACTGAATATTAGCAAAGATGTCGCCGAACAGCTGCTAAAAAAGGCTGATATTTCACCTGATGCTCGTGCCGAAGATTTGGCGACTGCGGATTGGCACCGCCTGCTCAAAGAATGGCGTACGCAATGATTGCGGCAGACCAGCCTACCTGTTTTCCGTCTGATATATTGGTTGCGGTTTCGTCGAAAAATGACGGCACTATGCTCAATCGTATTCGCGGTC
>ERZ772917.2133-NODE-2133-length-10133-cov-96.217702_pt1 | contig 10133 bp, 10 predicted proteins | sample MGYA00511187_ERZ772917 | MGnify/ENA primary metagenome ERZ772917 (study PRJEB29015, sample SAMEA2737925) | human oral metagenome | biome: human oral; feature: human-associated habitat; material: dental | place: China | collected 2012 ... | reverse complement strand
GCGCTCCAGGGCCCCGGGGGAGTCCAGGACGAGGGGCACGTGCATGAGGACCGGGTCGCGGCCGGCGCGGGGCACGGCCACGACCAGGTCGCGCACCTCGGGGGCCGGCCGAGAGTCCGCCACCACGCGCAGCGCGGCGCCGTCGGGCGGCTGCTCATCCTTGAGCGGGAACCAGCGGCGCTCGCTCATCCACGCCGCCAGGCGGGTCAGCAGGACCTGCTGCTCGGGCCAGGGTCCGGTCGGATCGGTGGGGGGCATCATTACTCCTTGTCGTATCGGGCGGATCGTATCGAAGAGGGCTGTCGGAAGATTAAGGAGTGATCGGGCGGGCGGGGCCCGGACCGCTCACCGGGAATCGGCCGGGGGCTTGGTCAGTGGCTCGACCCGGAAGACGTGGGCGACGCGCCCCTCGAAGGGGTCCAGGCGCACGTAGTTCTGCCCGCTCCACTCGTAGGCCGCGCCGGTCAGCTCGTCGGTCACGCGCAGGACCGGGTGGGAGCCGTCGGTGCCCGGCGGCAGGCCCAGGGCCTCCAGGTTGAGGTAGACCTCGCCCTCGCGGGCGCGGTGCGGGTCGAGGTTGATCACGGTCAGGACGACGTCGTCCTCGCCCATGGGCGAGTGGGCGGCGTCGACGTGCTTGGAGTAGGCGATGAGGCTGTCGTCGCTCGTGCCGTGGAACCAGATGTCGCGCAGCTGGAGCAGCGCCGGGTGGGCGGCGCGGGCGGCGTTGAGGCGCGTGAGCAGGGTTGTGATGCCGTTGGCGCGCGCCGCGGCGAAGTTGCGCGGCTTGAGCTCGTACTTCTCGTTGTCGATCTGCTCCTCGAAGCCGGGGCGCGGGGTCGACTCGGCCAGCTCGTAGCCGGAGTAGATGCCCCACGACGGCGACATGGTCGCGGCCAGGGCGGCCCGGATCTTGAAGGCGGGCACCTTCCCGTTGGTCATGAAGGGCGTGAGGATGTCGTGGGTGGTGGGCCAGAAGGTGGGCCGCAGGACGTGGGCCGTGTCCTGGGAGAGCTCGACCATGTAGTCGATGAGCTCCTGCTTGGTGTTGCGCCACGCGAAGTAGGTGTAGGACTGGTGGAAGCCGATCTCGCCCAGGGTGCGCATCATGGCCGGGCGGGTGAAGGCCTCCGCGAGGAAGAGGACATCCGGGTGCTCGGCGTGGATCTGGCGCAGGAGCCGCTGCCAGAAGGTCAGCGGCTTGGTGTGGGGGTTGTCGACGCGGAAGATGGTCACGCCCCGGCCGATCCAGGTGTTCACGACGTCCAGGATCGCGGCGTAGATGCCCTCCGGGTCGTTGTCGAAGTTGAGGGGGTAGATGTCCTGGTACTTCTTGGGCGGGTTCTCCGCGTAGGCGATGGATCCGTCCGCCAGGATCGTGAACCACTCGGGGTGCTCCGTCACCCACGGGTGGTCCGGCGAGCACTGGAGGGCCAGGTCCAGGGCCACCTCCATGCCCAGCTCCCGGGCGCGCGCGACGAGGGCGATGAAGTCCTCGACGCCGCCCAGCTCGGGGTTGATGGCGTCGTGCCCGCCGTCGGCCGAGCCGATGCCGTAGGGCGAACCGGGGTCCCCGGGCTGGGCCACCAGCGTATTGTTGCGGCCCTTGCGGTTGGTGGTGCCGATGGGCGAGACGGGGGTGAGGTAGAGCACGTCGAAGCCCATGGCGGCGATGCGGTCCAGATTCTGCGCGGCGGTGCGCAGGGTGCCGGCGTGCACGGTGCCGTCCGCGTCGCGGCTCGAGCCCAGCGAGCGGGGGAAGATCTCGTACCAGGAGCCGGCCAGGGCGCGGGTGCGGTCGACCTGGAGGGGGTAGGTGGCGCTGGGCGAGACGTGGTCGCGCAGGGGCAGGCGGTCCAGGACGGCGACGACATCCTCGGACAGGCCCGCCCCCAGGCGCTGGGCGGCCGGGGCCGACTCGTCGCGCAGGGCGGCGGCGGCGTCGGTCAGGACGGCGGCGTCGGCCTCCTCCCGGCCCGGCACGGCGGCGGCGCGGTCCATAATGCGGGCGCCCTCCTCCAGCATGAGGTCGACGTCCACGCCCGCGGGGACCTTGATGCCGGCGTCGTGGCTCCAGGTGCCGTAGGGGTCCGACCATCCCTCCACGCGCAGGCCCCAGTCGCCGGGCGCGTCGGCGGCCAGGCGCGCCTCGTAGCGGTCCAGGCCCGGCAGGATCTCGACCATGCGGGCGCTGGGGCCGTCGGTGCCGTCGGGGCGCACGAGGACGGCGGTGGCGCCGAAGCGGTCGTGGCCCTCGCGGAAGACGGTGGCGCGGATGGGGAAGACCTCGCGCGGAACGGCCTTGGCCGGCCAGCGCCCGTCCTCGACGACCGGGAAGACCTCGGTGACCGGGATGCGCCCGATGGAGGAGTAGGGGGCCGGGAGCGGCGGGGACGGGGGCGCCGACCTGGCGGAAGGATCGGTCGACTGGGGGGCATCGGGACTGGCGGCGGAGGTCGTGTTGAGCGTCACAGGACCAGGGTACGGGGCGATGCGCCCCGCGTCACGTCGAAGCGGGGACCGGATCGGGGGCGCAGTCGTGGCGCCGCCCGCCCCCTCTTCGCCGAAACCGGCGGAAACGGCACGCGAGACCGGCGGAAACTGCATTCGATTCGATGTATCCGGTGATCGGCCGTGGTACTCCCCGTCCTCCCGTTCGGCCGCCGCGCTCCCTGATCTTCCGCTACGCCCTTTTCCGTCTGTTACGCCCCTTCACCCTCCGCTGTACGAGAAAAGGGGGCGTAGTGAAGGGTGAAGGGGCGTAGCGGACGAACTCCGGGTCGGCGGCGTCACGACATGCGAGACGCCGTCTCATCATGCGGGATGATCGTCGGGGCGGGGGTGCCCGAACCGGCCCGGTGCGCCGCCTCGTGATCCCCGTCGTCCCTCGTCCGGGTTCGCCGGGGCGGGGGCGCCGGTGCGGTGGGGCGGGTGGGGCTCCTGTGACGCTCCGGGGCGGGGGCGTGTCCAAATCTGCCACAAAGGCGCCCCGGACCGGGATCGGCCGCGAATGAAACCGCGGAATATCAACGTTTCTTCTCGCGCGACCCGGCCTGGTCGGGGCCTTTGTGGCAGATTTGGACAACCCGCGCCGCCACAGACCCCTCGGGGAGGGGCTCCGCGAGCCGGACAACGACCACGACGAGCACCCCGACGCCCGGATACATCGAATCGAATGCAGTTTCCGCCGGTCTCGCGTGTCGTTTCCGCCGGTTTCGGTGAAGGAGGCGGGTCCGCCGCTCCGCTTGCGTGCGACGCCACGTCACACCTCAGGCTGCGGTCATGGCACCGACATCCAGGAGGACATCATGACCGCAGCGACGACGGCGACGACGGCACTCGTGATCGTCGAATCGCACTTCGGCACCACCCGCACCATCGCCCGGGCCGTCGCCGCCGGGCTGGCCGACGCCGGAGTGCGGGCGTCCGTCCTCGACGTCGCCCGGGCCGTCGCCCCGCCCGCGGACCTCGACCTGCTCGTCCTGGGCGCCCCCACCCACAATCGGGGTCTGTCGACCGCCGGCAGCCGGGCGGCGGCTCGCAAGCAGGGGGCGACGGCGGCGGCCGGGGACGGAGGGCTGCGCGAATGGCTGGCGACGGCGTCGATCCCGCCCCGCACCCGTGTGGCCGTCTTCGACACGGTCACCGCGAGGAACTGGCTGAGCGGCTCGGCGGCCAGGGCGGTCGCCAAGATGCTGCGGCGCGCGGGCCGGGACGAGCCCGCCGTCAGGAGCTTCGTGGTCAAGACGAGCCGAGGCCCGCTGGCCGACGGCGAGGAGGCGGCCGCCCGCGCCTGGGGGTGCGAATGGGCCGGTGGGTGCGAATGGGCCGGTGGGTGCGAATGGGCCGGCGCACCAGTCGCGCAGTCCGATCAGGCCGACCCGACCGTCGGTCGGTGAGGGAAGAGCGAGCGGGAGGAGACGGACGGATGAGCACGGGGAACGGCATGAGCGAGGACGGGAGGATCGGAAGCGCAGCGACCGGGAGCGGGAATGCCATGAGCGGGAAGACCGGAGGCGGAACGACCATGGGCGGTCGCGGCATCACCGGGATCTGCCTGGCGGTGTGCGGCGTCCTGACCGTGATCTGGGGAGGCGCGCAGGGGCCCGTCGACGTGACGAGCCCCGATTTCATGTCCTTCGCCACCGGCGGGATGGTCCTGCTCGTGATCGGGGCGCTCCTGATCCCGGGGCTGCCGAGCGCCTGCACCATCGTCGCCGTCTGGGCGGCGGCGCTGACGTCGGTGGTCTACATCTTCACCCTCCCGGACACGGAGGTGCTCGTGAAGCTGATCGGCGCCGTGCCGGTCGTCGGCCTCGCCGCCTGGCTGACCATCAGGGTCCGGAACTGACCCCTCGCCGAAACCGGCGGAAGTGACGCGCGAAACCGGCGGAAGTTGCGCGTCCTGCGGCCGGCCGACCGGCTCCGCCCCGTCGTTCTCCGCGAACGCGCAGGTTTCCAGTCGAACGCGCATCTCCCGCCCGCGCGTTCGACTGGAAACCTGCGCGTTCGCGGAAGTCGGGAGAGGCCTTGCGGCGTCGCGGCGGGGCCAGTGGGGCCGGTGGAACCAGTGGGGCCGGCGGGACCCGGCAGTCAGCCGCCAGCGGGGCCGACAAAACCCGGCGGGACCCGGCCGCCGGCGGTCGGCCGCCAGCGGTCAGGAGTAGCGCCACTGGGCCATGTCGTCGTTGTAGACCTGCACGATCGTGGGGTGCAGGAGCGTGGAGGGCTCCATCGGGCTGGTCCGGGCGGGGTGGTCGAGCACGATGAAGCGCATCTCCTCCATGGTCTGGTACCTCAGGCCGCCCGGCAGGGGATGGGACAGGACCAGGTCCGGCGCCCTGGTCGACAGGACGAAGCCCCACTCCCCGAACGAGGGCACATTGACCGCGAACGGGAGGACCCGGCTGTCGGGCTGCCCCGCCGCGACCGTGCTGGCCACCGTGGAGAAGGCGCGGGGGGAGAAGAACGAGGAGGTCGCCTGGGTGACCATGACCCCCTTCTCGCTCAGAAGGGCCTCCACCCGGCGGTAGAACTCGACGGAGTAGAGCTTGGCCGGCTTCTCGTTGGACGGGTCGACCAGGTCGATGAGCACGACGTCGTAGGTCCGCCCGCCCTCGGCGGTGAAGCCGAAGGCGTCCCGGTTGACCACGTGCACCCGCGGGTCGTTCAGGGACCCGCCGTTGAGCTCGACCAGGCGGGGGTTGGTCGCGGCCAGGTCGGTGACGGCCGGGTCGATGTCCACCACGGTGACCTGCTCGACGTCGGGATAGCGCAGCACCTCCCGCGCCAGGAGCCCGTCCCCGCCGCCCAGGATGAGGACCCGGGCCGGGCGGTCCACCGAGGTCATGGCGGCGGCGGCGAGCGTCTCGTGGTAGCGGGCCTCGTCCAGGCTGGAGAATTGCAGCTGCCCGTTGAGGTACAGGCGCATGTCCCGGCCGTACTGGGTCAGGACGATCTTCTGGTACTGGCTCTGCTCGTAGTAGATGATCGGGTCGCCGTAGGTCCTGGCGTCGATGCCGCGCTCGAGGTGGCCGGCGCCGCAGAACAGCGCCATGAGCACCACGACCGCCGCCGCCCCGGCGGCCACCAGCCGGCGGGGCGCGTCGACGTGCCTGAGCACCACCATGGCCACGGCCACGTTGAGCGCCCCGACGAGGTAGGCGCCCCGCAGGAGCCCCAGCTGCGGCAGGAGCACGAGGGGGAAGATCAGCGAGGCGACGAGCGCGCCGAAGTAGTCCAGCGCCAGGACCCGGCTGAGCAGCTCGACGCTCGAGCCGCGGCCGAACTGGGCGAAGGTCTTGATGAGCAGCGGGATCTCCAGGCCGATGAGGATGCCGATGAGCAGGCTGACGGCGCTGAAGACCCACCAGTGGATGCGGGTGAGCCCGAAGGCGGCGTAGAGGATGAGGACCGAGTTGCCGCCCACCAGGCCCAGGAGGATCTCGTTGGCGGCGAAGACGGTGGCGGGGCGTCCGCGCAGGCGGCCGGCCAGCAGCGAGCCGACCCCCATGCCGAACAGCGTGATGCCGGTGGCCAGGCTGAAGCTGAGCACCGAGTCGCCGATGAGGTAGGAGGCCGCTGTGCCCAGGATGAGCTCGTAGATGAGCCCGCCGACGGCGACCAGGAGGGCCGCCGCGAACAGCGCGGTGCTCCGGCGGCGCCGGGCCCGGCCCGCGGGGCGCCCCGGCTCCAGGGCCGGCTCGGTGGGCTCGGGGGCCGGCTCGATGAGTTCAGGGGCCCGCTCGGGAGACTCAGGAGACAATGGTCGCCGCGATAATGATGGCGATGGCGATGGCCGTGCCCGCGAAGGCCAGTCCGAGGCCGATGTTCTGGTCCTCGATGAGCTCGCGGCGCAGGTCGAGCTTGAAGATGGTGTTGATCACCCAGGCGAAGACCATGAGCAGGAGCACACCCAGGACCGCGTAGGCCACGGTGCTCGCCAGGGAGGCCACGTCCAGGCCGCTCGCCGCCCTCGGCCCCTGCGCCATGGCCGCAACCGCCAGTGCGTGCATCGTTCCTCCTGCATGACTTGCCGATGTGCTATTTGCCGACACCGCCGCCGCCCCCGCCGTAGACGGGACGCCCCACGCCGCCGCCCCACCCGCCGCCGCCCGAGCTGTGCGACCCGGCGCCGGTGTTCTGGACGATGGCCATGACGAGGACCAGGATCACCAGCGCCGCCACGACCCAGACGATGCCCGAGCGCACGGATCTGTGCGGTCTCGAGCGCGCCGCCGGCGTCGCGATCACCTTGCCGAACAGACGGCGCTGCTCGGCGCGGCCGAGGCGGCGCTTGCGGTAGGACACGAGGTCGCGGTAGCCGTGGCTGTCGAAGGTGACCCGGCTCGTTCTTCCCCCGGCGTCGGTCAGCTCCACCTCGGCGTAGCCCATCTCCTCGTCCCGGGCGAGGTGGCAGCTGGTGGTGCCCACCTTCTTGTGCAGCACTCCCGCGCCCAGCTCGACCACCCGGGCGGCGTAGACGTCGGTTCCGCTGGTCAGGGTCAGGATCTGGCCCGGGTGGAGCGAGCCGGGGTCGAGCTGCTCGACGAAGCGCAGCGGCTCGTAGAGGTAGACGCGCCCGTCGTAGTGGTCGAGCTCGACCCAGGTGTCGTAGTCGTCCATCCCCGACAGCTGCCACTCCTCCCAGAAGTAGTACTTGCGGTCCTCGGGGTCCCACTCCTTGAACAGCAGGCACCCCGTGACGCTCAGCGGCCTGCCCTCGCCCCGCAGCTGCTCGCCGGGACTCAGCCGGGCGCGCGTGCCGGCGCTCACACGACCACCGTCCCGCTGACGACCGTCCCGGCGCCCAGGTCCCCCTTGAGCAGGCGGGAGACGGACACGATCGTGTCCGCGGGCAGGTCCCGGCAGCTGGTCAGCGTGACGTGGGCGGTGCGCTCCTCGGGCCAGGTGTGGATGGCGATGTGCGACTCGGCCAGGACGAGGACGGCGCTGATGCCCTGGGGCTGGAAGCGGTGGTGGACGGAGGCCACCGGCGTGAGCGCCGCGGCGTCGGCGACCCGGCGCAGGGCCCGCTCAATGGCCTCCAGATCGTCCAAGGTGTCGCGCTGAGCCCCGCTGAGCCTGAAGCCCACGGAGCAGATACTCGCCGGTTGCACAGCGGAACCCTAGCAAAGACCGCCGACGGCGCCCAAACGCCCGCCGTGCGCCGACGCGCCGCCCGGGCCGGGCGACGCCGGAGGCGGCCGGGCCGGCGTGTGCTCAGACGTTGAAGCCCAGCGCCCGCAGCTGCTCGCGGCCCTCGGGGGTGATCTTGTCCGGCCCCCACGGGGGCAGCCACACCCACTGGATGCGGACCCGGTCGGCGATGAGGGCCAGGGCCTGCTGGGCCTGCTCCTCGATGAGGTCGGTCAGCGGGCAGGCGGCCGTCGTCAGCGTCATGTCCAGCACGATCGTGCCGTCGGGCTCGATGGCCACGCCGTAGAGCAGGCCCAGGTCGACGACGTTAATGCCCAGCTCGGGGTCGATGACGTCGCGCAGGGCCTCCTCGACGGCGGCCACGTCGAGGTCGGCGGCCGGGGCGGGCTCGTGCTGAGCGGCCATGGGGTTGGCCGCGGCGGGCGGCGGAGCGGTGTTCTCACTCATGGGATCTCCTCGGGTCGGTCTGGGACGGGCGGTCGGCGCCGCCGTCGGCGGGCGGGACGGGCCGGGACGACGGACGGGGGCCGCCGTCGGCGGGCAGAGCGCCGTCGGCGGGCGGGACGACGCCGGACTTGGCCAGGGCGTCCTTGAGGGCCATCCAACCCAGCAGGGCGCACTTGACGCGGTTGGGGTACTTCGAGACGCCCTCGAAGGCGGCCCCGTCCTCCAGCTCGTCGAGGATCGACTCGTCCACGCCCCGCCCCCGCGAGTGCATGAGCGCGTCGAAGTCCCTCTCCAGGCGGGCGACCGCGGCCAGGTCGACGCCGGTGACGAGGTCGTGCATGACGGAGATGGAGGCCTGCGAGATGGAGCAGCCCTCCCCCTCCCAGCCGATGGCCGCGATGCGCCCGTCGACGACGCGCACCCCCAGGGTCACCTCGTCCCCGCAGGTCGGGTTGACCTGGTGGGACCGGCCGTCGGGGTCCTTCAGCGCGCCCGCCCCGTGGCGCTCGCGCGAGTGGTCGAGGATGACCTGCTGATAGAGCTGGTCGAGTTCGTTCATGCTCACCCCAGGAAGTAGGAGCGGACGGAGGCGACGGCCTGAAGGAAGCGGTCGACCTCCTCCGGCGTGGTCGTGGGTCCGAGGGAGACCCGGGAGGAGGCGTGGACGCCGAAGTGGGCGTGCAGCGGCTGGGCGCAGTGGTGCCCGGTGCGCACGGCGACCCCGGCGGCGTCCAGGACCTGGCCGACGTCGTGGGGGTGGACGCCCTCGAGGGTGAAGGCGACCACGCCCAGGCGCTCGTCGGCGCCGGTCGGGCCGAGCAGGCGCAGGCCGTCGATCCCGGCCAGGCCCTCCAGGATCCGTTCGGTCAGCGCCGCCTCCCCCGCGTGGAGGCGGTCCATGCCCAGGCCCGCCAGGTACTCCAGGGCCGTGCACCAGCCGGCGGCCTGGGCCAGGGGCTGGCTGCCGGCCTCGAAGCGGGCCGGGCCGCTCATGTAGGTCGAGGACTCCATGCGCACGACCTCGATCATGGAGCCGCCGGTGAGCACCGGGGGCATGGCCTGAAGCAGGTCCTCGGCGGCCACCAGCGCGCCGATGCCGGTGGGGCCCAGCATCTTGTGGCTGGACAGGACCATGGCGTCGACGCCCGCCGCGCTCAGGGCCGCGAAGTCCAGGGGCAGGTGGGCGGCGGACTGGCAGGTGTCGAGCACGACCAGGGCGCCGGCGGCCCGGGCGGCGGGCAGGATCTTCCCCAGGGGGGTGATGGCCCCGGTGACGTTGGAGGCGTGGGTCAGGGCCACCACGCGGGTGCGCCCGGTGATGACGTCGGCCGTGGCCGGGTCGATGCGCCCGTCCCCGGTCAGGTCCAGCCAGCGCAGCTCGGCGCCGGTGCGCGCGGCCAGCTCCTGCCAGGGCACGAGGTTGGCGTGGTGCTCGGCGCGGGTGACCACGATCCGGTCGCCCGGCGCGACGAGGAGGCGGCGGGAGGGGTCCGCGGCGTCGGCGATCGCCCCGCCGCGCCCGGCGGGGCGCCCCAGACTGGCGTGGCCGATGGCCAGCGCCACGAGGTTGATGGCCTCGGTGGCGTTCTTGGTGAACACGACCTGCTCGGCGTCGGCGCCCACGAAGGCGCCCACGCTCTGGCGGGCCCCGTCCCACACGGCGGTGGCCTCGTCGGCGATCTGGTAGGTGGAGCGCCCGGCCGCGCCGTTGCTGCAGCGCAGGAACTCGGCCTCGCGGGCGATGACCGCGGCGGGCTTCTGGCTGGTGGCGCCCCAGTCGAGGTAGGCCAGGGGTCGGCCGTTGCGTGCGGGCCGCTCCAGGTAGGGGAAGTCGGCGCGCACCGCGGCGACCTCGGCCGCGCTGAGCGGTCGGGCCGCGGGGTCGGGCTGGTGGGTCATGGCGGGCGCCTCCTGGTACGTGGTGGGCGGGTGGACGGCGGGGCCGACGGCGGGCGGGCCTCAGGACAGGAACCGGTCGTAGCCCTCCAGCTCGAGGCGCTCGGCCAGGTCGGGGCCGCCCTCCTCGG
>ERZ772917.2130-NODE-2130-length-10146-cov-45.981370_pt1 | contig 10146 bp, 8 predicted proteins | sample MGYA00511187_ERZ772917 | MGnify/ENA primary metagenome ERZ772917 (study PRJEB29015, sample SAMEA2737925) | human oral metagenome | biome: human oral; feature: human-associated habitat; material: dental | place: China | collected 2012 ... | reverse complement strand
GGGCGCAGGCGAGGGCGTAGCCGGAGTCGGTCGGGTAGGCGATGAGGCCGTCGTCGCGGATGACGTCGACGACCTTGTCGACGAGACGGGTCTGCGGGTTGGCGGGGTGGAGCTCGATGTAGCGCGACATGAGCCCATTGTGCCCTGACGGCGTCGCCGTGCACAGCCCCGGGCTGACACTCGTTCTCGTTTTCAAGGCACGTGCGAATAAGAACGGTTTTCATTGTCGGGGCATACTTGGAATCGTTTTCATGTTTGTATTTCCGCTGCATTTCTCCTTACCCTGTCATCAATTCCTCTGGCGGGCGCAGCACCTGCACGCACCGTGCCGGGAGCACACCCACAGACCACGCATCCACGCATCCACGCAAGGAGACCCCATGAGCACCACCGCCCACCACCCGGCCGAGGCCCACACCCACACCCACGGCCCGGGCTGCGGCCACCTCGCCGTCATCCACGGCGACCACGTCGACTACCTCCACGACGGCCACGCGCACCGTGAGGACGGCGGGCACTACGACGAGTGCACCGTGTGCGAGTGCAGCGACTGCAACGACGTCTGCGCCGCCTGTGACTGCGACAGCTGCACCTGCCCGACCTGCAACCACGCCACCTGCTCCTGCGAGCACTGCTCGGACTCGTGCTCCTCCTGCGTGTGCGAGGACTGCACCTGCCAGACCTGCACCCACGCCGCCTGACCCCGGTCCGGCTCTGAGACGACGTCCCTGTGACCCACGGTGCCCCGGCTGCCACATGGCAGCCGGGGCACCGTGCGTCACACGACGGGCCGCGCGATCAGCGCGCCTGGGCGGCGGCCTCACGCTCCTCAGCAGTGGCGTCCACGCCGGCCTCCTTGCGCTGCTCGGCCGTGATCGGGGCGGGGGCCTCGGTCAGCGGGTCGTAGCCGCCACCGGACTTGGGGAAGGCGATGACGTCGCGGATGGAGTCCGCGTGGGTGAGCAGGGAGACGATGCGGTCCCAGCCGAAGGCGATGCCGCCGTGCGGCGGGGCACCGTACGTGAAGGCGTCGAGCAGGAAGCCGAACTTCTCCTGGGCCTCCTCGGGCCCGATGCCCATGACGTCGAAGACGCGCTTCTGGACGTCCCCGCGGTGGATACGGATGGACCCACCGCCGATCTCGTTGCCGTTGCACACGATGTCGTAGGCGTAGGCCAGCGCGTTGCCGGGGTCCTTGTCGAAGGTGTCGAGCCACTCCGGCTTGGGCGAGGTGAAGGCGTGGTGCACGGCGGTCCAGGGGGACATGCCCAGAGCGACGTCTCCCTCCTCCTTCGCGGCCGCGGAGGGCTTGAACAGGGGCGCGTCGACGACCCACACGAAGGACCAGGCCTGCTCGTCGATGAGGCCGCAGCGCTTGCCGATCTCCAGGCGGGCGGCCCCCAGCAGGGCCCGCGCGGCCTCGGTGGTGCCGGCGGCGAAGAAGATGGCGTCGCCGGGCCGGGCGCCGACGGCCTCGGCCAGGCCGGCGCGCTCGGTCTCGGTGATGTTCTTGGCCACGGGCCCGCCGAGCTCGCCGGTCTCGGAGACCGTGACGTAGGCCAGGCCCTTGGCTCCGCGCTGCTTGGCCCACTCCTGCCAGGCGTCGAAGGTCCTGCGCGACTGCGCGGCGCCCCCCGGCATGACGACGGCGCCGACGTACTCGCTGTGGAAGACGCGGAAGGTCGTGTCCTTGAAGTACTCGGTGAGCTCGACCAGCTCCAGGCCGAAGCGCAGGTCGGGCTTGTCGGTGCCGTAGCGCGCCATGGCGTCGCGGTAGGTCATGTGCGGGATCGGGGTGACCAGCTCGTGGCCGATGAGCGCCCACACCTCGGCCAGGACGTCCTCGGCGACCTTCATGACGTCCTCCTGCTCGACGAAGGACATCTCGATGTCGAGCTGGGTGAACTCGGGCTGGCGGTCGGCGCGGAAGTCCTCGTCGCGGTAGCAGCGGGCGATCTGGTAGTAGCGCTCCATGCCGGCGACCATGAGCAGCTGCTTGAACAGCTGGGGGCTCTGCGGCAGGGCGTACCAGGAGCCGGGGGCCAGGCGCGCCGGGACGAGGAAGTCGCGGGCGCCCTCGGGGGTGGAGCGGGTGAGGGTCGGCGTCTCGATCTCGACGAAGTCGTGCTCGGCCAGGACCTTGCGGGCGGCCTGCGAGACCTTCGAGCGCAGGCGGATGGCGTGCTGCATGGGTGAGCGGCGCAGGTCGAGGTAGCGGTAGCGCAGGCGCGCCTCCTCACCGACCTGGCCGGCGTCCTCGGCGTGGTCGGAGACCTGGAAGGGCAGCGCCGCAGCGGTGTTGAGGATCTCGATGTCGGCGACGACGACCTCGATCTCACCGGTGGGCAGCTGGGGGTTGGCGTTGCCCTCGGGACGCTGGGTGACCTCGCCGGTCACACGCAGCACGTACTCCGCTCGCAGGTCGTGCGCGACGTCCTCACGGATGACGACCTGGGCGATGCCCGAGGCGTCACGCAGGTCGATGAAGGCGACGCCTCCGTGGTCACGGCGGCGGTCCACCCAGCCGGTGAGGGTGACGGTCGTGCCGATGTCGGCGGGGCGCAGAGAGCCTGCGTGGTGGGTGCGCAGCATGGGTGCTGTGTCCTTCCGTTGGGGGCGCGTGGTGCCGGCGCCCGGCGGGGCGCACCGCGAGACGGGCGGGCGCCGTCGCCGATAGTACGCGCGGGTCCGCCGGGCCCGGCCGCCACCCGTGGAGGAGCGGGCCGGGCCGACGATCCGTTGGTCACAGCGCACAGCCGACGGTCCGGGCAGCCGATGCGGCTGCCCGGGCCGTGCGAAGACGGTGCACTCAGGCCCTGGCGCGCCGTGTCAGCAGGAGGGCACCTGCACCTAGGAGGCAGACGGCGAGGAGGCCGGCGCCCAGCGACACACCGGTGCGGGCCAGGCCGCCCCTTCCGGTGGCCGCCGCCGGAACGGAGACGGCGACGGTGGCCTGAGGCTTGCCGTCCGCGCTCGGACCGGTGGTGGCGCCGTTGTCGATGGAGGACGGTGCACTCGTGGGCTGCGGGGAGGCGGTCGGCTGCGCCGCAACGACGCTGAAGCGCTGGATGTAGTCCACCGAGCTCGAGCCGTCGCGGGAACCACCCTTGTTCACGGCGTAGACGTTGCCGCGGCCGTCGTACTCGACGTGGTTGGCGTAGCGGCCGGAGTCGAGGGTCTGGAGGAGGTTGCCGTCGAGGTCGTGCACCGTGATGGTGCCCGCGTTGCGGTTGGCGACGTAGACGCGCTTGTTGAGGGGGTCCAGGGCGACGCTGAGGGCGCCGGAGGACACGGCCTGTCCGTCAGCGTTGGTCAGGCCCTCGGCGGTGGGCCTGGAGTAGACCAGGGACCCGTCGGCCTCGACGACGGTGAGGGAGCCGGTTCTCTGGTCGGTGAGGTAGAGGCGGTGGGTGCTCGGGTCGACGGCGATGCCGGAGCCGGCGTCGAGGGCGACGGGCAGGGCCAGCTGGTTGGTCGCACCCGTGGTGACGTCGATGACGGCAACCTCGGAGGTCGACATCGAGGGGGTGTACAGCCGTCCGGCGGCCTCGTCGAAGGCGAGGGACATGACCGAGAAGTCGTCGCGGCCGGTTCCGATGGTGTAGGTCGCGACCTGCTCGTAGGTGGTGGAGTCGAAGACGGCGATCTGGTTGCCGCGCGCCGCGCCGACGTAGACACGGTCGCGGGTGGCGTCGACGATGACGTCGCGGGGGTGGCCGACGATGCCCTTGTCGAGCTGCTTGATGAGGTCGAGGGTGGCGGCGTCGTAGACGGCGACGGTGTTCTGGCGGGTGTTGGTCACCCACACGGTGCCGTGCTCGTCGTCGACCTCCACGCCGTAGACGGCGTAGCGGAAGCCCTCGACCGGGTTGCCGCTGCGGTCGGTGGCGGTCGGGTCCACGGCCGGCAGCACGTAGTCGATGACCTCAAGGGTGTCGGCGTTGAGCTTGACGAGGGCGGAGTTGCGCACCGGGGGACGCCCCACGGCGGAGGTGACGTAGATGGCGTTGTCCCTGGCGGAGTAGGCGCTCTGGTACAGGCCTCGCAGGACCTGGGTCTCGATGCCGGTGACCGTGCCGGGCTCGTTGGTGACGCCGGGCACCTGGGAGGTGCCGGCGGCGAGGGCGATGGTGTAGTCCGCGCCCGCGTGGACGGTGCTGCCCTCGGTGTAGGGGTAGGTGGGAGAGGCGCTGGGGCTCGTGGAGGGCTCCGTTCCCGCCGAGGGGCTGGCGCTGGGGCTCGCGGAGGGATCCGTTCCCGCCGAGGGGCTGGCGGCGGGCGCGTCGGCGGACACGGTGAAGGTCACGAACTTGCTCACCACCGGCGAGGGGCCGAGGAGGCGGAACCAGTGTGTGCCCTCGGCCAGGTCGAAGGGGGCCAGGGGGATCTGGACGCTGAAGGTGCCGTCTGCTCCGACGTCGACAGTGGCGATGATGTCGGAGCCGGCGCCGTCACGGTAGGCGCCGTCGTTGAGCTTGATCGACAGCCCGTTGCCGGCGGCGAAGCCGGTGCCGGAGACGGTGACGGTGCCGGTGGCGGTGTAGCTCGCGGCGTCGACGCTCACGGTGCCCTCGCCGGCGCCCGGACGCGGTGTGGCACTGGGTGCGGCAGTGACGGCGACGGCCTGAGGGGCGAAGACGGTGGCGGCGGCCGGGACGGCGAGGCCGGTGGCCAGGGCGAGGGTGAGGGCCAGGCTCGCCGCCCGGCGCGGGCGCGAGGACAGCCCTGAGGCTGTGGACAAGGACATAAGACCTCCATCGAGGGCCCCGGAACCGGGGCGGGACGGGAAACACCACGTGCCGCACGAGCAGCAGAGCGAGGATCGTGCGGGATAGGTTTGCCTCACCTTGTGGATTTACGTCACCCTAGCAATCCGTAATACGTCGACATCCGTCTGTTCCCGGAATGCGGGACCGTTCCGCTGTGACATTGACCCGACGTCGAGTCACCACCGGTGCTGCGCCCGCCGGTCAGCGTGACAGCGGCACCACGATGGGCGTGCCCGACTCGGGGTCGGTGATGATCCGGCACGGCACGTCGAAGACCTGCTCGACGAGCTCGGCGGTGACGACCTGGCGGGTGGGGCCCTGCGCGACCACCGCACCGTCCTTCATGACCACCAGGTGGGTGGCGTACCGGAAGGCCAGGTGCAGGTCGTGCAGGACGGCGACGACGGTGCGTCCCTCGCGGTGCAGGCGCGCAGCCAGGTCAAGCACCTCCAGCTGGTGGGCGAGGTCGAGGTACGTGGTCGGCTCGTCCAGCAGAAGCAGGTCGGTCTCCTGGGCCAGGGCCATCGCGATCCACACGCGCTGGCGCTGGCCCCCGGACAGCTCGCGCACGCTGCGCCCGGCCAGGGCCGACACGCCGGCGGCGCTCATGGCCGCGTCCACCGCCCGCTCGTCCTCCTGGCCCCACTGGCGGATGAGGCCCTGGTACGGGTAGCGCCCGCGGGCGACGAGGTCCTCGACGAGGATGTCCTCGGGTGCGGTGGGAGACTGCGGCAGCATTCCCAGGCGCCGCGCCACCCGGCGGGCGCCCTGGCGCATGATGTCGGTGCCGTCGAGCAGCACCTCGCCGCCCTGCACCGCCAGCACCCGGGCCAGGGCGCGCAGGAGGGTCGACTTGCCGCAGGCGTTCGGGCCGACGATCACGGTGAGCTCGGTGTCGAGGACGTCGAGGTCGACGTCGTCGAGGACCGGATCACCCTTGCCGTAGCCGACGACGAGGCCCCGGCCCCGGAGGCTGGCCGCGCGAGTCGTCTGCGCGCTGGGGGCGTGGGCGCAGGTGTCGTTCTCACGCACGGGCACTGGGGTCACAGTCGGTTCCTTCGGTACTCCTGCCACAGCAGGACGAGCAGGTAGAGGCCGCCCAGGGTCCCGGTCAGGACGCCGACGGCGATCTCGGCGGGAGCGATGACGCGCTGGGAGATGACGTCGCAGACCAGCACCAGCATCGCCCCCATGAGCGCGCTGGTGGTCAGGCCGGCGCCGGGACCGTGCGTGAGCCGCTGGGCGATGTGCGGGGCCGCGAGGGCGACGAAGGCCACCGGCCCGGCGACCGCCGTGGCGACACAGACGAGCAGGAGCCCCACGCCCACGGCGCGCGAGCGCACCGAGGCGGCCCCGGCCCCCAGCGCCGTGCTGGCGTCGTCACCGAGCCCCAGCAGCGCCAGGCCGCGGGCCACCGGCACCAGAAACACCGTGGACGCGGCCACGACCGCAGCGAGGACGGCCACGTAGGGCCAGGTGGTGCCGTTGAGGCTGCCGGCGCTCCACTGCTCAGCGGACTGCGCCACCTCCAGGGGCGCCCTGACGAGCAGGAGGGCGTTGACGGCCCTGAGGACGGCGGAGACGCCGATGCCGACGAGCACGAGCCTCAGGCCCGAGCCGCCGGCCCCGCCGGCGAGCAGGAAGATGACGGCGCCGGCCGCCACTCCCCCGGCCACGGCCCCCAGCGCCGTCACCGCCGGGCTTGCGCCGAGCACGATGATGGCGGTGACGGCCCCCGTGGCGGCGCCGGTGGAGAAGCCGACGACGTCGGGGCTGCCCAGGGGGTTGCCGGAGACGGTCTGGAACAGGCGGCCGGACAGGCCCAGGGCCGCGCCGACCAGCATGGAGCCGACCGCGCGCGGCAGCCGCACGTCCTGGACGAAGTACACGCCCAGGTAGTCGTCCCGTACCCCGCCGTCGCCCAGCAGGCGCTCGAAGGACTGCATGACGCTCAGGCCGTAGTCGCCGAGCGTGAGGGCGACCGTACCCACCGCCAGGACGGTCAGGGCCAGGGCGGTGCCCACGGCGAGCGAGCGCCGGTGCAGGCGCAGGCAGGCGCGGCCGGCGCTCAGGCGCAGGTAGCGGCTCATGACAGCCCCCTGCGGGTGCGCACCAGGGCGATGAAGAAGGGGGCGCCGATGATGGCGAGGACGACGCCCACGGGGACCTCGCGCGGCAGGACGACCAGGCGGGCCACGACGTCGGCGACCGCCACCCACACGGCCCCCAGGAGCACGGCGACGCCGGCGGCCCAGCGGGGCCCCTCCCCCACCAGGCGACGGGCGACGAGCGGCACGGCCAGGCCCACGAAGGTCAGCGGCCCTGCCACGGCGGTGGCCGCGCCGCAGAGCATCGCGACGGCGCCGAGCCCCGTCGTGCGCACGAGGGCCACGTTGACGCCCAGGCCGGTGGCGACGTCGTCGCCCAGCGCGATGACCCCGAGCGCGGGCCCGATGGCGAGGGCGAGCACGGTACCCGCCAGCAGGAGCGGGGCGGCGGCCAGCAGGATGTCGGTGCCGCGCCCCTCCAGGGAGCCGGAGACCCAGTGGCGGAACTCGTTGAAGGCCACCTGGTTGGACAGCACGACGGCCTGCGCGAGGGAGGACAGGGCGGCGGAGACGGCCACGCCGGCCAGGGCGAGGCGGGCGGGGGCGCCGCTGCGTCCGCCGGCGCCGGACAGGACCTGTACGGCGGCCGAGGCGATCAGCGCACCGATCACGGCCACGACGAGGTTGCGCATGTGGTCGCCGGCCCCGGTCAGGGCGACGGTGGACACGACGGCGAGGCCTGCTCCCGCGTTGACGCCGAGGATGCCGGGGTCGGCGACCGGGTTGCGGGTCAGCGCCTGCATGACGGTCCCGGCCAGCCCGAGGGCGGCGCCGACGGCGAGAGCGGCGACCGTGCGCGGCACGCGCAGGCCGCGCACGACCTCGGACTCGACCGAGCCGTCCGGCCTGGTCAGGGCGTGCCAGACGCCCTCGGGGGCGACGAGGCGTGAGCCCAGTGCGAGCGAGGCGACGGCGGCCAGGACGAGAGCCAGGGCCAGCAGGACCACGACAGTGCACCGCCGGTGCGCGCGCGCCCCCGTCTCTGGCGACCGCTCCCGGCCGGCGGCCCGCGGCGGTGACGTCACTGGGCCGAGGCGCCCCGACGACGGATGACGACCACCCCGGCGGCGAAGGCCAGGGCCAGCACGACGGCACCGACGACGACGGCTACGACGGGCAGCTCGTCCGTGTCCTCAGCGGCAGGGGCGGCGGAGGTCGTCTGGGAGACGGTCGGCTCGGCGCTGGGAGCGGTGGGACTCGGCGCGGAAGCGGTGGCGTCCTCGACGTAGAGGTAGGCGATCTGTGAGCTGGCGGGGTTGGAGCCCAGGACGCGCAGCCAGTGCTGGCCAACCGTGGCATCGGAGGGCACCGTCACCTCCAGCTGGAAGGTGCCGTCGTCACCGACAACGGTGCTGGAGTCGAGAAGGTTGGAGTCGTCGTACTTGACCGAGATGGTGGCACCGGGGGTGTACGCCATTCCGGACAGGGTCACGGTGCTGCCAGCGGTCACGGTCACGCCGCCGTCGATGAGGACGACGCCTTCACCTGAGGTGGGCCGGGGCGCGACCTCAGCGGCTACAGCGGAGAGCGGCCCAGCGAGTGCCGGCAGGATCATCGCGAGGACCGCGACGGCGAAGGCCGCGGCCGCGGCGATGCGGTGCCGGGCGAGGGAGGTTGCGGGTGAGCGTGTCATGGGTGCTCCTACGGCTCGTGGGTTGTGAAGGGACGTCAGGGTCTCGGTCGTGGCGCTCAGGTGGTGAGGAAGGCGGTCTCGACGTCGTCGACGACGCCCGTCATCAGCTGGTAGCCGCCCGTGGAGGTCCACAGTGAGCCGTCGACCGGCACGACGTGGTCGGCGGACACGCAGCCCAGCACGCTGAAGCCGGGCAACTGCTTGGCGGACTCCAGCGCCGCCGCCGACTCCTGCACACCCAGGTTGCCGCCGGCGTCGGGGTTGCTCACGCTGGAGCCGCCGAGGGTGCCGAAGAACATCCAGTCGGCGTCGATGAGGTCGATGTTCTCCATCGACACGGGCTCGGAGTGCCCGGCGCCCTCACGGTCCTGGTGGGGCGGGCGCTTCATGCCGAGGTCGCTGAGTACGCGGCCCGCAGGCAGCTCCTTGAGGATGAGGCCCGCGGTGCTGCCCTGCCAGCGCACGATCGAGTAGGTCAGCTCGAGGTAGCCGGCCTGGCCGAGGCGGCCGGAGACGTCAGCGGTGCGGCCGGTGTAGGCGGAGAGCAGCTGCTCACCCTTGTCGGCCAGGTTGAGGGCCTGGGCACAGGTGCGCAGGTTGAGGGTCCAGTCCCCGCCGGCCTCGCCGGTAACAACCGTCGGGGCGATGCGGGCGAGGGCGGCGAGCGTGTCCGGGTCGTTGTTGACGCTCGTGCCGTCGACGAGGATGAGGTCCGGACGGGCGGCGCCGATGGCCTCAAGGTTCGGGGCACCAACGGTGCCGATGACAGGGATGTCGCCGGCGACCTCTCTCAGGTAGTGAGCGACCGTCGTCTGCCCACGCCCGGCACTGACGCCGACGGGGGTGACACCCAGGGCGATGGCGTTGTCCGTCGTCGGCTCGGACAGGGTGATGACGCGCTGGGGGGCGACGGGGACGACGACGTCCTGGTCGTTGACGTCCTTGACGGTGCGGGTGGCGCCGCCGCCGGTCTGCGGTGCGCCGTCGGTGCCGCAGGCGCTCAGCAGCGCGGCCGAGGCCAGCGGGGGGACGAGGGCGAACAGGCTGCGCCGTGTCAGGTGCGGGGCCCGACGGCCGACGGGTCGACGCGTGGTCATCTATGAGGCTCCAGGTGGGGAGGCGGGATCCCGACCCGCCTTTCAGCAGACCGGGGAATTTGGTGAGGCTACCCTAAGGGCATTTATCCCGATCTCACCATGCACAATTACGTAGTTGTACCTCACACCGACGCGGCCGAGGGCGCCTGCTCCCACAGGTCCAGCGCCCAGGACAGGCCGTGGCGCCACCAGGCGTAGTCGTGGCCGCCGCGCACCTCCCGGTAGGTGACGTCGACACCCGCCTGCTCAAGCAGGCTCGCGACCGTGCGTGAGGTCTCCCGGTTCGTCCGCTCGTGGGAACCGGCCTGGATGACGATGCGCGGCCGCGCCCCCGGCTCGCCCAGGTGGCGTGCGCCGCCCTCGCGCAGCCACGTGAGCAGCTCGCCCTCGCCCTGGCCGCGCACGCCCGAGCCCTGCCAGAAGGACCCGGACTGCACGACGGCGCCCGAGCACAGGTCCGGCCTGCGCAGGGCGGCGGTGGCCGCGGCGAGCGCGCCGAGGGACTGCCCGCAGACGACGACCTCCCCGGTCCCGGCGGC
>ERZ772917.2124-NODE-2124-length-10180-cov-3.484642_pt1 | contig 10180 bp, 10 predicted proteins | sample MGYA00511187_ERZ772917 | MGnify/ENA primary metagenome ERZ772917 (study PRJEB29015, sample SAMEA2737925) | human oral metagenome | biome: human oral; feature: human-associated habitat; material: dental | place: China | collected 2012 ... | reverse complement strand
GAAGAACCGCGGAACTGCAGCATGAGATTCTTCTTTGTGATATCAAAACGGCCGTCCACTAGAATATCAATCAGACTCAGCAGCTCCAGCTTATCCTCCGTTTCCAGCATCATCTCCTCCCAGGTGTAGCCCGTCCAGGACCAGATATCCTTGTCCGGTAGCTCTCTCCGAATCCGCTTGACCAAGGGCAGGAGAATGCCTGTATTGAGAAATGGCTCGCCGCCTAGAAGGGTCAACCCCTGCACATAAGGCTCCGCCAAGTCTTTCATAATCTGCTCCTCCAACTCTTGGGTATAAGGAATGCCAGCGTTGAAGGACCAAGTTGCTGCATTATAGCAGCCCTCACAGTGAAACATACAGCCACTGACATAAAGGGAGTTGCGGACGCCTTCGCCATCCACAAAGTTAAAAGCCTTATAGTCAATGATTCGCCCCTTGCTCAGCTCCTCACTTTTCCATTCTTGAGGTTTGGGATTGTTCATGACACCTCCCCATCTAGCTCTATCCAGTAGCGCTGACTTCTGTCGATTGTATTTTCGTAAACACCGCCAGCGGAGAGAATCGTGCGTCGGCTGGCTTCGTTGTCTTCATCGCAGGTAATCAGCACTCGTTTTAATCCTTGCTTTCTAGCCTCTGCCAGCCCTAACTCTAGCTGCAACTTAGCCAAGCCCTTTCTGCGTTGACTGGGGCGGATAGAATAGCCAATATGCCCACCCTCTACAAATAATTTGTCATTTAAGGTCAAGCGCAGGGCTAAAAAGCCCAGAGGCAAGCCAGTCTCATCAAAGGATAAAAATTGAATGGCAGGAACCCAGCCTGCTAGCAGCTTGGCAGCATCCTCCTGCCGTTCTACAATTTTCAACCAATCCTCATAATCCTTTGCTCGCTTCCAAGTGGAGCCCATGCCACCGTGCATATAGGATTTTGCAGCATCGAACTCCGCAATCATCTCTAAAATCGCATCTTTATCTTCCAAAGTTGGTCGTCTTAGCTCCATGCTTCCTCCTTAATCGACATCAATCCAGTAACGCTCTTTCCCGCCTCGAACATCCTCTAAAGCTCCGCCATTAGCCAGAATCACTGCTCGACTGGCAGCATTATCACAATCGCAAGTCACTAGGACTCGTTTAATATTTTTATTTTTGGCTACTTGCAAGCCTTGTCGTAGCTGCTCTTTTGCAAATCCTTTCCCACGCACAGAGGGACGGATACTATAACCGATATGCCCGCCTTCTTGGAGCAAATAGTCATTGAGCCGCAAGCGCAGATTGAGAAAGCCCACAGCCTGACCATCCGCAGCAAAAGAAATCAGTTGGATGTAAGGCACAAAACCTTGCGGCAAGCCTAGACCTGCCTCAGCTAGCTGAATAGTCTCCAGCCAGTCCTCGTAGACAAAATCCGCTCCACCAAAGAAGCCGTCCTGTCGGCTACCAGCCGCTTCAAAGTCAGCCAGCATCTCTAAAATCTTTTCCTTGTCTTCTAACTTTGGTCGTCTCAGCTCCATACTTCCTCCTGATACGAAGAGAGTGAGACCGCCTTGCGCCCCACTCTGACTTCTATTATTTCTTGTTTTTTTCTAAAAATTGCTGACGTAGTTTGGCTAATCGTTCTTTTTTACCGCTGCCTCCCCGCGAATGTTTTTCATGGAAACGCTGCACCTGAGCCTTTCCTTTGTCGTCCAATTGATACTTTCCCATCTTAATCTCCCTCATACTTAATAGTCGAGCCATTCATGTGCTTAACCCGAGCTGATATTTCCTTGTGGCGGCCATTAACCATCGGACGTGCTTGCGGATTTCCTAAGTAACCGCAGGTCCGCTTGACCACGTCAACCGTCTTGGGATCGCTGTTGCCACAATTTGGACAGGTGAAGCCCCGCTCGGTCGGCGTGAAATCTCCCTCAAAGTTACACTTGTAACAGCGGTCAATCGGTGTATTGGTTCCCAAATAGCCGACCCGATCATAGGCATAGTCCCAGACTGCTTCCAGCGCTTTTGGATTTTGCTGCAGCACAGGATATTCACAGTAGTGGATAAAGCCACCTGAAGCCCCCACTTCAGGATAGATCTTCTCAAAGTCCAGCTTTTCAAAAGGCGTTGGATTCTTACGCACATCGTAGTGGAAGGAGTTAGTATAGTACTCCTTGTCAGTAATATCCGGAACAACCCCAAACTTCTCTGTATCCAAACGGCAAAAACGGTCAGTCAGGCTTTCAGATGGCGTCGAGTAGACTGAAAAATGATAGTCATACTGATCTGACCACTCTTCCACACGGCGTTTCATATCTTTGACAATGGCAATCGTAAAGTCCTTGGCTTCTGGATTAGTTTCCCAGTCGCCACCATAAAAGACTGCTGCTACTTCATAGAGACCGATATAGCCTAGGGAAACCGTGGCACGACGGTGAGTAAAGAGCTGGTCTACCTGATCATACTTGCCCAGACGTTGGCCAAAAGCCCCATACTGATAAAGAATCGGTGCATTGGCTGGACTGGCTTCTTTGGTCCGCTCCACTCGGTAGACCAAAGCGTCCTCAGCAATATTCATCCGCTCGTTAAAGAGTTCCCAGAATTTATCCAAATCCCCCTCGGATTCAAGCGCAATCCGCGGCAGATTGACAGTAACGACACCTAGATTCATACGGCCAGAGTTGACTTCCTGACCATTTTCATCCTTCCAGCCCTGCAGGAAAGAACGGCAGCCCATCGGTACCTTGAAGGATCCAGTCAAGTCGATAATCTTGTCATAGGAAAGCACATCTGGATACATGCGCTTAGTGGCACACTCCAGAGCCAGTTCTTTAATGTCGTAGTTAGGCGTTCCCGGCTCGAGATTGAGCCCACGCTTAAGGGTGAAAATCAGCTTAGGGAAAATTGCTGTGCGGTGCTCGCTTCCCAGTCCCTTGATACGGATATTGAGAATAGCCTTCTGAATTTCCCGCTCAAAACGATTGGTCCCAAGACCAAAGCCCAGCGAAGTAAAAGGAGTTTGACCGTTAGAGGTAAAGAGAGTATTGATCTCATACTCCAGCGACTGCATGGCATCGTAGATGTCCTTCTTGGTCTTCGCCCAGGCGTACTCTTCCTGCTTATCCGGCAAAACCCATTGCTCCGCATCCTTGAGATGCTTTTGATAATTAAGCTCAGCATAGGGCGCCAAGACTTCGTCAATCCGATCGGCCGAGCAACCTCCGTACTGACTAGAAGCCACATTGGCAATAATCTGCGAGATTTGCGCTGTCGCAGTCTGGATAGACTTGGGACTTTCTACTTCCGCATTGCCAATTTTGAAGCCATTTTTCAGCATGCCATCAAAGTCAATCAGACAGCAGTTGGTCATCGGTGTATAAGGGCTGTAGTCCAAATCATGGTAGTGGATGTCCCCCTTCTGGTGGGCATTGGCCACATGAGGTGGCAGCATCTTGAGCCCAATGGATTTGCCGACAATCCCAGCTGTCAAATCCCGTTGGGTATTGAAAACATCACTGTCCTTATTAGCATTCTCATTGACTACCGTGCGATCTTTGTTGAGGAGCTTGTCAATTGTAAAGTTAATATCTGTTGCTTTTGAACGCTCAAAATCCCGTTGGGTGCGGTACGTGATGTAGTTCTCCGCAATGGCATATTCCTTGGCATTCAACAGCTCATGCTCAACGATGTTCTGAATCTCATAGATTTTGACATACTTAGCGAAGCGACTAGAAATCTCGGCCACAACACGGTCCGTGATGGTTTCCAGTTTAGCTTCCAGCATAGGCGTCATGGGGCCAATGTCTTGAGCTGCCCGAACCATGGCCTTGTAAATCTTACTGACATCAAAATTTACTCTCCGGCCATCTCGTTTTTCAACATAGATGGTTGGGGCTGTATCAAATTTTGTTTCTCTTAAAATCATCACGAACACTTCCTCTTCTTAATAAGTCATCTACCAAACATTATATCACTCCAAAATAAAAAATCAACATGTTGTGGTAAAAATCTGTTTTTTTTATTTCACACACAACATATTGTTTTTATTATTGGAGCTGATAAAGCTTGAAGTGACTGAGTTTAAGGTTTGTTTCTTTATAGTTTTTAGAAATTTTTGTATCTACATCAGGCAGAAGTTGAATATGATTATTTACTAAAATAAATTTTGGTTCAACTTGATTTAGGGTATTTCGCAAATAAATCTGATTTTCCTCTGTTCCTGTGTAAAGGGACGGAGTCAGAATTGAAACAGCAGACAGACGCTGGCTCTGTTGATAGAGACTAGCTGTATTATCCCAAGCATAAATCGTATCTTTGGCGGAACTATTCTCCCGGATGTATCGAGCGGCCATCGCTCTTTCGCCAGAAACACCATTAGACAGAATATACTCCTGTACAAGAGGAAAGCCAATCAAGTAAATCATCGCCACAAGAGGCAAAAAGACCTGTTTTGAAAAATAACGATTCCAAACCGATGTCTTGTGCCGTTCACGACGGCGTCTCCCTTCGTTTTCTACGCTAGTTTCCCCATTTTTGTTAAACCATAGGGCAAACAAGATAATAACAAATGGCAAAGCCGGGAGTAATTGGTAAGCCCCCTGTTCAGGCAATCCCAGCGCTCCAATGAAGACGGTCAGAAAACCAAATAAACTGAGAATACGCATAAGACGAACAACTGCAGCTTCTTTTTTAAATTGAAAGCCCAAAACGAAAGCTGTTACAAAGCCCAGCCCAATCGTCAGCAGACCATAATAGAGAGCATTACTCGGCAGCTGGCTGCCCGTCAATTTAAAAGCATCAATGGCATAGGTAACCTGACTAATGGCTACCCCAAAAGAGCCATTCCACACCGTGTAATATCCTAAAGGATAAAAGAGCAGAGAAAAACCAAGCAGGACAGCTAAACATTGATAAAGCCCCCTTGCTTTGCGCTTGGATGCAATATTATACGCAAACAGAACTAGACCTGCTAGGGTATAAAAGACTATACTCAGCATTGGTTCGACAAGGAAGGACAAGGCTCCTACAGCACCATATAAAATGAAAACTTCATCTTTCACCGCATTTTGTACATAACGCACCAAAAAGTACATGCTCCAAAATAAAAAGGGAAAAACAAAAATACTGGAGTAGAGACCACCAAATCCAAGCGTCGCTGTCAACAAGTAAAACAAGGGCAGCAGGTTTTGCGCAAGACTGGAGTTTGTGGTAATGTAGGAAATCGTTTTAAATAAATAGACTCCCGCTAAAACAAGGGCAAGGACTTGAAAAATCAAAAACAAGATTTGACCAAAGGCCATACTGCCAGCCCAATTAATAAGATAGTAGAGCAAACCACTAGTTCCATAGATATGGGAATAAATCGTTTGGCCCTGTGCCATAGCCCAGCCGGCATAGAGATTCTGAGATTGTAAGTTTGTAGCTAAATTCGTCAAAAGCGGATTGACAACACTGAACAGACTAACAAGAATACTCCAAGAAAGCACTTTAAAAAGCGGAACAGGACTCATTTTCTTACGAAAGCGCTGAGTTCCTTCCTGCTCTGAGACTTCTACATTTGCTTCAGAAATTTCTGTCTTCATTTCAGGAATTTCCAGATTCTGTTGTTCATTTATATCATGCATAAAAAGCTTCTCCTTGATATCAGTCCTATATAGTATATCAAAAAGCTTCCTTTCTGTCAGCCTTATCCTGCATTCCTTTTTGCTTTTTACTCTTTTTAGCTGTTCTTTCTAAATCTCGAAAACGCTGATACGCCCTCCTTTCATAAATCTCTTGGCCTGCATACAGTATCTCCAGCAACGTCATGAAATCTTTCCTTTATTTTTACTATTCGGAAAAGAGACAAAAAAAGACCTGAATGAATCTCAGATCTTTCATTTACAACATTGGTGCAAACAACTGCATAATTTCTTTCACTAAGCGTTTATACCAAGAATGGTTCATGTTCTCAGGCAAGATTTCTTCGCAAATTTCAAACATTTCTTCAAAATCCTGCTTAATAACCGAAATCGTCTCCGTTTGATACATCAATACAGCATTCTCATAATGGTGAACCAGACTGCGATAATCAAAATTAATCGTTCCCACCACGGCCAGCTCATCATCTGAAACAACATGCTTGCTATGGATAAAGCCCGGCGTATACTCATAAATCTTAACACCAGCCTCCATTAAATCTGGATAGGCTCCGCGCGTAACAATCTGAATCAGCTTCTTATCAGGAATGAATGGTGTCACAATGCGCACATCCACCCCTCTCATTGCTGCATTCTTGATATCCTCTGTCAAATCGTAGTCAATAATCAAATAAGGGGTTGTGATATAGACATAATCGATGGCTTGATTGATAATATTCTGGTAGACAGCTTTCCCCACCTGTTCCTTATAAATCGGCTTAGGCCCGCTGCCATACGGAATATAGAGCCCCTTGCCTTCAACCCGCTGGCTATCAAAATGGTAACGGTCAAAATCCGTAATTTCCCCACGATTGATGTACCAGTTCATCAAGAAAAGACGTGTCAAAGCCTTCACTGCTTGACCTTCCAAGCGGATACCACCATCTTTCCAATGACCGAAACGAACGATATGATTGATATACTCGTCCGCTAGATTAATGCCACCCGTATAGCCAACTTGCCCATCAACCACCAAAATCTTGCGGTGGTCACGATTATTATAGGCTACCGTCATCCGCGGAATCACTTTGTTAAACTTATGGGCATCAATTCCTAGGTTGCGTAATTTTTGAGTATAATCACCAGAAAGAGTCGCCATGCAGCCAATATCATCATAAAGCAGCTTAACCTCAACACCTTGCTTGACCTTTTCAAGCAAAATATCCAGCACACGATTCCACATCAAGCCTTCATCAATGATATAAAACTCCAGAAAAATGAACTTCTTGGCTGACCGTAAATCAGCCAGCATGGCCGTAAACATCTCCTCACCTGTAGCGAAATACTGCGAGGCTGTCCCATCATAGACATCTGCATTATGGTCCATACTCAAAAGAGATTTCACAATCCCAAAAGCCGATTTATTCTCCTGCTTGAGCTCTACCCGCAAATCATAGCTATTGTCTTCTCGAAACTTCACCGAGTCCATATTTTCTAGTTGCTGGACTTCCTTTTTGGACAAATGCCGCTCTCCAAACATCAGATAAAGCAGGAAGCCAAAAATCGGCACAACTGCGATTAACAGCCAAGTTACCTTGCTTTCTGGCGGCATATTGCGATTGACAATCGCTAAAATCGTTCCAATATACAGAAAAATAATCACAAGCGCTGATAACCAATTGGGAACAAGCTGACTAAAATAGAAAAAAGCCACAAACACCAGAATCAATTCCAGCAGCATAATAATAATACTGAACCCATACTTGGACATTAACAAACGAAATTTTCTGAAATTCATTCCCGCTCCCATCCTTTTACATATATTCTAGTATAACAGTAAATGAAGATTAACACAATCTTCACTCTGCTAAAAATGAAAAGGCCCCTTTTAACAGGACCTTCCTATCAATTTTTATTCTTTTGTAAAGACGATTGTGTCATCATCATCATTTTCCTGCGACAAATCTTCCAGAGTTAGTTGATTATCCTCTACTCGATAGCGCTTAACGTCGTCCCCAACGATCATGGTTTGATTAGTTCGATCAATCTGCACTTGCTTTATTTCTTGTTCATCATCGTGTTCAACTTTTGTCAGCGTCCCTTTATTTCCAGAGATTTCTAGGGTCAGGGAATCCCCTTCATGAGTCGCCTTATAGACTCCATCTAAGTCACCGACAGCTGTTTGACTGGAAGTAGAAGCCTCTGAACTACTACTATTTGCACTACTATTTGCCTTGCTATTTGATGACACCGTCTCAGATGACTGAGGAACAGAGGAACTCGCTTGAGATTGAGAGGATTGCTTTGAGTGATTCGGACCAGAATTTCCACAAGCCACCAATACAAAAGCGGTCATAGCCGTAAGGGCTGAAAGAATTATTTTTTTCGAAAACTTCATATCGTTTCTCCTTTCTTCGTTCCACTTCTATTTTATCAAACAAGCCTTCCCAAGGTCAACTTATACGCGATAAAGATAGGCTCGAACCTCAGCAATAAAATAAAGCGATCCTGTGATAAAAAGGAGCTGGTCAGCAGCTTGCTCCCGCTTAAAACTCTCTATAAATTCTCTATAATCCGTCACATATTCAAAGTCCGCAGCTTCTCCTTGTCCTACGGATTCTCCATAGGCAAAGCTAGTCACTGTCACCTGAACTTCCGGCAAAGTCTCTTGCAAATAGGCCAGCATACCGCTATAATCCTTGCGCTTCAAAGCTCCAAACAGCAGGCTGCAGGTCTTGCCCTTCTGCCCCTTGATAAACTCCACCAAACGAGTCAGAGCTGGCAAATTATGGGCACCGTCCAAATAAATCCCCGGACTAATCTCCTCTAGACGACCCGCCCAATGAGTCTCCCTCAAAGAAGAAGGAAGAACTGAAAAATCAATCTCCCAGCCCCTTTGCTTCATAAAAAGTAGAAAAGCTTGCAAGGCCAGAGCTGCATTTTCTTCCTGATAAGCACCTTGCAGGCCCAAGACTACATGCGATAAGAGAAGGTCTCCATTTTTAAATGAACCGTTGGAAAAAGAAAAATCTTTGCCATATTCATAAAAATCTAAGCCCAAGGCTGCTGCTCGCTGTTCACAGACCAGCCGAGCTTCTTCCGGCAAGGGACCAATGACTGCAGAACAACCTTTCTTGAAAATTCCAGCCTTCTGCTCAGCAATAGCTGTAAGCGTCTGCCCCAGCGTCTCCTGATGATCCAACCCCACTGATGTCACTACTGCAACTTGGCCATCCAGCACGTTGGTTGTATCCAAAAGCCCGCCAATCCCAACTTCGACTAAAGCCAGATCAACCTTCTCCTCCCTGAAATAAAGAAAGGCCAGTAAGGTCAAAATTTCAAAATAGGATAGCTGGTCATGACTCTTGTTCAGTTCTCTCTCCATCTCCTGAATCTGCCGCCCCAAGCGGATAAAATCAGCATCTGAAATCGGAAGGCCATTGATACAGATACGGTCATGAATGCTGACCATATGCGGCGATGTAAAACTAGCTACTTTCTTTCCCTGATCTGCAAATAGATTCCGCAGAAAGGCAATTGTCGACCCCTTGCCGTTGGTTCCCGTTACATGAATGACTGGGTAAGCTCGTTCAGGATTCCCTAATAAATCTACTGCTCGCTGCATCCGATCAAGACCTGAGCGAAAGTTTAGACCAATACGGCTGTTCAGCCATTCTTCAATTTCATTCATTTTTTCACCTATATAAAAAGAGAAGCGAAGCAGACTTCAAATGTGAATCGCAACTCGCTTCTCCCTTATTTTCTATTCTTTGCATTTCAGCTTAAATTTTAACAGAAATATCTTTCACAGATCAAAAAGGTCCCTCGAACCTTCCTCGCTCTCTAGTTTTCAAGCTCGGGCTAAAAAGGTCCCCCGGACCTTTTTACTCCTCCATAAAGCTGTTGAAGACTTCTTCAATCATGTCCCATTCTGCATCCGAGTCTTCTGGGATTGGTTGGAGATCCCCTTCTGTTCCATCTTCATTTTCTGTGAATGAATAGGCTTGGATTTCTACCTCGCCATTCTCATCTTCTTCAGCATTGGCTGGAATCAAAAGAACATAGTTCTTACCAAATTCTTCCTTGCCATCAATGGTCAGGAGAATTTCAAACAAGGTTTCATTTCCTTGCTCATCTACCAGTGTGATTAACTCACGTTCTTCATGTTCGTGGTCATGGTTATGATCATGCGCCATACTACTATTTCCTCAGTTCTTTCTAAAAGTTTCGATCCAAATAATTCTGTAAAATCAGCTGAGCAGCCAACTTATCAATCACTTTTTTTCGCTTGCTGCGGCTAATATCTGCCTGCTCAATCAGCATGCGCTCCGCCGCTACCGTCGTCAGACGCTCATCCTGATAGTCTACCGGGATTTGAAAAAGCTCTGCAATTTTTTCACCATAGGCTCTACTAGCGTCCACTCGCGGACCGCTGGTATTATTCATATTTTTGGGCAAACCAATTACAAACTTATCCACCTTGTATTGCTCGACAAGTTCCGTCAAACGCTCAAAACCAAACTGCTCCTTTTCCTCATCAATCTGAATGATTTCAAGTCCCTGAGCAGTAAAACCGAGTGGATCACTAATCGC
>ERZ772917.2121-NODE-2121-length-10190-cov-47.094524_pt1 | contig 10190 bp, 7 predicted proteins | sample MGYA00511187_ERZ772917 | MGnify/ENA primary metagenome ERZ772917 (study PRJEB29015, sample SAMEA2737925) | human oral metagenome | biome: human oral; feature: human-associated habitat; material: dental | place: China | collected 2012 ... | reverse complement strand
AAGAAGAAGTGCAGCGGCGGTTGTCGTATTTGGCAAATTTGGTAGACAGCCGCGGCTGGTCAATTCGCGGCGTTAACGACCCGGACAGTTCGATGCAAGCCGATTTATATAATGAGGCGCAGACGGCATTCGACCCCTTGGATGAGACTGGGGCAACTGCGCAGAACATTACCAATCTAATCAATCAATCAGATGCTCGGCGGCGGCAGGCAATGATCCAAACGATGTCGGCAGCTCAGCAAATAGCACCTGACGACCCTCAAAGTACATCGTCCACAGACAACTCCCAGTCCAATCAATCGTCAGGTTCAAATAGCAGTGCAAGCAATACACAATCCGATCAAACATCAGTTTTAGACGACAGCACGTCAGTAGATCAACAATCTGATATAGAACAAGCAATAGCATCCAGCATGAAAGCTGGGCCATATCCAACCATGCGTCAATCAACGCTTATACCGCTGGACGAGATACCAGTGCAGCCAGCAGCAGAAGCCTCAGTCCCGACAGCACCGCCGCAGACTAGCCTTGATAGCGTCTCGCCTGCTATAATAGACTTGGCAAAGAACCACAGAGACTTCTCTATTCAGACGATCCAGCGCGTAGCAAACGAAATTGAGCAAAGAGAGAAAAAAGCAAAAAAAATGGAAGATGAAGTGGTGATTTCGCTACATTAAGGTGGGAATTATGCAGCCAGAATTACAAAACCAGCAACCGTATCAACCGCCAGTACCGCAGCAAGCCAATGCGACGGCTATTTCTGATGGTAGTGTTCCGCAGCAGCAGTCAATCGGTTCCGGGCAGCAGCCAGCAAACCAAACGCCTAAGGCGCAAGCGCCAAAAGACAAGAAGAAAAACGCCACGATCAGCACCCAAAACACGTTGTTATTCTCAGAGATGCGCGAGAACATGATTATTATGAGCGACGGCAGTTTTCGAGCGGTGGTTGAATGCCAGTCAATCAACTTCGACCTGATGAGTGCAAGAGAACGGGAGGGTGTTGAGTTCAGCTACCAGAACTTTATTAATTCGCTTTATTTTCCTGTACAAATTTTAATTCGCTCGCGGCGGGTGGATATTGGACCATACCTTGACCGGCTGGCAGAAATTCGCCGCAACCAAGATAATATGCTTTTAAACGTGCTGATGGACGATTATATGGATTTCATTGACGTGCTAGCCCAAGAGGCCAACATTATGGATAAGAGTTTTTACGTAGTGGTGCCTTATTACCAAAAAGGCGACGAGAGTGTGACTAAACAACAAGCCAAGGGTTTGTTCAACAGCTTTTTCAGCGGCAAAAAAGAAGCTTCTGTAACAAAAATTGATCAAGTAACCTATGCGAAAGCGAAGGATGAGATTAAAAACCGCCTTGATTCGGTGATGAGCGGTATGTTCCAGATGGGTGTTAAAAGCCGCCAATTGAACACTAGAGAATTAGGCGAATTACTCTATGTGTCATATAATCCTGACACATCATCCAGAGAATCGCTAACAGCTATTGATCCAAGCGAGCTGACAACTACTTACATCACCAAAGGACAAGGCCAGCCGCCAACAGGAGGGGGATTATTGTAATGGCAAAGAAGAAAGACGCTATCGATATCGCGGCGCAGCAGCGAGCGCGCGAACAAGCCGAAGTTGAGCAAGCTTTCCTGACAGGCGTCAGGACGATGCGCGATTTTATCGCGCCCAGCAGCCTGGAGCTTCATGCCGACCATTTCCGTTTGGGCGCAAAATACGGCCGAACGATGTATGTATACGGTTATCCGCGACAAATTTACACTGGTTGGCTTAGCTCGGTGATTAACATCGACGAAGTTCTGGACATTAGCATGTTTATTTATCCGGTCGATACCCAGGTGGTGCTTAATAACCTACGTAAAAAGGTGACTCAGCTGGAAGCTACCATGAATATTAATACAGAAAAGGGTAAAGTACGCGACCCGGCTTTGGAGGCAGCTTTACAGGACGCCGAGGAGCTGCGCGACCAATTACAGATTGGTGCCGAAAAGTTTTTCCGTTACGGATTATATATCACGATTTATACCGACAGCATGGATGAATTAAATTTTGTGCAGCATAAAATTGAAACAATTTTCGGTCAGCAACTGGTGTTTTCAAAAGTCGCCTCTAGCCAGCAGGAGCAGGGACTCAACAGTACTATTCCGCAATTAACCGACGAACTGCAGGTTCGCCGCAATATGAATACCAGCGCCATTTCTACCAGTTTCCCGTTCACATCAGCCGATCTGACCGACGGTAAGGGTGTGTTATATGGTATCAACATGCACAATAACGGCTTGGTGATTTTCGACCGTTTTTCCTTGGAAAATGCCAATATGGTGGTGTTCGCTAAATCTGGTGCCGGCAAGTCGTTTACCGTCAAACTGGAAGCGCTGCGCAGTATGATGATCGGCTCGGACATCGTGATTATCGACCCGGAAAACGAGTACCAGAAACTGTGTGATGCAGTGGGCGGCAGCTATATCCGCTTAAGCCTGAGCAGCGACACGCGCATTAATCCGTTCGATTTACCAAAGGTAATCGACACCGACGAAGCAGATGATGCCCTGCGGGCCAATCTGGTAACTCTACACGGTTTGTTGCGGCAAATGCTAGGAGGTATACAATCAACCGACGGACAAGTCATAGGAGGACTATCGCCAGCGGAAGAAGCCGATATCGACCAGGCCTTGATTGACACCTACGCCCGCGTCGGCATTACCTCCGATCCGCTGACTCACCATTCCGTACCGCCGACAATTTCCGATTTATACGACACCCTGCTACACATGGGTGGTACTGGTCCGGCGTTAGCACAGCGGCTGCGCAAATTTACCGCTGGTACGTTTGCCGGAATTTTCTCGCAGCAATCAAACATTGACATTAATAACCGGATGGTAGTATTTAATATCCGCGACTTGGAGGACGAGCTGCGGCCAATTGCCATGTATATTGTACTAAATCACATCTGGAATATTACCCGCACCGACCAAAAACGGCGCATGCTGATCGTTGACGAGGCTTGGCAGCTAATGCGCTACGATGATTCGGCCAGCTTCCTATTTTCTTTAGCGAAGCGCGCCCGCAAATACCAACTAGGATTAACCACCATTACCCAGGACGTAGAAGACTTCGTCGGCAGCAAGATGGGGCGGGCAATCGTTTCCAACTCGTCAATTCAGTTGCTTCTTAAACAATCCACCAGTGCCGTCGACGTTTTGTCGCAAGTATTCAAGTTAACTGAAGAAGAACAAAAACGCTTATCCAACTTCCCAATCGGACAAGGCTTATTTTTCGCCGGGCAAAACCACGTCCACATCCAAATTCAAGCAAGCGACACCGAGTACGATCTAATAAACACTAGCCCAATAACCCGACAAAAATTGCCGTCAGAAACCCCGGTCGGTGGATATGGAGACGTGTAGTATAATTGAGGGTATATGGCAACAAAAACTAGACCGCCAAGGATTGACTACACAACAGACGATAAAGTAGACAAGAGACTCAACCCTACCGAGCAGGCTGAGTTTGATCAGATTCAGGCTGGTTTTGGCGAGTCGGAATTAAGCGACCGCGAGAAAGCCGCCATTGCTGGTCTTGAGTCTCAGTTTGGCGATTCCGAATCTGATATAGACGGTCGTCGAGTCGATGCTGCCAGTGAATCAACCGACAGGCGGGAGTCCTCCGCGCCGCAAGATAATGGATTTTATCAGCCGACAGAAGGTAAAAGTCCTGGCAGAAAACAGCCACTAACATTAAAAGTGGCCCTACGAAAGGGTGGACCAATAGGTTTGATAGCAGCCCTCCTTGGAGGTTTTACATTTACTGGCGTGTTCATGACAGGACCTCTTTTGATGCTCTCTCATATAACAGAAAATCTTATCGACAAAAACGATTCTGCAGGAGTAGCCCAAGATGTTCGACTGCCAAGAGTTTTTAATAGAATCCTATCTGGAAAAGATTATAAGAGCCAACTTGGAAAAAAGGGAGGTCGCATATCCAATAAGGGATTGCAACGCCTGTCAAGAAAAGGTATTGTCGCAGTAAATGCCGATGGTAGCGCCTTTGACACTAGCGGTAAAAAGCTGTACCCAGAAAAGCAGCCGACTCATTACTCTATAAAGGAACTAAATGGTGGCAAGCCAATAAAGAGGGAAGATCTAGTAAAAGAACTGCTAAAAAAGGGTAATGAAAAATACGCCAATAAAGCATTTGGCAGAAGAGGCGCATTCAAACTACGCGTAAAAATGTGGCTAGGAAAGCACTTAAAATTCAATTTTCTTGAAAAGCTTGGTCTTAAAAAAGACGGCGGCATTGCCCGACGCGCATTTAATAAACTTAAAAAAAGCGAGCGATTTAAATCATTTAGAGAAAAAATGCCAAAATTCGGCACCCAAAAACCTGTAGAAACTATTAGGAATTTTTCAAATAAACACGCAACTAAGGCTAAAAAGGCTGGCATGATATACACAGTGCTTGTTATGACCTGTATGGCCGCACATATACCTAAAACGATAGCTATAGGAGTAGCTGCCGTACAGGTTGTTCAAATCGCATACCTAGTATGGGATCTTATACTGACGCCACACTCAAAGGCTAAGGCGGACGGTTTTGGAAGCGGCTTTACAGGAGAAGAAGCAGACGCAATTGGCACAGCACTCACAGAGAAAGGTATCACTGAAGGTTCTCAGAACACAAGAGGGTCGGCCCTACAGTCACCGATGCTTCTATTTGCCATGGGAATAATCAGAAATAAACAGACTGTTTCTGACTACGCTCCGGGCTATTCTTTTTTTACCAATAGCGTATTTCAAGGATACAACAAAGTTATGGACGGAGGTCTAGAGGCTACCTGCAACGTAATTACAAGTAGCTATGCTATGTGGGGGACATTAGCTGTTGAGGCGGTCTTAACCGTAGCGACATACGGTGTGGAGGCTCTTATATCATGGGCTGCCAAGGAGGCTGCAGTAACTGCTTTTTCTGTACTGCTTGAAACAGTTATTAAAGAAGTCTTCATACAGCTCCTACAGGAATATGCCCCAAACGATATGCTACCAAAAGCAAGATTCAAAGATCTAGGTGACGCGCTAGGAGTCAGCGCAATGGTATTCTTCTCATCTAGCTCAATGGCGCAAGCAATACCAACATTAAAAACCAGCCAGTTAGCTGAATTTAATAGAATAAAAATAGCCAACGAAGATCTTCAAAAGAGAATGGATTTAGCATCACTCAGCCCATTTGACACCTCCAGTAAATACACGTTCTTAGGTAATATTGTCCACAATATGGGCAATATGATGTTAACAAACGGAACTTACGACAAATCAATTATCTCAACACTATCAAATGTTTTGCGTCTGCCGTCATTCGCCCTATCATTTTCCTCTACTGCTCATGCTAAAACAGGCATGTATTCAGAGGCTTACTGTGGATATGCCAAAGAATTCGGGCAAAATGGAGACGAAACGCCAGCTGTAAACTCCGCAGGGTTACCTTGTACAGGAATTACGCGAGATCAAGCTGGTATGTCATCAGAGGAGGCTGTAGCAATCGCCGAGAAGGAGGGGTGGCTTGATGAGGGTGTAGAGGTAAAAGAGGGGGCCACCTTAAAGGATTTGATGGAGAGTAAGTATATAAAGGAAGATACACCTCTGCGAGATTTTGTTGAATCATGTACTGATGCTTCGTCTGGCGAATATTGGGTCAATCTAGGAGGATGCACAACACCAGACGGTACTACATCAGAATCTTTAGACCAGAGAACGTCAGTTACTGAAAAAAGTAGTTCGGGCGAAGAAACTACAATGACAGCGGCCGACCAAGGCATTGATTCACCAGCCACAGTTAAAACAACAGAAAACAGAAAGATGGCAGCGATACCAGTTTTACTGATGGACTTCATGATTGCTCAGTCTGTAAACGGCGAAGACGATGATAGTAGTAAGGCATCTTCTTCATCCTCGTCAGAAGACCAACCTACAATAGGCGGGTCCCCTTACTTAGAAAAGTCCTCACAATCAGCCACTACCTCAGATTCGCCATGGACTGACTTGGTCGCTACCTTATTACAACCAGAATATATTACCGAAGAAATTACAGAAGGTGGTTTTAAAAATAGCCCAGAACTAACGTCTACGAAAAATCCTATACTGCCTGTAGAACAAACCGCCCTATATAATGCTATATGTACTGGCCACGATTGGACAACGAGGATATTACGAAACTCAGCTTTTATGAATATAGTAAAGGAATATAGTATTTCTTAGGAGATATCACGTTATGCAAAATGGTATATATTTTATTAAAAATAATAACATCGTAATATTATTAGTGTTAATATTCACATCCTTTACGTTATTATACGCTCTATTTAGAGAGCCTTCAGACGATCAATATACTACAGTTTTATCGTCAGAGAAAAAAGTTAACAGAGATAATATAACAGACAGTAAAGAATATACGAGCAACAACCCAAAAGAGGCTGCTGACCTAAGATACCTATCAGAATTATTTAAATCAAACCCCAGCAAGTTTAAGAATATTGTTATAAAAAAGTATACTATAATAAAAGAGTCTAGCGATTACAGAGTTGCCGAGATAACAGTATACAACGACAACACAAAGAAGTCCTATGCCGAGCGTATTTTATTCAAAGGGCCAACAATAATTTCTGGTATCATTACATATCATCAAACCGAGTATTTAAAGGCTACCGGCGTTCCAAGCGATATAATAACTTTATACATGAAGAGAGGTAATAATGTATAAAAAAATTTCGCTAGGATTATGTTTATTTTTAGCAATTAGCATACTATTACAGCCTCTATCACTTGCTGCCAAAATCGACCCAAAAAAATTCCCAGAACTATACGCAGAAAATGAGATTCGATTTTATGAAGAAGAAGGCACCACTTGTTCATCGGTCTCTGCACATGGTATATCTGGAAATAGCAACCAAGAAAAAATCTGGAAATTTTTACGAGATTCCGGATTAAGTCCGGAACAGGCAGCCGGCGTGATGGGTAATATACAAGCCGAATCTGGATTTAGTCCAACTAGGCACGAAGTCGGTCTGGCCTGGGAGGAAGGTGGTTGGGGATTAGCACAATGGACATTTGAGCGAAGAACCACTATAGTAGACAAATTACCAGAAGAACTTAAAAAATACCATAGCCAAGAATACGGCGATTCTCCTGACGAGAACGGCACAATAAGTTCTATTCCAATCGAGGATAATGATAAACTGCTTAGTTTTGAGTTAGACTTTCTTGTCCAAGAAAGTAGTAACCGACCGGTTACCGCTGCTGGCTTTCCAGGTAGCGGGTCAAGCGAATGGGAAAGGTTAAAAGAGCAAACAACTATTGAAAACGCCACAGTCTTCTGGCATAACAACTTTGAGGTTTCTAACGACTCCGCAGAAAGGGTTATGAGCGTCCGCGGCGGATTTGCACAGGAAATATACGACAAGTTCAATGGTTCTTCTGGTTCCTCTAGTTCTTCTGGTTCTTCTGGCTCCTCAGGGTCGTCCTCGTCGTCTACGACATCTTCTCCTTCGAAAATCACTTTCCTAGGCGACTCAATAACTGTCGGTATGAAGTCTGATTTAATGTCAACCTTTTCAGATTCAAACGTGGAGGCGGAAGTCGGTAAGGGTATATCTTGGTTAAACGAAAAGATAGACTCAAAAATAACCATCAACGACACAGTGGTTATTAACATAGGTACTAACGACAATTTCCCGGTCGACCAAGCCAAGACTATGCTCGATAAGCTGAAAGATAAAAAAGTCTACTTAGTGAACAACTTCGGTAAAGGCGGCAGTGTCGACTTTGAATTAGTCAATAAAAACATAAAAGAGGCAGCAAACGGACGCACTAACGTGAAAGTATTAGATTGGAAAGCTGAGGTTGAAAAAAAGGCTAAGGCTGATGGCGTAAGCGACAGAGATTTCTACAAGGATGACGGCTATCACATAAATGAGACAAAAGGTAAAGAGCTTTATATACAATTCCTAAAGAGTTCGTTAAGCGGACTAGCTGGTGATGGCGGAAAATGCGACCCTGCCCCATCAGCAAACGGAGACTTCTCTGAATATGTCTTGAAATATGCTTGGCCAGACTCGACAACTCGCACCGATAAAAAACCAGAGTATGCTGAGGCTATAGAAAAAGCAAAAAGCGAAGGGCGCTATATTGGCGATGAATGCTTCGGCGGCGGCGTTGATTGTGGTGCCTTTGTGACGACTATCCTTAATGATAGCGGATTTGAGCCTAAGTATAACCACAGCGGAAAACTATCCGATGGAGCAGGATACACGGCCATCCAGAGAGCCTGGGCAGAAGCTAACTGGCAAACATTAGGTAACGGGGACTCTATTAATGTAGCTGATTTACAGCCGGGCGACGTCGCTCATAGTCCAGGACATACTTTCGTATACGCAGGAGATATCCCCGGGTTTAACTCAAAGATAGCATCAGCGTCTCAATGTGACTATGCACCTAAGGCAGGTCTGGAGAGTATCACATCCGGAAACGTAACGTGGTTTAGAAAGAAATAGGAGACACTATGGAGATAACAGAAAGTCAAAAAAAGTACATCATACTAGCGCTGTCAATATTATGTGCAGCGATGTTACTTCTTATTGTTAGCACTGTCATCGGACGCGCAGGTAAAACTGCCGTATCGTTTGTGGTTTCTCCAGACGAAACGCAAATTGAATTTAATAATCAAAAAATAACTGGATCAAGGACAGTATACTTAAAACCTGGAGAATACTCTTTCAAAGCGACCAGGGATGGATTCAGAGAAAATACCATTCATACGACCATCAAAGATAAGCCTATACGCATCGTCTTCGCCTTGGCGCCAACAGGCAAGGTATCTAAATCAGAAAAATCAACCAATGCATCAAAAATAGATAAAATCACCACCGAAGCACTGGAAAAAGAACAAACAAAGCTTGCAGAGGCTAATCCTGTCATTAAAAAACTGCCAATTAAAAATTTCATTTATTCTATCGGTTACAGAGCAGATAGCAGCAAAGAAAACGGCATCATCGTAGAGATAGACGCTCCTAAAGGTTATAAAAATGCTGCCATCAACGAGATAAGAAAGGCTGGTTTTGACCCTTCAAAACTTAATATTAATTTTAGGGATTATGCAAATCCGTTCACGGAGTAGATTGATACATGAGTAGAAAACGTATATTATTAATTACCGCTGGCGCATCGCTGTTTATCATCCTACTGGCTGCTTATTTATTCATAAAACCTTCTCGCCAGGTAAGTATCAACTTTGATAGAGATAATCTATCAGCAACGATAAGCAGGCGATCTGGTAAATCAATCGACAAGGTAGCTGACATAAATAATTCGTCGACGTTACGGTTAGCTGACGGTAACTATACTATAAAAACTTTCTCTAAAAATAATGTTATAAAAGAAAATACCACCAACTTTACCGTAAAAGATAAAGACACCATCGTTAATATAAGAACCGAATATAGCCAAGCGTTCATAACATCAGAAGTAAATAAATATAGGAAAAATATTGAGTCAGTACTATTCGCCAAGTATCCAACCTTAAAAACTGGCTATATATTCCGCCAAGAAACACTGTCTGGAAAAAACGCCGAATGGTACGCCGCAGCATACCAAGAAAAAGCACAAGCAAAGAATTCTGGCGATTCTTATATCGTGATTATGAAAAAGAATGGTAATTCTTGGGATATTAAAAATCGACCGCAGATAGTCAACACTATCCATAACACATCAAACATACCCGAGAATGTCTTGGAATACGCCAATAAGCTAACTTATTTCTAAATAACTAGCTCTTCAGCGGCATAATAATATGCGTATAATCAGGGTTTTTAACCTGCTCACGGATGACGCATGGCGACAGTTTGCCGTTGAAAGAAAACACGATATCGTCATCATCAATCACGTTTAAAACTTCGGTTAAATACCGCGAATTCAGCGTAATTTGTCCGTCGGCAGATATTTCTGCGGCTGCCTCTGAAGTATTTTCCCCCAGCTCGGAAGCAATTGAATGAATCGACAATAAAGATTTATCTTTAGCTGCCATTAAGGTAATACCGCCGCCAGACTCGCGAGCAAATAGCGCTGCAATTTTAGTGATTCTGCTAAAATCTGCTTTTTTAATCTTTATTTCAATATCCG
>ERZ772917.2115-NODE-2115-length-10224-cov-7.620513_pt1 | contig 10224 bp, 9 predicted proteins | sample MGYA00511187_ERZ772917 | MGnify/ENA primary metagenome ERZ772917 (study PRJEB29015, sample SAMEA2737925) | human oral metagenome | biome: human oral; feature: human-associated habitat; material: dental | place: China | collected 2012 ... | reverse complement strand
GGCTAACACCCTAACGAGTGCTAGAGCCACGAGTGTTCTAACACATTTAATAAAAGAAAAAATATAATAAAAAAAAGCAATCTGTAAAGGTTGCTTTTTCTTTTGGCAGTCAAATTAGGTTGCGAAAATAAATATAAAAAAATCAATTGCAAATTAATGCAATTGGCTTTTCTATTACTCTTCTTCAATTATTTTAATTTCTTCATCAGTTAAATCATAAAGCTTATAGACCATAGAGTCAATCTCTTTATCAGTAGCTTTTATTTCTGAATCTATAGCTATTGCCTTTGACTTTTCCTCTAAGAAATATTCTTCCCATTCACTTTCTTGTGAAAGAGATAATTTTACTTTTAGTCTTTTTAATTCCTTAATAAAATCTGAAAAATCTAACAAATACCATTCTTGAAGCTTAGTTGACAATTTCTCTAGTTCAAATTTCCTCAATAACATTCTTTGAAATTTTTGAGATAAATCTTGTAATTTTTTATTTAAAGATAACATTTTATCAGCTTTTTCTATAAAAGGTTGTTGCTTTTCTAAAGGAATATTTACAAGGGGTAAATTTCTTACATCATTAACCAAGATTTTTGGAAATAAACCTTTATTAGCTTTTGGAGAAGTTTTATTATGATACCAACCTAAAAGCTTGGAATTTATAATTGTTAAGATATATTTTAATTCTAAGATATCTTTTTCATTAATAACATTTACTAATGATGGAGTATTATAAAATTCTTCTTCAGTATAACAAGCAAATAATTTATCTTTTGTAATTTCTCTTATTAGAATTCTTTTATTAACAAAAAATTTTCTTTCTCTAGGTGCAGCTAGCCATTCACCATAACTTATCCAAAGTTCGTTATTCCAATTTAATAAATATTGTTTAACATCTTCACCCTTAAGTTCTTTTTTATAAGTTTCATCTTTTTTTACATTTGAATGCCAAATACGATTTTTTATTGTGTATTCATCATGTCCCCTATATTTATCATAAGGGATTAAACCTTGTGAAACTTCAAAAAAGTCAGCTAATTTAGGATTGTTTTTAATTTTTGAAATAATTTCTTTTTCCTTTTTATTTTGAAAAAATAAACTAGCAATATTTTCTATATTTTCCATAACTTCATTTTTTAGATAATCTTTAAATGAGTAGAAAGTTTTATCTCTTGTTTTTAAAAATTTAATATCAGAATTTTCTAAAATATTTTTAAAAGAGAATATAATTGTTCTCACTGAAGCATCAACAAATGTATTATCATTAGATAAATCTATAATTTCTTTTACTGTGATTGTATTAAATAAATTTTCTCTATATTTTTTTCCAAAAAGTGTAGACAAGAAAGTATTTGGAAATATATATGATAAATAACCATTATTTTTTAAGATTTTTCTATACAAAGAAATAAAATAAATATATATTTCATAATCAGGAACTAATTTATCAAATTCAAGTAAATATTTTTTGGTTTTATCATCAAAATTAACTCCATAAGGTGGGTTCCCTACAACAATATCAAAGCCTCCATTAGCAAATACTTCTGGAAACTCTTTTTCCCAATCAAAAGCTAAATCTCCAACTATTTCTGGATCATCTATTAATGAGTTCCCACACTTTATATTGTTTTCTAAACTTGCAAGAGTCTTATTTTTATCAGCTGTTTTTAACCAAAGAGAAAGTTTTGTAATTTCTACACTTTCTTTATTTAGATCCACACCAAAAATATTATTTTGTAAAATCTCCTTAGTTCTATCAGAGAATAAATCACTTGTACCTACTAAATCAAAAATTTTATCATCTAAATACTTATTATAATTTAGTAAAAATTCAAAAGCAGTTATTAAGAAAGCTCCTGAACCACAAGCTGGATCAATAACCTTAATATTTCTTACAGCTTCTCTATATTGTTGCCAAAATTCAATATGTTTTCTATAGTTTTTTGTATAATTCTTTTTAGCTATATCAAAAATATAGTCTTTATCATTAAGTTTTGGTAAGTCATCTTCTCCCAATTCTTTTCTTTTATCATCTAACCAATTTTTGATAGAATTTTCTACTATATATTTTGTTATATATTGTGGAGTATAGAAGATACCATCTTTTTTTCTCTTAGATTTCTTTTGATCGAATTCTTCTCCAGAAATAGATTTCTTTAATTCTTCAATATCACTGATGGATTGTTCAAAAATATGTCCTAAAATATTAACATTCAAATCTGAGTCAAAATCATAGTCTGATATTTTCTTTAACTCTTCAAAAACTTTATCATCTATATTTAAACTATTTAGAACATCATCATTTTTAAAAAGTCCACCATTGAAATGAGCAATATTCTCTTTAGGATTTCCTAGATTTATCCAGTTGCAAAATACTTTGAAAATATCAAAAATACTCCCAAAATCTTTACCTTTTTTTAGAATAGTATTAAAGAAATCTTTTTCTAGTAAACCTTTATCTTCACAAAAGCAAATAAATAGGAATCTATCCAAAAGTTTTTGTACCTTTTCAAGTAAAAGATTTTCATTTATTTCATAGTTATTCTCCTTAATATTTTTAAAGATATGAAGTCTAATATTTCTATATTCATTATAGAATTTCTTTTCTATTTCAATTTGATTTTTTTGATATTCTTCAGATAGTTCAAGAGCCTTAGCCTTTTTGTCAGTTGTTCCAACTAAAGCTTCAAAAGATAGTATATAGACAAATTTTTGAAATTCTAAATCATCTTTTAAATTTTCTAAAAAGAAAACTTCATATTCTGTCATATCATTGGATCTATATAGTCTTATTTCCTTATAGTTTGAAACAATAACCCATTGACAATTCTTTCCGTATTTTGGAGCATAGTTAAATGCTTGTTCCACAGGAGTTCTTGTATCTCCACTTCTTTTTTGTCTTTGGTCAAGAGAAATAGTAGGACCTTTTAATTCAATTACAGCTCTTACATCATCTTTTTCATTTATATCAAAAAATCCTATTACTCCATCTGCTTTTTGTCCATCTATTTTTGTCTTGGTTTCTCTTTGAAGATTCCATTCATCTTTTCCACTAGACTTATTTACAGCACCTAAAATTAAAGAAAAAATATTATTTAAAAATTCACCTTGAAATTCTTCTTCTTTAGATTTAGCTAGAATACCTTTTTCTAAACTATTTATCCAATTGTTAAGAACTTCTCTTTTTTCTATATAATCATTTAAATTTATTTCTTCTTGAGCTTTTTGTATCAATAGTTTTTGATTGAATAAGTTATTCATAGTCCCCCCATAATAAAATCTAATCAATAAGTTCAGGGTTAATGAAAGGTATAACTAATTCACAAACTTCATCTTTTTCATTAAGTCCCCATAAACTCATATAGTAACCATCTCCAAGACCTGTTTCAAACATTGCAATCTTATGATTTGTTTTAGGAATTTCCCAATATATGAAATTCCCATGACTTGTTTGTATTTCAGGATATTTTTTATAGCTTTCTTTAAAAAAAATATTGAAATAATCATTATAATAATTTTTATTAGGATTATCTTTTTGCCAATTATACCAAAATTTAGTATATTCTTCTGCAACAGAAGCATCACAAAAACTTGCAAGTCCAGCATCAACACCAAAACCATTTAAAATATGAGAGTCATCTACTGTATACCCTTTTGGCATAGTGAATTCATAACGAATAACCTTATCATTTTTTACTTTTAATTTTGCTCCAATTACTCTTTTATATAGAGTTTTTGAATTACAAATTGCAAGTTCAACTTCATATTTTCCTATTGTTATAGTTCTATTAAGAATTTTTCTGGATTTTTCACTGTGTAGATAACAGAAAGGATCAGCAACAATTATTTCTCCTGTTGGAAAATCAACATCTCCAACAGTAAATAAAGTTATTTTATCAGATTTTGTAAAAAGTTTTTCTATGATGTCTTTTGAGTATTCATTTTTCTTTAAAAACTCTAAGTTTTTTTCAAAAGCTATCATAAAAGGAGATTTTACTTTTTCTCTTATTTGCTCATTAGTTTTTGCATTGATAAAATATTTATCTCCATCTTCTTCTATAAAAATTAAATCAGTCCCTATAGGCATCTCATATACATTCAAAATAGTAGGCTCTATATTTATTAAAGTATTTAAATCTACAACAGCAAGATTCTTAGGATTATTTACATAGTCATCATTATCCTTATTACCAAAAGCTATCCAACCAGTGTCAATATTATTAAGAGGCTCTTCACGAAAGAGCCATCTTAATTTAGTTTCACCATTCAATAGAGATTTTGTTATAATGCAAGAACCAACATTCTCAACATATTTTTTCATTATAGTTTCTCCAATTTATATTTTATTTTTCATCATCAACTTTCTTTATTTGTACAAATCTTTCTTCTGACTTATAGGCAGAAAAACATGAAATTGCAAATCCTACAAGTAATATACCACCATTAATTAACATATCTCTTGTAAAATCAGATCTTATAGCTGGAGTTTGAAAAATAATATCAAGTGCTTCATTTAAAACATCAGTAAAAGTTACCATGTATTCTTCTTTATAGAAGTTATATAGTCTCCAAGTATATTCTAAGAAAGTTCCAATAAATAGTGAAAGGGCTAATAAGATAAAAATAACGACAGCAGAGAAGATTGAGATTTTCTTTGCTAAATGCTTATATAGTCCAAAAGATGCAGCAGTTAAAAATACAGGAATTGCCCATACATAATAACCAGCCATTCCAGCAAGAACATAGGCTATAATTCCAAATAGGGCAACTCCAATAACTCCTAAAATACCTAAAATAAAATTTTCTTTTGTATTAATATTTTCTATTTTCTTTGACTCTAAGTCCCTTTCTAACTTTCTGTATTCAGCTTCAGTTAGATATAAATAGCTAGATCCTACATCATAAATAGATGGAGTAGTCCCATTATCACCATTAAGAAAGCCACCACTTGAGAAAGAATTTCTTTTTAAAAAACCAGTAACACTTTCTATAATTTCATCAAACTTTTCCTTATTTGAAGATGTAAGGAAAGGAATTTTATATGTAATAGTTACAGTAGAATTCTTTCCTGTGATACTTTCCTTTTTATATACTCCTTCTCCTCTTAATAGCTGAACTAAGGATTTATGTTCTTCTTCTTTATGAGCCCCTATTGTGATAGAGCACTCCTTTGCATCAAAATTTACTGTACACCAATAACCATTTATTTTTCCAGCATACCATACAGTAGAGTATTTATTTTTTAATTGTTTTAATTGATAATCTGTCTTTAAAAAATTAAAATTTGCCATAATAACTTTCCTCCCACAAGAACAGTTTGAATATTATTTTCTTATAAAGGCTTTAGCTTCATCTAAAATGTTAAGTAATTCATCTTCAGATAATTTTTTTTGTGAGCCAATTGAAACTATAGCACTTAACTCAGTTTTTGTGTTATCAAAGTAATGTATATTATAAGCAAAACTATTATCTTGTTCTAAACCAATTATTATAGTCTTATCATCTTTATATATAATCTCACAATTTTTTTCAATATAGAAATTTTCTAAAATATCAATTCTATTAGGATTATTAAAATCTAGACTGTTCATTTTTTCAAAGATAAAAATTCTGTATACTTCTCTTTCTTGATCTCTATCTTGGAATTCAATATGCTCATCATCTTCCTCATTTATATCAAATTCAGAAACAATTCTATCTATATCTAGATATTCTCCCTTATCTCCATGGTCAACAGAATCGCTAGTAGCTTCTGTTTTATCTAAACTTTTAATTTTATCAGCAAGTCCTCCTTCCTCTTTACCACAAGCAACAAAAGTTAATGCCAAAACTACTAAAAAAAACATTGTAATTTTTTTCATAATTAATACTCTCCTTTAAAAATATTTATTGTTTAAAATTTAATACCATTATTTAATAAAGGCTTTAGCTTCTTTTAAGATTTCAAGCAAATCATTTTTTGAAAGTTCATCTACAGAGCCAACAGCTACCATGATTCCTAAGGTAGTTTTGCTACCATCAAAGTTATGTATATTGTAACCAAAACCAGTTTCAGGATCAAAGATACCAACTATTATAGTATTTTCATCTTTGTATATGATGTTAGACCCACGTTCAGTATAGGCTTCTTCTAAAGAATCAATCTTTTTAGGATTTTTAAAATCTACACTGAGCATCTTCTCATAGATAAAAATTCTGTATACATCTCTATTTTCATCTTTGTCTTCAAACTCAAAATATTCTTTGTTTTCATCTACTATATTAAATTCTGAACTAATTTTCTCTTTATCAAAAAACTCTCCTATATCTTTATCTTTACCACAAGCAACAAAAATTAATGTCAAAATAGCTAACAAGAATACCAAAATTTTTTTCATAATTAACCCCCTTTTAAAATTATACTATTAGAAAGTATAACATATTTTTTACAATAGATTCAATATTTTTATTAAAATTAATAACATTTCTTTACAGTCAATCTCAGTTTTTATTGATTGAAAATAGCTAGAAAATATACTATAATTAGCTAACAACTATTAAAAGAGAATTATATTATTTCTACAACAGAAATAATATTTAGTTTGAAGGGAGAAAAAATGCCAATTCGTGTAGCAAATGATATACCGGCTAAAAATCAATTAACAGAAGAAGGGATTATTTTTATAGAGGAAACTCGTGCTAATATGCAAGATATCCGTCCATTAAATATTTTAATATTAAATCTAATGCCTAAAAAAGAAGAAACTGAAACTCAATTACTTCGTCTTATAGGAAATTCACCTTTACAAATAAATGTTGAATTTCTTATGGTGAAAGATCATGAATCTAAAAATACAAATTTAAGCCATATAGAAAAATTCTATCAATTTTTTGATGATGTCAAAGATAATTATTATGATGCTTTAATAGTTACAGGTGCTCCTGTTGAGCAGATGGAATATGAAGAAGTAGACTATTGGAAGGAATTACAAAAAATATTTGAATGGAGTAAAACTCATGTTTTCTCATGTTTACATATATGTTGGGCAGCACAAGCTCGTCTATATAATGACTATAAGATTGCTAAAACAATACAAGCAGCAAAAGTTTTTGGAGTGTTTGAACATGAAATAGTTGAGTCAGGAAATCCTTTAATTCGTGGATTTAGTGATGTATTCTTAGCACCTCATTCAAGACATACTCATATAGATGAAAGTAAACTTGCTTCTATAAAAGAACTTGAAATTTTAGCAAAGTCAGAAGTAGGTTCTTTACTTATCAGTACTGAAGATATAAGAAAGATTTTTATCACAGGACATTTAGAATATGATAGAGAAACTTTACTAGGAGAATATAAAAGAGATAAGGATAAGGGACTAGAAATACAAGTACCTGTAAATTATTTTCCAAATGATGACGATACTAGAACACCTTTACAAACTTGGAAAACAACAGCACATTTATTCTATCATAATTGGTTAAATGCTGTTTATCAACTAACTCCTTATGATTTAAAAGAACTTGATAAATAACTCTTAATCTATAAAAAAGGAGATATTCTATGAAAAGAATTCTTATTATCTTTATTTTAATATTATCTATATTTTCTATTACTAATGCCTATTCAGAAGAAATGCATAAAGAATACTATGACAGTGGAAAAATCTTAAAAGAAAGTCATTTTTCTAATGATAAAAAAAATGGTAAAGAAAAAACATATTATGAAAATGGTCAGATTTCAAGTATTAAAAACTATAAAAATGGTGTAGTTGATGGAGAATACATAGAATATTATTTAGATGGCAAGTTAAAACTTAAAGGCTCATATAAAAATGGACTAAGAGAGGGTGAATTTAAAACATATTTAATAAATTCTAAAAGTGCTGGTTCAATGTTTTATAAAAATGGAAAAGAAATAAAATCAACTCTTACACCATATATGAAAGAAGATGTATTTTTTAATTACCCTGACAAAACAGAAGCTCAAATGGATATTAGAGATAAGAAAGATGGCTACTATCATATGTATTATCTTAATGGTAGAGTTATGAGGCTTGTTCCATGTAATGAACAAGGCTTATATGATGGTACATTTATACAATATTATGAGAGTGGACAATTAGCACAAAAAGGTTATTTCAAAAATGGTTTAGAAGAAGGGAAATTTATTTGGTACTATGAAGATGGAAATATAAAAGAAAAAGCTTTCTATAAAAATGGTGTAAAACAATAACTTTTTTTGGGGGAACAAGGAGTGATTTTTATGAGAAAAATTTTTATTATTCTATTTTTGATGTTATCTATTTTTACAGTAATAAATGCTCATCCATTTAAGACTGAAAAAGAACTTCAGGATTTTTATGCTAAGATTGATAAAGAAGTTGATAAAGAATTAAAAAAAGATTATTTAAAACTTTTTGAACAAAGAAAAGCTAATTTAAAAGAAAAAGCAAGTAATAATGATACCAAAAAAATGTTAGAAGATAATGAGTACCTTTTTGTTTTTAAAAATGGAAAACTAGAAAAAGTTTTTAAAAAGGACATCCTTGATGGAAAATTTATAATTTTAAGTTATATATATGAAAATGGTAAAAAAGAGAAAATAGTATGTTTAAATAAAGAGAATTCTCATTATTATGGTACTGTTAAAGGTTTTGGAGAAGATGGAATTCCTTTATATAGTGGACAGTTCTATGCTGGAAAAATGGAAGGAATATATAAAGAATACTATGAAAGTGGTAAGATTTTTAAAGAGATTAACTTTATTAATGATAAAGAAAATGGACAAGGAAAAATTTATTATGAAGATGGAAAGATTTTAAGGATTGTAAACTTAAAAAATGGAAAGGAGAATGGTGATGTAATTGACTATTATCCTAATGGTAGAATAAAAAATAAAGCACATTTTATTGATGGAGAATTAAATGGAGAAGTTATTAGTTATTCTGAAAATGGAAATATTATAGAAAAAGTTTTTATGAAAGGTAAATTGCTTAATGGCGATGCTTTTGTATATTATCCTAGTGGTAAACTTAGAGAAAAAGATTTTTTTAAGAATGGAAAAAGAGAGGGAGAAGCCATAATCTATTATGAAAATGGAAATGTAAAACAAAAATCTCTTTTTAAAAATGATAAAAGAGAAGGAGATTTATTTATCTATTATCCTAGTGGTAAACTTCGTCAAACAGAAAAATTTATCAATGGAAAGGCTGAAGGAGAAGTTATTGAATACTATGAAAGTGGTGTTATAAAAGAAAAAGCTTACTTCGTAAATGGTAAACAAGAAAAAGAACATTTTTTCTATGATGAAAAAGGAAATTTAACTAAAACTGAAATTTATAAGAATGGTGTTAAACAATAAAAAATTAAGGGAGTGCTACAAAAGTAACATTCCCTTTTTAATTTTTAACTTATTTTTTCCCTTTTAACTTAGTGAAGAAATATACTAAATATGCTCCCACACCTATAAAAGTGCAACCTGCCATAGAGTATTCAGAATTTAGAAATCCAAATTTTATAGCAATAAAAGCAAACAAATTTATTCCAACAACTAAGCAAATTATTATCAATATTTCTTTAAAAAAAGCCTTTATTTTTTCATTCATAACTAAGCTCCAAAATTATTGAGGTTTCACAACAATATTAACTATTCTATTAGGTATTACAATAACTTTCACAACATTCATACCTTCTAAATGTTTAGCTACATTTGGTAATTCCAAAGCAGTCTTTTCAACTAAGGCTTGTTCACTATCTTTTGCAATTTCAAAACTTCCTCTAACTTTTCCATTTACTTGAACAGCAATAGTAGTTTCATCAGATGATAACATTTTTTCATCATATTCAGGCCATTTTTCATTGAATAAATATCCTTTTTCTCCTAATTCTTCCCATATTTCATCACAGAAATGTGGAACAAATGGAGACAACATAACTATTATTTTCTTCAATGTATAACCTAAAATCTTAGCAGCTTGTTCTGAATTCATTGAAGAAGACACATAAGTTTGAACTTCATTAATAAGTTCCATATTAGCTGCTATTGCAGTATTGAAATGGTAGTTATTTTCAATAGCATCTGTAACTTTTTTAATAGTTTGATTTAATTTAATTAACAATGTTTTATCTTCTTTTGAAAGTTTATTGTAATCAATTTCATCATTTGCATTTTTTACAAGTTCTGAATTTTCAAAAACTAATCTCCAAACTCTTGTTAAAAATCTATATGCTCCTGCAAGTCCATTTTCATTC
>ERZ772917.2113-NODE-2113-length-10228-cov-78.824437_pt1 | contig 10228 bp, 10 predicted proteins | sample MGYA00511187_ERZ772917 | MGnify/ENA primary metagenome ERZ772917 (study PRJEB29015, sample SAMEA2737925) | human oral metagenome | biome: human oral; feature: human-associated habitat; material: dental | place: China | collected 2012 ... | reverse complement strand
AAGCGTGCGCCATAGGCCACTAGGCGAATCCTCCGTGCACATCGTGCCGAACAATCATAAGCAATAAACACCCCGAAGCGCCAATCCAAGCCAATGGAGCGGGTCACAGCGCACGCGACGGATGCCGATCCGATCCACCGCCCAACCTCGACACACTCACACGCACACGACGCAGCCCACGCGCACGCCCGGACCCGCGCGAGACGATCCGCTGGCCAGGGGCCCGTGCCGATCACGCCCGTACTGTGCCGATCACGCCCGGGCCACGCCTACAGCACCCACACCGCGCCAACCACGAGCACGAAAACCCCGTCGTAGACGAGCGCGGCAACGGCGTCGTGGGTGCCGACGTTGTCGGGAAGCGACCGCGAGGACACGAGGGCGATGACCGCCAGGACCGCGCTGATCACGACCGGGATGAGCAGGAAGGAGAAGACGCTGAACCACAGGGCGGCGCGCGCCGTGGCGTTGGTGATAGGCCGGGGGGAGGTGTAGCCGCCGTCGGCGAACACGGCGTGCGCCTCTACGTATTCGGTTCCCGGAAAGTGCGGGGCGACGAATTCCCCGACGGTCGGCGCGCCGGGCGCGTAGCCGAAGCGGTCGTCGGCGACGCTCGCGTGGTACGACGAGTTTGGCGAGAAACCAGGGTAGGGAGCGCCTTGGCCGACCTGCGGGGCACTCACCGACGAGGCCCGGGTAGGCCTCCCCGAGGGAACTCCGCCGGGTGCGGGGCCTGAGGAGGGTGGCTGTACGCTCATGGGTCAACTATCCCATACCGGCAGGGGCGTGCACCACACTTTCCCTGCGGATGCGGTTTTCCGGTATCAAAATGCGCGGGCGGGGGCCGGTAAGCGCTAACCTGTTGTTCCGACCGGTACGGCCATCCCGCCCATCAACTGATCGGATTTGTACGCTCATGAGCGAAACGAAGACCCCGCTGTTCCGTTGGAAGCTTCACGGAAACGGCACATCCATTAATCCCGGCGACGTCGTCCTGCCCGGCGAGCGGCTCTCCTGGCCTCGCACCGTTGGCATTGGCGCCCAACACGTGGTCGCAATGTTCGGCGCCACATTCCTTGTTCCGTTGTTGACGGGTTTCCCCCCGTCGACAACGCTTTTCTTCACCGCGATCGGAACGCTCCTGTTCTTCCTGATTACCGCGGGACGCCTGCCCTCGTACCTGGGCTCCTCCTTCGCGCTCATCGCGCCGATCATGTCGGTGTCGCAGACGCTGGGAGCCCCCTATGCGCTCGGTGGCATCATTGCGACGGGCGCGACGCTGGCGTTCGTCGGCCTGATCGTGCACTTCGCCGGCGTGCGTTGGATTGACGCGGCGATGCCTCCTGTCGTGACGGGCGCGATCGTGGCGCTGATCGGCTTGAACCTGGCGCCGGCCGCGTGGAACTGGGTCAAGGAGGGGCCGATCACGGCCCTCGTGACGATCGTGTCGATCTGCCTGGTGACGGTACTCTTCAAGGGCATCCTCGGCCGCCTCTCCATCCTCATCGGCGTGCTCATCGGCTACGTGGCCGCGATCACTCAGGGCGAGGTCGATTTCTCCTCCGTCGAGAAGGCCGCCTGGTTTGGCCTGCCCGAGTTCCACACCCCGCAGTTTGCCCCCTCGACCCTGGGCCTGTTCCTGCCGGTCGTGTTCATCCTGATCGCCGAGAACGTCGGCCACGTGAAGTCCGTGTCCGCCATGACGGGCGAGAGCCTGGACGACATGACTGGCCGCGCCCTCGTTGCGGACGGCCTGTCGACGATGCTGGCCGGTAGCGGCGGCGGCTCGGGCACGACGACCTACGCGGAGAACATTGGCGTGATGGCGGCGACCCGCGTCTACTCGACGGCGGCCTACGTGGTGGCCGCGTTCTTCGCCCTGGTCCTGTCGATGCTGCCGAAGTTCGGCGCCCTCATCGCGACGATTCCCGCGGGCGTCCTGGGAGGCGCGGGCACGGTGCTGTACGGCATGATCGGCATGCTGGGCGTGCGCATTTGGGTCCAGAACCGGGTGGACTTCTCCAACCCGGTGAACCTGAACACCGCGGCCGTCGCACTGATCGTCGCGATCGCGAACTTCACGTGGAACGTCGGCGAGATATCGTTCGAGGGAATCGCGCTGGGCACCGCCGCTGCACTGGCGATCTACCACGGCATGAGCCTGATTTCGAAGCTGCGCGGCACGAACCTGGAGGCGGCGACGCCCGCGTCGGCGCCGTCGGGTTCGGAGCTGGAGGGGGAGGCCTATTCCAAGCGCCACCGCTCCCCCGCCGAGCAGCGGGGCTGAGCGCCCGCCCTTCATCGACGAGGCCGGGGTCCGGCCGCCCTCTCGCCGCGCGGTGGGAGCGTGGCTGGGCCCCGGCCTTGTTCGTGCGCGGCTGGGTTCAGAGGAGGGCTGCGGCGGTGAGGGCCGCCACCGCGACGAGGGTCAGTCCGATGGTCGGGGAGGCGAGGTAGTAGGCGACCACTCCTGCGGTGCCCTCTACCGCGAGGAAGAGGTTGTAGAAGCCCTGGTTGAAGGCCATTTCCCGGGTGGCCTCGGCGCTTAGGCGGTCAATTCCAAAGACTGACAGCGCCCGCGTGGTCCAGGCGAAGGACTCGATGTAGAAGATAAACACGTGGAGGGCGGCCGCCGCGCAGGCCGCGATCATCTCGAAAAGCAGCATGGTGCCACCTTTCGACGGTGCGTGACTAGTTGGCACTTAACCTACGCCCATCCGGGGCGGCTTTGCTCGGAGGTAACGGCCACGCGGGCGGGGTCCGAGCGGGTTTTCCCCGGGCGAAGCCGGCAGGGGAGCCATTTCCTCGCGGGGGGCGATCCCATCGAACCGCGGAGAGTGGACGGCTCGCCGAGCTCCCCCTCGCGCCGCCGTCAGTTACCTCCGCTCCTCGTCGCGCAGTTCGTCGAGCATCCCGGCGGTGATGATGCCCGAGGGCAGCGCGACGATGGCGATGCCCATGAGCGATGACACCATGGCTATCGAACGGCCCACGTCGGAGGAGGGGTATAGGTCCCCGTAGCCGACGGTCGTCAGCGAGACGACCGCCCAGTACACGGCGTCGAAGAAGGTGTTGAACGTTTCGGGCTCGACGTTGAAGATGATGATCGCGCTGACCAGGATGTACGCGATGGCGAGGCAGAGCACGGCGAGCAGCGAGGTGCGCTGCTTCGCGAACACGGAGGCGATCGCGGAGGCGCTCTTCGAGTAGCGGATGAGCTTGAACGCCCGCAGCGCCCGGAAGAGGCGGAGCACTCGCAGCGTGCGGAAGGCGTCGTTGAGGGCGACGAACACGGGGAGTATGGACAGCAGGTCGATGATGGCCATCGGCGTGAAGGGGTATATGACGAAGGACAGCGCGCCCTTGCCGATCTTGAGGTCCGCCGTCACCCACCGGGCGAGGTAGTCGGCGATGAACACGACGACGCAGGCACACTCGATCGCCTCGAGCACGGGGCTGGCCCCCTTGAAGCACAGGGGAAGGAGGCTGGCGATGATGAGCACGGTCATGATGCGGCCGTAGCGCATCGCTAGCCCGCCGTCTCCGTTCAACAGGTTGAAGAGTCGATCCCGCATCTATCCACCCCTTCGTCGATATTGCGCACTGTACCACCGCCCCGTCTGCGCGGGTCCGCGCGACAGGCGCTCGGCGCTCGTAGGGCGATCACGCAACGGCAGGGAAGCCGGACAATCGCCTGCGCTTGCCACAGAAACTATTGACACGTAAACTGACTCGCGTGTCAACGACCCCCTCGTCCCTCTTCGCCGCCCTCGTAGGCGCCGAACTGCGCGCCTGGAACTCACTCGAGGCGGCCCTGGCCGACGCGGGCAACCCCCTGTCGCTCGGCCGCTTCCTGGTCCTGCGCACGGTTCGCGACACCGACTATTGCCGCATCCAGGAGGTGGCGTCCAGCCAGGGGATCACGCTGGGGGCAGCCTCGCGCCTCGTCGACCGCCTCAGCCGCGACGGCCTGCTGCACCGCACCCCGTGCGAGCACGACCGCCGCGCGACGATCCTGACGGTCACGAGGCTCGGCTTGAGCAGCCTCGACACCGCCGAGACGATCGTCGACGCCGAGCAGGAACGCCTCTTCACCCCCCTGAGCCACGAGCAGCGCGACCACTTCGCGCGGGCCCTGGCACTGGTCGCCGAGGCCGGGGACGCCTCACGCACGGGAGACACCGCTCCCGCCAAGGGGCGAGCATGATCCACTTCGACCACGTCTCCAAGACCTACCCGGGCGGCACGAGGGCCGTCGAGGACTTCTCCCTGACTGTCGAGCGCAGCTCGACGACCGTATTCCTGGGCACGTCGGGCTGCGGGAAGACAACGCTCATGCGGATGGTCAACGCGATGGTCACCCCGACCTCGGGCGCGGTTCTCGTGCGGGGACGCGACGTGGCGGGCGAGGACCCGGTGCGCCTGCGCCGCTCGATCGGCTACGTCCTCCAGGAGGGCGGCCTCTTCCCGCACCGCACGATCGTGGACAACGTCGCGACGGTCCCTCGCCTGGAGGGGGCGAGCCAACGCCAGGCCCGCGAGCGCGCGCTCGAGCTCCTCGAGCTCGTGGGACTCGGGACGGGCGCGGCGGGCCGCTACCCCTGCGAGCTGTCCGGCGGGCAGCGCCAGCGCGTGGGCGTCGCGCGCGCCCTGGCCAACCGCGCCGACATCCTCCTCATGGACGAGCCCTTCGGGGCGCTGGACCCGCTGGTGCGACAGGACCTACAGCGCGAGCTGAAGGAGATTCAGCGCGCGCTGGGCACGACGATCCTCTTCGTGACCCACGACGTGGACGAGGCGTTCACGCTGGGCGACCAGGTCGCCGTCCTGTCCACGGGCGGGCGCATCGAGCAGGCGGGAAGCCCCTCCGAGCTGCTGACCTCGCCCGCGTCCGCTTTTGTCGCTGACTTCGTGGGCGCGTCGCGCGCGGCCCGCCCGGTTCGCGTCGTCGGCACGGACGGCCTCGTGGTTGACGAGGCGGGAACCCCGGTCGGCACGCTCGCGCCCGGCGGTCGCGCGGCGCAGGCAGCCCCGGGTTCATCGCCCGAGCCCGAGGAGCGGGCGTGACCTGGCTGTCCTCGAGCTGGTGGCTGATCGCTGAGCTGACGCTCGCGCACCTGCGCATCGCGCTGCCCGCAATCCTCCTGTCGGTGGCACTGTCGGTTCCGGTGGCCCGGTGGGCGGCTCGCTCGCGCCGGGGAGGCTGGGCCCTATCCGCGCTGTCGACGCTGTACGCGGTCCCGTCCCTGTCGCTGCTGGTCGTCATCCCGGTGATCGTCGGGGTGGCCCTGCGCTCGCCCGCCAACATGATCATCGTCTTGACCCTGTACGGGGTCGCGGTCCTGGTGCGCCAGGCGGCGGAGGGCTTCCGGGCGATTCCGCGCGCGACGCTGCGGGCGGCCAGCGCGTGCGGCTACTCGCCCGCCCGCCGCTTCCTCGAGGTGGAGCTCCCCCTGGCGACCCCCGTGATCGTCGCGGGCGCGCGCGTCGTGGCCACCTCGACGGTGTCGCTCGTGACGGTCGGCGCGTTCATCGGTCTTCGCTCGCTGGGGACGCTGTTCACGGACGGTTTTCAGCGCGGCATCGTCGCCGAGGTCGTGGCCGGGCTGGTCGCGACCGTGCTCCTCGCGCTCGCGCTCGACGCGCTCGTGGCGGCAATCGGGTGGGCGCTCACCCCGTGGGCGCGACGGGGGTGCGCGTGAACATCCTCCTGACGGCGCTCGCGTGGCTGGCCGCCCCGGCGAACTGGCAGGGCGATTCGGGGATCCTGGTGCGCTGCGCGCAACACCTGGGACTCACCGTCCTGATCGTCGCTCTCGCGGCGCTGATCGCACTGCCGCTGGGCACGTGGATCGGTCACACGGGCAGGGGCCGATGGCTCGTGAGCGCGACCGGCGCCGCCCGCGCGGTCCCCACCCTGGGAGTCCTGACCCTGGCCGGCCTGTGGCTGGGCATCGGCCTAGCCGCCCCCACGCTGGCGCTCCTCGTTCTGGCGGTTCCACCGCTCCTGTCGGCGACCTACTCGGGCATCGCGTCGACGCCGCGCGCGACCGTGGATGCGGCCCGCGCGATCGGGTTGACCGAGCCCCAGATCCTTCTCCGCGTCGAAGCGCCCCACGCGGCCGGCCTCGTCGCGGCCGGCGCGAGGTCGGCGGCCCTGCAGGTCATCGCAACTGCGACGCTCGCGGCCTACACGGCGGACTACGGCCTGGGGAGATTCCTCTACACGGGACTCAAGACCCGCGACTACGCGCAGATGATCGGAGGCGCGATCGTCGTCGTCGCGCTCGCGCTCGCGGTCGATGCCACCCTGGCCCTCCTCGCCCGACGCCTGCGCGCCCGCACGCGTTCCGTCCCCTCCGACACCCCATGAAGGGATCGCTATGACACGCAGGATGTTGGCCGCGCTGACCGCGGCGCTGGCCTCGCTCGCCCTCGCGGCGTGCGGGACGGTCGAGTCGCTTGAGGGCCGCTCGAACATGGACCCCTCGACGCTCGTGGTGGGTTCTCAGGACTACTACTCGAACGAGATCCTGGCGGAGGTCTACGCCCAGGCGCTGGAGGGCGCCGGGGTGCGCGTCGAACGCCAGCTGCGGATCGGCCAGCGAGAGGTCTACATGCCGGAGATCAGCGCGGGAGCGATCGACCTGTTCCCGGAGTACTCGGGCAACCTGCTGCAGTACCTCGACTCCCGCGCGAGCGCCCGCACCGGCCACGAGGTCTACGAGGCCCTGGGGGCCGCGCTGCCGATGGGGCTGCGCGCGCTCGATGCGGCCCCGGCTACCGACCAGGACTCCTACGTGGTTACCTCCGCCTTCGCCGAGGCCCATTCGCTGAGGTCGATAGGGGACCTCGCCGGGGTGGGCGCGTTGACCCTGGGCGGAAACTCGGAGCTTCAGACGCGCCCTTACGGACCGTCGGGCCTGGCTCAGACCTACGGCGTGAGCGTCGACTTCACGCCGATCGAGGACTCAGGCGGGCCCCTGACGATCAAGGCGCTTAAGGACGGCGACATCCAGCTCGCGAACATCTATTCCTCCGACCCCGCGCTGGCGGACGGGTCGCTGACGGTGTTGGAGGACCCCGAGGGCCTGTTCCTGACCTCGCAGGTGGTGCCCCTTGCGTCGTCGCGCGTGGGCGAGGAAGCGGCGGCCGTCGTTAACCGGGTGAGCGCGGCCCTGACCTCGGCGGACCTGGTCGAGATGAACCGCGCCTCCACCGCGGGCGAGCGCTCGGCCTCACAGATCGCTCGGCAGTGGCTGGCCTCCAAGGGTTTGGTTCCCTGACGCTCCTCGCCCGTCGCGAGGCCGGGGCCGAGGACGCGCGCTCTCGTTCCCCATCCCGCGATCGCGACGTGAGTACCTGGCCACAACCCCAGGGCTTTTATGTGAGTCACATCATCATTTGACCCTCTTTTTACGTTTGTAACCAAAATGTAATGCGCACATGATGGACAGCCCCCATGAGTCCCACGCGAGACGGGCTACCCTCGGACCATGACCTCGGGCATAGCCCTACGGTCCCGTCCATCAACCAGGAGGAAGCACCCATGAACCTGAAGAAGGCATGGCTCATCATCCCCGCGGCCGCCGCGCTCGCGCTGAGCGCCTGCGGTGGCAGCGCCAACTCTAACGCCGTCGTCCTCAATGGCTCCGAGCCGCAGAACCCCCTGCTGCCCGGCCAGACCTCCGAAACCGGCGGCGGCAAGATCCTCTCCGCGATCTTCAGCCAGCTCGTCCGCTACGACGTTGACGGCACCCCCATCCTTGACGTCGCCGAGTCGATCGAACCCAACGAGGACAACACCGTCTGGACGGTGAAGATCCACGAGGACCGCAAGTTCTCCGACGGCACCCCCGTTAAGGCGGAGAACTTCACCCGCGCCTGGCAGCTCGTCACCTCCGAGAACCAGCAGCAGGCTTCCTTCTTCGATTCCTTCGAAGGTACCGACGATGAAGGTGTCGGTGACCTGACCGGCGTGCAGATCATCGACGACTACACCTTCACGATCGCGCTGAAGCAGCCCAGCTACGACCTCGTCAACCGCCTCGGCTACACCGCTTACGCGCCGCTGCCCAACTCCACGCTGGATAACCCTGAAGAGGGTGGCCAGATGCCCATCGGCAACGGCCCCTACAAGCTCGCCTCCAAGGACGCCTGGGACCACAACGTCAAGATCACCCTGGTTCCCAACGAGAACTACGTCGGCGAGGAGAAGGCCCAGAACGACGGCGTTCTCATCAAGTTCTACCAGTCGATGGACGCCGCCTACAACGACCTTAAGGCCGGCAACCTTGACGTCATGGACGCCATGCCCTCCTCCGCCGTCGGCTCCTACCAGCAGACCTTCGCGGGCCGCTCCGTCAACCAGCCCTACGCCGGCATCATGACGCTGACGATCCCCCAGTACCTGGATCACTTCAGCGGTGATGAGGGCCAGCTGCGCCGCCAGGCCATCTCCATGGCCATCAACCGCGACGAGATCACCCAGCAGATCTACTCCGGCACCCGCACCCCCGCCAAGGACTTCACCGCCCCCACCCTTGAGGGCTACTCCGACAACCTGGCCGGCGCCGACGTCCTGACCTACAACGACTCCAAGGCCAAGGAACTGTGGGCGCAGGCCGACGCCATCTCCCCGTGGGAGGGCACCTTCGAGATCGCCTACAACTCCGATGGCGGCCACAAGGAGTGGGTCGAGGCAGCCGCGAACTCCATCAAGAACACGCTGGGCATCAGCGCTGAGGGCAAGCCCGTCGTTGACTTCAAGACCCTTCTCCAGTCGGAGGACGACAAGACGATCGGCGCCGCCTTCCGCTCCGGTTGGCAGGCCGACTACCCGTCGATCTACAACTTCCTGCAGCCTCTGTACGTGACCGGCGCCGCCTCCAACAAGGGCTTCTACTCCTCCCCGGAGTTCGACGGCCTGATCAACCAGGCCGCCGGCGCGGCCACGCCGGACGAGGGCATCGCGATCATGCAGCAGGCCCAGGAGCTGCTGCTCAAGGATCTGCCCGTCATCCCGCTGTGGTACTACAACGCCAACGGCGCTTGGAGCGAGAAGGTCGACAACGTGAACTTCGACTGGCGCGGCCAGCCGATGATCTCCAGGATCACGAAGAACGCCAAGAAGTGAGCTCCTGAGAGCTGACCTCGCGTGAGGGGGTGGGTAGCGCCAGCTACCCACCCCCTGACCGCACCCGGCCGCGGGGACGGTGACGAGGCGCCAACTCCAGCCGCCCTTTGCACCTCACGCCCGCAATATGGGCCACACTTTATCCGCCGAATCGCGGGCAAATGCCTGATCCTCCGACCACATAACGCCCCCCAATCCTCATTTGCCCATTCTTTACCCTATGATGGGACGCATAGGTTGCCCCGCCCCCAGCGGGGTGCACGATCGGGAGCGGCACCGCGCCCTTCCCTCAACATGAATCTAAAGGATTGCCCATGCTCCGCTACATCGGACGGCGACTCCTCCAGACCATCCCGGTCTTCTTCGGAGCCACCTTTCTGATCTTCGCGATGGTTTACCTGATGCCAGGTGACCCCGTCGCCGCACTCGGCGGCGACCGCGGCCTCACCGAGGCAGCCGCCGCGAAGATCCGCGCCGAGTACCACCTCGACCAGCCCTTCTGGATGCAGTATCTGCTCTACCTCAAGGGCGTCTTGACCCTTGACTTCGGCAAGTCCTTCAACCAGCAGCCGGTTATCGACGTGATGGCGCGAGCGTTCCCCACCACGATAGCCCTCGCCGTGTACGCCCTCGCCATCGAGTCGATCTTCGGCATCACGCTGGGCACCATCGCGGGCGTGCGCCGCGGCGGCTGGTTCGATTCAACGATCCTCGTTTTCTCGCTCCTGCTGATCTCGGTGCCGACCTTCGTCCTCGGCTTCGTCCTTCAGTTCCTCCTCGGCATCAAACTCGGGGTCCTACCGGTCACAGCGAGCGTCTCAGTGGACTTCGCGTCACTGACCATGCCAGCCATGGTTCTCGGCGGCGTCTCCCTGGCCTACGTCATTCGACTGACCCGCCAGTCCGTCTCCGAGAACGTCTCCGCGGACTACGTGCGCACCGCCCGCGCCAAGGGCCTGACCAGCCGCGCCGTCATGTCGCGCCACATCCTTCGTAACTCCCTCATCCCCGTCGCCACGTTCCTCGGCGGCGACCTGGGCGCCCTCATGGGCGGCGCCATCATCACCGAGGGCATCTTCAACATCAACGGCG
>ERZ772917.2112-NODE-2112-length-10231-cov-4.797366_pt1 | contig 10231 bp, 6 predicted proteins | sample MGYA00511187_ERZ772917 | MGnify/ENA primary metagenome ERZ772917 (study PRJEB29015, sample SAMEA2737925) | human oral metagenome | biome: human oral; feature: human-associated habitat; material: dental | place: China | collected 2012 ... | reverse complement strand
CGCAACTTCGGCCACCAACCCGCCGTTTCCGCCGGCATCCACCAGTGCACCGCCCACCGCGCCATCATCATGGACGCCGACCTCCAAGATCCCCCCGAGCTCATCCCCGACATCCTCGACCTCTGTCTCCGCGAACACGCCAACAGCGTCTACTGTGTCCGTCGCTCGCGCGAAAAAGAGACCCTCTTCAAACGCCTTTCCGCCCGCCTCTTCTACCGCACCATGAACCGCATGAGCGAAGTCCACTTCCCCCTCGACACCGGCGACTTCCGCCTCATCGACCGCAAAATCATGGATCAATACAACCGACTCAACGAACACGGCAAATACATCCGCGGACTCGTCAGCTGGATCGGCTTCAAGCAAATCCCCTTCTACTACGAACGCAAAGCACGCGTCGCCGGCGAAACCAAATACCCCCTCAGCAAAATGCTCCGTTTTGCCTCCAATGCACTCCTCTACTTCTCCAAAAAGCCCCTTCGTCTCGCCTCAAGCCTCGGCTTCCTCGCCGTCATCATCGGCATCCTCCTCGCCCTCTGGACCCTCCTCGGCAAAATTCTCGGCTTCAGCCACGCCGAAACCGGATGGAGTTCCATCATGACTGCTATCATCTTTTTCGGCGGCGTCCAGCTCCTCACCATCGGCGTACTCGGACAATACATCGGCGTCCTCTTCGACGAAATCAAGAACCGCCCCGAGTACATCATCGACGAACGCCGCAACTGCACCGCCCCCGAGTCCTCCGCAGAAACCCACTAAATCCGTTAATAACCTACGGAATCACCCCTTGTGGCACACAAAAAAGCCTAACAAGCACGTTTTCGCACTTGTGAATGTTGCGCATTCAAATAATCCACCGCTTCTTTGCGCCCGGATCCGAGAGGGCAAGGCCGGAAAGCCTTACAGCACAGCTCCCACAGAGCATCCCTCACCACAGGATTCACCAACCCCGCAAACCACTACAACGCTTTCAGCGAAAGACGATGTAAGAGCCAAAAAGGAGTTGTAGATAAGCCATACGGCTTATATGAATTAGAGAGTTGAGTCTGTAAAGATTTTAGTTTCATAGCTTTTTTTGTGGGAGGCCCTGGGGCGTGATGTCTCGGGGCTTCTGTTTTTATATACCCTACCATCGATACCTCACAGCTTCTTATTAGAATCCATCTACTTTTGCTTAACAGATCGGGAAGAGAATGCTGAAGGAGAGAAGCACCACAAATAGGGTTGAATGCCTTCCTTCTCCCCCTCGGACAACCACAGCATACGCTCATTTTATTTATTCATATAAACAGACTGACTTATGAACCGAATGCAATCAATGATGATGCGCACCTTATTAGCGGGGAGCTTAGCCGCAGGAATCGCAGCGGGCGCCGGAGCGCAGATCAGCGAGGGAGGCATCCCTCCCAGCTTCCGCTACGAACAGACATTGCGCAGCCGCGCAGCTGCCACCACCGTGGCCGTAAACTTCAACGTAGACGACGAGAAACTCGTCGACGCTTGGCACGAAAGCGAAGACCAAACGCCGCGTTGCATCGGAAAGGTGATCAACGTGAACATGAGCCCCGAAAACGCTGGCGCATGGAGCACCCTGCCCGATGGACAAACCATCTGGCAACTTGAGATCCGAGCCGAAGGCGCACAAGCACTCTCGCTCTACTACGCCGACTTCCTCATCCCCGAAGGTGGCAAACTCTTCCTCTACAACACAGACAAATCGCAGCTCTTAGGCGCCTACACCCACGCCACGAACCCCTCAGGCGGCCCCTTCTCCACAGAGTTTGTCGCTGGAGACGCCGTGACCTTAGAGTACGTGCCCGGAAGCGATGGAAGACGGCCACGCTTGATGATCGAAGGTGTCGGCTACGGCTACAACCTCTCCGCCGGCCATCCGGTCTTCCGCCCGGGTGCCAAGCTGCGCGGACTCTCGGGCACCTGTCAAGTGAATGTGAATTGCTCCGAGGGATCCGCTTGGCAGAACGAAAAGAAAGGCATCTGCCACATGGAAATGCTGAATGGTGACAAGATGTATATCTGCTCCGGCTCCCTTGTCAACAACACCGCGCAGGACATGAAGCCCTACATCCTCACCGCCTCACACTGTGCTGGCGGATCGAGTCACGGCATCGCCACTGACGCCAACCTGCTGCAATGGCGCTTCTATTTCCACATGGAGCACAGCGACTGCGATGGATACCAACGAACCGAGACGAGCAGCATGGTAGGCTGCACACGCCTTGCCTCCATCCCTTTGCATGGCGGATCGGACGGAATGCTCTTGCTGCTTCGGCAGAACATTCCCGAATCGTACGACGTCTATTACAATGGTTGGGATCGCAGCGAGCAGCCAGCATCCTCCGGCGTCAGCCTCCATCACCCCAAAGGAGACCGCATGAAGATCTCCACCTACACATCGCCGGCACACACCGCCTGGTATCATGGCTCTGATAACTCAGTGGGCACAGAGAATGCACACTGGAACGTCATCTTCGTGCGAACTGCGCACGGCCATAGTATCACCGAGCCGGGCTCGTCTGGCTCACCGCTCTTCAATAGCAACAAACGCATCGTGGGCACCCTCTCCGGAGGTTCTTCCTCCTGCACCAAGGTCGAAGGGTCAAACCTCTACGGCAAGCTCAGCTATCACTGGGACAAATATTCCAACACGCGCTTCGACCGCTTTCTCGATCCCACCGGCAGTGGCGTAATGACCCTCGACGGACGTTACTTCAAACAAGCGGCCAATCCGCTCCCGCCCCGCAACCTGCAAAGTGCCTTAGGCAATGGCAGCGTGCGCCTGACGTGGGCAGCTCCCAGCTCCGGTTCGCCCCGTGGCTACCGCATCTATCGTAACAAGACAATCATCGGCGAGGCCACAACAACCACTTACACCGACGCTTCGCCAGGCACGGGAAAGATTGGCTACAGCGTTTCGGCTGTTTACGCCGATGGCAATGAATCGTCCTTGATCAGCGCTTCGGTCACCATCAGCCCGACACCGAAGCCTACGCCTAACCCCTCCAACGACCTCAAAGCACCGATAAACCTGAAGGTTTCACGTTCTACTGCGGAAAAAGCATCTCTTGTTTGGGACGCCCCCTTCAGCACACGCGAGATCTCCCGCAGCGGCGACCGTCCGCGCAATCAAGTGAACGGTAATGACGAAGGCGAATCGCGTCCGTTCTACTTCGGACACCGTTGGGAACCCTCCGACCTCGCCTCGCTCAACAAGCACGCTATCACGGAGCTGACTTTTGCCCCCACCCGCGGCAATGACTACGAGATCTACATCACGCAGGGTAGCCGTACCTATCGCCAACGGATCACGCAGACGATGGATGAGGACATTGCGAACACCGTGACGCTCACCACTCCCTTCGTGATCGACGGTTCGCAGGTGCTCATGGTTGCCATCTTCGTCTCCCGCCTCGGAAACTATGACCTGAACTATCCTGCCTCCTGCGACAACGGGCCGGCTATCGATGGCAAGGGCGATCTCTATTCCTTCGATGGACGCACCTGGCTCCGCCTGCACGACGGACCCGAGGCTGACAACTTCGACCTGAACTTCTTCCTCTCCGCCACGGTCACCTCGGGCTCCCCGACGGGTGCCGAGATCACGGGCTACGCCATCTATCGCGACGGCTCAAGGATCGCTACCGTGCCGGCTACCTCGACACGATACGTCGACCCGACCCGACAAACGCGGCGAGTGAACTATCAGGTGGTGACGCTCTACGGCGGACAACAGAGCGCGCCGAGCAGCAGTGTGGCCTTCGACCCGACGGCTAACGTGGAACCGGATGTCACCGCGACGAGTTTCTATCCGAATCCCTTCGGCGAACGCTTCTATCTGCGCAATGCGGATCGTGTCAGCCGGATTGAGCTCTTCGGCACAGACGGGCGCCTGCTTCTCCGGCAGGACAACCCGGGCGAATCCGTCGATACGCGCTCGATCCCCGCAGGTGTCTGCTTGATCCGCCTCACCCTCCGCGACGGCACTCAGGAGACCTTCCGCGGCGTGAAGCGATGACGGTTGAATAGGAATTTGGGGAGTGCCCTCCCCTTTCTGGGGGCGGAAACAAAGAGGGAGAAGCTGTGGAGCTTCTCCCTCTTTTGATAAGTGTGTGTTCAGATGCCGAGCGTGCGGCGAAGGACGGCGACTTGGGTGTCCCAAAGGTCGATGGCGTCGGACTTTTCGTCTGGGGTGGCGAAGTCGGTTATCTCGAGGGCGGTGCCGCCGGTCAACTCGATGTTGTGGATCATGAACTCGAAGTAGGTCCAGGGATCTTCGTCTTCGATCCAATGAAAACGAATGAAATCCTCGGGTTGCAACTTGATCAGGGCGGCTTGCTCTTGTACTTTCCGCCAAGTGAAGGTGTAGGTGTGTGAGTGGATATTGACGTCGTCAGCAAACCATGACGAAAGCCCTCGCGGCGTCGTCAGGTGATTCCACAGGCTGTGGTTCGAGACTTTATCGAAGATGTATTCGATATGGAACTTTTCCTTTTTCATACAACATAACCTTTTGTTTTTGTGGGCGCAAGATACAACGTTTGTTTAATCCACTTCGGGGCGTTGCCGAAGGTGCCGGTTGGGTACGGGCTGACGCCCCTGATCCTCCCATTATTCGGGATTGGCTGAGCTTGGGGCGCGGCTTTCCTTTGCAATCCATTACACATTAACACGACAGAAGATGAATCTGAAGAAAACAAGTATGCGATGGGCAGTGGGTCTGTTGCTATGGCTGACGGTTGCTTGGGGGAGCGTTCAAGCCCACACGATGTGGATAGAGACGCCTTTCGCTGGACGCGTGGGCGAACCGCAAACGGTGAAGATCTATTTCGGTGAGTACTCTCTGCGCATGATCTCGGAGACGCGGCAGTGGTTCTCTAACATTGCAGACTGTGAACTGAAGTTGCTCGCGCCGGACGGGTCGACGGTGGGGCTGGAGAAGATGCGGGCGGATAGCTGCTACACGGCTGCCTTCACGCCGCAGGCGGAGGGCTGGTATCTGCTCTATTTCGAGCAGGTGGTGCGCGACCTCTACGAGGGGATGCACATTACGTATCAGGCGCAGGCGTGGGTGAAGGTGGGGCAGCCTGCGGGGTTGCCCGAGGTGAAGTCGCCGTTCAGCACGGGGAGGCTGATTCTGCCGCCGATGGTGCCTTTCCGACTGGGGGAGTCGGCGGAGGTGCGGCTGAGAGAAGGGGGAAAGCCGGCTACGTCGCGACGCTTTACGTTGACGTCGGACAACGGATGGCGCAAGAATTTGCGTACGGACGCAGTGTCGGGCTCGGCTGCTACGCCGCTGATCTTCCCGGCGCATTTCCTCTATGAGTGGACGGAGCAAATCGAGGTGAAGGAGGAGGCGAAACGCCTCTCGCCGGAGCATCGGTCGGAGTATATCAATCTCTGCTACTGGATGGAGGCGATGTAGAATGAGAAATGAAGCCGGGATGATTCCCTCGTAAGTGATCCGTATATCGAACTGCCAGCTGTGAGGCGTGGCAGTCGGTATGCGGCTGCCCCCGCCGGAATGAATGTGAGTTCGACGTAAGAATGAGGTTGATTATTGGTCGCCACGAAAAAAAGGAGCCGAAAACCGTTGAAAAACGGTTGCCACGAAAAAAAGGAGCTGAAAACCGTTGAAAATTGGTCGCCACGAAAAAAAGGAGCCAAAAACCGTTGAAAATCGGTTGCCACGAAAAAAAGGAGCCGAAAACCGTTGAAAAACGGTTGCCATGAAAAAAAGGAGCCGAAAACCGTTGAAAATCGGTTGCCACGAAAAAAAAGAGCCGAAAACCGTTGAAAATCGGTCGCCACAGAAAAAAGGAGCCGAAAATCATTAGGAGGCCTTTGAATAATGAGGCCGTATTAATAAGACGCGGTTCACTCCTTGTAGCAGATGCGCTTGACGCGGGGGGAGACGGAGGTGAGGACTTCGTAAGGGATGGTGCCGAGGCGGGAGGCGATTTCGGTGACGGGGAGGCCGGGACCGAAGATGAGGACGGGGTCGCCTTCGCTGGCGTCGGTGTCGGTGACGTCGATCATGCAGAGATCCATGCAGATGTTGCCTACGGTGGGGCAGTGTTGTCCGCCGATGAGTACGCTGCCGACGCCGTTGCCGAGGCGGCGATCCATGCCGTCGGCGTAACCGATGGGGATGATGGCGATGCGGGAAGGGCGACGGACGTAGGTGCGGCGGCCGTAACCGACAGAGTCGCCGGCGGGGACGTCCTGGATTTGCAGGATGGTGGTGCGGAGGGTGCTGACGGGTTGCAGACGATGGCTGTCTCGTTCGGTGGCGCTGATGCCGTAGAGGGAGATGCCGAGGCGTACCATGTCCATCTGTTGTTCGCTGAAGCGTTCGATGCCGGCGGAGTTGAGGATGTGGCGGAGGATGGTGTATCCGAGTCCGCTCTGGAGGGCATCGGCGCAGTGGGTGAAGGTGCGGAACTGTTGGCGGGTGAAGTCGTCATGCTCGGGGCTGTCGCTGCCGACGAGGTGGGAGAAGGCGGAGCGGACGGCCAGTTCGCTTTGGGCGGTGAGTCGACGGCAGATCTCGGGGACGTCGTCGGGGTGGAAGCCGAGGCGGTGCATGCCGGTGTCGAACTTGATGTGTACGGGGTAGGAGGTGATGCCGCGTCGGGCGGCTTCGCGGATGAGTGCGTCGAGCAGGCGGAAGCTGTAGACCTCGGGCTCCATGCGGTATTCAAAGAGGGTGTTGAAGCTGCTGAACTCGGGATCCATGACCATGATGGGAATGGTGATCCCCTCTTTGCGTAGGGCTTCGCCTTCGTCGGCGACGGCTACGGCGAGGTAGTCGCAGCGGTGCTCCTGGAGGGTGCGAGCCACTTCGTAGGATCCGGCGCCGTAGCCGAAGGCTTTGACCATGCAGACGATGCGGGTGTCGCGGTGCAGGCGGGAGCGGAAGTAGTTGAAGTTGTGGACTACGGCGTCGAGGTTGACCTCGAGGACGGTCTCGTGGACTTTCTTTTCGAGGAGTTCGGTGATGCGCTCGAAGTGGAAGACGCGGGAACCTTTCAGCAGGATAAGTTCGTTGTGGAAGGTGCGCATGGAGGGGGAGTGGATGAACTCGTCGGTGGTGAGGTAGAACTCCTTTTCGGGTATCTCGAAGGCGGCGGCGTACTCCTTCATGTCGCGGCCTATGCCGATGATGCGTTCGACGCGTTTGCGGCGGAGCAGCTCGGCGACTTTTTTATAAAGCGACTTGGGTAGCATGCCGGACTGGAGGATGTCGGAGAGGATGACGGTTGTCTTGAGCGGTTTGCCGGCGCGTCGGCTTTGCTGAAAATCGAGAGCGATGTCGAGCGAATTGATGTCGGAATTATAAGTGTCGTTGATCAGCTGGCAGCCGTCGATGCCCTCTTTGACTTCGAGGCGCATGGCAACGGGTTCGAGTCGGGTGAAGATTGAGCGGTTCTCAAGCGAGGTGGGCTTGAGGTAGAGCATGAGGGCGATGCAGTGGATGACGTCTTCGATGGAGGCGTCGTCGGTGAAGGGTATTTCGTAGGTGTGCTCGCGCTCGAGCATGGTGCAACGGATCTCGGTGGTAGTCTCCTTTTTGTTTACAGAGTGGATGTAGAGGGGAGCTTCGGAGTCGCGGCGGCTCCAACCGACGGCTTTGTGCGAGAGGTAGGCCTTGTCGAGAGAAGAGGCGATGAAGTCGTCGTCGGCATTGTAAATGATGACGTCGGCGTCGGTGAAGAGGGAGAGTTTCTCGAGGCACTTTTGGGTGGATGAGGTGAAGTTTTCTTGGTGTGCTTCGCCGATGTTGGTGATGATGCCGATGGTGGGTCGGATGATGCGCTCAAGTTTCTCCATCTCATCGGGTTGGGAGATGCCGGCTTCAAAGATGCCGAGGGTGTGTCGGTCGTCCATTTGCCAAACGGAGAGGGGGGCGCCGATCTGCGAGTTGTAACTGCGGGGTGAGCGCACGATGTTGAAGTCTGCGTGGAGGAGCTGGTAGAGGAGTTCCTTGACGATCGTTTTTCCGTTGCTTCCGGTGATGCCGATGACGGGGATTTGGAAGCGCCCCCGATGGTGTGCTGCGAGGTGTTGCAGGGCGGCGAGGGTGTCGCCGACGACGAGGAAGTTAGCGTCGGGCATCATGCGTGCTTCGGCGGGCTCGTGGTTGACGACGAAGCTGCGCACGCCGAGTCGGTAGAGCTCAAGGATGTAGCGGTGGCCGTCGTTGGTGCGTGTCTTGAGCGCGAAGAAGAGGGTAGACTCGGGGAAGGAGAGCATGCGGCTGTCGATGAGCAGTCGCTCGATGGTGGCGTCGTTTAGGGTGCGATGCGTCGCACGGATGATTTGGGCGATCTCTTGTATTTTATATTTCATCGTTGAGTGATTTATGCGATGGTTTTTACACAGAAAAAGGGTGTGCATCACCCCTTATTCTGTGGAGCAAAAGTAGACGGGCGCGGCAACTCAGACCGGAGCTGTTGGAGCTTTAACGTTGTTTTTGCGAGGAAGTGGCGGTGTGCGTCGCTGTCGGGGCGAAAGGGTCGGTGACCTAAATCGCGTCGGATGGCTTCGGCGCGGAGGAGCCACGCGCGGGTTGGGGGATCCATGCAGGCGTCGCGAAATCGCTCGAAGATGTAGCGCACGGCCAAGGGGGTGGGATGGCACATGTCGTCGGCATAGAAGCGGTAGTCTCGGAGTTCGTCGAGCAGGATTTCATAGGCGGGGAAGTAGTCGAGACGGTCGGGGTGAAGGGCGATGAGTCGGTCGACGGCGAGATGTAGGGTGGCTTTGCTGAGGGTGTTCTCTCGGAGTCCGTCGCGGAGGTGGCGGACGGGGCTGACAGTGAAGAGGCATTGCAGGGTAGGGCGTCGGCTGAGCAGTTCGTCGAGGAGGGGTGCCCAGACGCGCACGATGTCGTCTGTGCTGAGACGACTGCGAGTGAAGCTGCGTTCGGGTAGTTTGTGGCAGTTCCCGACGACGGCGCCGGTGTCCTTTAGCCGATAGACGTAGGCAGTACCGAAGGTGATGATGAGTCGGTCAGTGTGGGCAAGGTGCGTGGCGGAGGAGTCGAGTCGGTCGTTGATGCGGCGGAGGCATTCTTCGGCAGTGGGGGCGGAGAAGTCGCTGTGGTGGAGCGGGCTGTGGTAGGCGTCGGCATGATGGATCAGGTCGGCGGAGGTGAAGGTTCGTGGGGCGAGAAGTCGGCGGATAGCGACGGCGACGGAATGTGGGTTATAAAGTGTGCCGAAGGGGTTGAGGTCGATGTCGAAGAGGGTATCGGCGAGGTGTGAACCGATGGCGTCGGCAAAACAGGATCCGAAGAGGGTGATGCGGTGCTCGTAGCCGATGCGTACGTGGGACGTGGGGATGAGAACGGGGGTGGTGAGGTGCATGAGGGAAAAATAAGAAGCTGTTTTGGGTATTTATATCGGAAAACATCCGAAGCATATTTCCGCCCCCTTTGTTTTATCACCTATCCTCTAACGTCAGAGCTTCTATGCTCTCTGTGAAATGTTGAAACAAATCGCTCGGGTGAGGGCGTCGATAACGTCTTCGGCCGGCCGGGATAGGCGCTGCGGAGGGCGGCTGCAAAAAAACTTAGATTGTGACAATTCAAAAGAGCTTCTTTGTCCCATCGTCTGTAGACGAAGATCTCAGTGAGATATTCTCAATCTTATATCTATGCATTATCAACCCGCATGAAAGTAATCTACAACCGCCTCGTCCCTTTCCGCGGTTTTACTGCGATCAATCTCTTCGGCCTCGTCTTTGCCCGCCGGGAGTGCGGACCTGTTTCCGATCGCACCCTCCGCCACGAAGCCATCCATACCGCCCAACTGAAAGAGACGGGATACGTAGGCTTCTACCTCATTTATATAGCGGAGTGGCTGCATCAGTGGGCACGCCTCCGAAGTGCGAAGCAAGCCTATTACGCCGTGCACTTTGAGCGTGAAGCATACGCTCACCAAGACGAACTTGATTACTTAACTCATCGCCCTCCCTATGCGTGGAGGTGCACGTAATCCTTTCTCCAGGGGGGCTGCATTCAATCCTTACAACAGAAGAGCTTGTGGAACATCTTGCGACTGGTAGAAGAGCTATCCATCGACTTCTGCAAAGGCCACAGGTTGCGCCAATCTCTCGGCATTTGCTGTGGCGTCGGCGCAGGTTGTGCCGCTCTCCCGGCATTTGCTGTGGCATCGGCGCAGGTTGCGCCGCTCTCTCGGCATTTGCTGTG
>ERZ772917.2111-NODE-2111-length-10231-cov-12.635122_pt1 | contig 10231 bp, 7 predicted proteins | sample MGYA00511187_ERZ772917 | MGnify/ENA primary metagenome ERZ772917 (study PRJEB29015, sample SAMEA2737925) | human oral metagenome | biome: human oral; feature: human-associated habitat; material: dental | place: China | collected 2012 ... | reverse complement strand
AAGGCACTGGGAGTACTGATAGTGATTATAGCAGCGGTTATGTTGTTCAATGCGTTTGTATTAAAGAAAGAGGGATTAGGGCTGGGACTTGTTGTAGCCAATATAGCTATAGGGGTATTTACCATGTTGACTCCTCTTCATATAATAGGAACCTGTCCTAATCCTATGATGCATTGTAATGTAGCAAGCAAGCCCGCAATACTTCTTGTGTCGGGAATATTTATAGTTGCCAATATTATTTATATATTTCTTAATAAGAAAAATTAAATTCAGAAAGTAGTTTTTATGCCTGTTTTAGAAGTTAAAAATGTATCTAAAAAGTTCATGCGTGGTGATAGGGAGTTCTATGCCGTAGAAGATGTAAGCTTTTCTGTAGACAAGGCAGAGCTGGTCTATATCAGGGGCAAGTCCGGAAGTGGCAAAAGTACACTTCTTAACTTAATAGCCGGTATATTAAGACCCGATGCGGGCAGTGTGAATTTTAACACTGTCGATATAAGTACTTATAGTGATGAGAAGATAAGCGAATACAGGAATATATCCATAGGTTATGTACCTCAGAGCCTTGGAACATTGCCTAATCTTACTGTGGCTGAAAATGTGGAGTTGCCGGTTCATATATATAGAAGAAATGAGCCTGCAAGGGAAAGAGCCTTGATGCTTCTTGATAAGATGCAGATACTTGGATTAAAAGACGAGTTTCCGAGGTCGCTTTCCGGAGGTGAGCTTAAAAGGGTATTGCTTGCCAGAGCACTGATGAACGAGCCTGAACTTATTATAGCGGATGAGCTTACTTCCGATTTGGATAATGCTACTACCAAAGATATTATGAAGATCTTATATGATATTCATGAATCCGGTACGGCACTTTTAATGGTTACCCATGAGGATGATATAATAAGAGATGGGGATAGAGTTATACATATGGAGGCAGGAAGGCTATTAGGCGAGTAGGGAGATTATGATGAAATCTATAAGACAAAAGAGCATTAAGTATATATTAGCTGTATTTACGCTACTTTGTTTGGTGTTTAATGCCTTAAATGCTTATGCGGATACGGCTACTTATAAAAACTGGAATGAAGTGGCGCAAGCTATGGAAGAACATATATTAAACGGTGCCAATATTTACAGAGAAGGCGGCAGTGAAAAAGCAAATGAAGCAAGGGATGCTATAAATACCGCCTACTATAAATTTTATGAAAAGCTTGGCTTTGAAAAGACTGTTATGGCATCTATTTCGGGAAGCAGAGGCTCAGATGTAGAGCATCAATTTTATTTGGCAAAAAAAGCCATAATGGATTCAAAGTCGCCTGATGAAGTGGATACCGAGGTACAGAAGTTAATACAAATGCTTCACGAAGATGCGGACACACTTGACGGTGTAAGTTCGGCAGGTAAAGAGGGTGGAGCTGATGCGTCCGGTGCTAACGATAAAAGTACGGATACAAATACACAAACTCAAGCTAACAAACAGGGACAGGATTTTATAACCTTTATGGCAGCCTTCGGACTTACCTTAAGAGAGGGTCTTGAAGCCATACTTGTTATAGCGGCAATAATAGCCTATCTGGTAAAGACTGATAACAAGAAGCACCTAAAGGCGGTATATATAGGTGCCATAGCCGGTATAGTGATTTCCATAGTGCTTGCAATAGGCTTCAATATGATAGCGGCAAGCATAGGAGAGGCACAGTCAGGTGCTTCACAGGAGATATTTGAGGGTATAACAATGTTTATAGCCACTGCGGTGCTCTTCTATGTAAGCAACTGGATGCTATCAAAGTCTGAGACCGAAGTTTGGAATAAATATATTAAAGATCAGGTTGACAGCTCAATAACCAGGGGCAATGTGTATACACTTGTTTTTACCTCCTTTCTTGCAGTATCAAGAGAGGGAGCCGAGCTTATACTTTTCTTCCAGGGTATGCGTTCCAATATAGCCAACAGCCCTTATCATATGTGGCTTGGACTTGGTATAGCTATAGTTGTGTTGGTATTTGTATATATACTTATAACTAAGCTGAGTATACGTCTACCGCTAAAACCGTTCTTTATGGCAACAAGTATACTTATGTTTATACTTTGTATCTCATTTGTAGGAAAGGGAGTGTTTGAATTACAGGAAGCGGATGTAATAGGAAGAACCCCTATACCTGCGATGAACGGTTTTACTATTGATTTTCTCGGTATATATGACCGTGTGGAAAATCTTACAGCACAGTTTATTATTTTAATAATAACAATAATATCTGTTGTTATGCATATGCAAAACAGCAAAAAAATAAAAGCCGAACTGGAACAAAAAAATAAAAAATAGAGTCGGCAAAGGGAGGTTTTATGTTTAAGAAGAATCTAATAGTTAAGATGTCGGTGTTGGCGGCAGTAGCTGCACTTTCACTTGCAGGCTGGCACGCCCGCGTCAAAGAGGCGAAGAAGCTTGGTTTTACCTATGCCATCGCACCAAAAACCCACAAGGACGCATTTGTGCGCGGCGTCGGCGACCTACGTCAGGCGCTGATTGACTATTTACAATAACAATTATTATATAAAAGGAAATTATTATGGAAAAAACAATTGAACTTCTTATCATTATTATGCTGCTGGCTATCATGGCGGAAATATATCTACTGGTCAAGCCGCGGCGGCAGGCAGGCAGTGGCACGCAGCTGCCAATTTTGGTTGACACCTCAGTGTTGATGGATGGCCGGGTGGTTGATCTAGCAAAGACTGGTTTCCTATTGGGGCAGGTCATCGTGCCGCGCAGTGTGCTGATAGAACTGCAACTACTGGCCGACGGCGCTGATCACGCCAAGCGTGAGCGCGCCCGTTTCGGCATGGACGCCATGAAGGAACTAAAAGATGTGTTGGGCGGTTCGTTTACACTGCTTGACGATGCGACGCGCATTCCTGAGGGTGTTGATAACCGCCTGTTGCAACTTGCCAAGGAAATGAATGCTGCTATCCTGACACTGGACTACAACCTGAACAAGGTGGCGCAAGTTGAAGGCATCCAGATTCTTAATATCAATGAGCTGGCCAAGAGTTTGCGTATGAGCTATCTGCCCGGCGATGAGCTGGTATTGGAATTGACGCAGAAAGGTCAGGATTCTCATCAGGCTGTCGGCTACTTGCATGACGGTACGATGGTGGTCGTTGAACAGGCGAAGAAGTTCTTGGGCCAGAAAAAGCGCATTGAAATCATTCGTAGCCTGCAAACTGATGCTGGCAAGATGATGTTCGCGAAGGTTTGCGCCGAGCCAAAAGAAGCAAAAGAGGCGGCGCAACAGTCACCAGCTCAAGCTGCCCCCAAACAACCCAAGCAGCGCTCCACGGGTCGTCGGCCGCAGACCAGCAAGGCGGCGAAACCCGATGCCTCGCGCGCCGCAGCTCAAGGTCACCGTTCGGCTCGCCCCAAGACCCAGGCGCAGCGCGAGGCTGACTTGATCCGGATGGTTAATGAGCAGTCATAGTTACAGCTCGTGGAGGGGTAAAAAACCAGACCGTTTCAGTCTGGTTTTTTATATATCGCCGTAAGAAAAGCTATGGATTAGCCGGAACTTAATCTGAGCTGGATACCGAGAAGCTGCTGCTATCTGACGCAGTGTAGTAACCCTCGTCGCGGGCAACTACTTGGACGGTGTGTCGCCCTGGACCACTGATTTTGATCTCAGTCGAGACACTACCGCCACTACCGGAAATTGATTCACTTTTGACGCTGCGACCATCAAGTAGGATGTCGATTGAGGTGAGCGGGAATGTGCCGTTGGTAGCACGAGCGGTGATGGTACGGCTGGAGCCAGAGCCAGAGATTGATAAGCTGATACCCGGCTTGGCGTCATCACATTTATGCTTGTCATCATCAGCATTGGCGTCATATCCTTCAGGTGCTGAGTACGATGGCTTTTTGGTGAGTGGATCGATCGTTTTAGTAACTTCAACCTCCTCGATAGCGTCGGCTGGTGTACAGCTCGTTGCCTTTTTCTTGGATACGCGGTCAAATTTGAGTTTTTCAGTGGTCTCGCCCTGTTTTTTATTCCACCACGATGGATAGAGCTCTTTGCCTTGCTGCTGGATACCATTTGGCCGCTTGAACCAGTCATTCGGCTTCCACTTACCCTGTTTGGCATAAACCTCGTTGTGAGCAAACGACATGACGTTACGCACCACCGGCATACCAAAGGCCGAGTTCGGGGTGTTGATGGTGCTGGTGTCGGAATTACCGAGCCACATACCCATGACCAGCGCCGGGCTATAGTTAACGATCCAGACATCCTTGGCGTGGCCGTTTTTGTCGGTAGTACCGGTCTTGGCGGCGGTTCTAACACCGGGCACATTCATCGCACCATAACCGTGCAGGTCGCGCGCCGCGTCCGCGTCACCCAAGATGTCATTGATGATGTAGGCGACTTGCGGGTCGGTTGCCTGTTTGCTCTCGTCTTTCCATTTCTTTAACGTATCGCCCTGGCTGTTGGTTACCTCGAGGACGTTGGTGCTTGGTTTGGCGACACCCATGCGGGCAAAGGTGCCATAAGCATTCACTAACTCGGTCTGCTTCGTACCGCAGGCGCCAATGGCTGCTGACAAGCCGTAGCCGCCGGCCGCTTCCTCTTGTTGGCAATAATTGGTATTACCCATGTTGTGAATATAGTCAACGGTTGGTTTTGGTGAGCCGTTACCTGCGATGTACATTGCCTTGACCGCTGGGATGTTACGGGAAAGCGCTAGCGAGCGACGAATAGAAATACTTCCCATAAATCGTCGGTCCCAGTTGTTCAGCTTGGCGCCATAAATCTTGTCAATGTTCTCGTCGCTGAGGATTGAGCCCGAACCATAATTTTGCTGATTACTGCCGCGATTCTCAAACAGCTTGGCATAGTCGAAAGCCTTGATGGTCGAGCCCGGCTGGATAAAGGCGGTGGCGGCGTTATCCTGCCCAAAGCCGGCATAATTGAAATCACGACTACCGACGAGGGCGACAATCTGTCCAGTCTGTGCGTCCTCAACCGTTGCCGCGCCGTTACTAATGCGCACTCGACCCGGACGGCCTGAGTCAAAGAAGGCTTTCATCTCTGTTTCGAGCTTCTCCTGAATCCTCCAATCCAGCGTCGTCTTGACAGTCAGTCCACCGCGACCGACAACTGCCTTACCAAGTTCACGCTCCAGTTGATTACGTACCATGAGTACAAAGTGCGGTGCCTTAATACCGGCGAGCTGCTCAGTCTCGGGCTTGATCTTGTCAAGAATTGGATACTGCTTGGCTTCTTTGGCCTGCGCTTCGGTGATATAGCCTTGTTCCAGCATGTAGTCTAGTGTTGTATGCTGGCGTGACAGGAGCATCTTGCGCCCGGTGATGTTGTATGGGTTAAATGTACTCGGGTTTTGCGGAATTGAAGCCAGCAGGGCTGCTTCAGCCAAGGTGAGGTCCTTGGCGGATTTACCAAAGTACGTCTGAGCGGCCGACTCTGCGCCGTTACGCCGACCGCCATATGGCGCTTGGTTGAGGTAGAGCGCGAGAATCTGATCCTTGTTGTACATGCGTTCAACTTCAATTGCCAGGATAATTTCCTTGATTTTGCGTGGAATACCGCTGAGGCCGCGCTTGTCAGCATCCTCGGCGAAGAAGACTTGCTTGACCAGCTGCTGCGTCAGTGTCGAGCCGCCCTGGACCTGCCGGCCTGATGCTGTACTAAACATGGCGCGAGTCAGCCCACTTATGCTGATGCCGTGGTGCTTATAAAAATCACGATCCTCGATGGCGATGGTCGCTTTCTTGAGATAATCGCTAATTTTATCAGCCTCAACCACTAGCTTGTAATTATCCGTACCCTTATCTTCCCAGAGCAGCGCACCATTGCGGTCATAATACTTGGTGACCGTCGTCTGGACACGTTTGGCGAGCTCGCCTGGGCGGATCTTGTCGAGGTCTTTACGGAAGTAGGCAAACAGACCGCCGATCAGGATAATCACCGCAACAATGGCGACGCCAAGGATCTTGAGCGCCATTAAGCCGCCGCGCTTTGAGAACCAATAGCGAAAGACGCGCTTCGGGTGAAGGCGGTAAAAGAACCGCTTGACGGGGTGCTTTGGTAGGCTCGCCAGGTACTCCGCTTTTTCGCGGGAGCGCTTATCCTTCTTGAGCCGACGCTTATTCGCCAAGTTCGCATAGACACTCAGCCGTTTTGCTGGCTTTGGGTGCGGACGTGACGGCGCTGGTTTGGCGCTGGCGTCCGACTGCTTATCTGAGGGTTTCTTGTTCACACTATCATTATATCACGCCTATGTTTCGCTTCAATCATAAAATTGCTATACTATTACCCAGAAAAGGAGGAATATGCAATTATCAGAGGAGCTAAAGTGGCGCGGGTTTTGGAATCAAGCGACATTCACCGATGATGGGCGTATTGATTCGGGAAATTTTACGCTCTATTTAGGCACCGATCCGTCGGCGGACAGTTTGCATGTCGGGCATCTGGCGGTCTATATGATGGTGCGGCATTTTTTGGAGCGCGGTCACAGGGTGTTTTTGCTGGTTGGTGGCGGCACCGGGATGATTGGCGATATGCGCGACACCGAGGAGCGGAGCCTGCTTTCGTATGTGGAGATTGAGCATAATAAGCGGGCCTTGAAAGCCCAAGTGTCGCAAATTTTTGCGGGCCGCGATTTTACCTTGGTGGACAATGCGGATTGGCTGGGCAATTTGGAATTGTTGCCGTTCCTCCGCGACATTGGCAAGAATTTCAACATGGCAGATTTGATTGGTCGTGAATTTTTCAAGGCACGCATCGACAACGGCAAGGGGTTGAGTTTTGCTGAATTTACCTACACCTTGCTGCAGGGCTATGACTTCTGGCACTTATTCAAGCATCACGGCGTCAATTTGCAAATCGGCGGTTCTGATCAGTGGGGTAATTTACTCTCAGGCGTGGAGTTGATCCGTAAAAAAGAAAATGCTGAAGTCTACGCCATGACTGCGCCGCTACTCATCAACAAATCAACCGGCCGTAAATTTGGCAAATCCGAAGGTGGCGCCGTGTGGCTGGACGAAAACAAAACCAGCGTCTACAAGTTCTATCAATTCTGGCTGAACGTTGATGACGAAAGCGCCATTGAGTACATGAAGATTTTCACCATGCTCGATCGCGACACTATTGAAGCCATCGCTGAAAACCACGCCGTCAATCCAGGTGCGCGCTCAGCTCAAAAAGTCTTGGCGCGCGAAGTCACCGACATCGTTCACGGCGTCAATCGGCGCGAATCAGTGGAGCGGGTGACGGAGGTACTGTTTGGTGGCGGCGATTTCCGGCAATTGTCAGACGACGACTTGGATACCCTGGCCAAAGAAATTCCACGTGTTGATGTCGGCGTCGGCGTGATCGAAGCATTGGTGGTTTCTGGCGCGGTCAGTTCCAACGGCGAGGCCAGGCGCCTGCTTAAATCTGGCGCCATCAGCCTCAACGGCGAAAAACTGGCTGAGGATCAAGCCATCAACAATCAATCTTTGTTGAAAAAAGGTAAAAATACGTTTATTCTAGTTGCAGAAAATATGGAAGGAGAGGAATAATGAAAAAAATTATCGGGTTTGATTTGGATGACACGCTAGCTATTACCAAGTCACCAATTAGCGATCGTATGGCAGATATCCTTGGTCGGTTGCTTGAAAACTATGAGATGTGTGTCATCACGGGCGGCACATTCCACCAGATTAAAAAGCAAGTGATTGACCGACTTGATGTTCAGCCCGAACTACTCCAAAAATTCCATGCAATGCCGACGTGCGGTACGAGGTATTATCGATTTGACGCTGCTGATGGTGAGTGGAAGGTCCAGTATGCGAACGATCTGTCTGATGAGCAAAAAACTCAGATAACTGCGGTACTGGAGGAGGTTGCTCGAGAGATGGGTATTTGGTGCGATAATCCTGCGGGTGAGATTATCGAGGATCGCCACAGCCAGATTACCATGTCGGCACTGGGTCAGCAGGCGACCCCAGAGGATAAGTATGCCTGGGCGGAAAAGTATAAAGATATTCGCCCGGTGTATCGCGACAAGGTGGCGGAGAAATTGCCCGGTTTGGAGGTGAGGATTGGCGGTACGACCAGCACTGATATTACGCTGCCAGGAATTGATAAAGCCTATGGTATTGGTAAGCTGCTTGAGCTGAACGGCTGGTCAAAGGAAGAGGCGCTATTCTTTGGCGATAAATTACAAGAAGGCGGCAATGATTTTCCAGTCAAGCAAATGGGCGTTGACTCAATAGAAGTGAGAGGTTGGGAGGATACCGCCTACGCGCTGGAAGGCATCAACGCTGTTTCGTAGATGAAATTAACAACTCCACTAGAACAAATCAAAGGCGTCGGTCCCAAAACCGCCCAAGCGCTGGTGGCGGCGGGTTTGGAGACGGTGGCGGATGCCTTGGATTTTTTGCCGAGGGCGTATGATGATTATTCGGCGGCGGTCAACATTGCTGATCTTCAGCCGGGTAAAGTGACAGTGCGGGCGCGCTGCGAATCGATTTCCACGCGGATTGTGCGCCGAAGTTTGAGAGTCACCACGGCGGTGCTGGCGGATGATTCTGGCAAGGTCAAGGCCGTTTGGTTCAATCAGCCCTACCGCGAATCGCAGCTAAGATCCGACGCCGAGTTTATGTTTTCTGGCCAATTTGGTATGCAATATAATAGCTATCAGATCAGCAATCCATCCGTTGAACTCGCCAAACAAACAAATTCGTCCGACGCCCAGCGCATGTCGGGCATTCATCCGGTCTACAAATCCATCAAAAACCTCCGCCCGAAAACCGTGCAGGATTTGTTGAAAAACCTGCGACCTATCATGGAGTTTTTGCCCGAGACGTTGCCGGAATCCATTGTCCAGCGGCAAAAGTTAGTCAGCCGCGCGGAGGCCGTCAAGTTTCTCCACGCACCGAAAAATCATCAGGAAATTGCCCGCGGCCGTGAACGGCTGGCGTTTGAAGAGTTGTTTGAAATGATCTTGGCGGCGCAGTTTAATAAGCAGGAGCAAACCAAGCTGACTGGCCGGCGCATTCCGTTCAACCAGCCAGTCGTCAAGCAATTTGTTGAGCAGCTGCCATTTCCCTTGACCAACGCGCAGCGTCGCGCCGCCTGGCAGATTTTGCAAGATTTAGAGTCCGAACATCCAATGAATCGATTATTGCAAGGCGATGTTGGTTCAGGCAAAACAGTGGTTGCCGGGCTGGTGGCGGCGGAAGTGGCGCAGGCTGGTTTTCAGACGGCCATCATGGCGCCGACCGAGATTTTGGCGGCTCAGCACGCCAAGACGCTGGATGAATTATTGTCGCCGTTTGGTATGTCGGTGGCGCTGCTGACAGGGCGCGTTAAGGGCGCTCAGCGTCGGCAACTGCTGGATAATTTAGCAAATGGCAACGTCAACGTGGTGGTTGGTACGCACGCGCTGATTCAGGAAAAAGTGACGTATCATAAACTGGGGTTTGCGGTGATTGACGAGCAGCATCGGTTTGGCGTCAAGCAGCGACAGGCGTTGCTACAAAAAGCGGACTACATGCCGCATCTGCTCAGTATGACCGCTACGCCGATTCCGCGGAGCTTGGCGTTGACCTTGTACGGTGAACTGGATATCTCGATTTTAGACGAGCTGCCAGCTGGGCGCCAGCCGATTCAAACGAAAATCTGGTCGCCGGCCTCAGCGCCGAAGCTCTACGAAGCCATTGACCATGAGCTAGCCCAAGGCCGCCAAGCCTATGTCATTTGCCCGTTGATTGACGGCAATTCTGACAATGACAAAAAGTCGGTCGAGGCGGAATATTACAAATTGGCGAAAACGATGTTTCATCATCGTCGCCTTGGGTTGCTGCATGGTAAACTGCCGCCAGAGGAAAAAGCGGCGGTCATGCAGCAGTTTGCGGACGGCGACATTGACATGTTGGTGAGCACCACAGTGGTGGAAGTCGGTGTTAATGTGCCGAACGCCACGGTCATGCTCATCGAAAATGCTGACCATTTTGGGCTCAGCCAGCTTCATCAGCTACGCGGGCGGGTTGGGCGCGGCGAACACCAGAGCTTTTGTCATCTGATGATGTCGAGCCATGACAAGCCAAGCCAGCGCCTCAAGGAAATTGAGAAGTCCCAAGACGGCTTTTACCTGGCGGAAGTTGACTTGAAGTTGCGCGGTCCCGGCGAGATTTACGGACGAGCGCAGCATGGCGCGCTCAACCTAAAAATTGCCTCGCTGA
>ERZ772917.2110-NODE-2110-length-10235-cov-4.525147_pt1 | contig 10235 bp, 7 predicted proteins | sample MGYA00511187_ERZ772917 | MGnify/ENA primary metagenome ERZ772917 (study PRJEB29015, sample SAMEA2737925) | human oral metagenome | biome: human oral; feature: human-associated habitat; material: dental | place: China | collected 2012 ... | reverse complement strand
CCGGCATCTCCACCTCGTCGTAAGCCAAAGGGAATGGGGCTTCATCAGCCCTATCATGAATGGTAAAGTAAATCAGGTATTCGCCCAGCAGAGGAGCTTTGTGGACCTGTAGTTTTTCCTCAAAAGCGGGGGCAGCTTCGTAGCTGACATATCCGACTGCATAAAATCCCTTTTTCTGCCAGTCTTCGACCTCTTGCAGAATTTCTCTGACCTCAGTCACCTCGCGCGTTTTGAGCTCTTTGATGGGCTGGCTGAAAATCAAGCGCCGACCCAGTTCTTTAAAATCAATAACTGTTTTCTTGTGCATGAATTTATTTTATCATAAGATAATTTGAATGAAAACGGATTTATCGGATGAGACAATGTTTATTTTATAATAGTTGACAGATTAGAGAGTGGCTCGGTATACTATTTTAAAAAAGAAAGAGTGAGATGCTTATGAAATCAAACAAACTGCTATGGATAAATGGAATTGTTGGCATTTTAGGGGGTCTGATAATCCTTTACGCTTCTTTAAATAGATGGCACTGGGAAATTATTTATTCGGTTCCTAAACTAATCGAAAACCCTGGCTGGGGTGATATGGTTGTATTGACCAGCTGGCTGCTTTTGGGACTTTCTATAGTTGGAATGTATCACTATAGCAACGACCCAAGGGTCAATAAGACGAGTCATGAGCTTCTATTCTGCGCCTCTGTCATGGGATTTATTCCTTTTCTAGCTATATTTGCAGGCCTTCTATCCATAGGAGCTGGGGTTCTATATCTTCAAGATTTTTAAAAATTTAAGAGTGATGGCAAAGTTGACTGACCCATGTTTCCTCCTGCTCGAAAGGCCTTGAAAATTATGATAAAATAAGGAAATGACAAAACTGTAAAGGAAGCCTTATGAAAAAAATAAATGAATCCTATAAACTCATCGTCTTTGCGGCGCTTGCTCTGGCTTTGGTTCTCTACATTGGAAATATCTGGTCTGGCCTGCAGAGTCTGACGTCGGTTTTTTCACCCATTATCTTGGGTGGAGTCCTAGCCTTTATCTTTAACGTTCCGATGAAGAAGCTGGAAGACCTCCTAGACAAATGCCGAGTCCCCCAGAAGTTGCAGCGCAGTTTGGCCTTGGTTTTGGAGGTGGTGATTTTAGCTCTGATCATGACGGGGATTGTTTCTATCGTCGTGCCGACTTTGACCACAGCTGTCAATCAGCTGAGCGCGACCATCGGAAAGGTAGCGCCTCAGTTAGCCAAGTGGCTGCAGCAGTCTGGCTTGCTTTCCTCTAGCCAGCTGCAAGATTTGACCAAGCAACTGCAAAACAGCGGCATTGTCAACAGGGCCATCTCTCTTCTAGGCAGTCTGACAGGCAATATCTCTGCTATTTTTGGCAATTTCTTCTCTGTCATCATGTCCATCTTTCTCATGTTTGCTTTTTTGAGCAGCAAAGAGCATTTGCAGACGATTACGAGCCGTCTTTTGCAGGTTTTACTTCCTGAGAAGGCTGTGAAGCGTCTATCCTATGTGGGGTCTGTCATTGTTGAGACCTATGATAAGTTCCTGATGGGGCAGATGATTGAGGCCGTCATTGTCGGTGTCTTGGTCTTTATCGCCTATTCTCTGACAGGCCTGCCTTACGCTGCCCTGACAGGTGTTCTGGCTGGAGTGCTCTCTTTCATTCCCTACATTGGGCCCTTCTCAGCTTGTGCTCTGGGTGCTATCTTTATCTTTACCGATAGCCCTTGGAAAGCCCTTCTTTCTATCGCAGTCTTTCAGCTGGTGCAGCTGATTGAGGGCAATATCATCTATCCTCGCGTGGTCGGCCAGTCTGTTGGTCTCCCAACTCTCTTTACCCTAGCCGCAGCCCTGATTGGGGGTAACCTCTTTGGCTTGGTCGGCATGATCTTCTTCACTCCTATCTTTGCGGTTATCTATCGTTTGGTTAGAGAGTTTGTTGTGGAGAAGGAGAAGGAGGAGAGGAATGAAAGTGGAGAAGTTGCCTAATTACTTAGCCGATAAATTTGCAAAAATAGGAGCTTAATTATGAAATGGAGCAAAACAAAAACAGTTATTACCTTGGGAGTAGTATTACTCTCATCTTTACTGACTTGGGCTCTCTACCTCTACTGCAATAAACAATATTACGGACAGTTCTTTCAGTATTCGGGTAAAGCAAAGATTGATGATTATGAAATTATTGCGGATGGTGCAGGTGCCATTGTCCATTGGGTTTCAACAACCCCAGAAGAAGAGTTTGACAGATACTATGATATTGAAAAAGGTTAAGAAGGTTTATCACGAAACAGAATAATCAAGACAAGCAATTGAAGAAACCAACGAGATTTTATTCTCGCTGGTTTTTCTTTTTCCAAGCTCATAACTTCTACCTATAGCAAACAATAATTTTGAACAATGGCAGTTGAAAAATAAGGTTTTCTGATCTAGAATATGACGAGGGTATAGTTTTAGGCTATATCAAACTCTGGGAAATTCCAATTATACAGACGGGTTCTTTTCTGTTAAGATAGTTTCAACAACAATTTTTGGAGGACGTTTATGTCAACGACTATCATTGGTTTCCCTCGTTTGGGTGAATTCCGCGAATTAAAATTTACAACTGAAAAATACTTTAGAAATGAAATCTCAGCAGACGAACTTTTGGCAGCAGCGAAAGACTTGCGTGCCAAACACTGGAACATTGTCAAAGAAAAAGGCATCACTGAAATCCCATCAAATGACTTTTCTCACTATGATAACTTCCTAGATGCAGCCTTCCTCTTCAACGTGGTGCCTGCTTCAGTTCAAAACTTAGACTTGACTGACCTTGAGCGCTACTTTGCCTTAGCGCGTGGTTACCAAGGAGAAAAAGGGGATGTGCGTGCCCTTCCGATGAAGAAATGGTTCAACACCAACTACCACTACATCGTTCCTAAGTTCGAGAAAGACACTCAAGTCAAACTTGCAGGTCACAAAATCTTTGATGAGTTCCAAGAAGCCAAAGAACTTGGTCTTAACACTCGTCCAGTCCTTGTAGGACCGTTCACTTTCCTTCAATTATCAGACTTTGAAGAAGGCGTGAAAGCAGAAGATTTCGTAGACAGCTTTGTGGCTGCTTACCAAGATGTTTTTGCAAAATTGGCTGAACTTGGTGCGACTCGTATCCAACTCGATGAAGCGGCTCTTGTCAAAGATTTGACAGCTGAAGAAAAGGCTCTCTTCTTGAACCTCTACAACAAGCTTTTGGCTGACAAGAAGGGGCTTGAAGTCTTGCTTCAAACATACTTCGGTGATGTGCGTGACGTTTACGCTGACCTTGTAAACTTGCCAGTTGATGCTATCGGTCTTGACTTCGTTGAAGGTAAGAAAACTCTTGAACTCGTTAAAGGTGGTTTCCCAGCTGACAAGACTCTTTATGCAGGTATTGTCAATGGTAAGAACATCTGGCGCAACAACTACGAAAAGAGCTTGGCTGTTCTTGAGCAAATTCCAGCTGAAAACATCGTTTTGACTAGCTCATGCTCACTTCTTCATGTGCCATTTACAACTGCTAATGAAGAATTTGAACCAGCTATCTTGAACCACTTTGCTTTTGCAGTTGAAAAATTGGAAGAACTTCGTGACTTGGATGCTATCCGTAACGGTCAAGGTGCAGAAGCTCTTGCAGCCAACAAAGAACTCTTTGCGACGGAACGTGTTGGTGAAAATGCAGAACTTCGTGCGCGTATCGCTGGTTTGACAGACGCTGACTACACTCGTTTGCCAGCCTTTGCAGAACGTGAAGCGATCCAAGAAGAAGCCTTCAAACTTCCAGCTCTTCCAACAACAACCATCGGTTCCTTCCCTCAAACCAAGGAAGTTCGTGCCAAACGTTTGGCCTTCCGTAAGGGTGAATTGTCACAAGAAGAATACGATGCCTTTCTTGCTGAAACCATCGACGAATGGATCAAATGGCAAGAAGAAGTTGGATTTGACGTGCTGGTGCACGGTGAGTTCGAGCGTAACGACATGGTTGAGTACTTCGGTCAAAACTTGTCAGGTTACCTCTTCTCTAAAAATGGTTGGGTACAATCATATGGTATGCGTGGGGTTAAACCACCAATCATCTGGGGTGATGTCACTCGTCTCAACCCAATCACTGTTAAATGGTCTAGCTATGCGCAAAGCCGTACAGACAAACCTGTTAAAGGCATGTTGACTGGACCTGTTACCATCCTTAACTGGTCATTCCCACGTGAAGACATCTCTATTAAGGATTCTACTCTTCAAATCGCTCTTGCTATTAAGGATGAAGTTCTTGACCTTGAAGCTGCAGGCGTGAAGATCATCCAAATCGACGAGGCTGCTCTTCGTGAGAAATTGCCACTCCGTCGCAGCGACTGGTACGAAGACTACCTTGACTGGGCTATTCCAGCCTTCCGCTTGGTACACTCAACAGTAGCGCCAGACACACAAATCCACACTCATATGTGTTACTCAGAATTTACAGATATCATCCCAGCTATCGACAACATGGATGCGGACGTTATTTCCTTTGAAGCAAGTCGTTCAAACCTTGAAATCTTGGACGAACTCAAAGCGAAAAACTTCCAAACAGAAGTGGGACCTGGGGTTTACGATATCCACTCACCTCGTGTGCCAAATGAAGGCGAAATCGACAACACTATCGAAGCCATTCTTGCCAAAGTACCAAGCAAGAAAGTTTGGATCAACCCTGACTGTGGTTTGAAAACACGTGGTATTCCAGAAACAAAAGAAAGCTTGATCCGCCTTGTAGAAGCGGCCAAAGCAGCTAGACAAAAACTGAATTAATATTATTTCTACATTTAAACTCAGCTCTGATAAACCTGTAACAAAGCTGTTTGCAGGTTTGTTATAGGCTGCTAGTTAGTAGATTGAAAGGAATTTTATCTCTATGGTGAATCGCCAAACTCCTAGTCTCTCATTTGAAGTATTTCCTCCTAATCCGGCAGTAGGCAATGATAAGATTTTTCAGGCGTTGAGGGAGATGCAAGATCTGGCTCCCCACTTTATCAGTGTGACTGCCAGCAATAATAAATTTGATATTGAGGAGACAACGGTTCGTTTGGCTGAGTTCATCTCCAATGACCTTGAGATTCCAACGATTGCCCATTTGCCAGCTGTTTATCTAACTAAGGAAATGGTGTCCAATATCTTGCAGGCTTTGGATCGGGTTGGGGTCAATCAGATTTTGGCTTTGCGGGGCGATATTTTTCCAGATGTGGCTCCTAAGGATGATTTTAAATATGCGACTGATTTGATCGAATACATCAAGACAGAAGCACCACATTTTGACATCATCGGTGCTTGCTATCCAGAGGGGCACCCAGACTCACCAAACCAGATCACAGATATTCAGAATCTCAAGAAGAAAGTGGATGCGGGCTGCTCTAGTCTTGTCACTCAGCTCTTCTTTGACAATGAACGTTTCTATGATTTCCAAGATAAGTGTACCTTGGCTGGGATCGATGTTCCGATTCATGCAGGTATCATGCCTATTCTGAATCGAAACCAAGCGCTTCGTCTTTTGAAAACGTGTGAGAATATTCATCTTCCGCGCAAATTCAAGGCTATTCTGGATAAGTATGAACATGATCCAGAATCATTGCGGACAGCTGGTTTAGCCTATGCGGTGGATCAAATTGTCGATTTGGTGACCCATGATGTAGCAGGAATCCATCTCTATACGATGAATAATGCGGCAACAGCTTACCATATCTATAAGGCGACCCATGCGCTCTTTAACCATACCCCATCCGTTCAATCTTTTTAAGATGAATGAAGAAACCACTAATCAGATTCATTTGCTGTTTAGTGGTTTTTGTTTATAGGTTTTGATCATTTAGAAGCTGATAAATGATAGAGTCGTTCTTTTCTTGCTTGCTAAAATGTCTTATTTTGTTTATATTAGTTTTATAAGCTTTCTTGGAGGTGTTTACATGACCGAAGATCGTTTGAAGTTGAAATTGTTGGGAAGTCCGAGTGCCTTTCTCAATAAAGAGGAGATCTTTTTTCCTTTTGCTAAAATCAATGCTTTGCTCTATTATCTCCATATCAATGGAACAGTCAATCGGGAGGAGATTGCAGGAATCCTCTGGGAAAACAAGGATAATCAGACCGCCAAAAAGAATCTGCGCAACACCATTTATCAGGCTAACAAGCTATTGGGTGGAGAATGGATTGTCGCTCCCAACCGTACTGTGCTATCGCTTAATCCCGAGTGCGCGATTGAAAGCGATGTAGAACTTTTCACGGACCATCCAGCGGAGCATCTGTCGCTCTATCAGGGTGATTTTCTGCAGGGTTTCTATCTCAAGGACAGTGAAGCCTTTGACTATTGGGTGTCCAGGATGCGGACGCGATATGAGCAGCTCTATATCCAGGCTTGTTACCAAAAGTTGGAAAAAGATCCATCGAATTTGGAGGAATCAGAGCGAAATCTGCGCCGTATGATCAGCATCGATGAGTTTGATGAAAAGAATTATCATCTGCTGATGAAGCTCTATCAGGAGAATGATCGACCCGGTAAGGTGATTGAGACTTATTATAAATTGGTCAATCTCTTGGACAAGGAATTGGGCATTAGTCCGAATGAAGCAATTCAACAGCTGTACCATGAAGTGATGGCCAAGGATCGCAGTGAGCGTAAGATCAAGCAATTTTTACGTAATACAGATCACTTTTTTGGCCGAGTAGATGAAATCAAGCGTTTGGAATCTTATTTTTCTAAGATTATAGAGAGGCAAGAACCTCGTGCGCTGCTCTTAGTCGGTGGTACTGGCATCGGTAAACGGACAGTGACCCGACAAGTACTGGCTAATCAGACCAAGTATTTCCAGATTGTTATGGCAGAGTGCTTCAAGGAAGAAATGGCGGTCGGATTGCAGCCTTGGCGCAGTCTGCTTGATGGCTTGGGCGACTTAGTCATTCAGCATCAGATCCTTTCGACCAGCCAGTGGCAGGTTATTTTGGATAGTTATTTTCCGATGATGGCAGGTGAAGCTTCGGATCTTGAGCTGAATACAGATCGTCTGGCTCGGTTTGTGTTGGATATTTTGCAAAAGATTTCTAAGAAAAAGGCTTTGGTGATCTTGGTTGAGGACTGTCACTGGATGGATGAGTCTAGTGTGGCTGTTTTAGAGCAGGTTATGAACCATTTGAGGGATTATCCAGTAGCTTTTGTGTTGACAAAGCATCTGAGTACGCCACCCTATCTTGGCCGCTTTTTCAATCACTTGTTGCTTCGTAGTCAGCTAGACTGCATTGAGTTGCAGCCGCTAGATTTTAAGGCAAGTGTGGCTTATTTACAGGCCCAGACTGGACAGTTAGTCATATCTGAAGAACGGCTTGAGGCTATTTATCGGGTCAGTCAAGGCATCCCTTTCTTTCTGTCGGAGTATGCGGAGCAGCTTTTGCGAGGTGAAAAATTCCAGCCATTAACCTCAGTTATTAAAGCAAAACTATCTCTGAAATTAGGCTATTCGAGCAGCCAGGAGGAGGAATTGGTTGACTATCTGGCTTGCTTTAGTTCCCCTGCTTCGGTAGCGCTCTTAGCTAAGTTGCTAGGCCTATCTGTGGAAGAAGTGGTCGAAATTGCTGAAGGATTTGGGCAAAAACAGCTTTTAATAGAAGATGAGCAGGATGAATTGGTTTTACGATTCAGCCAGGAGCTTTTGCGGATATATGCTTATGAGCGCTTGCCGCTTGCCAAGAAGCGGATGCTACATCACCAGATTGCCCAAGGCATGGAAGACCAGCTAGGAGCCTCTCTCTATCATGCTCAGTTGCTCAATGACATCGCCTATCACTACAAGCTGTCCAAGCAGCCGGTTAAATCTCTGGAGTATGAGTTGCATTATCTCGAGGCTACCTTGCAGTTTCATCATGAGCTCTTTCCGATTTATTCGCGGGAGTTTGGCTTTATCGAAAAGACGGATGATAGCAATCAGTCCGCAGTTTTGGACCAATTTGATCGTATCCGTCGGGAAATAGAAGGATTAGAGAGAAAACACCAGAATCACAAAGATTTTCAGCTATTGGTTCTCCGCTTTCTCTATCTGGAAGGGCGCTATGCTATCCGGACGGGGAATTACCAGCAGGGAATGGACAACATCCAGCAGGTGATTGCTTCTGCTAAAGAGCTGCAACAGATGGAGTTTCTCCTAGAAGGCTATCGGCAGATGATTTACTATTGCATCCAGACGGAGAATATTCCTGAGATGCGCTACTATACGGAGTTGGCCCTGGATGCTTCAGTTCAGGCCAATAATCACGAAGCTATTGCAATGAATCTTCGACTCAAGGGACTTTATCATCTCATGATTGGAGATGAGGAGCAATCACTCCGCCATCTTTACCAGTCTATCGATTGCTTTAGTTTGACGACTTCGTTGCGCTCAAAGTATTCGATTCAGATTGCGGCGGCTCTAGATTATCTGGCAGAGATTGAGCAGATTCGCGGGAATTTCACGACAGCGCTGGCTCATCAGAAAGAGGCGATTGAGCTGACGGAAAATAAAACAGCAGAGCCTTCGATTTTTGCTTTCTATATAGGCTTGGGCCTGACTTATTATCAGCTAAAAGATTATGAACAGGCGGAACGAATCTTGCTGAAAGCGAAAGCAGCTCTGAAGTCGCTCAGCTTTCCTTGGAAGGAGACCCAGCTGGAAGTTTATTTGGCCTTGATTGGCTGCGAGAAGGGAGATTATCAGCCGGTGCTTGATCTGCTGCGGAAAAAGGATAGTCTCATGAATCGCTATGGCAATCCGCGGGACAAGGGCTTGATCTACTATCTGATGGCTGTGATCAAGTATCGCCAGCTGACTGGCAGCTGGCAAGAAGCTGGTTTTGAAAATTTATTAGCTCAGGACTTTGAAACCTACTATGAAACGGCCAAGAGTCAACTCAATCCTTATCGTGACCGCCACCAGCTAAAGGAATTAGAAAGCTTACGCCGGACCTTGTCTCAATAATTAAACATCAAAAGAGGACGAAAGCAATGTTCATCCTCTTTTGATGTTTGTAATGAAGTTTTAAAATCCCCATTAGTCATGTACTTGTGCCCAGACTTGAGTCAGGTAAAAGACAAAACTGGCCGCTAGGTTGGCCGTGTGATTATCTATATCGTGAGGGGGAGAGACTTCGACGATGTCAAAGCCAATTAGCTTGCCTGAAGCAGCGATGTGCTGGAAGACCAGCACAGCCAGATTGGGATCCACACCGAGAGACTGGATGGCACTGACACCAGGAGCAGCGCCGGCTGCAAAGCAGTCAATATCAATGGTTAAATAAACCTGCTCCTTATCGGCTAGAAAAGCATCAACTACCTTGCAGACTTCCTTATGTCCTATTTGGTACATATCCATTCCAGTCAGGAACTGGATAGCCTTGGATTTGGCTACAAAGTCAAAGAGAAAGAGATTGTTATTGTGCTCCTGAATCCCTAGGATGAGGTAGTTAAAGATCTGTTTCTGAGCTAAGGTATCATCAAACATTTGACGAAAACCGGTACCGGAGTTGGGGCCCGTCTGATCGTAGGGGCGTAGGTCAAAATGGGCATCCATATTGATCACAGCTAAGTTTTGGTCAGGATTTAGTGACGACTTGAGCCCCAGATAGTTGCCGTAGGCTGTTTCGTGACCGCCGCCTAGAACGATGGGTCGGAGATTAAGCTCTCGCAGGCGTTTGACTGCTCGTGCCAAGCTTTGCTGCAGTTGTTCCAGAGAGCGGTTAGGCCCGTCAATATCGCCAACGTCAAATACTCGAACGTTTCTACCTAGATGCCAAGGAAGCTTGGCCAGCTGAGTTCGGATAGCTTGTGGTCCTTCGACAGCCCCCACTCGGCCGTTATTGATATAGACACCCTTGTCGCTCTTGAAGCCAATCAGGGCAAAGTTCACCCCTTCAAAAGGAGTTAAGCTAGGATCATTTAAGTCCAGAAACTCAATGACCATGCCCCACTTAGCAGTATATAGATTGTCCTCTGGACCTCGCTGATAGTAACGGTTGTCTAGCTGATAGTAATCTTCTAACATAATTTTGTCCTTTTTGATAACGATAGTTGCGACTTTATTATAAGAGTTTCCGCTAAGCCTGTCAATGACTTTTGGCGGGAAAAGAAGCCCAGCTGCATGAGAGCGGGCTTCTTATACTAGTTTTTCAAAGAGTCCTCAGAATTAGAACTGAATGCTCAAGTCCACAGCCTTTTCAACGGCTGCTAGGAATTCTTCG
>ERZ772917.2108-NODE-2108-length-10247-cov-62.091444_pt1 | contig 10247 bp, 3 predicted proteins | sample MGYA00511187_ERZ772917 | MGnify/ENA primary metagenome ERZ772917 (study PRJEB29015, sample SAMEA2737925) | human oral metagenome | biome: human oral; feature: human-associated habitat; material: dental | place: China | collected 2012 ... | reverse complement strand
TCCCTCCGGGCCGCCTACATGCTCCCCGACGACGACCTGCTCGCCCTCGTACCCGCCATCGTGCGCTGGGTCGACGTCGAACGAGGAGCCCTGTACGCCCACCGCCTGCTGCGCATGCTCCCGATCAACAGACTGCGCCCCGTGCTCGTGCCCGCCGCATTCGCCTGGCTGCACGAGGGCGAAATGATGGACTACGTCTCCTGGTGCACATTCGCCTCCCTGTTCAACAGCCTGGGACTGGACGAGGACCTCCACCACATGGCCGACCTCGCCCTGGCCCACACCGACCCCGACGTCCGCACCGCCGGCAAGGAGATCGTCGAGGACTTCCTGCAGGATTAGGCGTCTCGCGGACCGGGCCGCCTCGACCGATCCTGACACCGGCCGCCCGGCCACCGCCACGTTCACCCACCGGGACGTGGACGCCATGCGCGTGTCCACCGACCGCGGCGAGCTGGTCGCCATCGTCACCTACTGCGGCAGCGCCGTCTGAATGAGGGCCGCGCCCCCGTTGAGGCACAGGTAGCCCCGTCCGACGGTCATGACCACGGGCGCGCGCCGCGGGATCCTGGCGGAGAGCAGGTCGCCGTCCATGTCGACATTGGGCTGCAGCAGGATCCCGCACCGCGAGCGCCGCAGCGTCTTGGTCCAGTGGCTGTAGAGCGTGCGCAGGTCGTCGGCCCGGCCGGCCGCGGCGATCCGCACATTGGGCGGGCTCTCCGCCAGCAGTTCCGCCAGCGCGTGATCGGAGTCGTCGATCCGCTCGGCGTCGTCGACCAGCACCAGGACGGGGCCCTGGCGCAGTCGGAGCGCGGCCAGCAGGCCGGCGGCGTCGGCCGGGTCGGTGATCACCTGGTCCAGGTCGGCCGCGGCCAGGGGGGAGCGGCGCGAGGCGATGGCCGCGATCGTGGGCGGCTCGGGGCCGTCCGCGGCGGTGCGGGCCGCGGCGGCCAGGGTGAGCAGGGTCGTCGACTTGCCCGAGCGGGGCGGGCCGGCCACGAGGATGTGCTCGCCCTCGTAGCTCTCCAGGAGGGCCGGCTTGAGGTCGGCCTCCCCGATGCCCACGGGCAGGCGCCACGGCTCGTGGGCGAGGCGGGCGACGGCGTCGAGCTCGTCGACCCTCACCAGGGTCGGCAGCTCGCCGACCACGGAGGGTTTGGCGGGGGCGTGGGGCCACACCCGCGAGGCGATGTGCTCGACGGCGGCCCGGGCGCCGCAGCCGGGCGTGGCGATGTGGGTCTGCAGGCGGGTGAGGACCGGGACGGCGCGCCCGTTGACGTCGGCCGGCATCTGCTCGGGCTTGATGCCGGCCGAGGAGTAGTCGTAGCGGTCGGCGAGCCGGAAGAGCCACTTCTGGGTGGTCACCTCGTCGATGGCCGAGGGGATGGCCTTGACGCGCGTGGTGGTTATGGCGAAGTGGACGCCCACCTCCGGCCCGTCCGCGTAGGAGCGGTAGAAGGATTCCAGCAGCGGCAGGCCGTCCACGTCCTGGTACTCGTCTCGCAGGGCCGCGAAGCCGTCCACCAGGACCAGCATCCTCCGGCTGCGGTCCGGGGCGCCGCGGCGGCGCTGCACCTCGGCGCGCAGGAATTTGAGCAGGCGGCTCTGGCGCTCGCGCGCCCCCGAGCCGGCGCCCGCGTAGCCCACCAGGTGGGGCAGGCCGGTGAGGACCTCCAGGTCGCCGGCGCTCATGTCGAGGACGACGATGTCGAGCTCCTGCGGGTCCAGGGCGCGGGCCGCGGTCAGCGCGATGGCGACCAGCGCCGTCGTCGTGCCCGATCCGGGCACTCCCCCCAGGATGAGGTTGCCCTCCGCCATGTCCCAGCCGGCGTCGAGCTGGCGCTGCCCGTCGGGGTCGTCGGACAGGGCGAAGACCAGGGTGTCCCCGTTCAGGCCGCCGACCGCCGGCAGCTTGGAGGCGGTGTCGTCCGGGTCGGCGCCCGCGGCGTCCTCCTCGCCGCCGGGCGCGTCCGTCCGGGCGGGGCGGGGGAAGCCGGCCAGGTTCACGCGGGCGCCCAGGGGCTCGGGCCACACCGGGCGGGGCGGGGCGAAGCCCGCGATCGCGTTGGCCTCCACGATGGCGTCGATGAGGGCGTCCAGGTCGGTCTCCGGTTCGCCGGGGGCGGGTCTGCGGGCGGGCGGGGCGGGACGGGACGGGGCGGAGGAGCCGCCCGTGGTCAGGTCGGTGAAGGCGATCGCCTCGCGCTCCTCGGACTCGATCGGGCCGGTGACCAGGGCGGTCTGGACGGGGGTGATGTCGTCCTGGCCGAGCTTGACCAGGGCGCGGCCCTTCTGCTGGCGCCCGATCGCGGCGGCGTCGGGCACGTCGATGACGTTGGAGGAGTCCTCGCGGCTCTGCACCCGCAGCGCCACCCGCATGTTCGTGTTGGCGAGGATGTCGTCGTTGACGACGCCGGCGGGGCGCTGGGTGGCCAGGATCATGTGCACGCCCAGGGTGCGCCCGACGGCGCCCACGCTGACCAGGGAGCTGAGGACGTCGGGGTACTCCTTGGCGAGCATGGCGAACTCGTCGACGACGAGCAGGAGCCGGGGCATGGGCTCGGTCGGGTTGGTGGCGAGGTAGGCGTCGAGGTTGTCCACGCCCTCCCCGGCGCCGGCGAAGACCCGCTGCCGGTAGGTCATCTCCGCCTCCAGGGCCCGCAGCGCGCGGTCGGCCATCTGGGCGTCGAGGTTGGAGATCGTGCCGATCGTGTGCGGCAGCCGCTCGCAGGTCTTGAAGGCGGCCCCGCCCTTGAAGTCGATGAGGATGAAGGTCAGGGACGTCGGGTCGTTGCGCGCGGCGAGGCCGGCCACGAGGGTGCGCAGGAACTCGCTCTTGCCCGATCCGGTGGTCCCGCCCACCAGCCCGTGCGGCCCGTCGCGGACCAGGTCGATGGAGAACATGCCGCGCTCGCCCACGCCCACCGGGGCCTGGGCGCCGGGCGCCCGCCAGGAGTCGAGCACCTCCTGCGCGGTCGGGGCGGCCATGCCCAGCAGCGGGCCCAGGCGCACCAGGCCGGGCAGCGAGGCCCCGGGCACCTCCAGCTCGGGGTCCTCCAGGCGCGCCATGGCCATGGCGGCCCGGGCGGCGTCGTCGGCGCCGATCCCGGACAGGGCCACGTCCTCCACGCGCACCAGGTCGCCGGGGCGCTCCAGGACGGCCAGCCCGTCCCGCCCCGTCTCGATGACGACCGTGCACGAGGCCGGCAGCTGTTCGCGGGTCGCGGCGAGCACGATCCCGCTGACCCGGCGCGGCGGGCGCTGGCCCGAGCGGGCGACGGCGCCCCGCCCGCGGCCCAGCAGGGAGCGGGCGGGCGATTCGCGGCCCTCGGTGAGGACGTCGGAGTCGATGAGGAGGAGCGCGTTGGGGGTCGCCAGGGCCTCCACCCCGTCGCGCAGGCCGGACAGCAGCGAGTCCGACTCGCGCCGCCGGCCGCTGATCCAGCGCCCCTCGTCGCCCGTCCCCAGGCGCCGGGTGTGCGGGAGCCACCGCGTCCACTCCCACTCCTGGTCGCGCCCCGGGTCGTGGAAGACTCCGATGGTCAGGTCCGCGGGGCCGCAGTGGACGGCGGCCTGGAGCAGCAGGCTGCGCGCCACGGCCGTCGTCGCCTCCCGGCGTCCGACGATGCCGACCACGCCCGCGTCCGACAGGTCCACCTCGGCGGGCCCCGCGGCGATCACCGAGGCGTCCAGGGCGGCGCGGACCTCGTCGACCGGCTTCCGCGCGGCGCGGGCGTCCACCGCGGGCCTCCACGGGGAGTCGGCCACGCCCGCGCTCAGCAGCAGGACGTCGGGGTCGTCGTGGCGGCGCTGCCACAGGGTCGTGGTGGGCCACAGGGCGCGGCGCGCGGCGAGGTCCACCGCGGGCACGGCGGTCCGGCGGGCCGCCAGCTCCGCGGCCGCGGCCTCGCGCAGGGAGGCGGTGAACCGCTCCAGGTCCTCGGAGAAGGTCTTCTCCGCCTCCTTCTTCTCGGCCCTGCGCCTGCGCTTCTGGTCGAACCAGTTGCCGATGGCCAGCAGCGGGCTCATGGCCGAGAACATGGCGTAGCGCAGGTCCCTCATCATGACGACCATGACGACGGCCAGGATGAGGGGGCCGACGACGGCGATGAGGGAGAAGCGCGTGGGCTGGGCCTGCCGCGGGCGCTCCGGGGGCGTCAGGGGCTCGGGGTCCTTGCGCCGTCCGGGCCGGGGCGGCCGGTTGAAGGGGACGGTTCCGGCGGCGGTGATGTTGTGCAGCGACCCGGGGCGGGGGGCGCGGGGCTCCTCCACGTCCTTGCGCGCCGCGATCGCGCAGTCGCCGATGCGCAGCACGGCGTCGGCGTCGATGCGCGCCCCCTCCTCGTCCACGGCGTCGCCGTCCAGGAGGGTGCCGTTGGTCGAGCCGCGGTCCTTGACCAGCAGGCCCTCCTCGTCCCGCTCCACGGTCGCGTGCAGCCAGGAGGCGCTGCGCGAGGGCAGGGGCACGTCGGCCTCGGGGGAGCGCCCGATGGTGAGCACGCCCGTGTCCGGGACCCGGACCACCGGGCCGACGTCCTCCTCGCCGAGCACCGTGAGGGTCCAGCCGGACAGGGCCTCGAGCGCCTCGCCCCCGTCGGGGCGCAGCGTGCTGCCCTCCATGAGCGAGGCCCGGGCGAGCGGGTCCTGCGGGTCGTGGGGGACGTCGTCGACCCACACCGGCCCGGCGGACAGGGGGGCGCCGTAGACGCCCTCCACGAGCTCGCGCAGGGTGGCGGAGTCGGCGAAGGACTCCAGCTCGACCGTCCTGGGGTCGTCGTTGAGGTCGATGACCAGGCGCATGGCCGCTTCCTTTCCGGGCGCCGGCGCGGGCGCGTCAGTTCTTGGAGGAGGTGGCGAACCAGAACAGGCCCGGTCCGGCGCCGCCCCCGGGCAGGGCCCGCAGGCCCGGGTCCTGGGAGGTCGCCGTCAGCGCGACCACCGAGGAGGGGGCCAGGGCGGTCCGCCCGGTGAAGGTCAGGTCGGCGCCCGCCAGCCCGTCGGCGTTGCCCAGCCTGAGGGATGCCAGGGCCGTTCCGACCTTGGCGGGGTCGGTCGATCCCGTCGCCTCGGCCGCCCGGACGAGGGCGACGACGGCGTCGTGGGCGCGGGCGTCGGCGGTGCGGGCGGAGGACGCGGAGAAGGCCTCGGCGCCGAACAGGTCGGTCTGGCCGGGGTCCTGCGCCATGAGCCTGATGGCGCCCAGGAAGGCCGACAGCCCCTCGGCCCGTTCGCCGGTGCTCAGCGCCGCCGGGTCGGAGTCGGCGACGCCGACGGTGGTCATATTCGCGTTGAGGCTCCCGCCGGCCTCGACCAGGGCGGCCGGGAAGGCGCTGCTGCGGGCCTGGGGGGTCAGGATGATCGGCAGCGCCGTCCCGGTGCCCTCGATGGCCCGCACCGCGGTGGCCTGGGCGTGCGCGCTGCCCGCGATCACCACGCAGTCGACGCTTCCCGCGCCGGCCGCGGCGGTCAGGGCGTCGGTCATGGGCTTGGTGTCCGCGCCGTCGCTGTAGGAGTGGCTCTGGGCCGCGGAGACGGTGGAGGGCAGGGCGCCCCCCGCGTCGACGACGAAGGGCGCGTGGACGCCCGTCTGGCTCAGGGCGCTGGAGACGGCGGCGTCGAGGGCCTCGGTGTAGGGGCCGGTCAGCCAGGCCCGGTTCTCGTGCCCGTCGAGGACCGTCGGGTCCGTCTCGTAGGGCAGCAGGGCGGGCAGGCCCGCGGCGCCCGCCGCGTCCAGGGCGGCCGTGACGTGGCTGCCGGAGGTGGCCAGGACGACGCCGGACACGCCCTGGGCGGCGAGCTGCCCGACGGCGGCGGCGGCGCCCTCGGCGGTGCCCTGGTCGTCGCTCACCCGGAGGGTCACGGCGGTCGCGCCGGCGAGGTTGAACCGGTAGGCGGCGACCTGGGCGCCCTCCGCCGGGCCGAGCCAGTCGCCGCCCTGGCCCGGCTCCGAGGAGGCCGAGACCACGACCCCGATCGTGATCGACGGCACGGCGCCGTCGGTGGTCAGGGCAACGGGGACGGCGGAGGCGGGCGTCGGGGCGGCGGAGGCGGGCGTCGGCGTGACGGCGTCGTCGTGCCCGCCGGAGGTGCAGGCCCCGACCAGGGCCGTGCACAGCAGGACGACGGCGAGCAGGGCGCCGGTGCGCGGGGCCCTCACCGCGAGCCCCCCACGCGGAGGCTGTAGACGACGGTGCGCTGCTCCGCCGCGGGCCGCGGGGCCGCCAGGCCGTTGATCCGTGACTGGGCCTGGAGGCTGGCCTTGACCTGGGCCTGCTGCAGGAGGATGCCCTCCATGTCCTGGGCCCTGACCGCGCCGTGGGCGGCGACCGCCTGGTTGGCCGCGGCGACCTGGTACCCGGCGGATCCGGTCAGCGCCGCCGAGCTGTACATGATCCCGACCAGGCCGGTTCCCGACCCGTCCGGGCTGCCGATGTCCAGCAGGACCCGGTCCAGATCGCTGGTCAGCAGCGATCGGGCCGCCTCGATGTCGACGACCGAGCCGGTCAGGCCCTGCGTCATGGAGGTGAGGCTGCCCTCGACCTGGGACGACAGGGCGGCGGAGGATCCGGCCGCCTGGTCCTGGATCTGCGCCGTCTGCTCCTGGATGGTCCGGGCGCTGTCCGAGGTGATGCCGTCGGCGCTGGCCCGCATGCCGCTGGTCGCGGCGTCGAAGCTGGCCCCCACGGCGGCCCGGCTGGTCCCGGCCTGCGCCCCGATGAGCCGGATCTGGGTGCCCACGGTGGTGGAGACGGCGTCGGTGGTCTCCTTCGCGGTCTTGTCGAAGGCGGTCCTGACGCCGGCGGCGGCGGCGGTCTGATCCCGGTCGAGCTTGTCGACCGAGGCGCTGAGCGCGTCGTAGCCGCTGCGCAGGTCCGTCACGGCCGTGCGCAGGTCCTTCAGGGAGCCGCTCAGACTGGGCTTGGACGGGTCGTCGGGAGCGCCGTCGACGGCCAGGACGATGGCGTCGCGGGCGGCGACGACGTCGGCGACGGCGGTGCGCACGGCGTCGACGTCCTTCTTGGTGGCGCCGCCCGGCGTGGTGGTGTCGGAGGCGGTGACGATCTGCTCCAGGCTCGTGCTCTGCGCGCTCAGGGCGGCGTCGGCCGAGGAGCCGTCGTCGGGCTTGTCGGCCGGCTTGTCGTCGGCCGCGCCGCCGCCGTCCGGTTTGTCGTCGGCCGGCTTATTGTCGGCCGCGCCGTCGGCTGGCTTGTCGTCGGCCGGCTTGTCCGCCGCGCCGCCGCCCGCGCCGGGGCAGGGCGTGGAGGTGAGCCGGGCCCGAGCCTGCTGGAGGAGCGCGGGATCCTTCGCGGAGGCGATCTCGGTGCACAGGTCCCGGGCGGCGTCGGCGATCTGCCCGCGCGCCGTCGTGTTGTTCGCCTGGGCGGCGGTCGCCGAGGAGTGGATGCCGTCCAGGGTGCTCACCAGGGCGTCCACCCCGGGCGTCAGGGCGTTCACCGCCTGGTTGAGGGCCTCCGTCTCGGTGCTCAGGTCGCCCGTGCCCTCCCCGCCCTCGGACGGGGCGAGCCGGTTCAGGGCGGTCTCCACCCCGGTGACCTTCTCCCCCAGGGCCGTGGAGCTGGTCAGGACGTCGGTGCGCGTCTCCGGCTGGAGCGCCGCGGTGACGGCGTTGGCCTGCTCCCCCAGGGAGGCGACCGCCGCATTGACCTGCTGCTGGGCGGCGGCCAGGCTGCAGGTCGCCGAGACCGACCCCTGGGCGCAGGTGCTGGTGTCCGCGTCGCCGAGCGCCTCGGACAGCTGGGCCTGGACGGCGGCCTTGCAGTCGTCGTTGGCCTGGGCGTAGGCCTGGAGGAGGCCGGAGACCCGGTTCACGGAGCCGTAGACGCCGTTGCCCGAGTCCGCCTGCACCGCCGAGCCCGAGCCCGAGCCCGCCGAGCCGGCCGCGTCCCCGGAGCCTGCCGCGGGGGCGGGGGCGGGGGTCTCGGAGCCGACGAGGGCCTGGGCGGTGGGCTCGGCGCCCGGCTGGGCCTGGGCCTGACACCCCAGGGACTCCAGGCTCGGGACCTGCGCGGGCTCGCTCGTGTCGCCCATAATGGCCGAGGCGGTGTTGACCACCTGGAGGAGCTGGGACGCCGTCGAGGACTGGGCGGAGGTCAGGGTCTGGGTCAGGGTCTGGGTCAGGCCGCTCAGGTCGGTGCCGATCGACTGCATGGAGGAGGACAGGCTCTGGCTGGAGGAGGTCAGGTCCGCCAGCGTCTGGGTGCCGATGGTGCCGGCGTTGCCCGTCAGGGTCGTCGAGACCCGGTCGACGATGGCGTGGGCCTTGGCGAGGGACTCGTTGACCTGGGACAGGGCCTCGATCGTCGAGGTCGTCAGCGCCAGCTGGGAGCCGGTGTCGGTGCGGAAGGCCGCGTCCATGAGGCCCTGGACGGACGGGTCCGTGATGAGTCCGGTCTGCACGGACAGGCCGAATTCGGGCACCTTGAAGTCGACGGCGTCCACGACCAGGCGCAGGTCGGCGGTCGCCCCGAGCTGCGGCGGCGCCAGCAGCGCCGCCCACTGGACCTGGGACTTGCCGTCGCCGGTCCTGCTGAGCACCCCGTTGGTCACGCCCTGGGCGTCGGAGGAGGCGGTGATGACGCTGTCGGGGTCCGCGTCGAGGGAGACGGCGGCGGACAGCGTCAGGGGCGCGCCGACGAGCGCGGTGCGGGTGCGCGAGGTCCCGGCGACGTCGTAGGTGAGGGACTGCGGCTTGACGGTGAGGTTCTCGACGAAGACGTCGACGGTGACCCTGCCCGTGTAGCCGGCGATCTCGCTCAGGTCGGTCCCGGCGCCGTCGGCGGTCCGGTAGGCGGTGCGCACGCGCACGGGCAGGTCCTTGGCGACGTCCCGGGGGGCGTAGGTGCGCGTGCCCGCCGCCGCCCGCCGCCCGTCGGGGCTGACCGACACGGTGGTCCCGGAGACCGCGGTGACGGCCCCGGAGGGGGAGACCGCGATGTCTATGCTCTCCAGCGACCTGGCCTCCTCGGCCCGGGCCTGCGTGCCCCCGGTGACGCCCTGCACCCATGTCAGGGCCAGCACCGTGACGACGGCGACGGCGGCGGCGGAGCGGCGGGGCCGTCGCCGGGCGCGGCGCAGTCGGCTTCGGACCCCCGCGGCGAGGCGGGTGTCCGACAGGGCGCGCAGCAGTGCGGCGGCGCCGTGGGCGGGTCGGTTGTCCGTGGGCCTGTCGGAACTCATAAGGACATCTCCTCGCGCGAGCCCGTTCTTCAGGGCCCACATGGGATAGCAGGGAAGCGCCGTCATGCTATACGGCCGTCCGGGGCGCGCGCACGGGGGTCCGGGTGATGCCCGCCCCACAGGTATGGGCAACGCCTCCGGGTGGAGGGGCGCGGCGGTGGCATAGGGTGGTCGGCATCACCCCTAGGCGAACATGGATTGGGCGACGATGGATCAGAGCGCACAGGGCGCGGGCGCCAGGGCCCTCGGCGCCCGCTACACGCTCACCTCCCTGCTGGGGCGCGGGGCGACCGGCGAGGTGTGGCTGGGGGCCGAGCGCCGCAGCGGCAGGCGCGTGGCGGCCAAGCTCCTGCGGCCGGAGTACCTGGAGGACGACGCCGTCGTCGACCGGTTTGTGAGAGAACGCACAATCCTGCTGGGTCTGCGGCATCCGGGCATTGTGTCCGTGATCGATCTCATCGTCGACGGCGAGGATCTGGCCATCGTCATGGACTACCTGGAGGGCGGCTCCCTGCGGCGGGTCCTGCGGGAGGACGGGCCGCTGGAGCCCGCCCGGGCGGCCGCCGCCGCCGCGCTCGTCCTTCAGGCCCTGGACTACGCCCACGGCAAGGGCGTGCTGCACCGCGACGTCAAGCCGGACAACGTGCTCCTGGGCCCCCGGTGGCGCGAGGACGGCGAGGGCGGCCTCAAGCTGAGCGACTTCGGCGTGTCGCGGCTGCTGGAGGACGCCCCGCGCTTCACCTCCGCCATCGCCGGCACGCCCCACTACATGCCGCCCGAGCTCATCAGCGCCGGCACCAGCGGCACCCCGGGCGACGTGTACTCCGCCGGGATCATGCTCTACGAGCTCCTGGCCGGGCGCACGCCCTTCGCCGGCTCCGGCACCGACTTCACCGTGGCCCAGCGGCACCTGAGCTCCTCGCCGCCCAGGCTGGACCTGCCCTCGCCGCTGTGGGCGGTCCTGGAGGACCTCCTGGCCAAATCCCCCGAGCAGCGCCCCTCCGCCGGGGAGGCGGCCCGGCGCCTGCGCGACCTGGGGCCGGTCCTGG
>ERZ772917.2107-NODE-2107-length-10257-cov-21.022251_pt1 | contig 10257 bp, 7 predicted proteins | sample MGYA00511187_ERZ772917 | MGnify/ENA primary metagenome ERZ772917 (study PRJEB29015, sample SAMEA2737925) | human oral metagenome | biome: human oral; feature: human-associated habitat; material: dental | place: China | collected 2012 ... | reverse complement strand
TCATCTTCTGACGGCTGACCTGGTCCTTCTTGCCCTTGTACTTCTCCTGGATCTTGCGCATTTCGGGCTGGATGGCCTGCATGGCGCGGGAGGAGCGGATCTGCTTGAGGAACAGCGGGATGATGGCGATGCGCACCAGGATGGTGAGCAGCACGATGGACAGAACCCACGCCATGCCGGAGCCGGAGGACATTCCGAGCAGCACGAGGAGGTCGTGGATCCAGACCCACACGTAGGAGATCGCCCACGCGAAGGGGTGGAGGATTGCGTCGAGCATAGTTTTCGCTTTCGCCGTGGCGCGGGTGCGCCGCTGTGTCGTTGTTCCTTATGTTCCCGAGGCCGTGGCAGGTTACTCGGTCAAGTCGTGTTCCGGGTCCAGTCCCATGGGGGCGGGGCGTTCCCAGTTGTCGTGCCCAGCCCAATCCTCGGGTGGGATCCAGGGGTCGGGCTTCCAGCGTCCACGCTCTGGTACGTGGTCTACTCCGCCGTGGCTCCAGGGGTTACATCGCAGGAGCCGCCAAGAGGCGAGGATGATCCCTTTGATGGGCCCGTGGACACGGACCGCTTGGAGCGCGTAGGTGGAGCAGCTGGGGGCGTATCGACACCGGGGGCCGAGGGCCGGGGAGATGTAGCGCTGGTAGGCGACGATGGGGGCGGACACGAGTGCACCGAGGGCACGGCCCGCGACGCTCATCGTGCGTCCCATTTGCGCCACGCTCGCGCCATCACGCGGTCGAGGTGTTCGCCGAGTTCCTTGGAGGGAACGCCGAGGGCCTTGTGTGAAGCCCGCACGACGACCCGTGCTCCTTCGGGGAGGTCGGCAATCCTTTCGCGCATGAGGTGGCGCAGCTGCCGCTTGACGCGATTGCGTCCGTTAGCGCGCTTGATTTCCCGCTTGGGTACGACGAAACCGACGAGGCGACTGTTATGTTCCTCGTCGGCTCGGACGTGGACGACGACCAACGGATCCCCTGCTCGCGTTCCCTGTCGGATCGCGGCGGTAAAGTCCGCTGGGTCAACCATGCGGTGCGCGCGCGGCAGCACCGGGGTGTCTCAGGCGGACAGCTTGGCGCGGCCCTTGCGACGACGGGCAGCCAGAATGGCGCGGCCGGCGCGGGTCGACATGCGCAGACGGAAGCCGTGCGTCTTGGAACGACGACGGTTGTTGGGCTGGAAGGTCCGCTTGGTGGTCACGGCAATTCTCCTCGGCGGGGAGTGGTTTCCCACTCGGTATCGGTTGGGCTATCGACACACGGGGGCGCGATAGCGGGGACGCACGCCCGAAATGGGCGCAAACAAAGACCAAGACTAAGCGGATTGGGGCCACACGTCAACGCGGCGGCGTTACCCACCGCGTCACACACAGTATCCACAGCTGTGCAAATCACTGTGGATCTCATCCGTCCACAGAGGGTGAATGACGGGAGTTATCCACAGGCTGTGTGTATTTTTGCTTTCCGCGCGCTGCTGCGGACCCAAAGTTGTAACTACAGAGCTGTGATTCTGTGATAGTTCTCCACAGCTTCATCCCCAGTCTGTGCATAACATGTGCGCGGGCTACACTGCGACAATGTACGAGCGTCACGCACATCACCGAGAAGTCGTGACTGAACTCACCAATATTTGTGACCGGAGGTTGCCGTGGAGTCGGATTCCCTCACACGCGCGTGGGCTGCGGCCCTGGACGCAGTCCCCACCGACGAGCTGGGGCCCGTCGCCACGTCGATGCTGCGCTCCGCTCGCCCCCTCGGCGACATCGAAGGCACGATTCTGCTCGCCGTCCCCAACGATTTCACCAAGCAGTGGATCGAAGACAAGGCGCAGTCGAAGCTGACAACCGCCCTGTCCGTGCACCTGGGCCGCACCGTCCGCATCGCCATCACCGTCGATCCCACACTCGAGGTCCTCACGGACGAAGAGGAAGAGGAGGAGCAGACCCCCGCCGCGCCCGCGCCCGCACCCGCCCCGGCCTCGTCGATTGATGTGGACGAGAAGCACCACTCCCCCGCCCTCGTCACCGCGCCCACCGACTCCGGCCCGACCCACCTCAACCCGAAGTTCACCTTCGACACCTTCGTCATCGGCCCGTCGAACCGTTTCGCGCACGCCGCCGCGCTGGCCGCTTCGGAAACCCCGGGTACCGCCTTCAATCCGCTGTTTATCTACGGCGATTCCGGACTGGGCAAGACGCACCTGCTCCAGGCCATCGGCCACAACGCGCTGTCGATGATGCCCCACCTAAAGGTCCGCTACGTCAACTCCGAAGAATTCACGAACGAGTTCATCAACGCGATTCGCCTCAATAAGACGGATAACTCCCAGGTCGAGGCCTTCCACCGCCGCTACCGCGAACTCGACATCCTCCTCATCGACGACATCCAGTTCATCGGCGACAAGGAACAGACGGTCGAAGGCTTCTTCCATACCTTTAATGCGCTGCACAGTGCCAACAAGCAGATCGTCCTGACCTCGGACCTGCCCCCGGCCCAGCTCAAGGGCTTCGAGGACCGCATGCGGTCGCGCTTCTCCTCGGGCCTGCTCGTGGACGTTCAGCCGCCGGACCTGGAGACCCGCATCGCGATCCTGCATAAGAAGGCGGACGCCGAGGGCCTCGAGGTCACCCCCGAGGTGTTTGAGTACGTGGCCTCGCGCATCTCCTCCAACATCCGTGAGCTGGAGGGCGCTCTCGTGCGCATCGGCGCGTGGGCGTCGCTGTACCAGGAGCGCATCGACTTGAACCTCGCGCAGATGATGCTCAAGGACTTCGTCTCCAACCCGGACGACAACGAAATCACCGTCAGCCTCATCATGAGCCAGTGCGCCGTTTACTTCGGCGTGACGATCGAGCAGATGGGTTCGTCGGAACGCAGCCACAACGTCGTCGAGGCACGCCAGATCGCCATGTATCTGTGCCGCGAACTCACTGACCTGTCGTTGCCCAAGATCGGACAGGCCTTCGGACGCGACCACACGACGGTCATGCACGCGAACAAGAAGATCTCGAAGCTCATGAAGGAGAAGCGCGAGACCTTCAACCACGTGTCGGAGCTTACAAACAGGATCAAGCAGAAGGCCAGGGAGTCGTGAAAATTGCGCGGGCGCTGACGAAAGTCGGCGCCCGCGCGAGATTCACAGGAGTTGTGCACAGCTGGTGGACGAACACGCTCACGCTGTGGAGAAAAGGGCCTCGCCTGTGGATCTCAAAAAGTTGTCATTTGCTTCGTGCACAGGACAACGTGACGAATCCACAGCCTCGTCCCAGAATGACATCACAGAGATTTGACTGAAATTCCGCCGCGTAAGGGAGTTATCCACAGAACTCACAGCCCTTATGATGGAAGGAAAGTCAAATGAATAATTTTTTCACAGGCCTCCGTACAACAACGGCGCCGCCGGCGCTGCGCGATGGCGTGCGCGAGGCGAATTTCCTGCCCCACGTGGGCACACTTGTGGGTAAAGTAGTGTCCGATCCGTTTTGTGTTTTGGAGGCAGCTATGAAGTTCACCGTCGCCCGCGATGTTCTGGCCGAAGCCGTGTCGTGGACCGCCCGCGCGCTCCCCGTGCGTCCGGCATCGCCGATCCTGGCCGGCGTGCGCATCAAGGCTGAAGCCGACGAGCTCACCCTGTCCTCCTTCGACTACGAGGTCTCCGCGAACTCGCACATTCCCGCGACCGTCGACGAGGCCGGCGAGGTCCTGGTGTCGGGTCGTCTGCTGGCCGACATCTCCAAGTCGCTGCCCTCTAAGCCCGTGTCCGTCGAGCTCGACGGCCAGAAGGTGAACCTGGTCTGCGGCTCCTCGCACTTCACGCTCGCGGTCATGCCCCTTGACGAGTACCCCCTGCTGCCCGCGCAGCCTACGGGCATCGGCGCGATTGATTCCTCGACGCTGTCACAGGCCGTGTCCCAGGTGTCGATCGCCGCGTCACGCGACGACACGCTGCCCCTGCTGACGGGTGTGCGCATCGAAATCAACGGCCCGGCGATCACGCTGCTGGCCACCGACCGCTACCGCCTCGCGATGCGCGAGCTGGATTGGGAGCCCACCGACACCTCGATCGAAGAGGTCGCCCTGGTCAAGGCCCGCATCCTCCAGGACGTCGCAAAGTCGATGACCTCGGGCGCCAAGGTCGAGGTCGGCCTGTCCGGCGAGTCCCAGCCCGGCGCCTCGTCCCTCATCGGCTTCACCGCCCAGGGACGCCGCACCACCTCGACCCTGATGGACGGCGACTACCCCGCTGTGCGTCGCCTCTTCCCCGACACGACGCCGATCCAGGCTGTCGTCGATCGCCACGCGCTGCTCGAGGCCGTTAAGCGTATGTCGCTGGTCGCCGAGCGCAAGACCTCCGTGCGACTGGCCTTCACCGAGGGACAGCTGGTCCTCGAGGCCGGCCAGGGCGACAATGCGCAGGCCTCCGAAGCGATCGAGGCGACCCTGCGCGGCGACGACATCTCGACCGCGTTCAACCCGCAGTTCCTCATCGACGGCTTGCAGGTCCTGGACACCGACTACGTGCGCTTCGGCTTCACCCACCCGACGAAGCCGGCCGTCATCACCGGCCAGAAGAAGGCCGACGAGGGCGAGGTCACGCAGTTCCGCTACCTGCTGATGCCCATCCGCTTCGGCATCTGACGTGCGCGTCTCCCACCTGGCCCTCGACGACTTCCGCTCCTGGAAGCACGGGGTCGTCGAGCTGCCCGAGGGCCCCACGGTCCTCGTGGGCGCTAACGGCCAGGGAAAGACAAACCTCGTCGAGGCGCTCGCCTACCTGTCCACGTTTTCGTCGCACAGGGTCGGCGCGGAGGGTGCCCTCGTGCGAATCCCCATCGACGAGGACGAGGCCGCCCCGGGTGGTGCCGTCATCCGCGCGCGGGTCGTGGCCTCGGGCCGCGAGCAGGTCATCGAACTCGAGATCGTGCGCGGCAAGGCTAATCGCGCGCGCATCAACCGCGCCCAGGTCAAGCCGCGCGAAATTCTGGGCATCGTGCGCACGGTCGTGTTCGCCCCCGAGGATCTGTCCCTCGTGCGCGGCGACCCGTCGGTGCGCCGATCCTTCCTGGACGACCTGGCCACGCAGCTCTCCCCCATCCACGCCTCCGTGCGCTCCGACTTCGATCGGGTCGCACGCCAGCGAGCGGCGCTCATGAAGGCCGCCCAGGCCTCGCTCCGCCGCGGCCAGTCCCCCGACCTGTCGACCCTCGAGATCTGGGACCAGCAGTTCGCCGCTCTGTCGGCGCGCATCACGGCCACGCGCGCATCCATCGCATCGCGCTTGGAAGAGCCGGCCGCCCGCTCCTACGACGACGTGGCGGACTCGCCGCGCCACCTGCTCCTCGCCTTCGACGCCTCGGTTGACCGCGTCATCGGCACCGACCCCGACAACCCCGCCAGCGCCGACCTCACCGACGTGGAGGCCCAGACCGAGCGCATGCTCGCCGCCCTCGCGTCGGTACGAGACAAGGAAACCGAGCGCGGCGTCAACCTCGTCGGCGCACACCGCGACGACCTGACCCTCAGCCTCGGTGCGATGCCCGTCAAAGGCTACGCCTCGCACGGCGAATCATGGTCGGTCGCCCTCGCGCTGCGCCTCGGCGCCTTCGAGCTGCTCAGCGACGACGGCGACACCCCAATTCTCATCCTCGACGACGTCTTCGCCGAGCTCGACTCCTCGCGCCGCGAGGGCCTCGCAGCCCTGGCTTCGAAGGCCGAACAGATCATCGTTACCTGCGCGGTCGCCGGCGACTTGCCCGCCTCCCTCGACCACCACGCGCTGCACGTGCGCCTCGATCCCGAACGCGGCACCGTCATTGACGAGGCCGACCATGAGTGAACGCGAGGACCAGGACGCCTTCGAGCTGAGCGAATCGAGGGCCCCGGGCGAAGAAGCCGACGCCGACGAGTTCGTCGTCCGCGCCCTCGAACGAGCCCAGAGCGTCGCCCGCACCCACGGCTTCACGAGGTCCACCCTGCCCTCGTGGGGCCTCGACGAAACACGTCCCCGCCGCAGCCTCGACGGCTCCAGCGAATATGCGGCCATCGAAACCGACGGCTTTCGCCGCCTCGCCGACGAGGAGAGCGTCGCCGCGCGCGCCGCAGCCCGAGCCGCCGCGTACCGCCACGGCGGCGGGATCGAAGCCCCGGCCTCGTCGACGGAGGAGGACCCCGAGGGCGACCTTGCGGCACTGCGCCAGGCCCTGAAGGGAACCGGTGCCTCGTGGAGCCGCTCCCCCGGCATGGCCGCCATGCGTCCGCGGTACCGCAGGGCCAACTCGCTGGGCGCGATCCTGGCGCGCACAATCAAGACGCGCGAATGGGACACCCCCACCAAGATGGGGTCGATCATGGCGAAATGGCGCGACATCGTCGGCCCCCAGGTTGCCGAACACGCCCGCATCGAGACCTTCGAAGGCCACCGCCTGGTCGTGCGCACCGACTCCACCGCCTGGGCGAAACAGCTCCAGCTGCTCCTGCCCACCATCGAGCGGCGCATCGCCGAGGAAGTCGGATCCGGCGTCGTCGAACAGGTCATCATCCGAGGTCCCGTCGCCCCCTCGTGGAAGAAAGGCCCCTACGTCGTACGTGGCCGAGGCCCGCGCGCCGACTACGGGTGACAGCGATGGGTACGTCGTCGTCCAAATGATGTTTCTGACCGTGCGGTCTCTGATATGCTGTCCCGTTAGCCCGCGCGTGAGGGCTTGTTAAGGAGACATCATGAGCAATCCATTCGCCAGGAACGAAGGAAGCGCCCAGGGCTTTAGCCAGCAGGGTGGATACGTGCCCGGCCAGTACCAGGGTGGATTCCCTCAGGGTGTACCCCAGCAGGGCGGGAAGTCCAAGACGCCGCTCATCATCGGTATCATCGCTGGCGTCGTCGTCATCGCGATCATCGTCGGTGTCGTCATCTGGGCGATGTCGGGATCGGATTCCGACGACTCTTCCAACGACTCCGCTCCGGCACCCGGTGCCTCCGCCCCGGCGAACCCGGGGGGTGGCAGCACAGACCCGGCAAACCCCGCGTCCGGCAACCCTCAGGCACCGAACAACACCAACCCGTCCGCCGCACCCACGCAGGGAAATGGAACGGGAGCCAACGGCATGCTCAGCATGACCCCGTACGGTGCCACCAATCTCTACGAGATCACCGACATCTCCTACGGGCCTAAGGCCGACAACAACCAGCAGACGCTGAAGGTGACCTTCAAAGTCACTAACAAGAGCAATGCCCCGGAATTCGGCGGCATGTACCCGCGTGCGTACCAGAATGGTGAACAGCTTGCACCGCCCAACTTCTTGATGACCCAGAAGCCCGATGACTTCGAGTACGTGCCCGGTGTCGTGGACGTTCCAGCCGGACAGTCTGTTCAGTACGTTGTCTACTGGGTGATCCCAAACAAGGGGGACCCTATCGAGTTCCGCGACCCGGGCTGGACGCTGCTTCAGGGGCAGGGCCAGGATTACCAAAAGTGGACTTGGCAGCCGAAGTAATCCGCTGATCAGACGGCGTCCTCGCGCTCCTTCAAGGCTCTTTATCGGCATCGTGCGGAGCCTCCTGGCGCGCGAATCGTCGCCGTTCACATGCGAGTAACGGGGCCGCCCTCCCAGCTGGGAGGGCGGCCCCGTGCGTCCCAGCCGCAACAACAATCGACATGCGACTGGTCACAGTCGACTTTTCGTTGGAATCGCGCAGTTTGTAAAGTAACCCTCCGAGCCTGTCAATCCCGGGAACAAGCGCCACTTTTGGTAGAATCTACAAGGTTAAACATCTATTTTTGCGCACTGCGAGGGGAGCCACGTGGCTGACAACGAGAAGACCGCCGAAGGCGAGCAGTCCTACGGCGCATCGGACATCACCGTCCTCGAGGGCCTGGAAGCCGTCCGCAAGCGCCCGGGCATGTACATCGGATCCACCGGCGAACGCGGCCTGCACCACCTGGTGTACGAGGTCGTCGACAACTCCGTCGACGAGGCCCTGGCAGGCTACGCCGACCACATCGAGGTCACGATCCAGGAAGACGGCGGCATCAAGGTCGTCGACAACGGTCGAGGCATCCCGGTCGACGAGCACCCCACCGAGCACAAGCCCACCGTCGAGGTCGTCATGACGATCCTCCACGCCGGCGGCAAGTTCGGCGGCGGCGGCTACGCCGTCTCGGGCGGCCTGCACGGCGTCGGCATCTCCGTCGTCAACGCCCTGTCCACCCGCGTGAACACTGAGATCCGCCGTCAGGGCTACGTGTGGCGCATGTCGTTCGCCAACGGCGGCACCCCCATCACCCCCCTCGAGCGCGGCGAAAAGACCGACGAGACCGGCACCACGCAGGTCTTCTACCCGGACCCCGAGATCTTCGAAACCGTCGAATTCGACTTCGAGACCCTGCGTCAGCGCTTCCAGCAGATGGCCTTCCTCAACAAGGGCCTGCGCATCACCCTGACCGACGAGCGCCCCACCGCCGTGGACGCCGGCGACGAGATCACCGGTGACGAGGCCGGCCCCGCCGACGACCCGGTCCCCGGGCACCGGGAGGTCTCCTACCGCTACGACCACGGCCTGCGGGACTACGTGCACTTCCTCAACACCTCCAAGAAGGTGGAGCTCATCCACCCCGACATTATCGACTTCGAGGCCGAGCAGCAGCTGGACGAGAGACGCTCCATCAGCCTGGAGATCGCCATGCAGTGGACGAGCGCCTACTCCGAGTCGGTGCACACCTACGCCAACACCATTAACACCACCGAGGGCGGCAGCCACGAGGAGGGGTTCCGCACGGCCCTGACCACCCTGGTCAACAAGTACGCCCGGGAGAAGGGCCTGCTCAAGGACAAGGACGACAACCTCACCGGTGACGACATCCGTGAGGGACTGACCGCGGTCATATCCGTCAAGCTCTCCGAGCCCCAGTTCGAGGGGCAGACCAAGACCAAGCTCGGCAACACCGAGGCCCGCACATTCGTCCAGCAGACCGTCTACGCCCAGCTCGGCGACTGGCTCGACTCCCACCCGGCCGACGCCAAGGCCGTCATTGTCAAGGCCGGTCAGGCCGCCGCCGCCCGCCTGGCGGCCCGCAAGGCGCGCGAGGCCACCCGCCGCAAGGGCGTCCTGGAGTCCGCCTCCATGCCCGGCAAGCTGCGTGACTGCTCCAGCCGCGACGCCACCCGCAGCGAGATCTTTATCGTGGAGGGCGACTCCGCCGGAGGCTCCGCCGTAGGCGGTCGCGACCCTGAGTTCCAGGCTATTATGCCTATCCGCGGCAAGATCCTGAACGTGGAGAAGGCGCGCCTGGACCGCGCCCTGTCGTCGGAGACGATCCGCAACCTCATTACCGCCTTCGGTACCGGTATCGGCGAGGACTTCGACCTCTCCAGGCTGCGCTACCACAAGATCGTCATTATGGCCGACGCCGACGTCGACGGCCAGCACATCGCCACCCTCCTGCTGACCCTGCTCTTCCGCTACATGCGCCCCATTATCGAGCACGGCCACGCCTACATCGCCATGCCCCCGCTGTACCGCCTCAAGTGGACCGGCACCGACCATGAGTTCGCCTACTCCGACGCCGAGCGCGACCAGCTCCTGGAGGCGGGCCGGGCGGCCGGGCGGCGCCTGCCCAAGGACGGCGGTATCCAGCGCTACAAGGGGCTGGGGGAGATGAACGACCACGAGCTGTGGGAGACCACCATGGACCCGGCGCGCCGCATCCTCAAGAAGGTGACCCTGGACGAGGCCGCTGACGCTGACGAGACCTTCGCCGTCCTCATGGGCGACGACGTCGAGCAGCGCCGCTCCTTCATCCAGCGCAACGCCGCAGACGTCCGCTTCCTCGATATCTGACGCACCACGCCGGCACGCGCCCGACGTCGTCAGACCCGACCTGAAGGAAACCCGTGAGCGAAGAGACCGCCCCCACCACCAGCGCCCCCGCAGGCGTCCCCCACGACCGCGTCCAGCCGGTCGACCTCCAGACGGAGATGCAGCGCTCCTACCTCGACTACGCCATGAGCGTCATCGTGGGGCGCGCCCTGCCGGACGTGCGCGACGGCCTCAAGCCGGTCCACCGCCGCATCCTGTACGGGATGTTCGACGGCGGCTACCGCCCCACGGCGTCCTTCTCCAAGTGCTCACGCATTGTGGGCGACGTCATGGGCAAGTACCACCCCCACGGTGACGGCGCCATCTACGACGCCCTGGCCCGCCTGGTCCAGCCCTGGTCCCTGCGCTACCCGCTGGTGGCCGGGCAGGGCAACTTCGGCACCCCCGGCA
>ERZ772917.2106-NODE-2106-length-10264-cov-4.200705_pt1 | contig 10264 bp, 7 predicted proteins | sample MGYA00511187_ERZ772917 | MGnify/ENA primary metagenome ERZ772917 (study PRJEB29015, sample SAMEA2737925) | human oral metagenome | biome: human oral; feature: human-associated habitat; material: dental | place: China | collected 2012 ... | reverse complement strand
GGCCGGCCGATTGCCCTTCGAGGGTGAGCCCATGTTTTCGCCCGAGACGCGTGTCGGATTCCTGCCTGCCGAGCTGTACATGTATCCGATGATCACTGGGTGGGAGTTTTTGCAATTCTACGTGAAGGCGCGTGGGATGCGTTTCGACGCAGCTTACACAAAACGGCTCAATGAGGCATTCGAGTTGCCACTTGACACGTATGCCGAGACGTATTCCACTGGCATGCTAAAGAAGCTCTACTTGATGGGGCTGCTTTTGCAAGGCAATGAGGTGATGCTACTTGACGAGCCTTTTAATGGCTTAGATTTCCGATCTGCTGCATTTGTCACGGCGCTGTTGGGAGCGTATCGGCAGAAGGGGTGCACCTTCTTCGTGGCGTCGCACGACGTGGACCATTTGCTAAGTTTCGTCGACACGCTTTCGTGGCTTCGCAGGGGAAGCCTGACCTTCTACGCCGATCGAGGCAGATTCGATGAGGTACGTCAGGCTATCCGCAGCGAGGCCGTGGAGCAGGTGAGGAGATGGCTATGAAATCGGATGCGGATGGGGATTCTCCTCACTGCGATCCACCGAAACAAATGAATTTTTTACAGGCGGTACTTATCCATATTCCTATCCTGGATACGTTCCTGATTGATCTGCTTACGGCCGGCAGAAAAGCGCCAAGGATGGCGCGCGAAGGGTGATGTCGCCAAGATCGACCGACCCGTTTACGTCGGCTTCCTGCGTATGCAAGGATTTTCCAAAGGAGAGGACATTCAATTTGTACTTTCCTTTCTTCGCCACGTTAAGGAGGGCAGAGCCGGTGCTGTCGGTAAAGGCAAACGCGGCCACGTCAGCATCTCCATCGGCCTGTAGTGTGCACATCAGACCCGTTGCAGGGGAGCCGTCAGGTTCTCTCAGCCGAAGCCTGACGCTTTGGCCTTGCGCAGCGGCAAGGAGCGGGAGAAAACCGATAAGGAACAGAGCCATGCGAATAATCGCTTGTTTAGATAGGCTTGAAAAATTAGGGTTTGTATTCATTGCATCTCGTTTTTAGTAAGAATAAGCATGATGTAAATATAGGCTACGCATACCTATATATAATAGGTAAGGCAGAGGGAGAATGAAAAACATACCTATATATGATAGGTAAAAAGAAGGGGCATACCCATCTATTCTCAGGCATTTCGGCACGCATGTCAGCAAAAACAAAAGGTCAGCTCCGAGTTTATCGGGGCTGACCTTTTTATGTATCTGATCATCGGTCGTCGAGACAAGGCCAACGTGTCAATGATCGCTCACTGTACTCGTTTAGTCCTTCGGGATGTACACATCATCGCCTTCATCGTCCTCTTTAGGATTCGGTTTCGGCTGTGGATCCGGATTCGGGGTCGGTTTCGGATCCGGCTGTTTACCTTCCTCCGGTTTCTTACCCTCTTCCGGTTGCTTGCCATCGCCGTCCGGCTTTTTCGGATCCTTGGGCTGATTCGGTTCCTTCGGTGCCTTGGGATCCTTGCCGCCTCCTTTCTTCTTGTCAGCAGCAGACTTCTTTTGCGCGACGCTTTGGTTATAGCTCTTGTCGATGCGGTCTGCTAATCGGCAAAGATTCTCTGCCAGCGTGGCAATAGCTTCCGGATCGATCGGTGTAGCGCCGAACAGGAAGTTCCACTGTAGCATCAGGATCACGCGATCGTAGATAGCGTCCGATTCCAAGCGAATCTTGCTGGCGGGCGGTAGCTTGGCCTCCGTGCTGTCGGTCATTCGCTTCGTAAAGAACTTATCGAAGTCCTTGTTAGCCGTGTCCAACTGCGTGAGGATAGGCGTCAGCCCCAGCTTCGTCACATCGGCTGCGTTTCCGGCCTTTTTCAGGTCGGCCAGCATGCCATTGATGTCGGCCGTGGCGCGATCGTAGGCTTCATTTTGCACCCCGACGTAGGGACGAACCACTGCGGACAAACGCATCGCTGCCTCGACGATGTCTTCATTCGGCAGGAACTGCGCATTGCGAATGCTGCCCATGATGTAAGTCACTAAGTGATTGCGCTCCTTATTCTTGTTCTTCATCAGGCGCGTTTGAGCACTTGTCTGTGAAACTTTAGTGATGTCCGTCTCGATGGTATTGTTTCCATCCCATTCCGTCATCAGTTCAGCAGGTATGCCGAGCTTCGTCACGTCCGCGTCTCGAACAAGGCCATACGCTGAGCAATGGAATTGTGCATGCAGGGAATTATCTAACTTTCTCATTCCCGGCTTTCTAATCTCTACGGTTTTCTTCATAGACTATCTCCTATGTTTTAGTTAAACAATTTGTTTGTTGTAGCAATTCTCGCGCATGGTCTAATCCTTGAGTCGGGTAGGGGAGCGTCAGCCAAAGCCTTCACTCCCCTGCCGCGCGGGCGACAGAATAGATTCCTTCGGTCCTTTCCTTGCCTGTTTTCAGTGCACATACCCCGAATGGATACTCATAATGGCAAAAAATATTTAGTCATTATGCAATCGTATCTCATCCTTGCCAAGGAAATGGCGTCTGTGACCAAATCCGTCCAATCCTTGCCGAGGAAATGGCGTCTGTGACCAAATCTGTCCAATCCTTGCCGAGGAAACGGCGTCTGTGACCAAATCTGTCCAATCCTTGCCAAGGAAACGGCGTCTGTGACCAAATCTGTCCAATCCTTGCCGAGGAAATGGCGTCTGTGACCAAATCCGTCCAATCCTTGCCAAGGAAACGGCGTCTGTGACCAAATCCGCCCAATCCTTGCCAAGGAAATGGCGTCTGTGACTAAATCCGCCCAATCCTTGCCAAAAATGACACCTCTCTCGGAGATCGGATTTAAGGAATCATCAAATATTAGACCGATGCGCTCAATTGCTGCTGCGCGGGGGCGAATGTATAACCCTTTTTGAAATGGGCAAAAGAATTTTTTCGATAAAAACATTCTTGCCTTGTCAGACTCTGTTTTTTTGAGCAAGAAAAGGATAATCTATTTCGCTTATTATCTGAAAATGAGCGCGAAAATGAAAGTCTATATGGCAGGCTTTGAAAAAATGATCCGTGAAAGGATACAAACCGCGAATATGCTTTCTTCCATTATTTTTGCAGCGATCAATAAGCCGTCTGCTGCTTAGCGCTTGATCCGAAAGACCATCCTCGCGCGCGAAACCTATATATATAGGTATAGGGTAGGAGGGCGGTGCACTCGGGCTTACCCATCCGTGGTCGCCAAACGAAGGCAGTCAGGTCATGGATTCGGTTAATGACCGGCGTAGGGTGTCGGCGCATGGAGCACCTATATATATAGGTATAGAAAGGGTAGGCGAGGGGCGCCCGCAGCCGAAACGTGCTACGAAAAAGAGGGGGCGCGCGGCCTCGCAGCAACAAATTGGCAGTCTTCAGTAAGTCGGGCCGGACACTTCTGCCAATCGTGTCTTACTTTTGCCGGCTGTAAAGATTACCACAAGCGAACATCACACAATATGAATCATATACGCAACTTCTGCATCATCGCGCACATCGATCACGGGAAAAGTACGCTCGCCGACCGATTATTAGAATATACGAAGACGGTCGCGCCGAAAGACATGCAATCGCAGGTGCTCGACAATATGGATTTGGAGCGCGAACGCGGTATCACGATAAAAAGTCATGCCATCCAGATGGAGTATGACTACCGCGGCGAGAAATGGGTGCTTAACCTCATCGACACTCCGGGACACGTCGATTTTTCCTATGAAGTCTCCCGCTCCATTGCCGCCTGCGAAGGGGCGCTCTTAGTCGTCGACGCCGCCCAAGGCATTCAGGCTCAGACCATCTCGAACCTCTACATGGCCATAGAAAACGACCTCGAGATTATCCCGGTGATCAACAAAGTAGATCTGCCAAGCGCCAAGCCTGAGGAAATCGAAGACCAAATCATCGAGTTGATCGGCTGTCCGCGGGAGTCCATCCTGCGCGCCAGTGGCAAAACCGGGCAGGGCATCGAGGATGTCCTCAACGCGGTCGTAGATCGAGTGCCGGCGCCTAAGGGAGACCCAGATGCACCGCTTCAGTGCCTGATTTTCGATTCCGTTTTCAACCCCTTTCGCGGAATCATCGCGTATTTCAAAGTCGTCAACGGAGTGATTCGTCGCGGCGACATGGTGAAGTTCATGGCCACCGGACGCGAGTATGATGCGGACGAAGTGGGAGCGCTCAAGCTCGAGATGTGCCCGCGCCAGGAAGTACGGACTGGCGATGTCGGCTACATAATCTCCGGCATCAAGACTTCCAAAGAGGTGCGCGTCGGAGATACCATCACGCACGTGGAAAGGCCGGCCAAGCAGCACATCGAAGGCTTTCAAGAAGTAAAACCCATGGTCTTCGCCGGCGTCTATCCCATCGCCTCCGAGGATTTCGAGAACCTCCGCACCTCGCTTGAGAAACTTCAGCTAAATGACGCCTCACTCACCTTCCAGCCTGAGAGCTCCGTCGCGTTAGGCTTTGGTTTCCGCTGCGGCTTTCTCGGACTCCTCCACATGGAGATAGTACAGGAGCGACTCGAACGAGAATTTGACATGGATGTGATTACCACCGTGCCCAACGTATCTTACAAGGTCTACGATCGCAAAGGCAACTGCACCGAAGTTCATAATCCTGGCGGGCTTCCCGATCCCACCCTCATCGAGCATATCGACGAGCCCTTCATTCGGGCCTCCATCATCACGCAGACTACTTTCATCGGTCCGATTATGACCCTCTGCCTCGGCAAGCGTGGCATCCTCATCAAGCAAGACTACATCACCGGCAACCGCATAGAGCTTTTTTACGATCTTCCGCTGGGTGAGATCGTTATTGACTTTTACGATAAGTTGAAGAGTATATCCAAGGGATATGCCTCCTTCGACTACCACTTACAGGACTACCGCCCCGGCAAGCTCGTCAAACTCGACATCCTTCTCAATGGCGAGCCCGTGGATGCACTCTCCACGCTCACGCATTTCGATAACAGCGTCTCATTCGGTCGCCGCATGTGCGAGAAACTGAAGGAACTCATCCCCCGCCAACAGTTCGACATCGCGATTCAGGCAGCCATCGGTGCCAAGATCATCGCCCGCGAAACGATTAAGGCAGTGCGCAAGGACGTGACTGCAAAATGTTACGGCGGCGACGTCTCCCGCAAGCGCAAGCTCCTCGAAAAACAAAAAGAAGGCAAGAAACGCATGAAGCAGATCGGCACCGTCGAAGTGCCGCAGAAGGCTTTCCTCGCAGTGCTGAAATTGGACTAAGAAAAATGATGGAATACGACACGAACTACGCTTTCCTCGTCACCTCCATGACCGATCCGACCTGCGCCTCCGTGCGCGTCCTCTCTGATCGATTCATCGCGTCATTGCCAGAGGCTGACCGAGATAAATTGTTTAGCGATCTCAAGCGAGACGGCAATCGCCTGACCTCCGAACCTCGCCTCTGTGCCTACACTTACGCATTCGGGGCAGTGCGTGAAGCGCGTCTCCATCGGGCTTTCACCCACTTGCCGAGCGACTTTACGCTCCATGATGTGGAGTTGATTGACTATGGCTGTGGCGTAGGCCTCGGCGCGATGGCCTACGGAGACTTGCTGCGTGAGCGCTGCCAGTCCGCATCGTCGGTCCGTCGCATCACGCTGATCGACCCCTCTCCCCGCTGCCTCGCTCGCGCCGCCCTGCACGCCAAGGCATTCTTCCCCGCCGCCGAATTGCGGACGATCTGCAAATACACCGACGACCTGTGCTCCGAAGACGTGCCCGTCGACTCTGAGCTGTACACGCTGCACATTTTTTCTCACATCTCGGATCTAAACTTTGCCTCCGTGGAGCACCTTGCTGACACGATTCGGCCAGCGTTGCGCGGCTGCAATCACTTCGTCTGCGCGACACCCTTTTGCGAGCGCACCATGCATGGCACACCGCCCTACGATCTCTTTGTCGAGCTGATGGACATTCCTGAAACAGATCGGTTAGAGGAGAATCTATCCGCGGGGCGTTTCGTTTCGGGCGAGCGATGGACAGCGGCGCTTCGCATCTTTGCAAAAGACATCACGGACGGCTCGTCTGTCCGCCGCCCTCTCTCAAACTCCGCGAGGCCGGTACCCAAATCGAAGTTGCCCCCAAAACCCAAACAGAAATCAGAGTCGAAGCCATCCCCGCCGCCAGCATCGCAGGCCGTGCCGGAAGGCGATCCTTCCCATGCTCCGCAACCTACTCCAGATCCGAATCCAGCCCCGGAACCGATTCTTCCGCTTGATCAGAAAGTGGAGCTTGCACCCGCATCACCTCCTGATCCAGCTCCGGAAACCAATCCCGCTCCAGAACCTCCTCCTTTTCTTGATCAGAAAATGGAGCCAGTGCAGGAATCACTTGAAAAACCTGCTCTGGAAACGTCTGTCCCCATTGAATTGCCTACCGAACACGCCGAGGATACGAATCATCAGTTGGACGAGATCCTCGCCTCGCTGAACGATCCGGAGGAACCGGAACATATTCGCCGGCTGCGTCAGTCTGCGGAGGGCGGCGAGGCAAAGGCTCAAAACAAGTTAGGTTATCTCTATGACATGGGGCAGGAGTTACCACAAAACGACGCGGAAGCCGTTCATTGGTACCGTCGCGCAGCGGCACAGGATCACGCGATGGCGCTTTATAACTTGGCGAATCATTATCTATCCGGTCGTGGCGTGCCGCAGGACACGGAGGAAGCGATTCTTTGGTATCGTCGGGCGGCCGACTTGGGCGTACTTCCTGCAATGAACAATTTAGGGGTGATCTATGCCTCGGGTCGAGGCGTTCGTCGCAACGAAGCGGAGGCGGTGAAGTGGTACCGCCGCGCCGCAGAACGTGGCGACGAGACTGCAATCCGCAACTTGAAAAGACGAGGCATTACAGTCTGAACGGATAGGTCGCGCCTCCGCACAAGGGCGCGTTTGAGAAAGCACATCGGGCAGGGAGACCTTTTTGGACTCTCTGCCCGACGCGTATGATGGGAGGGGCGTGATCGTTGCCAATTATCGGTCGGAGTGCCTAACCTTTACTCTTATACGCCTTGAGTAGAGGAATCAAGTCGTTCGGAGCCAAAGGGCGCGCGGGGGTAATCTGCTACTTTTGCCCGCCGCGGTCGGAGCGGAGGCGCCTATACCTTATATATAAGGTATCCCGCCCCTTATCTTTTACGTTCACTTATTCATTCTCCACATGGATTTCAAACTCGTTTCCTCTTATCGGCCCACAGGCGACCAACCTGAGGCCATCGATGCGCTCGCCAAGGGTATACTCGACGGCGTACCTTATCAGACTCTGCTTGGCGTCACCGGTTCGGGCAAGACTTTTACCATCGCCAATGTTGTGGAGCGCGTACGCAAACCGACACTCGTCCTGAGCCACAATAAGACGCTCGCCGCACAACTCTACAGCGAATTCAAGTCGTTTTTCCCGCAGAACGCCGTCGAGTATTTCGTTTCCTATTACGATTACTATCAACCCGAGGCCTACCTGCCTACCACCGACACGTATATCGAAAAGGACATGGCGATCAATCAAGAGATCGACAAGTTGCGCTTGCGAGCCACCGCGTCACTGCTTTCCGGACGGCGTGACGTGCTCGTCGTTTCATCCGTTTCCTGCCTTTATGGCATGGCCGATCCGCGCGCCTTCGAGGAGCAGGTTGTGCACGTGGAACGGGGTATGCGCATCGCACGCGACAAGTTGCTCCGCCGCTTTGTCGATGCGCTCTACGTCAACAATAAAGTGGAGTTCAATTCTGGCAGCTTTCGCGTCAATGGCGACACGGTCGACATCTTTCCATCCATTGAAGGGTATGACGGAATGGCATATCGCATCGAATTTTGGGGCGACGAGGTGGAGCGAATCGCCTCATTTAACCCGATTGATGGACACGAATATGACGAACAGGACACGCTGCAGATTTATCCCACGAACCTTTTTGTCACCACACAAGAGCGTATTCATTCGGCACTCGGGCAGATTCGCCTCGATCTCGGCGAGCGTGTACGGCAGCTGCAGGAGATGGGTAAGCCGTTCGAGGCCAAGCGGCTTGAGGAGCGCGTCACGTATGATTTGGAGATGATTCAGGAGCTGGGACATTGCGCTGGAATCGAGAATTATTCGCGCTACTTAGATGGGCGTGGGCCGGGAGAGCGGCCATTTTGTCTGATCGATTATTTCCCGAAAGACTTCCTACTTGTCGTCGACGAGAGCCACGTGACCGTGCCGCAGATTCGTGCCATGTACGGCGGTGATCGCTCGCGCAAGGAGACGTTGGTGGAGTACGGCTTTCGGCTGCCGGCGGCACTTGACAACCGACCGCAGACATTTGAGGAGTTTGAAGCGCTCACGCCGCAAGCTGTCTATGTGAGCGCTACGCCGGCCGAGTATGAGCTGGCTAAGAGCGAGGGCGTCGTGGTGGAGCAGGTGATCCGACCAACGGGATTGCCTGATCCGGTGATTGAGGTGCGCCCGAGCTTGAACCAAATCGATGACTTGATGGAGGAGATCACGCAGCGGGCGGAGGCGAACGAACGTGTGCTCGTCACGACGCTCACGAAGCGCATGGCCGAGGAACTGACGGACTACTTGAAGCGCATGGACGTGCGTTGCAACTACATCCACAGCGACGTGGACACCTTAGAGCGCATTCGCATCATGGAAGATTTGCGGAATGGTGAGTTTGATGTGCTGGTCGGTGTGAACTTGCTGCGCGAGGGGCTGGACTTGCCTGAGGTGTCGCTTGTGGCTGTGCTCGATGCGGATAAGGAGGGCTTCCTCAGGTCGCATCGCTCGCTGACGCAGACGGCTGGACGCGCCGCGCGTAACCTGAATGGGCGCGTGATTTTTTATGCCGACAAGATCACGGATAGCATGCAGCTGACAATCGACGAGACGAATAGGCGGCGCGAGAAGCAACTTAATTATAACCTTGAGCACGGCATCACGCCCCGCACGGCTATCAAGCAGGCGTCGGCTTCCGTCTTAGGCGATCGGCCGACGCCGACACCGGCGGTGCCCTACGCGTACACCGAACCGGAACCGTCGCTCGTGGCCGAGCCCGTGGTGAGCTACATGACGCGGCCACAATTAGAAAAGGCGATCGAACGAGCACGCCGTCGGATGACGGAGGCGGCTCGGAAAATGGAGTTTATCGAGGCTGCGCAGTATCGCGACGAGATGCTGAAGTTGCAAGACTTGCTCGACACCAAACCGAAGGAGGAGTAGCGATGAAGCGTGTAACTGTGGCGTTGCTCTGCGCCTTGTTGTCGATCGCGGCGGGTCGCGCGGACGATTGGGAGGGGAATTTGACTTTTTCGACGGAGGACGTGGCCGCCTTCAATGCCTGTATGCAGTCGTTGCAGACGGCGGCGAAGCCTTCTGTGGGCGACGCGACACTGGCGGTTGCGCGACATTTTGTCGGCCGACCGTATGTGGCGGCGACGCTCGAAAAGGAACCGGAGCGTTTGGTGGTCAACTTGCGCGAGTGGGACTGCACCACGTTGGTGGAATCAGCCGTAGCCTTGGCTCGCACCGCGTGTGGGGGGGCACCGTCGTTCACGACGTATCTCCACGAGCTGTCGCGCTTGCGCTACCGCACCGACACCGTCCGCGACTATACCGACCGCCTGCATTATTTCACGGATTGGATCTACGAGAATGCGCGCCGCGGCCTCGTTCGCGATGTGACCCGTGAAATCGGCGGCCGCCCTTACCGCCCGCAACTCTCCTTCATGTCCACCCATCCGGATCGTTACGCGGCACTCCGATCTCACCCTTGGCGTGTGGCGTTCATGCGCGACAAGGAGACGGAGATCTCTGCCCGCGCGGGGTACGCCGTTCTCCCGACTGCGTCGATCCCCGCTGCCTCGACCTCCCTCCGCGATGGGGACATCGTCTGCTTCGTAACGAGCATTTCGGGATTAGACATCTCGCACGTAGGCATCATCTGTCGGCGTGGCCGGACGGTGACGTTCGTTCACGCCTCATCCGCCGCCGGCCGCGTCATCATCGAGCCGACATCGCTCCACGCTTACGCTGCTCGCAACAAGCGCACTGTCGGTGTCATGATCGTGCGGCCGATCCCACCACACGCACCCGGCCGGAGTGATCGCTGATAGTATTTGGCATTACAGAACGTGAGTTCGACGTAAGCAATCCCTCTCTGCGACCCACCTGTCAGCGCACCTTTCCCCAGCGACTCCGGTAAATGCCGGGAGAGCGGCGCAACCTGCGCCGACGCCACAGCAAATGCCGGGAGAGCGGCGCAAC
>ERZ772917.2104-NODE-2104-length-10282-cov-7.222841_pt1 | contig 10282 bp, 8 predicted proteins | sample MGYA00511187_ERZ772917 | MGnify/ENA primary metagenome ERZ772917 (study PRJEB29015, sample SAMEA2737925) | human oral metagenome | biome: human oral; feature: human-associated habitat; material: dental | place: China | collected 2012 ... | reverse complement strand
GGCGCGGACGTGCTGCGGGGGACGGCGCGCGTGGTCACCGAGCAGGGCGCCGACGTGACCGCCGAGTTCGTGGTCGGCGCGCGCCGGGTCGCGGACGAGGCCGTGGCCCGGGGGGTGCGGGCCGCCGTCCTGCAGCCCCGCAGCCCCTCGTGCGGGTGCGGCCGCGTCTACGACGGCTCCTTCTCGGGCGGGCTCGTCGATGGCGACGGAGTCCTGGCGGCGGCCCTGAGGGCGCGGGGAATCGGGGTCACCCCGCACGTGCGAAGCGCTCATGCAACTCCCGGAGTCGCAGAAGCGCACGACTGAGGCTATTGGAGCGAGGCGCCGCTCTCTCAGCCCGCCATTCGTCGTCGACAAACTTCCTCAAGAGGATCGTGTAACGGCTCCCGAAGCCATAACCGTCATTCCTAGCAGTCCTGCGCGCGAAGTCCTGCGTGTTGCTCCTGCCGAGCCTGTCCACGCAGCGCAGCATCCGCTCTTTGGCGTTCCGCCCATCCGGGGATACCACCTTCGCCAGTGGAATGGTGAAGAACCGGGAAAAACCCTGGTCGTCTGCCAGAATCCAACTCTCGATCTCGTAATGGCAGATCCGGAGCGCGACGGTGGCGGCGCTCCCCTGCGCCATGAGGCGCCTCCTGAGTTCCACAGGGCACTTCCCGTCGGAGTCCATGATGAAGATCCGCGGGATCGGTGATTCTTGCGCAACCTGTTGGCGCAGTCTCTTCTCCAGGTTCGCGGCCCCTCCCAGCGCGAACACCTCGAACTCGCCACCGCTCCACCCCGCCGCCCTCATCACCGCGCGAACGATGGGAATATCAGTCTCCCCCTCGACATAGACCAAGGCCTTCAGCGGTATCCTCATCATGAACCGAGCACGAAACGGGGCGTCCCCTCCTCGCCCATGAGCAGACCAATGATCTCGGAGAAGGGGACTCCCGCGTCGAGGTAGTCCTCAATGCCCTCGCAGTCGCTGAGAAGACTGCCTTTCGTCCCATCTTCTCCCGGAAGGAGGACCAACACCTCGTCCTCGTTGACAGTCCCGTCATCAACCACTTCGGTGGCGTGGCTTGAAAGGAAGATTTGAACTGAGCCCTTCGAACTGCGCCTCGCCTCGGCCAGGACCGACGGCAGCTCGGACACGAGTGCGGAATGCAACGAGAGCTCCGGCTCCTCCAAGAGGAGCACACTGGACTTCTCCCCCGGAGTGGCGATCAGCGTCCACAACAGCCCCAGCAGCCGCAGGGTCCCATCGGAGAACTGCGTTTCGTTCTGCCACGCGGCGTGGGACCTCCAATTCTTGTAGGCCGCTTCCAAGTGCGGCACACCCATGGAGTCCGGTTCCAACCTGAGCTTCTCGAACTCCGGGATCGCGCGTTGGAGGGCGGCCTGCACGCGTTTGAGCCGTGCCTCTTGTGTTCGCTTCGGCGTTTCACTGATCTGCCTGATGAAATCGGAGCCGTAGGGGTCGGCGATCCGGATCTCATTGCCCGTCAGTCCCCGGATCACCTGCGGAACAGGATGGAAGTACTTGGTCTGCGCGAAGAACTCCGCGATCTTCCGAAATCCCCTGTTGGTCACCTTCTGTTCCAGGTAGGTTTGTGTGAGGAGCTCCGGATCCTCCCGATCCTGCTCATTGGGGCGCGACAGCACTGCCCGCCCGTTCTTCTCCACTTTCTCCTCCTCGATCAGCACCCGCCTGCGCCCGGAGCCCTCCTGCCTGAGAGTCAAGGTGTAACACCACTCCTCCTCCCCGTCGCGCATGGTCACATCAATGGTCGGAGAAGGGTGCTGGCGGCTGAACAGACTGCGGATCTTCTTGTACCCTCCCCTCCGTTCGACCGCGTGCGCCACTCCACCGCCCGGGGCGACGATGTCCCCGAGGAAACGGAACACGTCCAGCAGGTTCGACTTCCCGGAAGCGTTGGGCCCCACGATGAACAGCCTCGGGCCGACATTGAAACGGAGGTCCCGGAAGTTCCTCCAGTCTCTTATGTGCACATGAGTGAACTGCATGCCGCCTCCATTCATTGCATGTGGCACGCCCTGGGCTCAGGCTACATCGGCCCTTTCGCGCCCTCAACCGCCGAAACCACCAGCCCCGCAGCCCCTCGTGCGGGTGCGGCCGCGTTTACGACGGCTCCTTCTCGGGGCCCTCGTGGGCGAGAACGTGGTTGGAGCGGCCGAGGTCTCCGCCGGGCCCTCGTCGATGGCGACGGAGTCCTGGCGGCGGCCCTGAGGGCGCGGGGAATCGCGGTCCGCGCCCCCGCCGGCTCCTAGCGGATCGCCTCCATGACCCTCACGGCGTCGAGCACCGGCAGGTAGGGCAGCGGGTCGACCTCGGAGGCCAGGACGTACTCGGTGAGCTGGTCGCGCACCACCTCGCGGAGTTTGGAGGGGTCCCAGGGCTTGGCGATGTAGTAGTCGAGGCCCGCCTCGTTGACCGCCCGGATCGTGTCGTCCTGGTCGGCCTGTCCGGTCACCAGCACGGTCCTCGCCGACGCGAAGCGGGAGTCGGCCATGAGGGCGACCAGGAAATCGACGCCGGATTCCCCCGGCAGCCGGTGGTCGGAGAGCACGAGCGCCAACTCGTCCCCGTCCTCGTCGATCTCCTCCACGACGGCCCACGCGTCCTCGACGTTGTCGGCGGCCTCCAGGCGGATCGTGTCCCAGAACTGATCGAGATCGCGCTCGATAGCGGCTCGGACATCGGCCTCGTCCTCCAGGGACAGGATTGTCAGGGTCATGATTCCTCCTCGCGTTGCGGTTGGTTGTCTGGCAGTGGGGTGGCTGGCAGCCGGATCCGCATGGACGTGGCGCCCGGGCGGGAGTCGACGTCCAGCGTGCCTGAGTGGTCGGCGACGATCGAGCTCACGATCGACATGCCCATTCCCAGGCCGAAGCGCACGCGCCCGGCTTTGGTCGTGAAGTGCGGTTCGAAGATCTTGTCGACGACCTCGGGGGCGATACCGGGGCCGTTGTCGCTGACGGTGATGGCGACGCCGTCGCCGTCGGGGCGCACGCGGATGGTGATGCGCGCGGGGGCGTCGCCGCGGGCGGGCGCGGGGTCGGGACCGCTGTAGTGCCCGGTCTCGGCGCTGATCCGGGCGGCTTGGACGTCCTCGTTCTCGTCCTCGATGGCCTCGGCGGCGTTGACGATGAGGTTGGTCCACACCTGCTGGAGTTTCGAGGGGTGGGCGCGGATCAGGGGGACGTCCTCGTAATCGCGCGCGACCTTGATGCCGTGCACCCTGTGGGAGGTGAGGCGCAGGACGTCGTCGATTCCCTCGCGCACGTCCACGGCTTTGAGGTCGGCGTCGTCGGGACGGGCGTAGCCCTTGAGGGACTGGGTGAGCTCGATGACGCGCGCGGAGGCGGCCAGGACGGAGCGCAGGGAGGAGCCCAGGCGCGCCCCCGCCAGCGCGGCCTCGACCTGGGACCTGCCCCCGGCCAGCAGTTGGCGGGCGTCGTCGGCGTCGGCGACGCCCGCGCGCACGAGGCGCCTCGCCCCGTTGCGGTCCCCGGCGATGGGCGTCAGCTCCTTGATGAGCGCCCTTTCGGCGGCGGTCGAGCGCGGGGGCGCGGTGAGCGCCCTGGTCATCGCGTCGCGCTGGGCGCTGGTGGAGGAGGAGGCCGCCAGGGCCGTGTCCACGTCGGCGCGCAGGTGCTCGGCGGCGCGGACCAGGGCGGTGACGGGGTTGTTGAGCTCGTGCGCGATCCCGGCGCTGAGCTCGCCGAGCATGGCGAAGCGGGCGCGCTCGACCAGTTCCGCGCGGGTGCGGCGCAGGTCCTCCAGGGTGGCGGCGAGGGCCTGCTTCTGCTGCTCGAGGCCCTCGGCCAGCATCGCGTTCTCCAGGTGGAGGTCCTCGGCGCGCATGAGGCGGCGCGTGAGGGAGCGGATCGCCAGGGCCGTCAGGGTGGAGCCGATGGCCGGGTCCCGCGCCAGGACGATCTGCAGTTGCTCGGTGGTGAGGCGCACGAGCACGGTCTCGGTGGTGGTGACGCCCGTGAAGAAGGCGCTCTCCCCGCGCGCCAGGGACACGAGGCCGATGAGGGGGCCCGAGGAGGCCAGGTGGGCCAGGACCTCGCCCCGGGGCGAGTCCCGGTGCAGGCTGACCCTCCCGTCGAGGACCAGGTGGACGGCGCCGACGGGTTTGCCCTGGGTGACCAGCTGGGTGCCCTCGGGGACGACGAGGCGGGGGCGGGCGCCCAGGACCCTTTCGACGCCGGCCAGCAGTTCGAGGACGACGGAGTGCTCGCTCCTGCCCAGGCCCTCCAGGAGGGGCCCTTGTACGGCGAAGGACGGGGGGCGCCCGATGAGGTCGAGGACCTCCCCGGCGCCGCAGCCATCCGCCTGCAGGCGGCGCACCATCGTGGAGTAGGACTGGCCGACCAGCAGGGGGACGGTCCACGGGGACTTGAGGACGGAGGCGAGGCGGTCGGACTCGGTGGATCTGGCGAGGTCGCGGTGCTCGGCGCGGTCGGTGACGGCGATCCACTGGATGGGGGCCAGCGCGTCCAGGGCGGCCGCCGCGTCGATGAGGGCGTCGATGTCGGCGACCTCGGAGGTGGCCACACCCAGGACCACGCGGTCGTCCGCGCCCAGTCCGGCCTGGTATCCGGGCAGGTCGCCGGGGGCGTCGACGCGGTCGAAGCACAGGTTGGGGAACGCCCACGCGAGGTCGCGGGTGAGGGGGACGGCGATGCGGTCGGAGTCGTCCCCGACGATGAGCACGTGGACGTGGGCGTCGAGGCGGTGCCCGCCGCTGCGCACGTCGGTGCGCTGGCGCACGTGGGCGTCGGAGGAGTCGGGGCCCAGCGTCCACCCGGTCGCCAGGCCCGGGGGCCCGCCGTCCTTCCGGGCCGCTGTCCCCTCCGCCGCGCGTTCCATGTCACACCACCCCGAGGGCGCCCCAGGTCAGGGGGGCGACGAAGGCGAGCAGGACGATGCCCACCAGACCGACGACCACACCGACCACGACCATCTCGCGCGTGGGGGTGGTGCCCGTGGAGTAGGCGATGGCGTTGGGGGGCGTGGAGATGGGCAGGCACATGCCCAGGGAGCACCCCAGCGCCAGGACGATCGCGATCTCGGCGGCCGAGGTGGACACCGAGGCCGCCAGTCCCATGCCCATGGGGACCAGCAGGTTGGCCGAGGCCGAGTGCGAGATGACGTTCGACGTGACCCATCCGACCAGGGCGAGCACCAGGATGAGCAGGGCCCCGGGGACCGAGGCCCATTGGATGGAGCCGAGCATCCACTTGTCGAGGCCGGTGGAACTCACCCCGGCCCCCAGGGCGATGCCGCCGCCCACCAGCCACAGGACCGGCCAGTCGAGGGCGCGCAGGTCGTCGCCGCTCATGGCTTTGGTGATGAGCAGGACGACGACCGGCAGGAAGCCGACGATGTTCGCCGAGACGCCGTGGAGGGCCTCGGTCATCCACGCGAGGATGGTGGCGCCCGCGACCACGTAGAAGATGACCGCGTTGCGCCCGGTCTGGAAGCGGGCGGTGGTGTCGATGTCGAACTCCGCGTCCGCGGGGATGTAGCGCCATGAGATGAACAGCCAGGACACGACGAGGACCACCAGCATGAGGGGGACCGCGGCGAGCATCCACTGCAGGAAGGTGACCTCGATCCCGGCGCTCTCCAGCGCTCCCAGGGCGATGGCGTTGGGGGGCGTGCCCACGGGGGTCCCCATGCCGCCGACGTTGGCGGCGACCGGGATGGACAGGGCGATCCCCGTGCGCGCCCTCCCCTTCGGCAGGGCGGTGATGACGGGCATCATGACGGCGAACATGGTGGCGGTGGTGGCGGTGTTCGACATGAACATGCTCATCAGGGCGGTGATGAGCATGACGCCCATGACCGTCAGGCGGGGCTTGCCAGTGAAGGGCTTGAGCAGCACGGCGGACAGCGCGCGGTCCACCTTGTACTTCGCGGCGCCGTCGGCCACCATGAACCCGCCCAGGAACAGGATGATGACGGGGTTGGCCAGTGCCCCGAAGAACCGCGTGTAGGGCGGCGCCCCGTCGGCGACGGGCAGCAGGGCGTGGTCGGAGATCAGCAGGACCTCCAGGAAGATGACGAGCACCGCGGTGCCGGCCAGCGGCACCGCCTCGGTCACCCACAGCAGGATCGCAGCCAGGAAGATCCCGAACATCCGCGTGCCCGCGGCGTCCAGGCCGGGCAGTTGGACGAGCAGGCAGACTGTGATCGCGGTGATCGCGCCTATGATGCCGACCACTTTCGCGGGGCTGGGGGCGGTCCTCTTCTTCGGACCGCCGCGCCGCGTGGACATGTTCTGCGCGGAGCGCGGGTCGATGGCGATCCCGCCTTTGCGTCGTTGTGCCATTGTGGGAAGACCTCGTCGTCTTTGTGTTTCCTGCCCCACCAGTCTATGCCCTTTGCCACATTTCCGATAGCGGACCGGCCGGTGTGGACTATCTGCCACTGTCCGGTGCCCGGTTGCCGCTCCGGGGGGCACTACTGGGACACTAGGGGCATGACTGACTCCGCGCGCGCGGCCCGCCTGGCCCCCGTCGAGGTGGCCTCCTGCGGGGCGCTGTCGGGACTGGCGGTGACTTTCGGAGTGGCCTCGGCGGCCACGCCGGTCTTCCACACGCTCTTCCAGGTGGCGACCGCCATCCCCCTTGCGATGATCGCCCTGCGGATGCGGCGGCGCGCGTGGGCGGGGGCGTTCGCCGCGACCCTGCTCATGTCGTTGGCGGTGGGGGGCGTGGCCGCGGTGGGCCGCGTCTTCCAGTCGTGCGTGGTGGGCGTCATCGTGGGGGGCCTCCACCGCCGGCGCGCGCGGGCGGCGCTCGTGTGGCTGGTCGCCGTGGGCCTCGGCGCCCTGTGGGGGGCGGGGACGGGAGTGGCGTTCTGGGTGCTGGAGGATCTGCGCCGCCTGGCCCTGGAGGCCCTCCAGAAGTCGTTGGACGGGTTCTTGCGCCTGCTGGCGCACGTGCCGGGCGCCCAGGGCCCCGCCTCGGCGCTGCAGGCGCTCAACCAGTGGTTCGTGGACTACTGGTGGCTGTGGCTCCCCTTCACCCGCCTGGTGGGCGTGGTCGCACTGCTGGTCGTGGCGAAGTGGCTGCTGGGCAGGGTGCTGGACCGCATCGACTTGGACCGCGGCTGGGATCCTCTGGCGCCCGCTCTGGAAGGCCACCGGGACGAGGCGGGGGCCGCCCCGCTGCCCCTTTCCCTGGCCGACGCGGAGTTCACCTACCCTGGGGCAGGCTCGCCGTCGTTGACGGGGGTGACGCTGGCGCTGGAGGAGGCGTCGCTGACCGGGATCGTCGGCCCCAACGGATCGGGCAAGTCGACGCTGGCGCTGCTGCTGGCGGGGGCGGAGCCCACGGGCGGCTCCCGGCGCGGCGGCGGCGGCCTGGGGCGGCGGGGCGGCATCGCCCTGGTGGGCCAGCGCAGCGAGTTGCAGATGCTGGGGGAGACGGTCGCCGAGGACGTGCTGTGGGGCATGGACGCCCACGAGCGCGAGCAGGTCGACCTCGCCGGGGTCCTCGGCCTCGTCGGACTGGGCGGGCTGGAGTCGGCCAGCCCCCACCACTTGTCGGGCGGGCAGTTGCAGCGCTTGTCGTTGGCGGGGGCGCTGGCCCGCTCGCCGCGCCTGCTGATCTCGGACGAGTCTACGGCGATGATCGACCGGGAGGGGCGCGCGCAGCTCATGGGGGTCCTCGCCTCCCTCCCCTCCCGGGGAATCGCAGTGGTCCATGTCACTCACGATGCCGGGGAGGTCGCCGGCGCCGAGCGCGTCATCCGGGTGGAGGGGGGCCGGATCGTCTACGACGGGCCGCCCAGTGGCTGCCCGGCGACCGGCGCCAGGGGGGCGGAGGCGGTTCCGCAGGAGCGCCCCCCTGCCGCCCGGTCCGCCTCCGGGGCCACTGCGGAGGAGCCTTCCGAGGCGGGTGCGGCGCCCGGCGGAGCCGGGGACGGCCCCGCTGCCCCGCTGGGAACGGGCGGGGCCCCGCAGGAGGATCCTGGAGCCGCCCCGCCCGCGGCCCCCGCCCTGTCCGCCGCGGCGGAGAGCCTGTGGGCGGACGGCGTGGCGCACTCCTACGACGTGGCGACCCCGTGGGAGAACACCGTCCTGCGGGACGTCTCCCTGATCGTCGAGGCGGGCGAGGGCGTGCTCATCACCGGCGACAACGGATCCGGCAAGACCACCCTGTCGCGCATCCTCACGGGGCTGATGGCCCCGACGTGGGGCAAGTGCACACTCGGCGGGCGCCCCATGACCTCGCGGGTCGGCGACGTCGCGCTGTCCATGCAGTTCGCGCGCCTCCAGCTGCAGCGCCCGACCGTGCGCCTCGACATCCTCTCGGCGGCCGGGATGGGGCCCGTGATCGGCACCAGGCAGGGCCGCCACAGCGCGGAGGCGGACCGCGTCGTCGACGAGGCGATGGCCTCGGTCGGACTCGACCCCGCCCTGCAGTCGCGCTCCATCGACGAGCTCTCGGGCGGGCAGATGCGGCGCGTCGCCCTGGCGGGGCTGCTGGCGTCGCGCCCCAGGGTCCTCATCCTCGACGAGCCCATGGCGGGCCTGGACCAGGCCTCGCGCGACCTGCTCATCGCGGTGCTGGAGGAGCGCCGCCGCGCGGGGCTGTCGGTCCTGGTCATCTCCCACGACCTGGAGGGGATGGACTCCCTGTGCCAGGCGCACCACCACCTCAGCGAGGGGGTCCTGTCATGAGCGAACGGCGCAAGCCCCGCAGATCCGCCGGTTTCACGCTGCCGCGCGCGCTGCCGTGGCCGTCCTTCCTCTCCCGGGTGTGGCCGGGCACGCTGATCGTGTGCTGGACGGCACTGACGACTTTCGTGATCACGATCCCCACCTGGGCGACGCTGGGCGCGGTCGCCGCCGTGCTCGTGGCGGCCACGGCCCTGCTGCGCGTGCCAGCGGGGGCGCTCCCCCGCCCGCCCGTGTGGTTGTGGAGCGGTTTCATCGGCGGATGCGCGGGGGCGTGGCTCGGCGAGGGGGTGGAGATCTTCTTGCGCGCCTCGTCCGTCGCGCTCATCGTCGTGTGGGGTTCGTCGCTGCTCCTGTGGGCGGTGCCCACGGCGGCGATGGCGGGGGCGCTGCGCGTGTTCCTGGCGCCCTTGCGGCTCTTCGGGGCGCCGGTCGACGAGTGGGCGCTGATCATGGGCGAGGCGCTGCGGGGCATGCCGATGCTGCGCGACCAGGCCGGCGCGGTGATGGACACCGTGAGGCTGCGGCTCGGCGACGAGATGGCGAGCATGTCGATGCGGGGGTACGCGCGCCTCGCGATCGATGTGGTGACCGCCTCGTTGTCGGCGGCGTCACGGGGGGCGGCCGAGACCGGGCGCGCCATGTCGATGCGGGGCGGACTGCGCCCGCCCGTGGGCGAGCGCGTGTCACTGGGCTGGCGCGACCTGGTGGCCGCGCTCGTGTGCGCGGCTGCGGTGTCGGCGATCGTCGCGGCGAAGATCCTGCTCTGAGCGCACGGGGGCGCCGACGGCGCCAGTGCGCGGGGGCGCTGGCGCCCGGTTTGACGCGGACGCGGAGCACCCCTTATGCTTTCAAAGCACGCGCGAGTGGCGGAATAGGCAGACGCGCACGGTTCAGGTCCGTGTTCCAGTGATGGAGTGGGGGTTCAACTCCCCCCTCGCGCACGATGAAACCGCAGGTCGTACGACCTGCGGTTTTCGTGTACCCGGAGGTGCGGGGCCAGCGCGGGCGCGAACACGCCGGGCCGCTCGGGAACCACTGGCACGGCTCCGCACTATGGCATCTCCCACAGCGCCATCGACGGCCCGGGTCCGTTCCCGCCCCAAATAACTGAAATTTCACCTAATATGGGCGGCGCGCGCTTTATTCCCCTCTCCCGCTGTGGACTTGCCCTCCGCGGGAGCGCTCGATCCCCCGCCCGAACCCCTTTAGTGTCCATGCCATGAAGTCATTCGGATTCCTCAGTTTCGGCCACTACGCCCCCGCCGGGCGCAGGGGCCCCTCGGGTCGCGACGCCCTCCACCAAGCCATCGAGTTGTCGGTCGCGGCCGACGAGCTCGGCGTCAACGGCGCCTACTTCCGCGTCCACCACTTCGCCAACCAGGCGGCCGCCCCCATGCCGCTGCTGGCCGCCGTGGCCGCCAGGACCCGGCGCATCGAGGTCGGCACCGGCGTCATCGACCTGCGCTAGCGCATGTCTGAGTTATGGCGTTGGACGGAACACCTATTGCTTGCGGGCACGCGCAGCCCGCAGTCCGTTGGCGATGACGACGACTTCGGCGACCTCGTGCACG
>ERZ772917.2103-NODE-2103-length-10284-cov-2.353211_pt1 | contig 10284 bp, 8 predicted proteins | sample MGYA00511187_ERZ772917 | MGnify/ENA primary metagenome ERZ772917 (study PRJEB29015, sample SAMEA2737925) | human oral metagenome | biome: human oral; feature: human-associated habitat; material: dental | place: China | collected 2012 ... | reverse complement strand
CTTTAATACGAATGTTATTAAGAAGTTCATAGTATCTATTCCTATTTTTCTTAAAAAAATAACTCAAATAAAGAACAGGATATTGAGTTATGCCCTTCTCTCTTAAATATAGTATTATAAGTAATCTTCCCATTCTTCCGTTACCATCTAAAAATGGATGTATCGTTTCAAATTGGTAATGAATTAGAGCTATCTTTATTAAGTTCGAAATATCACTTTCCTCGTGGATATATTTTTCTAAATCACTCAAGCAAATATCCATTTCTTCCGGTGCAGGCGGAATAAAGCTTGCATTTTTTAAAGTTGAACCTGCGTATCCAATCCAATTTTGAGATTTTCTAAATTCTCCCGGCATTTTTTCTTCTCCTCTAACATTGGATAAGAGTACTGCATGGGTTTCTTTAATCAATCTCATACATAAAGGCAAATCACTCAGTCTTTTAAAAGCGTAGTGAGTTGCTTTGATGTAGTTTACAATTTCTTCAGTATCTTTTTTTTTTGTATTTCTATCTTTTTGCAGTACATCAACAAGGGAAGCCTGCGTTCCTTCTATTTGTGAGCTGATTACAGCTTCCTTTTGAACATACATAGATACAAATAAATCAATGTCAGGTAAAGTTATAGCCATGCCATCTAATCTTCCTAAAAGAAGATAAGCTTTATTTATCAATCGAATCATTTCTTCATCTATGTCTACTTTTACTTCTTTTAAACTTTTAGGAACAAAACACTCATAATCACTTTGTATCCTCTTTAAATGTCCTGCTTTATAACTTTCTAATTTCAAGGCAATCACCTCCTAAATTAAATCCCTTTTACTTAGAATAATTATAATAGTTTTAAGTAAAATTTTCAAGTCAAAATTTTACTTACACAAATAGGCACACTGCTAATTAAACTTCATTTTCCCAATGCGATTAAATTTATTAAATTCAAGTAATTCAAAGTATCTTTTGTGGATGAATGCGTTTTAGAACTTATTTCTTACTTTAGGCATATTCTGATACTTTTTTATCCTTGCTGCTCTAAAACGCCTTTCCACCACCTTATACGGCGATTATAAATGTTCGCCCTTGTCATCATCTTCCCAAGTAGGAATGTTGTTCTTAATTTTTCTGTGTCAGTTTAGCCTTATCCGGTTCATACCAGTTAAGAATTGTTACATAATGGTCTTTATAGTCTGCCCCTTTGCTTTTAAGATAGTACACCTGTTCTTGAGAAAATCTCCTTTAATGTTCCGGAAAGAACGACCACGGCATTGGTGGGATTATCCGGTAGCGGGAAGGCAAATATGTGATATAATAAAAAAAAAAGTTGATATAAGTTAATAAATAAAGATTTTACAGATAAGTATAGGAGAATTAGTGCTGTGAAACTTTTTAACAGAATGAACATGCGTGAAAAAAAACAAGATTACAGGAGATAATTTTTTCAATCTGGCTTTATATGCATTTATGGGATTTGGAATGGAACTCGTTTTAGTATATTTTATCGAAATGCCTATTTACGGAGTTTCTATGTGAAAATTGGTTTAAAAATAAAAATCTTCCCTATGGCGGAATTATTCTTGGTTTAACCTGGGGATTAGCGCATATTTTATCAAAGGGGAGTATCGAGGTCGGATTGCTTTCAATATTTGGAGCATTCCTGTTCGGTTCAGTATATTTGCTGGTTGGTAAAGACTATAGAAAAGCGTTACCGCTTATGTTTTTGATGTTTACAATATAAGTATTCCTACTGCAAAGAATAAAACTGAAACCCATCCCTTGCGGCTGATGAACCATCACGATATAGCGGAAGCAACAGGCAGCCGGACTCATGATCCACAGACTTACAGATCGCTGCTTTGGAATCTCGCTGCGGATTATGGTGTATAACGAATTTGAAGCAGGGTGAACATTATGAATGAACGCGATAATGTTTTTTTTGAAGAATATAAGCATCTGAATAAACTGTGCGGCGATATGTATCTGGTGCAAAACGGTGTCAGCGAGTATATCGCTCAGATGAAGCAAAACTCCGCACAGGGACTTCGCAGTGTGCGCTCATGGGGCACGGATCGGCGCATGCTTCAGCATGTGCGAAGTGTCAGAAACGCAATAGCTCACGATACAGCCGGGTATCAGGTCAGCGAAGATGAAGACATCGAGTTTGTCCGCGATTTTTACGGACGGATTATGTCTGGCAACGATCCTCTGACGCTGCTTCGTAAAAGTGCCGAACCTATACCTCTCCGCCGTCGCGGTACCGGCGAACAGCACAAAGATAAGCATGATCCCGTGCCGAACACGAGCTCATCCGGCGGTGCAATGAAGTATTACGATAAGCAACAGACCGACGGTTCCCATCAAAACGGTGACACACGTTACAGATGGGTCTCCCTCATCGCCGCAATTATCGTCACAGCAGCAATTATCGGCCTGTTCGTTTTGAACAACTGAAAAAAAGATACCCGAATCAATATTCCGGCATCACTTTATCCGACATGACCGCAAATGACGCGACTGCCGTCGCACATATGCGGCCGGTTTGTTCTTCTTTGATTTTTATCATCGTATTCACGATGCGGCGTCCCGCGTGGGGCACCTCGACATGGATTATATACGACGGTCGGTTCATCGCCGTCAGATATTCCACGGCCAACGTTGCCGTCGATACGTATGCGCCGCTGAATACACATGCGGCCGCTCCTCCGGCGTCATCGGCAAGGCTCGCAATAACACCTCCGTGCATAGCACCGTAAAGATTGAGATGCGCCTTCCCGACACGATACCTGTAATTTATCCAGCTCTCTTCGGCGCTCCAGTTTACGGCTTCAAGCGCCAGAGCTTTATTAAAGCTGTCCGGGTATGAACCGACTGTCTCGGTCACCTTACTCAGACGCTCGCTCAGTATTTTGTCTGTTATCTTCTCTGTCAAGCCAACTCTCCTTGTTATAGTGTATCGGGCGTAAAACGCACCTGGGGCGTTCCGATTTACGAAAGTCCTTTGTTGCGTTCAGCCTTTTCCTCCTCCCTGTTCTTTTTGACAAGTTTTATTTTTTCCGCGTATTTTTCGCGCCGTTCCTCGTCGCCCGCCGCTTCATAAAGAGATACGAGCTCCTCCATAGCCTCGGTGTTGCTCGGAGATATTTCGAGCACTCTCCTGAATGATTCCTCAGCCCGAACCTTATCACCGGTATGACTGTATGCAACACCCAGATAATACCATAGCGGCCACCATTCGTCAAAACGGCTGTCCTTTGCGTACGGTGACAGCTCCTCTATGCCCTGTTCAAAACGGCCGGACAGCACTTTGTTGTACGCCGCCTCGATTTTCACCGGCTCGTCGAGCTTCCTGAGCCATTCGCTTATCTCCTCACGCTGCTTTGTCGAATCGCCGTTATCGCTCGCAGCGAGTTTCATAAACTCCTCCCACGTGAGCTTAGCCTTCAGGTAGAGCCCGAGATTGAGATACAGATAACCGAGATAGTAGAATCCCATGTCGAAGTCGGGCGCACTCAGAGTAAGCTTTTCAAACGCTTCCAACGCCTCAGCCTTGTATCTGCCGACGTATTCTTCACCCTCACCGGCATCGTAGGAATCCCTGCACGCTCTTCCGTAACAATAGAGCGCGTCCTTTGATTCCGGATCGATAAGCAGCGCCCCTCTGAAGCATATGCACGCGTAGTCGAAATCGCTCTGAGCGGCACTCTCTATGCCCTCGTTTATCAAAGGCTTGGCAAAATCCTTCCCGAAGGAGTGCCTTATGTATTCGAGGTAACTGTCGCGGTACTGGAAGTTTATGTTACATCCGATTATCACCGCCATGTTGTGCGCTATCTTCACATTAGTAAGCCCCGTAAGCTCTGTTTTTCTTATAGGTACGGGAACACCCGTCAGTATATCCGCAAGCCCTGCCCGTTCGAGACAGCTCTCCGACAGCTCGTCAAAAATATAGTCGTTCGTGTGAGGTATAAGGTAATCGCCTATCCTGTCAATCATCCTGTCTTTGTTCATAGCCCCGGATCCCATCCTTTTTCTGTTCTTTTTACGGTGTCGCGTTCAGCGTAAAGTAAGCACATACCGGCTCGAGAATAATTATTCGATTTCCTGAGGGCACTCAATTCGGAGACCCCCGGTTCAAAGCATCACGGATTCAGAGCATCCTGAATTTTTCATCCTTCAGAAGCCGCGGATCCGACATGGCATGTTCGAGCTGCTTCAGCATCCGCTCTTTGTCCTCCGGCAAATTGCCTCTGAGGCTCACGTAATTTGAAGCGTGATTGCTCCTGAATACGCACGGGCGCTCAGGCGCGGCAGCACGAAGCATGATATACGTTTCTCTTAGCACCTCTTCCGCCGAAAGAAGCCTGAACGCGCCGCGTTTTATCTCGTCGCAGATCGGCGCGGAGGGGTCGAGCATCAAGGTGAGCAATCCCACATACGAGGCTCCCATCTCCGATATCATTTTTCCCGTCTGCTCTGCATGCTCCTCCATCAGATCGCGGCCTCCGAGACCCGAAATAAATGTCACCGACGTGACCATTCCGGCGTTCTCCGCCTTTTTGACGGATTCGATTATCTCTTTTCTCGTCTCTCCCTTGTTTACATGTCCGAGCACTATATCACTGCCGGATTCCGCACCAATGTAAACTATTTTCAATCCGTTGTTTACTAATTCTTTAAGTTCTTCTACGCCCTTGCGAAGTATGTCCCTTGCTCTGCCGTATATACCTACGCGCTCACATTCCGGAAACAGCTCCCGTATCCTTTTCAGTATCGGCAGGAGCTTGCCGTTCGCCAAACAAAGTGCATCGCCGTCGCAGAGAAAAATCCTGTCCACGCGCCTATACATGATGCGCGCCTCATCGAGATCCTCCATTACCTCACGTTCAGGCCTTACTGTAAACCGCTTATCCTTGAACATCGTGCAGAATGTGCATTTGTTGTGCGCACATCCTATCGTTACCTGCACGAGCAGGCTGTACGCCTCGCTCGGCGGTCTGTATATGCTGCCGACGTATCTCACACGCGCACCTCCGCTACATCCGCTCGGGAGCCTGCATACCGAGAAGCGATAAGCCGTTTTTGATTACAGACCTCGCCGCCGATACGAGCGCAAGCTTTGCGAGCTTCTCTTCCTCATCCTCCACGATTATATGCTCGTCATGATAGAATTTGTTGAACGCCTGAGCCACATCTATTATGTGGCGCGTGACGAGTGACGGCTCATACCGTTCTCCCGCCTGCAAAACCACATTAGGGAACGCGTTAAGCAACTTGACGAGACTGTATGACGCGTCGCCGGAAAGCTTGGAGAAGTTTATATTTGCGGCGTCGGAGGCTCTCCCTGCCGCCGTGTCACCCGCCTTGCGAAGTACGCTCGAGCTCCTCGCATAAGTGTACTGTACATATGGGCCGGTCTCACCGTCAAAGTTGAGCACCTGATCCCACTTGAAGGTGTAATCCTTTATCCTGTTGTTCGACAGCTCGTTGAAAACTACCGCTCCGACTCCGACCTGCTTTGCTATCTCGTCTATATTGCCGGCTTCGGGATTTTTCTCCATGATGATCTCGCGAGTCTTTTCGATCGCTCTGTTCAGAACATCCTCCAGAAATACAATACGCCCGTGCCTCGAAGACATGGTCCCCTCCTCGAGACGCACCATGCCGAACGGAACGTGCACGCAGCTTTCGGCACAGTCATAGCCCATCAGCTCGATTATTTTGAAAAGCTGCTGGAAGTGGAGTGTCTGCTGCGACGCGACTACGTATATATTCCTGTAAAAATCGTATGTATCCTTGCGATATATCACCGCAGCTATGTCGCGTGTAATGTAAAGCGAACTGCCGTCCGACTTTTTTATCAGGGCGAAACCCATATTATATTTTTCAAGATCCACAACCTCAGCGCCCTTTGATTCTGCAAGGAGTCCTTTATCTTCAAGCTTCTTTTCGACAGCAGGCATCTTGTCCGAATAAAAGCTTTCTCCGTTGTACGAGTCGAACTCTATTCCGAGAAGCTCGTATACGCGCCTGAATTCTTTGAGGCTCTCCTCCCTGAACCACTGCCACAGCTCGACCTCCTCCTTCCTGCCGCTCTCAAGATCGGCGAATATCGCTCTCGCCTCGTCATCGAGCTCGGGATGTTTCTCCACCTCAACGTGAAACCTCGTGTAGTACGAAAGAAGAGTTTTAATCGGCTCGCGTATTACGTCATCCCTGTTTCCCCAATGACGGTATGCGCATATCATCTTGCCGAACTGCGTTCCGTAATCGCCGAGGTGATTTATCCTTATCGTCTTATATCCGAGCGCATCGTATATCTTATAAAGCGAATTGCCTATTACCGTACTCCTGATATGACCTATATGAAACGGCTTGGCGATATTGGGCGATGAAAACTCGACTATCACGGGGCGCCCCGCGCCTGTATCGCTCCTTCCGAATGAGTCAGGGTCGTTCAATATCGCGGACAATGTATCTCTCGTCATCGTGGTGCGCGATATGAAGATATTGACATACGCGTTCACCTGCTCCACCTTTGCGAAGAGCTCACATCCTTCGAGCTTTTCGGATATTTCCTTTGCTATCAGCGGCGGGGCTTTGTGCATCACCTTGGCAAGTCTGAAGCACGGAAAGGCGTAGTCGCCCATTTTCGAATCCTGAGGCACCTCTATTATCTCATATATCTCATCTTCCGTAAGCTCGCCCATTTCCGACGCTATCGTTTCTGCTATGCTGCGCTTGAAATCTGTCATTTCTTCTCCCCTGTCAATTCATCAGTTCTTTTTCATCGTTACTATCGTCACGCCCTCGCCGCCCTCGTTATATTTTCCGGCTGCAAAGGATGCAACATACTTGTTCTGTCTGAGCGCCCGTCTGATCTCAGCTTTGAGTATGCCCTCACCGCGCCCGTGTATTATCGTAACCGTATCGAGACCTGCTATATACACATCGTCGAGATACTTGCCCACGTCCATCAAAGCGTCGTCGGCGTTCTTCCCCCGTACGTCTATACTCGCGGAAACGCTTGTCGCCTTTGATTTGAAAAGGCTGCCGTATCTCGAGCGTCCACTCATTGTTTTTTTTCCCCCCCTTCATTGATAACCATAAGGTCTTTTATGTTGACATTGACCTTTATAGCCCCTATGGCGACTTGCAGTTCGCCCTTTGCATCCGGCAGGGTGAATACCGAACCGTTCTGGTTGAGTGTAAGTACCTTCACACGGTCGCCTACCTTAAGGTCATCGGCTGAAACGGGATCGCTGTTAATTTGCTGCACTGCCTTTGAAGCGTATTTTTCTTCGACCTCCCGGATCCGTCTTTTGCTTTCCTGAAGCGATTTCCCCGAACCGTTTTGTATCACACCGTTTTTCGCAAGCCTGCTCATCTCCCTTTGGACGTCGCGGCTTACTTCCTTCGCTTCCCGTATATATTCGCGCGCTTCCTCTCTCGCCTGACTGAGTATTCTGTCACGTTTTTCGTAAACATCCGCCTCGCGTTCCTCGAGTTTCGCGATACGCCTTCGCGCCTCCTGCACCATCATTGCCGCCTCGGCTCTGTCGTCCGCGGCGCACTTTCTGTCCTCCTCTATCGACGATATGACGTTTTCAAACTCCAAATCGCCGCGTTCTATAAGCTGCGAGGCTCTGTCTATTATCGAAGTGTCAAGCCCGAGTTTTTTCGATATTTCGAACGCGTTCGACCTCCCCGGCACCCCGATAAGGAGCCTGTATGTAGGCGAAAGCGTTTCCACATCGAATTCCATCGCGGCGTTCTCGGCGCCGTCCGTAGAAAGCGCATATTTCTTAAGTTCGTTATAGTGTGTCGTAGCCATAGTCACGGCGCCGGCCGCATACAGTCTTTCGAGTATCGATATGGCCAAAGCCGCGCCCTCAGTCGGATCTGTTCCGGCTCCGAGCTCATCGAGAAGAACGAGGCTCCCCTCGCCCGCGTTTTCAATTATATCAACTATATTTTTCATGTGCGACGAAAACGTCGACAGGCTCTGTTCAATACTTTGTTCGTCGCCGATGTCGGCAAAGACATCTTTTACCGCAGGCACCAGACTCTCATCGGATGCAGGTATATGAAGTCCGCTCATCGCCATCATCGTGAGAAGTCCCGCCGTCTTGAGGCTTACCGTTTTGCCGCCCGTATTCGGTCCTGTAACTATAAGCGTCCTGTAACCGTCACCCAGCGTAATATCTATCGGCACGATTTTATCTTCATCTATGAGCGGATGACGCGCCTGTATGAGCTTAAGCACCCCGCGCTCTGCCAACCCGGGTTCGCACGCACCCATACGGCGCGAAAGCTTTCCTTTTGCCATTATAAAATCGAGTCTCATTATAAGCCCGCTGTTATACTTGATTTCCTTTTGATGCTCTGCGACGCGCGACGAAAGCTCCGCAAGGATCCTTGCCATCTCCTGCTGCTCCTCGAATTCGAGCTCCCGCAGCCTGTTGTTCAGATCGACGACCGCCTGAGGCTCCACAAACAAAGTAGCTCCACCCTTTGATGTATCGTGTACCATCCCCGGAAACCTCGTCCTGTGCTCCTGCTTAACCGGTATCACGTACCGTCCGTCGCGCATGGTCACTATCGCATCCTGAAGATATGCTCTGTTATCACTGGACGATATGATTTGATTGAGCCTGTTTTTTATCGCTTCGTTCTGGCGGCCTATACCTCGCCTTATGTCTCTCAGTCTCGGAGAAGCGCTGTCAGCCATCTCATCCTCGGTTATGATGCACCTGTCGATGTCATTCTCCAGGGATCGGACAGGCATTATGAGCTCCGCCATTTCTCTGATCAGCGGGATATCGGGTATATCGTCGGACTTCATAAACGATACTATCCTAGAAGCTATGCGAAGATCGGCATTGACCTCCAGAAGCTCCTTCATCGTAAGACTGCCGCCCTTATGTGCGCGGTCTACACATCCGTCCACGTCATACAGTCCTTCTGTCGGCAGCGATCCTTTACGGTCAATAAGGCCGACCGCTTCCGTGGTCGACCTTAATTCTCTCTTTATTATGTGCATATCGTCGTATGGACTGAGCTTCTTTGCCATCTGCGCCGAACCCTCGCAGCCCGTCAGATCTTGCAGCATAGCTGTAATTTTCGGATATTCTAATGTATTCAGCGCCTTACGGTTCATAACTTCGCCTTAAGTTTGTCAAGCTCGGTTTTGAGCTTGATATTCTCCATCTGAAGATCAAAAAAGCTGTTCTCATACTCTGTGCACTTATCCCTGAGCTCCTGCATTTTTTCGGAATCGTCTCTGATCCTGTCGCGCAGCTCACTGACGTTGTCCTTGCTCGTCCGGGTATTCTTCTTTGATTTTTCCCACATGCTCATGTAATAAGCGGCATCTGCTTCTATCTTTTCCTTTTCAGTCTTTACTTTCTCCAGATCACGCCTGACAGCAAAATACTGATCGCTTATGTTGACTGCCGAAAGCACTGCAAGGCTTCCTGCCGATGTATCCGATACTGCCTTGCTTATCGCTTTCATCTGCTCGTCCACGTGAGCTGCGATCTCCTTTATCTCGTCTTCGCTTCGCTCTCCCGCGATAGTGTACTCCTGTCCGTAGATTCTGACGGTAACTTTGCTCATTGCGGCTCGCCTCCCGTTAATTATCCCTGATAGCGGCATCGAGTTTTTCTCTCAGCGCTGCAAGTACATTCCGGTGTACGCTTTCCGTCTCCTTGTCGGTCAGCGTGCGGTCGTCATGTCTGTATGTAAGGCTGAATGCAACGCTCTTTTTGCCCCTCTCTACCTGCTCACCCCTGTATACGTCAAACAGTCTGACATCCCTCAAAATATCCGTACCTGCCTCGGTTATGACCTTTTCTATCGTTGCAACCGTCGTTTCCTCCGGTACCACCATCGCTATATCCCGCGACATCGCCGGATATTTAGGCAGCTGCTCATAGTGTATCTCGTCAGATGCAAACTCTATTAGATTCCGGAAGAAGAGCTCCGCGGCATACGATCTTGTCTCAAGACCGTAGCTCTCCGCGACGTCCGGATGTATCTCTCCCATTATTCCCATCTCTACCCGCTCGCCCCGATCAGTCGTCTTTATAATTCTGGCACACCTTCCCGGATGATAAAGCCCGTACTCCGATTCCGCCTCGTAGCTGACTCCGTCGATGCCCAACCTGTCGAACAGTGCCTCCGTCATGCCCTTGAGGGTAAAGAACGACTCACCCTCGCCGTAGACGCCTATCGAAAGGTCATATGATTCGTCAGGGAGCTTATCGTCGCCGAGCATGCTCCTGCTGAACACAGT